>Ga0070741_10011360_pt1 | contig 16457 bp, 18 predicted proteins | sample Coa_R1_4_FD_66440 | JGI IMG/M metagenome (GOLD analysis project Ga0070741, IMG submission 66440) | Surface soil microbial communities from Centralia Pennsylvania, which are recovering from an underground coalmine fire - Coalmine... | ecosystem: Environmental > Terrestrial > Soil > Unclassified ...
CCGCGGGTTCAGCGCCGAGAGCGTCGGGTAGTCGATGCGCAGCTTCGCCGCCACGTCCGGGCGGTAGTTGATGATCACGACGTCCATCTTCGCGACGAGGCGGTGCACGACCTCCTGCGCCTCCGGCGCGTTGAGGTCGAGCATGACGCCCCGCTTGCCGCGATTGAGGGAGATGTAGCCGCGGCCCTCGCGGAGGCCGAGGGGCTGGAAGCCGCGCCACGGGTCGCCCGCCGGCGGCTCGACCTTGGTGACCTCCGCGCCCATGTCCGAGAGCAGCATGCCCGCGAACGGCGCGGCGATGATCTCCGAGAACTCGAGGATACGCACGCCCGCCAGCGGCCCCGGATGCTGCCCGTCCGTGCTCACGCCCGCCTCCGTCGCCTCGCAGCCCGATGTGCCGAGAGTATAGTGCCGCGCGCCGGGAGCGGTGAAGCGCGATGCGGGTAAGATCGAGCGCCATGGCCGGTCCGCCGCTGATCACGCTGCTCACCGACTTCGGCTCGCGCGATGCGTACGCGGGCATCATGAAGGGCGTCATCGCCGGCATCGCGCCGGCGGCGCGGGTGGTCGACCTCACGCACGAAGTGCCGCCGCAGGATGTGCGCGCGGGCGCGTGGCTCCTGCGGACGGCGTTCCGCCACTTCCCGCCGGGGACGGTGCACGTTGCCGTCGTCGACCCGGGAGTCGGCACCGCGCGCCGGGGCATCGCCGCGGGAGCGGGCGGCTGGCGGTTCGTCGCGCCGGACAACGGTGTGCTGTCGTGGGCGCTCGACATCTGCGGCGATGCGCGCGTCGTCGAACTGCGCGAGCCGCGCTGGTTTCGCGCCGACGTGAGCCATACGTTCCACGGCCGCGACGTCTTCGCGCCGGTCGCCGCGCACCTCGCGTCCGGCGTGCCGCTCGAGGCGCTCGGGCCGCCGGTCGCGGACCCCGTGCGCATCCCGTTCCCCACGCCGGACGTCCGCGAGCGGGCGATCGTCGCCGAGGTGGTGCACGTCGACCGCTTCGGGAACTGCGTGACCGCGCTCGACCGCGCGACGTTCGACGCGTGGGCCGCGGGCGACGAGGCGCGCGTCGAAGTGGCGGCGCGCACGCTCGCCCTGCGTTCCACATACGGCGAGGGCGCGGCGGGCGAGGCGCTCGCGCTGTTCGAGAGCAACGGCTACCTGGAGGTCGCCGTGCGGGACGGGTCGGCCGCGCGCGCGTTCGGCCTGGCGCCCGGCGCCACGGTCACCGTCCGGCGGGCGCCATGACCGCGCCTCAGCCGGCAGCCGGCGACAACCGCTTGCGCATGGCGACGTGGGGGATGCCGACCTCGTCGTACACGTCGCCCTCCCGGACGTAGCCCGCGCGCGCGTAGAAACCCGCCGCGTGCAACTGCGCGCTCAGGCGCACCTCACGCAGGCCGCGGGCCCAAGCCTCGCGCTCCAGCGCGCGCAGCACCGCCGCGCCATATCCCCGGCCGCGATACGCGCGCAGGACCGCCATGCGGCCGACCTTCGCGTAGCGGTCGCCCTCGACGAGGCGGCCCGCGGCGACCGGCACGCCATCGGCGTAGGCGACGCAGTGCGTGGCGCTGGCATCGGCCTCGTCGAGCTCTTCGCTGCGGGGGATGCCCTGCTCCTCGACGAACACGGCGATGCGCACGCGAAAGGCGTCGTCCCGCCCGGCGCCCGTCGTCGCGATGATCGCTTCGGGCGTCACGCCGGTGCGCGGGCCGTGCCGACGATCGCGGGCATCAGGGGCCCGAGCTTCGTGTGCCGCACCTCCTCGATGCGGAATCCCGCGTCCGCGATCGCGCGCTCGGTCTCCCGATTCCAGTGGCAGCCGCCGGAGAACCACCCCCAGACCGGTTGCAGCGTGTCCTGCACCCGCGCGCCCGCGCCGGACGAGCGCACGTGCTCCAGGAAGCGCACCTCGCCGCCGGGCCGCAGCACGCGCCGCGCCTCGGCAAGCGCCTGCGGCACGTCCCGAACCGTGCACAGCACGAGCGTCGCAACGACGGCGTCGAACGCGTCGTCGTCGAACGGCAAGTGCTCCGCCGGCGCGCGCCGCACATCGAGGTGTCGCGCGCCGAGGCGCACGGCCTCGGCCTCCGCGCGGCGCAGCATGTACGGATCGGGCTCGACGGCGATCACCCGCGCCTCCGGGGTGTAGTGCCGAAAATTCGCGCCGGTGCCGGCGCCCAGCTCCAGCACGTCGCCGCGCAGGCCGGCGAGCAACTCGGCGCGCACCGGTCCGAGGCGGCGCTCCATGAGCCGCGACTGCATCGCGAACGCCGCCGCGAACCATCGGTGTCCCTTGAACTCGCCGGGGTCGGTGCGCGCGCGCGTCATCGCCTCTCCGTCGAGCAGCATCGTACTGCGCCAATGGCCCCCTGCGGCGGCAGCGGCCGCCGGGCGCCTGTCTCGTCCCCGCGGCGTCAGTTCAGCTTGATCTGGACCGCCTTCGTCTCCAGGTATTCGTCCAGGCCCTCGTGTCCCAGCTCCCGGCCGATGCCGCTCTGCTTGTAGCCGCCGTAGGGCATGTAGGGCAGCCCGGCGCTGTGATACGCGTTCACCCAGACCGTGCCCGCCTGGATCCCCTTCGCCATTCGGAACGCCGTGTTGATGTCCTTCGTCCACACGGCCGCCGCGAGCCCGTAGATCGTGTCGTTCGCGATGCGCAGCGCGTCATCGGCGTCCTTGAACGGGATCACGGAAAGGACCGGCCCGAAGATCTCCTCCTGCGCGATGTGCATGTCGTTGCGCACGCCATCGAAGATCGTCGGCTGCACGAAGAGGCCGCGGTCGTAGGCGTCGCCGGTCAGGCGCCCGCCGCCGCAGAGCATCTGCGCGCCTTCCTCCTGGCCGACGTGCACGTAGCGGACGACCTTCTCGAGCTGCGCCTCGTTGATCACGGGGCCCATCGTCGTCGTCGGGTCGGCCGGGTCGCCGACCTTCACTGTCTTCGTGAAGGCGGTCAGCTTCGCGAGGAATTCGTCTTTCACCGACTCCTGCACGAGCAGACGCGAGCCGGCCTGGCAGACCTGCCCGGTGTTCAGGTAGATGCCGAAGAACGAGCCGCCTACGGCCTGGTCGATGTCGGCGTCCGCGAAGACGACGTTCGGCGACTTGCCGCCCAGCTCGAGCGAGATCTTCTTCAGGTTTCCGGAAGCCGCCTGCATGATCGTCTTGCCAACGGCGGTCGAGCCCGTGAACGCGATCTTGTCCACTTTCGCGCTGGCGGCGAGCTCGGCGCCGACGACGGGCCCGGCGCCGGTCACGACGTTCATGACGCCCGCCGGCGCACCCGCCTCGCTGATGATGCGCGCCAGCTCGAAGGTCGTGCCGGCGGTGAACTCGGACGGCTTCGCGACGATCGTGCAGCCGGCGGCCAGCGCCGGGGCAAGCTTCCAGGTGATGAGCAGCACCGGGAAGTTCCACGGCGTGATCACGCCCACCACCCCGACGGGCTCGCGCACGGTGATGCCCACCGCGTCCGGCACGAACGTCGTCAGCGAATCGCCGCGGATGTCGAGGGCGAGGCCGGCGTAGTACTCGTATACGTCGGCGGCCATCGCGACCTCGGCGATCGCCATGTTCAGCGGCTTCCCGACCTCGCTCGAGAGGAGCTGCGCGAGCGGCACCATCTCCGCCCGCAGCTTCGCCGCGACGCCGCGCAGCACGTTCGCGCGCTGCACCGCCGGCGCCTTCGCCCAGGCGCCGCCATCGAACGCCGCGCGCGCCGCGTCGATGCCCTTGCGCGCGTCCTCGACGTCCCCCCACGGGATCGTCTCGACGAGCTCGCCGTTGGCCGGGTTGCGGCGCTCGTACGTCTGGCCGCTCGACGGCGCGACCCACTGCCCGCCGATGAACTGCTGGTAGCTGCGGGCGGCCGTAGCGCCGGCCGGCTTCGTCTCGGTGACCATGCTTCCCTCCCTGTCGGGCGCTAACTTAGCGAGCGCTAGATTCAGGTTACGACCGGCATCGGCCCGGGATCAACGGGAGCGCTGCCGCGGTCCCGGGTCCCGTCCGCGGCCCGCATGCCCGGCGATGCGGCCCAGCGCGGCCCTCGCGCCGGTCTGGCTGGAACCCGGGGCGCGCCTCGCTACACTGCGCGCCATGAAGATCACCCTCCGCTCCCATCACGCCGCGATCGGCGACGACCTGCAGGCCCATGCCGAGAAGAAGCTGTCCCGTCTCGAGCGCTATCTCCCGCGTCTCGGCGACGCCGTCGTCGAGGTCGAGCGCGAGGAAACGCGCGCGGCGGCGCACCGCTTCGCCGTGCAGGTGACCGTCCATGCGGCCGGCGCCATCCTCCGCGCCGAAGAGCGGGCGGCCGACGCCCGCACGGCGTTTGACCTCGCCGCGGGCGTCCTCTCGCGGCAGGCGCAGCGCCACGGCAAGCGCCTGCGCGACCGCTGGCACGGGGCAGCGGCCGGCAAGCCGGCGCCCGCGCCGGAGCCCGCCGAGGAGGCGGTCGAGGAGTACCGCGGCGGCCGCGTCGTGCGCGTCAAGCGCTTCGAGGCGAAGCCGATGTCCCGCGACGAGGCGCTCGCGCAGATGGACCTGCTCGGCCACGACTTCTACCTCTACCTCGACTCGGCGACGGGAGACTACGCGGTGTTGTACAAGCGCCGCGACGGGGACTTCGGGGTGCTCGAGCCCGAGCGGGCACGGTAGCTCAGAGGCCCGCCACGCCTCGCGCGGATCCACCGGAGTGCCGTACAATCGCCGCTCTGCTGGTCGGCCGCCACGCGCCGGGGGGCATCGTCATGCGCGCAGTCCTCACCTGGGTGTCCATCGGCGGCGTCGCGCTCGCCGCGGCGATGCTGTGGCTGCGCGCTCCCGCCGGGGCGCAGACGCCGCCTGCCGGCTACGCGCACTTCACCTCGGCCGTCCGCCTCTGGATCGATGGCGCGCAGGTAGTGATCCAGGCCCACGCCGTGCCCGACCACAAGAGCCCGTACTTCCCGACGACCGACCCGCGCTGGGAGGCGTACAACGGCACCAATCCCAACTGGCAGCAGAACCCGAACCACATCGCCGAGCAGACGATCGAGTTCCACATACCGCTCGACCCGCAGGAGGCGAGCACGCACCAGCCGACCCCGCTCGGGCCGATCGGCGTCGCGGTGAACGGCGTGCCGTTGTTCAACCAGTACGCCGGACCGAACCAGCCGCTGACCAACGAGGTCAACAGCTTCGACCAGTACGATGGGCACCCGCAGATGACCAACATGTACCACTACCATGTCGAGCCCTACGCACTGACCGCCGTGAACGGCAAGGACTCGCTCATCGGCTACCTGCTCGATGGCTTTCCCGTGTACGGGCCGGAGGAGGACGGGCAGACCATCACCAACGCCGATCTCGACCAGTACCACGGGCACTTCGGCGCGACGGCGGACTACCCGCAGGGGATCTACCACTATCACGTCACGGCGGAGGCGCCGTACATCAACGGCGCCGGGTTCTACGGCACGCCGGGCACGGTGACATACGCGTTCAGCCCCACGCCGACGCCCACCGCCTCGAGCACACCAACGGCGACGGCCGTCCCGACGGTCGTGGCGAGCGTCGGCGGGCACGCGGCGCCCCCGGACGCGGTTACGAGCGGCGAGGGGTCTTCGGGCACGGTAGGCGCGATTGCGGCCGCCGGCGCGGTCATCGCCGCGACGGCGGGTGCATGGTTCGTCGTGCGGCGTCGGAGCGCACGCTGAGCGCCGCGTTGACGTCGCGCGCGCGCCGGCGCTAGGCTCCAGACGATGTCAGCGAACAGCGGGCGAACTCGCATCTAGCTTCCGCCTTTCGGGGCGGAGCGCCGGCCGTCGTTGGCCGGAACATCGTCAGGGCACCACGAGTGGCGCCCGGGACGACGCCCGATGCCGCATCGCTGACTCACGCTGACTCTTCCCGACGATCGTGCCGTCTTCGCGACATCGACGTCCTCTGCGGGCGCGGAGGACGTCATGCATCGCGCTACCACGTATCGCTCACGCCGTCCCGAGCTCTCGCAGCACTTCCTCTGTCCGCGCGCCGCGCGCGACGTCGTGGGCCGGCTGCGCCTCCCGCCCGGCATGCTCGTCTTCGAGCCGGGCGCGGGCGCCGGCGCGCTCACCGCCAGGCTCGCCGACGCCGGCTTCCGGGTGATCGCGGTCGAGCGCGACCCGCGGCTGTTCCGCTCGCTGCGCGCGCGCTTAATCGGCCGCGCGAACGTCGAGTGTCATCTCGGCGATGCGCTCTCTTACCCGTGGCCGCGAGAGGCGCACGCGGTCGTCTCGAACGTGCCGTACGCGGTGACGGCGGCCCTCGTGCGGCGCGTGCTCGCGGGCGCGGCGACGGAGGCGGCGCTCATCGTGCAGCGCGAAGCGGCGGCGAAGTTCGCCGGCTCCCCGCACGAGACGCTCTTCTCGCTCGTGCATCGCCCGTGGTTCGACATTTCGATCGTGCACGCGATGCGCCGTACGGACTTCATCCCGCCGCCATCGGTCGAAAGCGTGGTGCTCCGCATCCGTCGGCGCGACACGCCGCTGCTGCCCTCGGGCGCGCGTCCGCGATGGCACGCGTTCGTGCGCGCGGGCATCGGCGCGTCGGACGTGCGCAGCGCCACGCGCGATGCGCTCACGTGGCGCCAGATCGCGCGCCTCGAGCGGGAGCTGGGGTTCTCCCGGCACGCGCGGCCGTCCCGCCTGGGATTCGAGCAATGGCTCGCGTTGTTCGAGTTCGCCGAGGGCGAATCGTGCGAGCGCGGCCGCCGAAGAGCGCGGGGGGCAGGCATACGCGTTGCTGGATAACGGCGCTCCTCGCAAGCGCACACGAAGAGCGTGCCGGCCCACTCGCCCGCGCACCCGCGTAAGATCTCGTGGAGTCGGGGACACCCCAGGGCCCTCGTCAGCGGGCTGCGCCCCGGCACATCGCGGGGTGCGGGGGAATCACATCTGCGCAATCGGCGTCATCTGTGGTCCGCGGCATCCAACCTCCGACGTCCAACACCCAACGCTCGGAGGCGCTACCGGAACATATCGCGCTCGGCAGCGCGGATGAGGTCGGCGCTCGTGGCGGTCTCGCTCGGCTCGTAGCGCACGCCCCGCACGACGGCGACCGGCACGCGGTCGAGCTTGCCGTGCACCAGCTCTGCCGCCGCCGCCAGCTCATCGACCACGGCCATCTGCGTCACGCGTAGCTCGTAGCCCGCCGGGTCGACCTGCCCCGCGTAGTTCACGACCGGCGCAATGCCGGCGATGCCGATCGCGAAGTTCACGTGGCCCTCGCGCCAGGGACGGCCGAACGTGTCGGAGACGATCACCGCGACCGTGCGGCCGGTCGCCTTGCGGAGCGCGTCGCGTATGCCGCGCGCCGAAGCATCGGGGTCGACGGGCAGCAGACAGACGGTGCCGGTGCGCTCGACGTTCGATGCGTCGACGCCGGCGTTCGCGCAGACGAAGCCGTGGTGCGTCTCGCAGATCATCACGCCATGCTCCATCCGGACGACGCGCTTCGTCTCGCGCAGCACGACCTCGACCTGGCGCGCGTCCTTTTCGAAGCGCTGCGCGTACTCGAGCGCGAACGGCGACGGCGTCACCGTCGCGAGGTCGACGATGCGCCCCTCAGCCTTCGAGACGACCTTCTGCGTGACGACCAGCGCGTCGCCGTCCTCGAGCGCGACGCCGGAGGACGCAAGCGCATCGACGATCAGCGCCGGCAGGTCGTCGCCGGCGCGCACCTCCGGCATGCCGCCGACGCCCATGACGCGCACGTCGCCCACGCTCATGCGCTCACTTCACGCCAGCGATGCGGATGCCGGCGTTGATCTTGTAGTTGCGGTTGATGCTCACGAGCAGCACGGTGATGCCCTCGACGAGTTGCGAGTTCGCGAGCCCCCCGCCGTCGATGCCACGCACGCCCGCGATCTGCCCGGCCAGGTCGATCACCTGCGCCTTCGCGGCGCCGTCGTCGGCGCAGACCACGACGTCCGCCTCGACGGGCGCGTCGCGCAGGAGCTTTTTCGCGCTCAGGTTCTGGAACGCCGCGACCACGCGCGACCGCGGCAGCAGCCCCTGTATCCGCTCCGCGGCGGATCCTTCCTCGACGCGCATCAGCGAGGCACGGCCGTCCGCGAACGCCATCGGCACGACGGTGCTGACGGCGATCCTGCCGGCGAGCGCCTCCGCCAGCGGCGGCAGCGCGCCATCGAGCCCCTCGTACGGCGTGGTGACGAGGACGATCTCCGACGCGGCGGCGACGTCGGCGTTCGTGCCGCCGTCGATCGCGAGTGCGGCGTCCTTCGCGCGCAGTTCGCCGGCGGCCGCCTCCGCGCGCTCCGCCGAGCGCGAGCCGATGCTACAGCGGTGGCCGGCCTTCGCGAGGCGATACGCCAGCCCCTTTCCCTCGTCCCCGGTCCCGCCGATGAACCCGATCCGCATCGCTGCGCGCTCGTTCCTTCCGTCTTCTGCTCTCTGCCGTCGCGTCTCTGCTCCGGGCGGCGCTAGTTCATCTCGCTGCCGCCGGTGACGTTCAGCGCCTCGCCGGTGATGTTGTCGGCGCGGCACAGGAAGACGACCGCCTGGCCGATGTCCTCCGGCGTCTGCGGACGGCCGAGCGGCACGCGCTCCTTGATGAAGCGCTGGAACGCCTCGTCGCGGGAGATGCCCTGCGCCGCCGCCATCGCCGGCGAGAGGACCTCCTGCCACATGTAGGAGTCGACCTCGCCGGGGCAGACGGCGTTCACCGTCACGTTGAACGGCGCCATCTCGTGCGCCAGCGACTGCGTGAAGCCGATGACGCCGAACTTCGACGTGCAGTAGTGCGCGACCGCCGCAGACCCGCGCTTCCCGGCCATCGAGGAGAGATTGACGATGCGCCCACTGCGCTGCGCCATCAGCTTCGGCGCGACGGCCTTCGCGCAGAGGAACGTGCCTTTCAGGTTGACATCGATCACGCCGTCCCAGTCCTCTTCGGTCAGCGCGACGACCGGCGCGACGGTGATCACGCCCGCGTTGTTCACCAGGATGTCCACGCGGCCGAACGTCTCCACGACGGCCTCGGCCATCGTCCGCACCTGCTCCCAGTCGCGCACGTCGACGTCGAACGCCTTCGCGTCGCTGCCCAGGCGGCGCACCTCCTCGATGGTCTCGTCCCGGTCGGCAGCGGTCGAGGGCAGGTCGGCGACGGCGATGCGCACTCCCTCCTTCGCCAGCTCGTACGCGATGCCGCGGCCGATGCCGCGCGCGCCACCGGTGACGATCGCGACCGTGTCCCGCAGTTCCATGGCGCCCCTCCCCTCGCAGTGCAGGGGGATTGTGCGCGATCGGCCGGGGTGGGACAAAGACGCGGAGGCGCACGGCGGCGCAAGCCCACGATGCCGCGGCCGAGGCAGGCGACGAAGGGGACCGGCCGCGCCCGTTCGCGCAAACGTCGCCAGCTTTCGCCGTGCCGTGATTCAGCAGCCGGGCGCTGTGATTCCCGAGCAAGAAAGGGCGGGAGCGACGAGCTTCGCCGGGCGCGTCGCCGAGCAGTTGCCGAGCGGGAACTGATCAGTCGCCGAAGCTGCGACGCTGGCGCTCGCCCGCCGCCGGCGGCAAGGCGCGAGATGACGGCGGCGGGGACGGACGGTAGCGAGTGGCGGAGAGGGTGGGATTCGAACCCACGGTACGCTTGCGCGCACACACGATTTCCAGTCGTGCCTGATCGGCCACTCCAGCACCTCTCCGCGCGGCCGGGGAATGACAAGGCCCCGCGCTCGGCGCGGGACCCGGTTGTTCAGGTGGCGGAGAGGGTGGGATTCGAACCCACGAGGCTCATCGCCTACCGCTTTTCGAGAGCGGCACCATCAACCACTCGGACACCTCTCCGAACGGCGAGCCCGCACGAGGCGGGCTCAGCGGCAGTATACAACGGCAACGGACGCCGGCGCCGTCGTTCAGCCCTCGTGACGGGTGAGCTCCTCGTATTTTCGCTGCTGCTCGAGCTGTGCCTCGCGCGAGGCCTGCCGCCCCGCGCGGATCGCCGTACGCAGGCGACGGCGCGCCTTCTCCACGAAGCCCTGCGGCTCGCCGGCCTCCGCCGCTTCGGCGTCGGCACGGAACTCGTCGGGGATCTCCTCCTCCGGCGCGCGGCCGAAGAGCCAGACCGCGACCCCGACGATGGCCGCGACGACCGCCAGGATCACCAGAATCCGCAGGAGCCCGCCACCACCGGTCGAGGCTTCCTTCGCGCGCGTCTTCTTTCCCCGCTGCTCCGCCTTTGCCTGCGCCTTCGGCGCCTCGCGCTCGGCCTTCTCGCGCTTGCGCTTCTCGCGTCGCCGCTTCCTCGTCGTCGGTTCGAACTCGAGTTCGAGCTTGCCGAACGGCGTCATCAGCTCGACCTCGTGCTCGACTTCTTCGTCCTCGTCCTTCTTCTTCCGCTTTTTGGCCTCGGCCTCCGCTTCGGCTGCGCCGTCGGCGTCATCGGCCGCGTGCTTCACCTCGCGCGCGGCGTCGTCGGTCGCCCGCTCCTCGGGCTCGGCCGCCACGGCCGTGGCATCGGTATCCTTCGCCATTCCTCACCTCCCTGTGCCTGTGAGCGAAAAGCGTGCGTGCCCGGCGGGCTAGCGCTCGCCGTCGTTGCTCGCGCCGGTGAGCCCGGCCAGCACGCCGACCGCGCGGCGCACGCCGGCGATGACGCCGTACGTGCGCACGATCGGCGTGACGGTGGCGCTCGAGACGTAGGTCGTCGTGCCCTTCACGTGGTCGGCGGTGTCCTTCGCCGAGGCGAGCAGCGGCTTCACGCTGTCATCGAGCAACGCCGACGTCTTGCGCAGGAGCGCGCGGACGAGCAGCCCGAGCACGACGGTCACGACCAGGCCCACGAAGAAGAAGGCCGCGACGCAGATGCCCATGACGATGATCACCCAGTCGCGGAACGTCGCGACGAAAAGGGGTGCGATCGCGCTCAAGCCCGCCACCTCGCTCACAGACGAGGATGATATCACGGTGCTCTATGGCGCAATACCGCCCGGATTTACGAAGAGCGGCCGAAAAACGCCGCAAGCCGCCACGCCACGGTCACGTAGCTGAGCGCCGCTACGACGATCAGCCCCCAGTACGCCTGCCCCGCGATGGCCGCCAGCGCGAGCAGCAGCAGCCGCACGTCGCGCGAGGCGAGGCCGAGCAGCTCGGCCGTCATCGCCGCGCCGCCCTCCGCTTCGAGCCGCGCGCGCGAGTACGACACCATCAGGAAGCCGACCAGCGCCGCCAGCCCGGCGACGAGCGGCGCGCGCCAGTCCTCGTGCTTCCACGCGTACCAGGCCATCCCGGCGGCGATCGCGGCGTCGGCGTAGCGGTCGAGCACGCTGTCGAACACGGCGCCGAAGCGGCTCTCTCGCCCCTGCGCGCGCGCCAGGTCGCCGTCCATGCCGTCGACCACGGACGACGCTTGCACCAGCACGCCGCCCTCGACGTTGCGCCCGGCGCCGATCAGCGCCCCCGCCGCCGTCGCGACCGCGAGCGCGAGCACCGAGACGGCATTCGGCGTGAGCGGCGTGGCGGCGAGCAGCCGCGCCGCCGGCATGGAGATCCGGCGGTTCACGTAGCGGGAGACCGGCCCCTCAAGCGGCACCGGCGCCGGCCCCGAACATCGCTTCCGCCGCGTGGAGGTCCGCCTGCGTGTCGATGTCGATCCACCGGCGGCCGGTGACGTCCACCGCGTCGAGCTCGCCCGCCTCCGCGAGCGCCGCGAACACCGCCGAGAGCTCGCCGTCGCGCAGGTCCGGCGTGATCGCCTCGAAGATCGCCAGCGTGCACCAGAAGGCGCCCGTGTCGAGCGCGTCCCAGGGATCGAGCGCCTTGCCGAGCGCGACCACGCGGCCTTCGCGCAGCCGCGCCCGCGTGGCCTCGCCCGCGCGCGGGTCACCGGCGGCGGCGCGGTCGATGGCGAGGCGGCAACGGCCGTCCGGCGCACCTACGAGCGCGCGGATGATCTGGGGGTCGACGAGATGATCGCCCATCACGAGCACGAAATCGCCCGGCACGTGCTCGCGCGCGGCCCACAGCGAACGCGCATTGCCCGCGCGCCAGTCCGCGTTCTCGATGCACGTCGCGCGCATCCCCTGCGGCGTGATCCGGGGCAGCGCGTACACGATCTGCGTCGCCTCGTAGCCGCCAACGACCGTGGCAACGTCGACGCCGGCCGCGCGCAGCGCGTCGAGCACGTGCGCGAGCATCGGCCGGCCGGCGACGGGCAGCAGCGCCTTCGGCTTGCCGTCGGTCTGCGGGCGGAGCCGTCCGCCGTCGCCGGCCGCCAGGATCACCGCTTGCATGGTGCTCAGTATCTGCCGCGGCGCGCCTTCACCCAAGCGGAAGGCGCGCCGCGGCCGGCGCGCGCACGGCGCCTCGCGCGTCAGAGCGCGTTGCGCAGGAACCTGCCCCACAGGTCGCGCGCCGTCCGGTACGGGTCGCCCGCGTCGATGCCGTTGCGCTCCGCGTAGCGACAGACGTTCGTCAGGTCGCGCTCCAGCAGCGCGAGGGCGCCCGCGTTGAAGCGCGGGTCGACCGCCTGCGGGAAGTCGATGATGCGCACGCGCCCGGCATGCCAGAGCGCGTTGTACGGCGAGAGGTCGCCGTGCACGCGGTCGCAGCCGAGCATCAGCTCGATATTGCGCAGCAGCGTCTCGACGGCCTGCGCCGCCTCTTCCTGCTCCAGGCGCACGTCCTGCAGTGGCGGCGCCGGCCCCTCCTCGTCGCCGACGTACTCCATGAGCACGACGCGTCCGCTCCGGTGCACCGGCTCCGGCACGTCGCAGCCGGCCTCGTACAGCGCCTCGAGCGTGCGCCACTCGGCATCGACCCACGTGCCGAACGCGATCTCGCGCCCGGCGCGCGACTTGAGCTCGACCGCCCGCACGTCGCGGCGGCGCATGCCGCGCGTGCGGCCGCCCGTGTACGCGGCGTCGTTGCTGAAGCGCCGGACGTCGCGGTCGCGGTAGACCTTCGCCGCGAGCAGTGGCGGCGGATCGCCGCCATACGCGCGGCAGGCGTACACGGTCGCTTCCTTCCCGCTCTTCACTACGCCGATGATCTCCGAGATGACCTTGCCTTCGATCAGCCCTTCCAGCGCGGCGAGCTGTTCGGTCTCCTTGTTCTGACCCAAGCCGTCCTCCTGCAGACGTCGAAACCCGTTCGATTGCGTGCGGCCTGCTGCGTGGTCATCCTCATGCGTCCTCCTCTCGGCTTGCGGCAATTCGCGCAGACGAAGAAAGCCGCGGCGACGGCGCGCCACGGCTCGTAACACGAAGACCGCCGGGCGGCGGTCTCGATCGACGATCAGCGATGGTCGATGGTTACTCCGGCACCCTCCGGTGGCGCGACGATGCGTGGCTTCGCGTAACGGTTGTCATGCACGCACCTCCTCGCTCGCGCCCGGCTCCGGTCGCCGGTCTCGCGCATGGTACTCCATGCGCGGGCGGATTGGAACTGCGGCTTGGGCGCGGTTGGACGTGGGGCAGGGACATGACGCGCGAGTGACCGCAGATCGGAGGTCGCAATGCGAGTGGGAATGCATCTTCCACCCTCCATCCTCGATCCTCGGTCCGTCGCGGCGCTCATCGGCGCGAAGCGCACGATTGCGGCTGCCCAGCCCGACCCGCCGGTCAGGCGATCAGCCCGCCGCCGAGGACGCGCTCGCCGTCGTAGAAGACCACCGCCTGGCCGGGGGTGATCGCCCGCTGCGCACGCTCGAACTCCACGCGCGCGCGACGGCCGTCGAGCGGGGTGACGATCGCGGGCGCGGCGGCGGTGCGATAGCGGATCTTGACATCGCAGCGGAGGGCAGCGGCGGGCGCGCCTTCGACCCAGTTCACGTCCTCGGCGGCAAGAGTGCGCGTGAGGAGATCCTCCTCCGGGCCGACGGTTATCACGTTGCGCGCGGCGTCGATCGACGTGACGAAGCGCTTTTCCCCCGCCGCCACGCCGATGCCGCGACGCTGGCCGATCGTGAACCCGGCGATGCCGTCGTGCCGCGCGAGCACGTTGCCCGCGCCATCGCGCACCTCGCCTGGCGCCTGCGACAGCCGTCGCGAGACGAACGCGCGGTAGTCGCCGTCCGGCACGAAGCAGATATCGGCGCTGTCCGGCTTCTCCGCCAGCTCCAGGCGCATCTCGCGCGCCAGTGCGCGGATCGCCGGCTTCTCGTAGCGGCCAACGGGGAACAGCGTCTTCGCCAGCTCCGCCTGCCCCAGCGGGTACAGCACGTACGACTGGTCCTTCGCCGGGTCGGCGGCGCGCAGCAGCGCGTAGCCCGTGCCGCGGCGCTCGATGCGCGCGTAGTGCCCCGTCGCCAGGTAGTCGGCGTCGAGCGCGACCGCGCGGTCGAGCAGCGCGCGGAACTTCACGTGCTCGTTGCACGCCAGGCAGGGGTTCGGCGTGCGCCCGCGGCCGTACTCGCGCACGAAGTAGTCGATAACGCGCTCGTGGAACTCGCGCTCCATGTTCAGCGCGTAGTGCGGGATGCCGAGGACGTCGGCGGCGCGGCGCGCGTCGTCGGTGTCTTCGACCGAACAGCAGCGCTTCTTACCAACCGGCGCATCGGGATCCTCGAGCGTCCAGAGGCGCATCGTGATGCCGATGACGTCGTAGCCCTGGCGGGCGAGCAGGCCCGCCGCAACGGCCGAATCGACGCCGCCGCTCATCGCCACGACCACGCGCTCGCGCCGCGCCATGCGCTCCTCCCGTCCGTCCAGCCTAGCACGGCCGCGCCGGGCCGAAGGTATAATCGCGCTGTCCCGGCGCGCGTCATGCGCTATCTGCGACGGAGCGACGCCTGCAGCCCGAAGACCTCGCCCAGCGCCTCGCCGACCTGCTGTCCGACCGCCAGGCGGAGGACATCGTCCTCATGGACATCAGCAAGGTCTCGTCGTTCACGGATTACTTCGTGCTGGCGACGGCGGACAACCCGCGGCAGATGAACGCGCTCATCGACTCGCTGCAGACCGACCTGCGAGCCGACGGCGTGCGTCCGCTCCGCACGGAAGGCGCGCCGGACTCCGGCTGGGTGCTGATCGACTTCGGCGACGTGATCGTGCACCTCTTCGCGCCGGAGGAGCGCGCGTACTACAACCTCGAGGGCCTCTGGGCGCAGGGCGTCAGCGTCGTCCACCTGCAGTAGCGGCCCGTCCTCGGGCTGCAGGGCGCAGGTCGCACGCGACCGGTCGCCTGCTCGTTGTCATTCCGGGCGCAGCGCAGGATCCCTCCGTCCCCGCCGCGGCGTGAGCTTGCGCACGACCTCCTCGTACCGCGCGCCGTGCGCCTCGACCTCGATGACGCGGCCGCGCGCGCCATCGTACGCGAGGCGCAGCAGCAGGTGCTCGTCGGGAAGCTCGGCCGGCGCCCGCTCGGGCCACTCGACCACCAGCACGCCATCGGCGGCCAGCTCGTCGAGCGCCAGTTCCGCGACCTGCCCCGGGTCCTCGAGCCGGTAGAGGTCCGCATGGTAGAGGCGCGCGCGGCCCGCGTACTCGTTCATGATCACGAACGACGAGCTCTTCACCGGGTCCGTCACGTCGAGCCCGCGGCCGATGCCCTGCGCGAGCACCGTCTTGCCGGCGCCCAGCTCGCCCGAGAGCAGCACGACGTCGCCCGCGCGCAGCATGCGGCCGATGCGTTCGCCGAGGCGGCGCGTCTGCGACGGCGTCACCGTGCGCAGCGTCGCGCTCACGCGTCGCCCCGCAGGTGGTCCCACCCGCGCGTGCGCGGCGCGATGTCGCGCCCGCGCGCGTCGAGCAGCCGCACGTCGTGCCCCGCACGCTCGACCATGCGGCCGATGACGTGCAGCGGCGTCCGCGTGCGCGCGCGTACCGCGTCGAGCACCGCTTCCGGGGCGATGAGCAGCAGCTCGTAGTCCTCGCCGCCTGTGGTTGCGGACGCCAGCGCGTCCTCCGGGTACGCCGATTCCAGCGCGGGATCGATGGGCAGCGCGGCCGCATCGAGGTCCGCGCCCAGGCCGCTCGCGGCGCAGACGTGTCCCAGGTCCTGCAGCAGCCCATCGCTCACGTCGATCGCGCAGCGGACGCCGGCGAGCGCCGCCGCGGCGCCCGATTCGACGCGCGGCGCCGGACGGACGTGGCGTTCGACGAGCGGCGAGAGCGCGGGGTCCTGCGCGCGGCCCTCGCGGAGGGCGCGGAGGCCGCCGGCGGAGCCGCCGAGCGCGCCGGTCACGGCGATGGCGTCGCCCGCGCGGGCCGCGTCGCGCCGAAGCACGCGCGGCTCGCCGCCCGCCATCTGCGCCTCGCCCCAGAGCGCCACGGTGATGCTGAAGCACGGCGCCGAGACCACGTCGCCGCCTGCCACCGTCACGCCATACGCGACGGCGCACGCGCGCAGGCCCGCGTAGAGCTCGTCGACCGCGGCGGTCGCGGTCTCGGGCGGCAGGCAGAGGGTGACGAGCGCGAACGAGGGCACGCCGCCCATCGCCGCGATGTCGCTCAGGTTCACGGCCAGCGCC
>Ga0070741_10011361_pt1 | contig 16457 bp, 14 predicted proteins | sample Coa_R1_4_FD_66440 | JGI IMG/M metagenome (GOLD analysis project Ga0070741, IMG submission 66440) | Surface soil microbial communities from Centralia Pennsylvania, which are recovering from an underground coalmine fire - Coalmine... | ecosystem: Environmental > Terrestrial > Soil > Unclassified ...
CCGAATATCACTGGGTTTCGGGGGTGGAGACCACGACGGGTCCGCTCGGGCAGGGCGTGGCTACCAGTGTCGGAATGGCGATCGCGGAGAAGTGGCTTGGGGCGCACTATAACCGCCCGGATTTCCCGATATTCGATTACAAGATCTATACGGTCTGCGGCGACGGCTGCTTGATGGAAGGCATCGGCTCGGAGGCGGCGTCGCTCGCCGGCCATCTCGGTCTCGACAATCTCTGCTGGATCTACGACAACAACCGGATCACGATCGAAGGCCGCACGAACATCACCTTTTCCGAGGATGTGGCGCTTCGCTTTACCGCCTACGGCTGGCGCGTTTTGAGAATCGGCGACGCGAATGATACCAGCCGCATCGAGCATGCGCTCGAGACGTTCCGGAAGAACACTGGCAGCCCCACCCTGATAATTCTGGACAGTCATATCGGCTACGGTTCGCCGCATAAGCAGGACAGGGCCGAGGCCCACGGCGAGCCGCTGGGCGACGAGGAGATTCGGCTTGCCAAGCGTGCCTACGGGTGGCCAGAGGACGCGAAGTTCCTGGTGCCACCTGGTGTGTATGAGCACTTCGAGGACGGCGTCGGAACCCGCGGCGAGCGCGCGCGGCGAAAGTGGAACGAGCTTTTCGAGTCGTACCGGACGCAGTATCCGGAGCTCGCGGTTGAGATCGAGAGGATGCAGCGGCGCGAGCTCCCGTCTGGCTGGGATCGCGATCTGCCGGTGTTTCCCGCGGACCCGAAGGGTATCGCCGGCCGCGAGGCTTCGGGCAAGACGCTGAACATTCTGGCGCAGAACATCCCGTGGTTCATGGGCGGCTCGGCCGATCTGGGACCCTCGAACAAGACGCTATTGACCTACGAAGGAGCCGGGCACTTCCAGCCGGACAGTCCCGAAGGCAAGAATCTTCACTTCGGGATACGCGAGAATGCGATGGGCGCCGTTCTGAACGGGCTGGCAACGTCGAAGATCAGGCCATACGGCGCCACTTTCTTCATCTTCAGCGATTACGCCCGGCCGACGATCCGGCTTTCGGCCCTGATGGAGCTACCGACGATTTTTGTGTTCACCCATGATGCGATGGGTGACGGAGAGGATGGACCGACTCACCAGCCCGTGGAGCAGCTCGCGTCGTTACGAGCCATACCCGGGCTGGTTACTCTCCGCCCCGGTGACGCCAACGAGGTAGTCGAGGCCTTCCGCTACGTGATGCAACTCCGCCATCAGCCGGCGGTGCTGGTGCTTTCGCGGCAGCCGCTGCCGACACTGGACCGGACCCGGTATGCGCCCGCAGCGGGCGTCGCGCGCGGAGCATATGTGCTTGCCGATGCTCCCGGAACAAATCCGGAAGTGATTCTGATCGCTTCCGGCAGCGAGGTCAGCGTCGCCGTCGACGCTCATGAAAAGCTGCTCGCCGAAGGGATTCGTTCGCGCGTGGTCTCCATGCCGTCGTGGGACATCTTCGAGCACCAACCCAAAGAGTACCGCGACAGTGTGCTGCCGCCGGGTGTCACAGCCCGCGTTGCCATCGAGCAGGCCTCCACGTTCGGATGGGAACGATACGTCGGCGCAGCGGGTCGAATCATCGGCATGACGACGTTCGGGGCATCGGCGCCGCTCAAGGAATTGCAACGGAAATTTGGATTCGAGCCCGCACGCCTGGTCTCGGTTGCAAAGGAACTGCTGGGCAGAGGGTAAATGCATGACTGCAGCAACCCGCTTCGTTGCGGTTCTGTTGTGCGCGGCCGCAATTGCCGCGGGACAGCAATCGGAGCAACTCGATCAGCAGCTACGGGAGCTGAAGCAGCAGTATATAGAAACAACCCGGGCGTTGGAGCAGCGGATTGCAGCCCTGGAGCAACAGATCGAAAGAGGGCGAGCGGCCGCCGTGGTGCCGGCTGAAGGCACCATATCAGTAAACGAACTGGCCAAGGAAGTTGCGGAGAAATCCGTTTCCTCGCACTCGGATCAGGTGGGTGCGAAATTTCAGGGAGCAGTGCCTTCCGCCCCGACATACGACCTGTTGCGCGAGGCGGACAAGAAGATAGATAGGCTCCAACAGCAAGTCGGCGCCTTCGAATTCCATGGGTATTTTCGATCGGGTTACGGCCAGAATGGTGCGGGCGGGCAGCAGGTGGCGTTCCAGGCTCCTGGCGCAGGAGCCAAGTACCGCCTGGGAAACGAGGCGGAAACCTACGGCGAATTCATCTTTGTCAATAATTGGCTGAACCCCGACCGAACCACCGACAAAGCATGGATGAAGACGGAGGTCATGATCGAGTCGAATACTACGAATTCGGCCAGCTACGCGAGTTTTCCAAACGGATTCCGTAACGACGAATTCCGGCTCCGGGAAGCATTCGTTCAGGCCGGCAACGTTTTGCAGAGCCAGCCCGACGCGAAGTTCTGGGTGGGCGAACGCTATTATCGCCGGCAGCATATCGAGATCAACGATTTCTATCCGCTCGACATGAGCGGCTATGGCGGCGGAATCGAGGACCTCAACGTGAAAATCGGCAGCCTGGCTGTGGCGTACCTGGCCGGCGCCCGTCCCGATATCGTCACCGGGAACGGATATTTGTCGAAGAACAATGTCGACGTGCGTCTGTATGGACTAAAGGGGCCCGCGGGTCTCTGGGCTGGATGGTTCGATTTCGCGACCACCAAAGGCGGCAAAGTCTCCAACGGCGACGCAATCCCGACAACTAATGGATACGCGTTTGGACTTCGGCACCAAAGCCTCGAGTGGCACGGCGGCTATCACTCGTTCGGGATGCAATATGGAACCGGAGCCGCGAGCAATTTCAGCACATCCATCGACGATCCGACATCCTATCTTCACAGCTCGGCCAGATTCCAGGTGGTGGAACACGTGCTGTTCCAGCCGAACGACAAGTTCGCCATTATGCCCATCTTTGTTTATCAGCGCTTGAAAGATGGCAATCCGCGGCATGACTGGAACCAGTGGGTTTCGTTCGGCGCCAGGCCCGAGGTCTTTTTCACGAAATATCTCTCGATGGCGTTGGAAACAGGATTCGATCGTACCCACAGTCCGACCGGGCAGTACGACGGCTGGCTGCGCAAAGTGACAATCGCGCCGCAAATCGGAGCTGGAAGGAAATTCTTCAGCCGGCCGGTGCTGCGCGCGTTCCTGACCTATGCGAACTGGTCGGACGGACTCCGCGGCTTCGTCGGCGGCGACCCGTATTTGAAAAAAACGAACGGCTTAACCTACGGAGCTCAGGCCGAGACGTGGTGGTAGACCTATATGGCGACACAAGAAATCAGCACCGTTAACGCCGCAGCGGCGGCACCTGAGGCATCAGCCGGCAAGGACTATTCCCGTCCCCTGGCCATTGTCACGACATTGTTCTTCATGTGGGGGTTTCTGACCTGCCTCAACGACATCCTGGTGCCGCACCTTAAGTCAATCTTCGAATTGAGCTATGCGCGGGTCATGCTGGTTCAATTCGCATTCTTCTCCGCGTACTTCCTGTTTTCGGTGCCATGGTCGAGAATTGTGAACGCGCTCGGCTATCAAAGGACCATGGTGGCGGGGCTCTTAACCATGGCTGTGGGCGCGTTCCTCTTCCTACCGGCCGCCGCGAACGCATCGTACCCCTTGTTCCTGACCGCGCTCATGGTATTGGCGGCGGGAATCACGGGCCTGCAGGTCTCGGCGAATCCGTACGTCGTGGTTCTGGGCAAGCCCGAAACGGCATCCAGCCGCCTGGATCTGACGCAGGCGTTCAACTCTTTGGGCACGACCGTCGCCCCCAAGCTCGGAGGGCTCCTGATCCTGAGCGCGGCGCCGTTGGCGATGGAACAGTTGAATCAGTTGACACCGCAGGCTTTGCAGGCGTACCGCGTGCATCAAGCTGCATCGGTGAAGCTGCCTTATACGGTGATCGGCATCGCTTTGCTGCTGCTGGCTGTGCTGATCGGCTTATCCAAGCTGCCTAAGATCGAGACGGCGGCTTCTCGTCCTGGAGAAATACTGCAAGACTCCATCTGGAAACACCCCAATCTGCTCTGGGGCGCCCTGGGAATTTTTTCGTATGTGGGCGCGGAGGTTTCGATCGGAAGTTTCCTGGTCAACTATATGGGCCTGCCAGGCATCGCAGGAATGTCCGCCTTAACCGCGGCCGGCTATGTCTCGTTCTACTGGGCAGGAGCCATGGTCGGACGTTTCCTCGGCGCACCGGTGTTGCGGCGCTACAAAGCCGGTCATGTACTGGCCCTCTGCGCGATTGCCGCAGCGTCGTTGGTTTTGATTTCCATGATCGCCGGCGGTCATACGGCAATGTGGACCATTCTGGCTGTCGGCTTGTTCAACTCGATCATGTTTCCCACGATCTTCAGCTTAGGTGTAGCAGAACTGGGCCCATTGACCGGAAATGGATCCGGACTGCTGAACATGGCCATCGTGGGTGGCGCCATTCTGCCTATAATCCAGGGCGTCATCGCAGACCGGGTCGGGCTTCACCACGCGTTTATTCTGCCGGTCATCTGCTATCTCTACATTTTGTTTTATGCGCTAAGCGGATCGAAGCCGAATAGCGTGCGGTTTGGAAGAGCTTAAGGAAAGGAATTCATACAATGCATTTGGCCGGCGATATCGGCGGAACAAAGACAGCCCTTGGCGTGTTTTCGGAGGAGCAGGGCCCGCACAAGGCCCTGGCACAGGCGGAGGTTCACAGCGCTGATTACCCCAGCCTGGAAGCCATCGCGCAAGAGTTTCTGGCGAAAGCCGGGGTCAGGGTCGACTCTGCCTGCTTCGGCATCGCCGGCCCAGTGCTGGCTGGACGGGCCAAGGTCACGAATCTGCCATGGATCGTCGACCAGGCCGCTATGGCAAAGGCGTTGAACCTCCGTGCCGTCCACTTGTTGAACGATCTTGAGGCGATCGCCTGGGCTGTTCCCGAACTCCGGCCGGAAGACGTGGATACGCTCAACGCCGGCGAACCGGTGGCGCAGGGAAACATCGCAGTTTTCGCGCCCGGCACCGGGTTGGGTGAGTCCTTTCTGACGTGGGAAACCGGCGAATATCGTGCTCACAGCTCCGAAGGTGGGCATGCCGACTTCGCTCCCACCGATGAAACGCAGATGCGGTTGCTTGCCTTCATGCGCGAGCGGCTCGATCACGTGAGTTACGAGCACGTCTGTTCCGGCGTCGGCATTCCGCACGTCTACGATTTCTTCCGCGATCGTGAAAAGATCTCGGAGAAGCCCGAGACGGCTGCGCGGATAGCCTCGGCCAGCGATCGGACCAAGTCGATCATTCAGTCCGCGCTCGATCCCGCCGACCCCAGCCCGCGCTGTGTAGCGGCAATCGAAACCGTAGTCTCGATCATGGGAGCAGAGGCGGGTAATCTCGCGCTCAAGGTGCTGGCGGTAGGCGGAGTGTACCTCGGCGGCGGAATTCCGGTCCATATCGTGCCTATTCTAAAGTCGCCGCGTTTTCTGGAAGCCTTCCGGCACAAAGGACGGTTCACGCAGATGATGAGCCGCATCCCTGTCCATCTGATGATCAGCAAAGTGGGCATCGCCGGGGCTGCGGCGTATGGCCTGCGAATGGCGTCGAAGGACACGGTTGATCCGATTCGTCCAACAAATGCCGACAGGTTGGTCTCTGCATAGGTGTGAGCCTGAAACTCCCTGTAATCGTAATCGTCGGCGGCGGCTTTGGCGGCTTGGCGGCAGCCAGGGCCCTCAGACGTGCCGCGGCCCGCGTAATTCTAATTGACCGCACGAATCATCACCTTTTTCAACCCCTCCTATACCAGGTGGCGACCTCGGTTGTCACCCCCGGACAGATCGGCTCTCCGATCCGCAACATCCTGCGGAAGCAGAAAAATACAACCGTGCTACTTGGGGAAGTAACCGGTGTGAGTCCTGCGCGCCGGAGCATCACCGTCACCGACGCCGACCGCGAAGATGTGCCGGTGCCCTACGATTATCTGGTGCTGGCAACTGGCGCCACGCATAGCTATTTCGGGCACGAAGAGTTCAGAAAGCACGCCCCGGGATTGAAAAGCCTGGCGGACGCCGTGGCGGTTCGGAACAAGATCCTCACCGCCTTCGAGATGGCTGAGGCTGAAGAGGACCCGAGCCGTCATCGCGACCTGCTCACATTCGTGCTGGTTGGCGCGGGGCCGACCGGAGTGGAGATGGCCGGCGCGATTGCGGTTCTGGTCCGCAACACGCTGCGATCCGAATTCCGCCGCATTGATCCTGCATCGACGAGAATTGTATTGATCGACCACGCGCCCCGAGTCCTGGGATCCTTTGCCGAGAAACTCTCGGATGCGGCCAGGCACCGATTGGAAAGCTTGGGCGTCGAAGTACTGGTCGGGCGCAGCGTCGAAACCGTCGATGAAGCAGGTGTCATAGTCGACCAAGAGCGGATCCTCAGCAAGACAGTCATCTGGACCGCGGGAGTAGCTCCATCCCCGGCGGCGCGATGGCTCGGGGCGGAATCGGATCGGGCTGGGCGCGTGCGGGTCGAGAGAGATCTCACGGTACCGGGGCATCCGGAGATCTTCGTCGTCGGCGATACCGCCTCTTTAGATCAGGATGGCAAGGCGCTGCCTGGCGTGGCGCAGGTGGCGATGCAACAGGGCCGCTATGCCGCGAGGCAGATTGCACTCCGCATCGCGGGCAAGCCTCCGCTTGGACCGTTCCGATATTTCGACAAGGGCAACATGGCGGTTGTCGGCAAGGGCTTCGCGGTGCTGCAGAGCGGCAAAGTCCAGCTTAGCGGCCACCTGGCATGGCTCACCTGGGCGGCCGTGCATCTCCAATTCCTAAGCCAGTCCAGTCTGCGCCTCGCCGTATTCCTACAATGGATCTGGACGTATGTGACAGGCCAGCGCGGATCGCGTCTGATCGTGAATCATCACGCCTCGGAAAGTACCTCGAAGGTGGCATCGCCGGTTTCGCATGAGGAGTTAGTCAAAAACGCCTAAATCTCGGGATGTTTTCAGATGCTCATCGCCGCATACTCGATGCTGAGGAGGCAAGAGGAGAATGACCAAAACTCACACAAACCAATTTCGCGCGATTCTGACGGCGAAGCAGTTTGAACTGGTACGCGCAGCCCCGAGGCGCGACGGTATCGAGATCGAACGCACGGCAGATTTGCTGGATCAACTGCAGGCCGCCGCCGAGCGCGAACTTACGACGCGCAGCCTGGAACTTCACTCGCAGTCATTGCGGAACGTACGCGCAGCCCTGGACCGCATTGACGAGGGTAGTTACGGCACGTGTCTGGGCGTGTGAGGAAGAGATCAGTCACAAACGGTTGCAGGCGGTTCCATGGGCCACTCTGTGCATCGCCTGCCAGGAACAGGCCGACCGGGGTTCGGGACGCGGCTCCGCGGCTGAAGAGACGTTCCTCAGGAAAGCGGCCTGACCGTGCTGGAGGTTCGTATGGTCTGGCGTTGGCGGCGGATGCCGTCGCGTGCCCTTCTTACCAGGAAAGCCGCAAAGCTACTTGAATTTGTCTTGACGTCGTCGCCGTCGAGGTGATGAGACCGGCTATCGCGAGCGGGGCACCTTTGTTGTTGTAGAGCGGATTGTTGGGCAACGGCGGCTCGAAATTGCTTCGATTGGTCAGATTAAAAACCTCGGCGCGGACCTCGAATCGGGCCGCATCCGAAAATAGCCTCACCCGGATACTGCGGTGCAGCGAGAAATCGAGTTCCACAAGCCCAGGTCCGATTAACGAATTCCGGCCGGCATTTCCCAAAAGATTGGCCGGAACGGGAAAGCTGTAGCAAGCCAGATTGATGTATTGTGAGGGATTGCCAGGGTTCGTGAGATGGGTACACGCCGGGCCGACCACCTGGTTCGGGACATCATAGGCACTAGAACTGTTTTCACCCGCTGCGTCCCCGGAAATCAGCGGCGTAAACGGCAGTCCGTCGCTGACAGTGAAAATGTCCGACACCTCCCATCCGTTAGTCAGTAGCTTCAATAGCCGTGAAGCATTGGTGAGTGCAGGCAATTCCCACAACCAATCAAGCACAGCCACCCGCCCGATGATGTGGAACGCTACTCGAAGCCGTGGCGCGGATGAGCAATGGCCAACCCCGCTCCGGCTGTTCAAGGGAGACGGAGCATCTCGCACCTGCAACGCTGGCAGCGTGGAAGGATGTTAGCGATCACGTAAAAACGTAGATTCTTGGACTTTCAGCCGATAGGCGGCTTCGTTCAGGACGGCGCCTGGTAGCCGGAAGCCAGTAGAACGGGTTCAGCCAGTCGTTGATTTGGCCGCAAGCTGCGCATTTGCCCAGGCACGCCGGGACAGCCGGTTGCGGGATGGTGATCGAATCCGGACCCTGATGCGTCACGCCCGATCCAGAATGCCTTCGTCGGTAGGCACACTGCCTACGTCGATGTGCCTCCTTGCCCCCTTTCCGAGGCTTGATAACGGCGGCCTGCTGCCACCAGTTGTCGCCGTCGCATCCGCCTGCGGCAAGGATCACTGCAATAACGCTGTCCCCGGTCACAGCTTCGACACAAGGCAAACACGGTGTTGCAATCCGGATTTAAGCATCGGCGAGGTCGAAGAGCATCAAACGCAGCTGTCTGTATCTCAGCCACTCTGCCACTATACGCGAGCCGCCGATGATCGGATAGATGACGGCGCCTTCGGCGCGATGATGTTGTCTTATTCCGGCTGAAATTCAAAAAACGACGATTTCAGATGATCGATTACAGGAAGGACAAGGGCCAGCCACGCGAGGCTATTTGATGTAGGCGATGGAAGCGGGAATGGTGAGCTCGATCTCCGTGCCCAAATCAGCCCGGCTCCAGACCGCCAGTTTAACGCCTGCCAATTCGGCCCGTTCGTTGAGACCCGGCAAACCGTGGTGTCCAGCCCGCCCCCGTGCGCTAAGAACCGCGGAGTCAATGCCCTTGCCGTTATCCACGACGCACATCCGAAACCGCCGGGGGTCATAACGGATTTCAACTTCGATGCGCTTTGCTTCCGCGTGATGGAATGCATTGCGAAGCGCTTCGCCTGCAATGCGATAAACTTCTTCGCGGACTAGCGGAGGGAGGTCCCTGGATTTTCCTTCTACGCGCAGGCGGAATTCAGGACAATTCGGGCCCGGTTGATCTGCGGCGAGTCCTTCTCCAAACCTGCTGATGTCGCAGGCAAGGTCATTGGAAGCGAATGTGGAACGGAGCGCCTGCACAGCGTCCCGGCCCTCAGTCACCGCTTGCCTTCCCTGTTCGATTACGCCTTCCAGCTTCTCCCGCGCTTCCGGGTGGCCGCCGAGCATGTACGTAATCGCGTGAAACTTAATCAGCACGCCTTGAAAACTCTGCAGCGTCGTATCGTGAAAATCTCGCGCGATCCTCGTCCGCTCTGCCACGCGTGCCTCAAGCCGCACGTGGAACTGCCGCTTCAGATATTGAGACCTGAGATAATAGAGTGCTTCCAGCACAGCCAGGAATGCAGCTACGCACAACAAACGGAACCACACGGTCTGGTAGTACGTAAAGGCGCGCAACGTCAGGACGCTCCGTGGTCGCGGGCAGCAAATTCATTTTACGCCACGTCAGCATTACTGTTTCAGATTCGACGGCGCCAGGCCGGCATAACAGACAGGAATGTTACCTCGATTGTGGTAGGTGTGTTTGTACCGAAGTGTTATCGCAAAAACCTTCCATCGCGTGATGTGCCGCCACGCAGGTTCGCCGTACCGTAACAACAGGAGGGATTATGGCGGCGGTGGCGGCAGCGATTACGACCTTCTCTCGAACATCGGCACTGAGAACGGTACCCAGGCGAATTCGCGTTTTGAGCGTGGATGGCCAGCAATTGGTGCAGGAAGGACTGGTCGCCATGATCAGTCGCGAGGAAGACATGACCGTCGTCGCGACGGCTTCGAGCGGGGAAGAAGCGATGGACGATATCCAGCGTTTCCGGCCCGATGTCGTAACGCTCGATCTCATGCTGCCGGACATGCCGGGAGAAGTTCTGGCGCGGCGCATCCTTGCGGGGTTTCCCGCGACGCGAATTGTAGCGATCACGTCCGCGCACGGTCACCGGCACGCGGGTCGCGCGGTCGACGCCGGTGTTCACGCTTATCTGTCCAAAGCAGTACGGGTTTCCGATCTGATCGACGCGATTCGCCGCGTGCAGGAGGGCGAGAAGATCGTGCCCGGCCCGGTGGCGCTCGATTCGCGCGAACAAAGCCGCGATGGTGTCCTGACGGCTCGCGAGGTTCAGATTCTGCAGTTCGTCGCCTGGGGCAATGGCAACCTGCAGATAGCGGCCCAGCTTTCGATCGGCGCAGAAGCCGTGCGGATGCACATGAGAAGCATCCTGGAAAAGCTCGGCGCCAATGATCGCACGCACGCCGTGACGATCGCCGTCATGCGCGGCATATTGAGGCTTGTCAGTGACGCGACTGGCTCTGCCCGTCCGTGGAGCATGACCAGTGCGTAAGCGCGAGTTCACCTACTATATGCACGACAGTCCCGCCGCCTTCCGCTTTGAGTTCGTCGGCGGCTTGTGCCACGACTCGACCGCGGACCTGGACCAGGCACGGCAAACGGCGTCGTCCATTTTTGGCAGGAGGTCGCTGATCGTCGATCTTACGCGCGTCGAGAGCATAGACGATGCCGGCCGCGAACTGATCGCAAAATGGCATATCCTCGGCGCGCAGTTTGTGGTGACAACGCGTCAGGCAATGGCGCGGATCCGGTCGATGAGCATTGCATCGGCTCAATCGTGAGGCAAGCGCTATGGACACGCTAGAACAGGCCAAACAAAGCGCGGCCGATCTGCACTGGCTGGCAACGCTCCTCACCGGTCGCCGCGAAATCGCGACCGACGTGACTATGCAAGCCCTCACTCCGGCAGACGATCCGAATGCGTTTTTCTCCACGTGGATGCAGCAGTGGTCGAGAAGGATTGTAATCGCAAGAGCATTGGCGGCAGTCCGCGCGGACTTGGCCCGGTCGGCGCGCCGGACGGCACTGGTTCGCGGCGAAAACTCCGTATTGCCGCCGGCATCGTGGATGCTCCTGGAAAGCACGACCAAAGCCGACCTGGAACGTGCGCTGCTCGCCATCGAAGTTTTTCCCAGGGCCGCTGTTCTTTTGTTGATCTTTGAGCGAGTGCCGCTGCAGGATGCGGCGATTCTACTCGATTCGGAGCCGGCCCTGGTTCGCGTCGCGCTGGCGGGCGGCTTGCGCGACCTGACGATCAATCTCGCCAGGATGCAGGGTTGGACATCTACCGAAAACAATCCAGTGAACGAAGAGGTACAAAATGTTTGAACATCCGAAGCCCGAGGTCGGCCTGGTCCGAAGGCTTGGCGTCTTCTGGTGCGGGCTGATGCACGACGCACCGATGTGGCCCATTCACGGAACGTACCAATGCCGTATCTGTGCCCAGATCTACGCCGTGCCCTGGGCCCGCGGTTACGCACTACCGCGTTCACCGGTCGCGATCCGGCACGCAGAGAATGGCGCCTGAGCAAACAAATCAGCCCGAACCGAGATCAAGAAAAGAGAGAGTTATGCGTGCTACCCTAGTTCACAAAATTCGAGGCCGGCTGGTCACCATAGTAATTCTCTGCATAGCGATGGGCCTCATATTCTTCCTCTCGTCTAACTGGACAACGTGGGCGAGCGAAGGAGAACAACAGAAGACAGACGATGCCTACGTTCGGGCCGACGTTACACCGCTGAGCACCAAGGCCGCGGGAATCGTAGCCACAGTTGTGGTCTCCGACTACCAGGCGGTTAAGGCGGGCGACGTCCTGGTCACGCTCCGCGACGAGGATTTTCGGGCGCAGGTCGATCAAGCGGAAGCAGCGGTGCGGGCGAGCGAAAGCAGCCTGGTAAACAATCAACGGCAAAAGGAACTACAGGACGCGCGCATCGAACAGGCACAAACCGGCATCAGCAGCGCTGCAGCCGATATCGCGGCGGCACAGGCAGGAATTGGTGCCGCCAATTCCACGATTGCAAATGCCAACAGCGGGCTCACGGCCGTCGATGCAGACGTTCAGCGAACATCACTCGAACGTAAACGCCAGGAGGCGCTGGTGGCGGCCGAGTCCGCAACGCGACAGCGTCTCGAACAGGCGATCGCCGACGAAGAGCGTTTTCGTGCGCAGCGCGCCAGCCGCCAGGCTGACATCGACACAGCCCACGCACAACTCGCCAGCCGTCAAGCCGACCTGAGCCGAGCCAACGCCCGTTTGGAAAGCAGCCGGGCCGAACTGGAGGTGCAGCGGCGCCAACGATTGGTCCTGGATTCTCAGGAACAACTGCTTCGAGCGGACTTAAAAGCCCGGCTGGCGGCGCTTGAACTGTCGCGCGTCAACCTGGAATATACGCGAGTCGTGGCTCCCGAAGACGGAATCGTCGGCGAGCGCAAAGTGCGTGCCGGACAGCTGGTGAGCCCCGGTACACAAGTGATTTCGCTCGTCCAGCGGAAAAATTGGGTGCAGGCAAACTATCGGGAAACTCAATTGCGCAACATCCGCCAGGGCGATCGAGCCGAGATCCGCATTGATGCATTTCCGGGGATGGTGGTAAAGGGGAGGGTGGCACAGATTGCACCCGCGAGCGGATCGCAATTCGCATTGCTGCCACCTGACAATGCCACCGGCAACTTCACCAAGGTGACGCAGCGCGTCCCGGTCAAGATCGTCCTCGAAGAGAACCGGGAATCGGATCGGTTGCGGCCGGGCCTTTCCGTGGTCGCAACGGTCCGCACCGGAAGCGCATCCCGATGACTGGGACGGCAGAACGTACCGAAGCCGGCAGCGTGCAATCCACGCGGGTGTCAACGAATCCCTACATTGGCATACTCGGCGTCTTCCTGGGGGCTGCGACCTCAACGATCAACGGGAGACTGCTGAGCACCGGGCTAGCCGATCTGCGGGGCACGCTCGGCTATGGATTCGATGGGGCTTCCTGGATCCCCACCGCGCTGAATATGGGCATCATGTTCACCGGTGTCTTCGCAGCCTTCTTGGGCACTGCCTACGGGATTCGGCGCGTGCTACTCGTCTCGGGAGCCGTTTTTGTTGCGGCGTCGATCGTGCTGCCGCTTTCGCCGAATCTTGCGATCATGCTGGCGCTGGCAGCGATCGCCGGTGTCGCAGTCGGACCGTTCTACACGCTGACAATGACGTTTGTCGCGCGAAATCTGCCGCCGAAGCTCGTCCTGTTCGGCATCGCTGCCTACGCGTTGGACATTGTGGTGAACAGCCACGTCGCGACGTACATTCACGGATGGTACATGGATCATCTCTCGTGGCATTGGATCTTCTGGACTGGCGCCGCGCTCATGCCGATCACGATGCTTTGCCTCTATTTTGGGGTCCCGCCCGCCGGGCAGCCGGAACGCCCGAATTGGAGAGGCTTTCTGTATATGAGCGGCGGACTGAGCCTAATCTACGGAGCGTTGGATCAAGGGCAGCGGCTGGACTGGTGGCGTTCGGGTGTCTTCACCGGCATGCTCGCCGGGGGTGTCTTACTGATTCTGGCTGCCGCCGTCAGGAGGTATTTCCTGCCGAATCCGCTCGTCAATCCCGGCTTCCTCATGGATCGCAATGTCGTGACGATGGGGTTGGGCATCTTCACCATCCGGTTTTCTCTGCTCGGCTCGCTGGTGGTGATTCCATCGTTCCTGGGCAACATCGCCCAGTACCGGCCGATTCAAACCGGTGCGGCGCTGGCCTGGATCGCGGCGCCTCAGTTTGTGGTGGTCTGGATCGCGGCGATCGCAGCGGTGTTCATTTCTCCGCGCATCGTGATGGCGGCAGGCTTTACGACCATCGCCGTCGGCTGCTGGATGGGTGCGCACCTGGATTCGGTCTGGGCAGGAAAGAACTTCGTAACGGCTGAACTCGTGATCGCGATCGGCGTCGGCGTGGCATTCGTGTCGCTGGTCACGAATATCATCTTATATTTGCTCGAAACCGGCGCCGTCAAGAGCCTCACCAGCACCACAACTTACTCCGCATTCATGCACACGATGCGAATCATGGGTGGGCAGATCGGCGCTGTGACTTTAGGGCACTTCATCACTGTTCGTGAGGAATTTCATTCGAACGTGATCGGACAACACGTCGACGCAGGGAGCTGGCAGGTGGCGGAACGGCTGCACGGCCTCGCCGCATTTATGACGCCGTTGTCTGCCGGTTCTGACGAAGCGGCGGCGCGGTCGGCCGCGCTGCTTGCCGGACAAGTAAGAGCGCAGGCGTTCACTCTGGCGTTCTCCGATGCGTTCATGCTGATCGCCTGGATTATCGCGGCGTACCTGCTGCTGCTGGTCTTTCTGCGCCCCAGCACGATCAGTCTTCGCCATATGGAGAAAGCACAATGAACCGTAAGTTCTTACTCGCTTTGTGCGCTGCCGCAATCGCGTCAGCAGCGGATTCGGTCACGTTGACGCTCCCGGAAGCGGTGCGGCTGGCCCTGGTGCAGAACCGGACTTTGAGAATCGCCCGGCTGAAAGTGATCGAAAGCGAACAGAAGAAGGTGTCCGCCAGAAGCAGCTATTTCCCCGAGATCAAGAATCAATCGACGGTGGCCCACTCGACGGCGCAGGAGAATATCGGGATACCGGCGGGCGCTTTCGGTCTATTACCGAATGCCGGCCTTGTTCCGAACCGCGACATCCTGATCAATCAGGGCGACCAGACGTTTGTGACCAGCGGCACCATGGCGGCGCAACCGCTCACTCCCCTGATCCGGATCCATCAGGCGAACCGCATCGCAGCATCCGAGATCGCTGCTTCCCGCGACGAGCTGAAGAATGCCGAGAATGAGGTGGCGGTTAAGGTTCACCAGGTTTACTACGGCATTCTGACGGCGCACCTTCAAAAGCTGGCGGCGGAGCAGGAGAGCGCGTATTCCAGGGTTCGCCTGCGCGAAAGCGAGCAGGATGTCCGCAACGGAAACGCGCTCAAGGTCGCCGCGATCGAAAGCCGGGCCGGCTTGCTGCAAAGCGAGCAGGCGCTGCTCACCGTCGATCTGCAACTGGCTGACCTCACAGCCGAACTGAACGATTTGCTGGGGCTTCCGATTAGCACGTCCCTCGTGCTGAAGCCTGTGGCGCCGGTTGTTCTCGACGTCGCTCCGCGCGAAGAAACCCTTGGGCTGGCCCTGGCTGAAAATCCGCAGATCGCCGCGGCCACAGAAAAGGTTCGGCAGGCGAAAGCCGCGCTGGCAGCGGCGAAATCCGCCTACATTCCCGATGTCTCAGTCTTTGCCAGACACAGCTATCAGAATGGCGTGGCCTTCTTGATCCACAACTTCGGTACTTTCGGCGTATCCCTGAGTTACGACGTGTTCGATTTTGGAAAACGCCGGGCAGCCGTTCGGGAGCGGGAGGCGCAGTTGGCACAGGCCGAGGAGAATGTGGAGCGGCTAAAAGAAACGGTGAGCGTCCAGGTCGAGCGCAGCCTCAATAGGGTGGAACGAACAAAAGACATGCTGCAAGTCGCCTCTGAGCTGGTCCGGCTGCGCACAGAAGGAGACCGCGTCGCGGAAAATCAGTTGACGAACGGCGTCATCCTCATCTCGGCCCGCCGGCAGGCGTCGGCGGCCACTTACAAGGCGCAAGCCGACCTGCTGCAAGCCCAACTGGCTCACCTGCTCGCCAACGCGGAGTTGCAGCAGAACATTGGTCGAACACCCGGCCGGTGATTAAATGCCGTGGATCGGATACCACGAAAGCGTAATTGTGGCATCGGCCCGCAGTGTTAGTGCAAAATCCGCCGATGTCGTGATGGATTTTCGGCGTAACTCATTCATAGTTGCTACAGAGGTTGGAAATGAAAAAGTTCAAACCATTTGCAGTTGCCTGCCTGGGCCTGCTTGCCGCCTTTACCTGCGCAGGTTCTGAAGCGGAGCTACGGAGCGATTTGATCGAATCAGCCCGGGCGGAAAAAGAAGCGAATCTCACGCCAGAGAGGCCGCCCAAAGTGGAGCGGGATATCGTTTGGGCGGAGAATAGCCTGGGATACAAGTTCCTGACCGGCCAGGTGGAGGGAGTCGGCGTAGGGTTCGGTACGATCATCCCTGGTTCCGGCTTCGCCATCGGACCGCAATATAAGCGCACCGATCTGCTCGGCGGACGACTAACATTCAAAGCCGAAGCTCGCGCCGCCGTGAACGAATCTTATATCGGGCGACTCGAACTGTCGCTTCCGCATCTCGTCGGCGACCGGGCATTTCTGGATTTCAGCACCGTCCACAGGGACATCTCTGAAATGCCTTATTACGGCGCCGGCCCAGGTTCCCGAAAGACCGGACGCAGCGATTACCGGCTGGAGGACACGAATGTGGAATTGCGACCCGGCTTCCGGCCGTACCGTGGCTTCCGTACCGGCCTGATCGGCTCCTTCCTTGCAGCCAATATCGGCCCGGGGCATTCGACCCGGTACATTTCGAGCGAGC
>Ga0070741_10011362_pt1 | contig 16457 bp, 15 predicted proteins | sample Coa_R1_4_FD_66440 | JGI IMG/M metagenome (GOLD analysis project Ga0070741, IMG submission 66440) | Surface soil microbial communities from Centralia Pennsylvania, which are recovering from an underground coalmine fire - Coalmine... | ecosystem: Environmental > Terrestrial > Soil > Unclassified ...
GCCCGGTGGCCGAAGTCGCTCGACCCCTTCCTCCTCATCGGGCTCCCCGTCCCCGGTGTGGCCGAGTTCGTGCTCGAGCACCTCCACGTCATCGGTTATCGGCCCCGGCTGCAGGCCGTCGTCACCGTCCCCCTGGGGGTTGCACTGGGTGTCGGGTTCGAGCGCTATCTGCATCGCCACACCGACCCGCTGTTCTGGGGGATGACCGTGCTCTACGGGGCGATCTGCCTTCTCTCCGTTCTCATCGGAGCAAGGGTTTCGCCGGAATAGCCGCTCCCGCCCTAGACTTGGAACAAGTGCCGGGCCTGGTATCCCGGTTCACATATCAACTCCGAGGCCGACAACCCCGCGGATGGGCGACCAGGCTGTCCCCGCCGGCCGAGTTCGGAGTTCACCCTCAGGGGGTCACATCCAAATGCTCCGGCTTCAAACCCCACTCCCGGACACCTACGCATCGGCCACGCCCGATGATCTGGCGGCGCGCATCGGGCGGGCCAAGGAAACCCTCGGCTCGCGCCTGGTCATCCTCGGCCACCACTACCAGCGCGAGGAGGTCATGCGCTGGGCCGACCACCGCGGCGACTCCTTCGGGCTGTCGCGGCTGGCAGCCGACAACGACCAGGCCGAGTACGTCGTGTTCTGCGGTGTCCACTTCATGGCCGAGTCGGCCGACATCCTCACGGCCGCTCACCAGCAGGTGCTGCTGCCCGACCTCAACGCCGGGTGCTCGATGGCCGACATGGCCGACGTCGACTCGGTGGAGGAGGCGTGGGAGGCCATGGCCCGCGTCACCGACATCGACCGCGTCGTGCCGATCACCTACATGAACTCGTCCGCCGCCCTCAAGGGCTTCGTCGGCCGCCACGGCGGGGCCGTGTGCACCTCGTCCAACGCCCGCGCCGTCATCACCTGGGCCCTCGGGCGGGGCGAGAAGCTGCTCTTCTTCCCCGACCAGCACCTGGGCCGCAACACCGGCTACCAGCTCGGCTACACCGAGACCGACATGAAGGTGTGGAACCCCCGGCTCGAGATGGGCGGCCTCGACGAGCGCGAGGTCAAGGACTCCACCTTCCTGCTGTGGAAGGGCCACTGCTCGGTGCACCAACGGTTCAAGGTCGAGCACGTCGAGGCAGCCCGCCGCGAGCACCCCGGCGTCGAGGTCGTCGTGCACCCCGAGTGCGCGCACGAGGTCGTCGCCCTGGCCGACGAGGTGGGCTCCACCGACTTCATCATCAGGGCCGTCGAGGCGGCCGCGCCCGGCGCCACCCTTGCCATCGGCACCGAGATCCACCTCGTGCAACGCCTGGCCGCCGAACACCCCGACAAGACGGTGTTCTCCCTCGACCCCCTGATCTGCCCGTGCTCGACGATGTTCCGCATCGACGGCGCACACCTGGCATGGGTCCTCGAGGGCCTCGTCGAGGGCGAGGTGCGCAACCGCATCACGGTCGACGACGACACTGCTCGCTGGGCCCGCGTCGCCCTCGAGCGCATGCTGGAGATCGTCTGAACGAGCCGGCTCGGCCGCGCGTCGTCGTCCTGGCCCTCGGCGGAGCCAGCCTGGGGGAGGCCAGACGCGTCGAGAGCTGGCGGTCGATCTTCGACGCCGCCGGCGCCGACGTCGGCATCGTCGAGCTGCTCTCCTACCGCCGCGCCCAGCTGCGCTCGGACGGCGCCAAAGCCCTCGGCCGCACCGTGCCGGAGCGGCTGGCGTGGTCCGACATCTCGCTGCGCCGTCAGCTCACGAAGCTCGAGCCTCAGGTCGTCGTGGCCGTGACCACCCGCGCCTTCTCGGCCGCCGTCGCCGCCGCCGCCCCCCGGGTGGTGCTCGACTTCGTCGACACCTCGAGCGTCCCCGTCCGCGACCGGGTGCGGCTGGAGGTCCGCCTGCGCGCCAGCGCCTTGCGCCGAGCCTCCGGCGACGACCACGTCGACCTCGCAGCACCGCCCGGCGGCGGTGCCATCGTCCGCACCACGGCAGGATGGTCCGATGCCGAGGCCCTGTCGGCCGAGTGGGTTCCCAATGTGACCGCCCTGACCCCCGGCCGCGTCAGCGCCGAACCCCAGCACGACGTGCTCTTCGTGGGCTCGCTCGAGTACCCGCCCAACGTGGAGGCGGTCGAGCGGCTGGCACAAGCGTGGCCCTACGTCCTGCAGCACCGGCCCGGCGCGACGGCCGTCGTCGCCGGCCGCCGTCCCGCGGCCCGGGTGGCCGACCTTGTGGCCGAACACGGTTGGACACTGCTGCCGGACTTCGACGACATCGCCACCGTCGCGTCGCAGGCGCGCATCGCCGTCGCGCCATTGGCGCGCACGTCTGGGATCCAGAACAAGGTGCTGGAGGCGGCCGCCCTCGGACTCCCCCAGGTGGTGAGCCCTCAGGCGCTGGCCGGCCTCCGCCCCGGCTTCCCCGCCGAGGTCGCCAGCCGGGAGGACGAGATCGGACCGCGCATCGTCGAGCTCCTGTCCGATGACGCCAGGCAAGCCGAGTTACGCGCTGCGGGCACCGAAGAGATCCGGCAGAGCTACGTGGCTGAGGCGTGGACCGACTGGGCGCGCAGGCTGCTGTGAGGGTGAGCAGCGGCGAGGTTGCTCGCTCCCCCGCGGTACCCGCGGCAGGATGAGGGGATGGACCTCTCCGGCGCCACGATCCTGCTCACAGGCGGTACTGGTTCGTTCGGCAACGCGTTCGTTCGCCGGGCGGTCGAGTCCTGGCCCGACGCCGTCATCCGCATCTACTCGCGGGACGAGTTGAAGCAATCCGAGATGCGGAGCCGCTGGGGCGACGACCAGCTGCGCTATCTCATCGGCGACGTCCGCGATCGCGGTCGCATGACCAGAGCTGCCCAGGGCGTCGACCTGGTCGTGCACGCAGCCGCCATGAAGCAGGTGCCGGCGTGCGAGTACAACCCGTTCGAGGCAGTTCGCACCAACGTCTTGGGAACGCAGCACGTGATCGACGCGTCGATCGATGCCAGGGTCCCCAGGGTCGTGGCCCTCTCCACCGACAAGGCGGTGAACCCCGTCAACCTCTACGGCGCCACCAAGCTGTGCGAGGAGAAGATCGTCGTGCAGGGCAATGCCTACGCGGCCCAATCGACGACTCGACTTGCCTGCGTGCGCTACGGCAACGTCGTCGGCTCACGCGGCTCGGTGGTGCCGCTCTTCAAGGAACAGGCCAAGGCCGGGCGCCTCACCATCACCGACGAGCGCATGACCCGGTTCTGGATCACGCTCGACCAGGCCGTCGACCTGGTCCTGTACGCAGCCGAGCACATGGTCGGTGGAGAGATCTTCATTCCGAAGATCCCCTCGATGCGCGTCACCGACCTGGCCGAGGCGATGGCGCCAGGCGTGCCGACCGAGATCACGGGCATTCGCCCGGGCGAGAAGCTGCACGAGCTGCTGCTCACGGCCGACGAGAGCCGCCATGCCATCGACGCCGGCGATGTCTACGTGGTGTTGCCAGAGCACCCGTGGTGGTCCGACAGCCCGCGGTGGCAGGAAGGCACCCCCGTCGACGATGGGTTCGTCTACTCGAGCGAGACGAACGATCAGTGGCTCGGGCCGGCCGATTTGGCGGCGATCATCCCTGCCTGAGCAGGTCGGCGCGCACCGCGAACCACAGCGCCCGGAGAATTCGTCCGTTGGCACGTAGTCCCCGACCGAAGCGCCCGCTGCCCTGGCGGGGCCGAATCGGCACGTCGATGGTCGTGAATCGCGACGCGTCCCGCATCGCGGCCCAGGCCAGCGCCGTCCCGATCGACGGCAGGTCCATCACGGCGCGATGGGCGCGGTACAGCTCGATCGTGTACGCCTTCATCCCGCACAAGATGTCGGCGATGCCGAAACGCCACCGCGCGTAAGCCGAGAAGACCCTCTCCGACACTCGGGCGGGCGCAGGCCGAATTCCAAGCACCATGGCGGCTTCGCCACGCTCGATCGGTCGGAGCAGGCCGGCCAGGAGCTCGGGATCGTGTTGGGCGTCGGCGTCGATCGTGGCAACCACCTCGAAATCGTGTGCATCCGCCCACGCGAAACCACTGGCGAGAGCGTGGTCGTAACCCAGCGTCTGGTCGTGGGACACGACGGCAGCTCCCGCCGCGGCCGCCTTGGCCGCAGTCCGATCACTGGAGCCATCGTCCACGACCACCGGCGTGCCGAACTCGGACACCGCGGCCACGACTCCGCCGACGGTGGCCGCTTCGTTCAACGCGGGTATGACGATGGCGACCCTCAAGCGACGTCGGTCGTGCGAACGCAGTCCCCGGCCTCGATGTCTCGAACGGCGACTCGGCCGACGACCTCGTCGATCCGACTCGGGGGTAGGGCGTCGGCGGGGCACGGTCGGAGCACGATGAGCGCGTCAGCCGTGATCCGCGAGCCCTTCGGGATGGCTTCCTTGGCCCGCACGGCTCGCCGCTGTACGACAACGGTCTCCCGCTCGTTGTCCATCACCTGTTTCGCCTCGCCTCCCAATGCGGCTTCGAGCTCCCGCGTGCGGTCCACCATCTCGCGCCAACCTGCGGGGTCCATCGAGAACGGGTGGTCCGGGCCCTCGCGGCTGCGGTCGTCGGTCAGGTGCTTTTCGATCACCCGAGCCCCGAGGGCGACGGCGCCGAGCGCCGTCGCGTGCCCAGGCGTGTGGTCGGACAGACCGAGAACGGTCGCCGGAAACTCGCGGGCAAAGGACTTCAAGACGTTGAGCTCGATGTAGTTGAAGTTCTCCATCACGTTCGAGTAGTTGGTGTTGCACTGGAGCACGACTAGCTGATCGGTGTGCTTGGCGGCGGCGGCGACCGCCGACCGGACCTCGTCGAGTGTCGATGCACCCGTGGCGATGAGCAGGGGCTTCCCGTCCGCGGCCATACGCTCGATCGCTGCCAGCCACGTGATGTCACCGGATCCGATCTTCCAAGCGCACACGTGCGGCGACAGCGCCTCGACCAGCTCGAGGTCGTACACAGCGGTGAAGTAGTCGATCTCCGCGTCGTCGCACGCGGCGTGGATGGCCTCGGTCCACTCCATCGGCAACGAAGCGGCGCGATACACCTCGACTACACCCTGCTTCCAGGAGGCCTGATGCGAAACCTTTGATCCGAGGGCGTTGAAGCCATAGTCGGACACGATCGTCTCGGCGCGGAAGTTCTGGAACTTGGCGGCCTGCGCCCCCGCTTCCGCCGCTCGGAACACGAGGTCCCGCGCCCGCCCGAGGTCACCGTCGTGGTTGGCGCCGATGTCCGCGACGAAGTACGTCGGGTGGTCGAGTCCGACCTTGTGGCGTCCGATCGTGACCTCTGGTCTCATAGCTTCTGCACCTCGTCGAGCAGCGTCGGCATGACCCTACCGAGCGATGCCTCGAAGGTACCAACGTCGAGCCGCAGATCGTGCGGACGTGGCGCGCGAGCGGGAAGGTCGTCCGATCGCGCGGGTCGGGCCTCCGACGTGGGGAGATTGAGCTGATCCGCGACGGCGATGCCGAAGTCGTACTTGGACATTCCCTCGCGGCTACCGGCGTTGAACACGCCCGTGAGCCCCATGGCGGCGACTTCGAGGGCAAGCGCCGCGAGCGTTGCCATGTGCAACGGCGAAAAGAGCACGTCGACGAAGAGGTCAGCACCCTCGCTCGAGCTCAGACGACGCGCCACGAAGTCACTGAGGCTCTCCCGCCCGCGCGTTTGCGACGGCCCGAAGAGGTTGGTTCGTAGCACCAGTGACCGCCCGTGGGACCTGGCGGCCCCTTCGCCCGCGAGCTTCGACCGGCCGTACGCGTTGACCGGATCTTCGGTTCCCACGGCGTGGGGACCGACGGAATCGGGGTACACCTGGTCGGTCGAGAACAGCACGAACATGGTTTCGCGGGTGATCTCGGCCACCACGTTGGCGACGATCCCGCGGTTGAGCTGGTCGGCACGGGCCGGGTCACGCTCGCAGGCGTCGACGTCGGTGAGTGCGGCTGCGTGCAGGATGATGTCGGGCTGCGCGTGGTCGAGCAGGCGACGCACCTCGCCGGCCTGGGTCAGGTCGCAGGCAACGCCGTCGCTCCGTCCGGACGCGACGACGGCGCCCACAGAACCGGCCGCGTCCGTCAGGTACGGCCCGAGCAGGCCGAACGCCCCCGTCACGAGGATGGTCGGCGCCGTCATCCGCCCGGCCACCGCCGCGGATCGAGAGCACGTCCCGCGGGCATAGGAGCGCCTTCGATGGCGGCGCGCTCGGCGTCATCCAGTGGAGGGGCGCCCACAGCGGTAAGGTTGGACTCGAGCTGCGCCATCGTCTCGCACCCGAGCACGAGGCCGGTCACCCCCGGCACATCTCGTACGAAAACGGCGAGAATTTCGCTTCTCGGGACTCGGCGTGCTTTGGCCACGCCGTCGGCCGCCGTCGCTACGCCGGCGACCGATCGGAGGTGCTCGGGCAACGTTCCGTCGTCGAGCAGAAGTGCTCCCTGGAGGAAGACGCTGCGGGCGTAGACCGCCTTTCCCGCCGCGGCAGCGCGTGCCAACGAGCCGCTCCGGACCAGCCTGGGGTCAGCTGCGCTCATCGGCACCTGCACCGCTGTGATGCGGTCGTCGTCGATGCAGGCGTCGAACTGCGACTGCGTGTAGACCGAGGCACCCAGCGCAACGACAGGGCCTCCGATGAGCGAATGGGCGCGGCCCACTATGTTGTCGGGATCGTCCTCGACAACCTCGGGATCGTGAAGGAACAGAATGTCGATCCGGCTCCGGCGGAGACGTTCGAGCGACGCCTGCACCGACGTTGCCACATCGTCATGACGCGAGACCTTGGTGAAGACCGGCGTGGACAAACCAGCCCGGCCCACGAGCAGCTCCGCGTCTCCATACGACGGTGCACAGTCGATCGCGCCGACTCCTGCCCGCTCCGCGGCACGGAGGATCGCCACGGCCTCGTCCGCCGACGGCACACCGCTGCGGTTGGCGACACCGTACGGGCGCCCGAGCTGGACCGTACCGAGCACCAGCCGGTCTGCCCCGCTCATCGACTCCCGAGCTCCGTTGGTGGCGTCATGCCCCGACGATGCCACAGCCGGCAGCGCATGCTGTGAAGGCGCACACCGTCGCGATCGTTCAGGCGCGCTGGGGGTCGTCGAGGCTGCCAGGAAAGGTCCTCGAGGACATCGGTGGCCGGCCGTTGCTCGCCCGGGTCGTCGAGCGAGTCCAGGCCAGCACGACGTGCGACGCAGTTGTCGTGGCGACGACCACGGACGTCCAAGACGATCTGGTGGTGGACCTGGCTCGCCAATGCGGAGCGGACACGTTCAGGGGAAGTGTCGACGACGTCCTCGACCGCTTCCATCGAGCCGCAGCCGAGGCGGGGGCCGACGTCGTCGTCCGCATCACGGCGGACGATCCGTTCAAGGATCCGGAAGTGATCGACCTGGTCGCCCGTCAGCTCCTCGATGACTCCGCGCTTGACTACGCCAGCAACACGCTCGCGCCGACGTTCCCGGAGGGCCTCGACGTCGAGTGCTTCACGTTCCGCGCCCTGGAGCAGGCTTGGGAGCAAGCAGAGCTGCCATCGGAGCGCGAGCACGTCACCCCGTTCATCTGGACGCATCCCGATCGGTTCGCACTGCGGAACGTGGCGTCCGAACACGACTTCTCTCATCTGCGGTGGACCGTCGACTACCCAGACGACCTCGACTTCGCCCGCGCCGTCTACGAACGACTCGCCGGCCGAGACATGTTCAACTGGCACGACGTACTCGAGCTGCTCGAACGGGAGCCACAACTGTCGGCCATCAACGCCGGCCACGAGCGGCTGGCAGGCTACCGACAGTCGCTGGCCGCCGACCCCAAGGAGGAGCCGTAGTTGGAACGAGTGACCGCACGAGAGCGTGCATACGTGCAGGAGGTGCTCGACGGAGGCTTCCGCAGTTCCACCGGATCGGCAATGACGGGCCGGCTGGAAGCGGAGTTTGCACGCGTTTTCGGGTCCGCGTACGCGATCTCGTTCATCAACGGCACGGCGACCTTGCACGCCGCGCTGGCGGCAGCCGGCGTCGGTCCCGGCCACGAGGTGATCGTGCCGCCTCTCACGATGGCCAGCACGGCCTTCGCCGTGCTCCACGCCGGCGCCCTCCCGGTGTTCGCCGACATCGACCCTGCGCCCTTCACCCTCGACCCGGAGTCCGTGGCCGCATGTGTCACGGAGAGGACCCGCGCCGTCGTGCCGGTCGCGCTGTACGGCTTGGCGCCTGACCTCGACCCGATCATGACGATCGCAGGAGACCACGGGCTCTTCGTGTTGGAGGACGACGCGCAGTGCTTCCTCGGCACGTACAAGGGCCGCCTGGTCGGCACCATCGGGCACGCGTCGAGCTTCAGCTTCCAGAGCTCGAAGCACCTCGCCAGCGGCGAGGGGGGGATGATCATCACCGATGACGGTGACCTGGCCGAACGGATCCGACGATTCGGCAGTCTCGGCTACCAGGCGGTCGGCGCCGGCGCCGGGCAGGGCAAGATCGGCAAGGAAGTGATTCAGGACCCGGGCTACGAACGTCATGCCAGCGTCGGCTTCAACTACCGCATGTCCGAGCTGTGCGCAGCCGTCGCCCTCGCCCAGACCGAACGCATCGAGGAGCTCGTCGCCGCCCGCATCACCGCCGCCCGTGCGCTCGCCGAGGCGGCCGCCGGGTGCTCCTGGCTGCGCCCGCAGCACGTACCCGACGGGAGCCATCACGTGTATTGGACGTGGGTGGCGAAGCTCGACAACGACGGGGCATTCACGTGGCAGGACTTCCGTCACGCCTTCGTGAAGCAAGGCGGAGAGAGTCTCTACGGCGCGTGGCAGCTGAACTATCTCGAACCCGCCTTCCGCGACCAGCGTTTCGACGCCGGGCAGTGGCAGACATTCGGCCGGGGCCTGTGTCCGCAAGCCGAGTCCGTCCAGCCCCTGCTCCTTCAGTTCAAGACCAATGAACTCGAGCCCGCCGAGGTCGCTCGCCAGGCCGAGGCGCTTCAGGCTGCGATCGCCCACTTCGACGGCGGTTGAGTCAGGGTCCGAAGTCACCCCCCGCAAGCAAGCCGTCGCAGATCCGATCGAGGTCCGCGTTGCGGCCCGGCGCTAGCTCGGCCAGATCCTCGACCGTGATGCGCGCCAGTCCGGGCACGTGTTCCTCCACCCCCGGGGCCTGCACCGGGGCGCGGAGAAAGAACAGGTATCCGAACCGCCGGGCGAGTTCGAGATCGGGCGAGGCCGCCTCCGGGTCGGCCAGGACGCGATCGAGCGCCGACTCGAACTCCGCCGGCGAGCCGACGTCGGTCGTAAACCCCTTGTCGCGGTAGAACGTGCGACCGGCGACGATCACGGGCTTGTCGAACAGCGCCAGCTCCATGCCCGTGGTCGACGTGAACACCAGCCCGAGGTCACAGGCGGCCATGAGCGGGTACGAGCTCGTCGGATCGTCGGCCTCGATGACCTTGACGTTGGCGGGCAGCCGGGGATAGCGCTCCTCCAGACATCGCGCCAGGGGTTCACGGGTTTGCTTACCGGGCAGCTTGACCTCGGCGGGATGGATGCGGATGACGAGCTCGTGTTGCGGGCGGGCGGCAAACGCCTCCACCGCGCCCAACAGCCACGCCTGAATGCTCGGGAACGCCACCTCCTGGCCGATGACCGCCGAGTCCCACGTGATGTTCGTGAACAGGGCGACGAGCTTGCCGTCACCTCGCGCCGCGTGTTCCTCGAACCGTACGTCGCGCCAGTAGTGGTCCATCGTGCGTCGCCCCAGCCGCCGGTCCTCCAGGTACTCGTCCAGCTCCCGATCCTCGTCGGGTGTCAGCGGTACCGAGCGCCACTGGTCCCACAGGTTCGAAACGTCGTAGGAGCACGCGGGCACGGCGCGTCGGAACAGGAGTGTCCCCTTGATGTAGCCACGCTCATAGGTGACCACGTCGATTCCCCGCCGACGACACAGCTCCCAGGCGATCGCCTCGAAGAAGAACAGCCCGTTCAGGAGCAGGACCACATCGGGCCGCAGCTCGTCGAGGGCGCGTTCGAGACCCTTCGCCACCCGGCGGGCCGAACGAAGGAACCGCCGTACGGTGATCGGCCCCAGCGGGTCGTCGTCCAGGGTGGCATTCATGAGGAACCACTTGGCGGGGATGTCGACGAGCGCGCCGAGCGGCAGGTCGAGATCGGTGACGCCACCGAGGAGCTTCATCGACAGTTCATCGAGCTCCGGCCATTCGCCCGGGTCGTCGTCCTGCCATCCATCGCGGACGGCGGTGCGGTCGAACCCGTGCGCCTCGATCGACGCTTCCACGTACCGCCGGCACGTCGTGCAGGGCATCGGCGGTGCTTCCCAGGTGTTGGCGCGATCGCAGATTTCGAGCCCTCCACCACACGTCACGAACTGTACGTCGGCGCCCCGGAGCCGGAGGGCCTGCGCGATCATCCCCTCCCACTGCACGTGTGCGGCCCAGTCACGCGGCGTCAGGATCGCCACCCGACGCCCGGTCGGTGCGACCGGACACGCGCTTCGTTGCGCGGCCAGCCGACGAGCAGTCCGCTGCTCTGGCGCCTCGTCGAGCTGCCGCAACAGAAGGTGGGCACCCTTGCGGGCATACTCGCCGAGGCGATCGGAGCTGGGAACGGGGCTCACCGGTGGCCGCGGGGCCGGGTGTCGAACGGCCTTCCACGAAGCGCGCGGGCGACGCCGGCCCAGAACCCGGCGCCGTATGACCAGTGGCAGATCTCCAGCACCGCAAAGGCGCGGTGCGGCGCCACCCCGGGGTCACGAGCCAGGCGCACGGCTGCCGCCGCGCAGGCCAACCCGTGTGCCACGGGAAGGGCGACACGGCGCGGTCCATGCAGGAGAAGCGCGGCACCGAGCGACGAGGCGGCGAGCGCGGCGGGCGCCAACGGCCGCCAGGTGGGCAACGTCGCGTGCTTGGCGAGGGTCGACGCCTTCGCCACGCCGTAATTGAAGTACTGGCGGCGCAGCCCCTTGGCCGACTGGCGGGGGAAGTACCACGACCGGATCGACGGATCGAGCACGATGCTCCCGCCCCGGCGCCGAATGCGGAAGTTCAGCTCCTGATCCTCGGCGGCCCACTGCAGCCGCCCTTCGTCGTAGCCGCCGACGTCGAGCAGCAGCTGGCGCCGCCAACATCCGAGATACACCGTGTCGACCTCTGACCGGACTGCGGCGTAGTGGAACTTGCCGGGCCCGACTCCGAGCGGCGACGAGGTTACGGCCGCGACCGCCCGGCCGAAGCTGTTCGTACCCACGGGCCGCATCGACCCGCCGACGTTCGCCGCGCCCGTCTCGTCGAGCACCTCCACGCAGCGGGTCACGTAGTCGGTCGCGTAGATCGTGTGCGCATCCGCCCGGCAGACGATGTCTCCGCGTGCTTCGGCCAGTCCGACGTTCATGGCCGCCGCGGCGGTGACCCGCGGGTTGTCGATGAGGCGGATGGGCTCTTCGCTGCTCGTGACGATCGCCCGGGTGCCGTCGTTCGACCCGCCGTCGACGACGAGAACTTCGACGATCGACGAATAGTCCTGCGCCAGCAGCGAGTCGAGACAGTCGCGGATGTACTCCCGCTCGTTCAGGGTTGGCAGGATGACGGTGACCGTGGGGAGAGAGGAACCGTCTCGGCTCATCCGCACAACACCAGGCGCTCGACGGCAGAGGCGGGGCTGGCCAAAGCCGCGAACGGGCGCCGTTTGCGAGGCTCGAGGAGGACATCGAACGCCAGGGGGGTGAGGAATTGGAACTGCACCACGAGTCGCTCGTCCGCGCCAGGCGACACTCGGCTGCCGAGATGCAGGCACGTGCTCGTGTCGATGAAAACGGTGGTGCCGGGTGGACCCGTGAACGCCACGACCTCGTGCGGGTCGACGAACGGGACGACGGCGCTGTCACTCAGTCGGAACGACGGTCCCCCGTAGTGGTACCCGGTTGCCGCCTTGACTCTCTGCGATGCCTCGGCGACGACCGCCGTGAGCGGGCCGTTCTCCTCGGCGACGGGTGAACAGTTCACGAACACCTTGACCTGGCGGACGTCCTCCCAATCGCTGTGGAACCGCTGGCTGCCGGAGGCTTCGCCCGGCACGTGCGGGGAGGCAAGCAAGGTGATGCCCGTCAGCATCGGGATCATCCCGAGATAGTGCGCGATCGGCGCGATGACCTGCTCGTGGAGCGCAAACCGTAGGAGGGCTGGCGAGGGTTCGTCGATCGAGTGCTCGAGCAGATAAGGCTTCTCCGCGCCATCGCCTCGGAGCGAGAGGCCCTCGCGGATGCGCTGCACGTCAGCCACGACGTCGGCGACGCCGTCGAGCGCATCGGGTGCAAACACGCAGAAACCGACATCGGCAGGGATCTCGAACGCCGGGGCGGGTAGCTGCGCCGCGCCAGCCCGTCGCCTGCGCACCTCGCCCGCTCTGAGGCGGCCGACGAGCCGGGAGTACCTGCCCCGACGTCGGTCGTCAGCTCTGACGGCGAACAGGAACCACTTCAGGGAGGTACGAGCCCGCCCAATCACGCTCCGCTCCCGTCTCGCTCCATCCTGCGCCGATACTGTACTTATCGTCACTCGTCCTCTTGAGCGAAGGCCTTGACTGAGCCGAACAGGTTTCGACGCCAGGTACTGCTCAACACCGCGTCGACCGGCCTGGCCAACGGCTGGGCGATGGTGGTCGCCCTCGTCTCCCTCCCGCTCCTCCTCTCCGGACTCGGGCCGACCGTGTTCGGCACGTGGGTTCTGGTGCAGACCTTCTCGGCCATCACCGGCTGGTTCTCTCTCGCCGACATCGGTCTTGGCACTGCTGCGACGCGCGCCATCGCCGAGCGCGCCTCACTCGACGACCGCACCGCCGCCAGCCGCATCACTTCCAGTGCACTCGCCGCATTCGCGGCGCTTGGCCTTCTGTGCGCAGGCGGCCTGGCACTGGCCGGGCCCGCACTGCTGCCCCGCCTCTTCCACACCCCTACTGCACTGCGGCACGACCTGCGACTGTCACTGGTGTTGTTTGCATGCCAGATCATGGTCGACCTCCTCACGGAGGGGGCCGAGGCATGTCTCGAGGGACTGCAGCGCGTTGACCTCTCGCGCGGCGTCGACGCCGTGCGTCGGACGACCGTGGCCGTGGTGACCGTCATCGCCGCTCAAACGAACGGACACCTGCCAGCGGTGGCGATGGCGAGCCTGGCCGCGTCAGTCGTCGGCGCCCTCGTCGCCGCCGTCGTCTTGCGTCGCCATTTGCCGGCACCCGTCAGCGCACCTGCGCTCGAGGACCTTCGGCACCTCTTCGCCTACGGAAAGACAGTGGCGGTGCTCCGGCCCCTCGGCGTCCTTCACCGCACCATGGATCGCATCATCGTGGGAGCCGTACTGGGGCCGGCCGCGGTCTCGCTCGTGGAGATCGCCACCCAGGTGCAGAACGGAGCGGAAGCCATCCTGTCGGCCACCGCCTATGCAGTCGTACCGACCGCCGCATGGCTCACTGCCCGCGGCGACCGCAAGACGATGCACGAGCTCCTTCACCGAGGCACCAAGTACTCCCTGCTCGTGACCATCCCCGTCGGCACCGTGGCGGCCATGCTGGCCGGCCCCCTCGTGCGGATCTGGCTCGGCCGTCGCTACGGGGAAGCTGCCGGGCTGGCGGCCGTGGCCCTCCTGATTACGATCATCACCGCGCCGACGCAGGTCGCCTCGAATCTGTTGCTGGGCGTCGGCCGTGCTACCGACATCCTTCGAGCGGCGGGAATGGCGATCGTCGTGAACCTGGTCTTGTCGCTTGTGCTCGTTCACATCACCGGCATAGTCGGCGTGTTCCAGGCGACGTTGCTGGCCAGCATCGTGCTCGTCCCCGCACTCCTTCGTTCAGTGCTCCGATCTGTCGGCAGCGACCTCTCGAGCTTCCTCCGCGATGCGGTCGCGCCGGTCCTGCTGCCCACTGCAGCTCTGGTGGCGGTGACCGGGATCGCCGTGGCGCTGCCGCTATCTGACCTCCCCACGCTCGCCGTCGGAGGTGTTCTCGGACTCGGTGCATACCTCGCTTTCGCGCTGCGGTGGTCGGTCGACCGCAACGAGCTCGCGGAGCTCCGGTCGTCCATCGGCCGGCGTCCCGCTGCCGGGTAGCGTTGTCCGGTGGCCGACGTCGGCAGCTCGCAACACCGGATCGAGTCGTACATCGACCCCGCAGGACGAACCTTCAACTACGTCCCGGTCCGCCATGGTGCCCCCGATCTCGCCGTGCACTTCAGTGCGTTCTTCGGCGAGTGGGGCGACGCCAAGCCCTACCGCGACACGTTCCAGGGGTACTACCACCGGCTCAAGATGCTCGGTGGGGAGCAGGGGCACGACTGGCTCTTCGCCTGTGATCAGTACGGGGAGGAGTCCAACGGCACCTACTACACCGGCGAGAAGGGAGACTTCTTCGTCGAGCGGGCCATGCTGGCGCTGCTGCACGAGACGATGGCCGACTGGGCGTGCCCGCCAGAACGCGTCGTCCTGCTCGGCTCGTCGATGGGTGCCACGGCAGCACTGAAGTTCGGACTCATGCTCGGAGTCCGCGGAATCATCGCCATCTCCCCCCACATCGACCTCGACGTGTGCGCAGCCAAACAGAACCGCGAGCGTCACGTCGCCTTCATCGTTCCCGACGGCGACACCCAAGCCCCTCACAACTTCCGGTACACCCGCCAGATCAGGGCGATCCTCGAGACGTGGGACCAGCCGAATCCCCCGCCCCCGCTGTTCATCCAGTCGTGCGCCGACGACCTCGGCGTGCACGACGAGCAGGTGGTCCCTCTCGTCGACACGTGGCGGTCGAAAGGCGGAGCCGTGTTCCACGACGTGCGCCCGATCGGGGGCCACACCAGCGACTGGGCCACGAAGCCACTGCTGCTCGATGCCATCGACGAGCTCCAGGCCGGCCGGCCCATCGACGTGGCGCGTTACCAGACCGATGCCGTCTTCGCCGGAGCCATCACCAAGGAGCCTCTGTCCCATCGTCTGCGCCGCCGCGCCAGCCTGACGAGGAACCGGCTCCTGCGGAGGGGCTAGGTGCCCTGGCGGCCGATGACGTGGCGGATGGTGCGGCCGACGACGCGCAGGTCGAGGGTGAATCCCTGGTGGCGCAGGTAAAAGAACTCGTACTGGAGCTTCTCCAAAGCGTCGAGCTCGCTGGCACCGTACGCGTACTTGACCTGCGCCCAGCCGGTAAGGCCGGGGCGCACGAGGTGACGGAGGTTGTAGAAGGGGATCGTGCCCGCCAGTTCGGCCACGTACTTGGGTTGCTCCGGCCGGGGCCCGACCAAGGCGAGGTCGCCACGCACCATGTTGACGGCCTGCGGCAGCTCGTCGACGTGGGTGAGCCGAAGCACCCGGCCGAGCCGCGTCACCCGGGGGTCGTCGACCTGCGTCCACTCGGATGGACCTGAGTCGGGCCGCATGGTGCGGAACTTGATGATCGTGAACTGCTCGCCGTTCTTGCCGACCCGGGGCTGGGTGAAGAACAGCGGACCGCGGTTGGCGAAGAGGTTGCCAAGGAACACGAACGGCACCACAACGAGCAGGGGCACAAGAGCGACGAACCCAACGAGGAAATCGATCAGGCGCTTGAGCCGGCCGTACCGGGCCCGGTGCACCTCACCGATGTCGAACATGAGCGACACTCGCTCGAGCTCGGAGATGGGCAACTTGCCGAGCCACTCGTCGTAGAACAGCGGCAGGGTGCGTACGCGGACGCCGCGCTCGTGCAGTGTGGCCGCCTGGTTCACGATGGAGTCGTCGCCCTGAGCGGCACGGTCGAGTACCACGACGGTCGCCCCCACGTGATCGACGGTGTCGATGAGCGGGTGCTCGACGCCGTCATTTGACCTGGCCTCCTCGAAGCGCAGCACCCACGTGAGCGAGGCCGGTCGTTCCGGGTAACGCGACAGGTCATCGGCGAGGACGAGCGCCTCCTCGGGCGTAACGACGGCTACGACCTTGTCACGGTCTTCCTGGCGCTCGCGTCCGCCCGCCGCCAGCCGCGCACACAGCGCGTAGAACGGGACGAGCACCATTGCCGACGCCGCCACCACGAAGCGGGGCATGAGCAGCGACCCGAACGCGAGCTGCGCAACCGAGATGCCCAGCGCGGCCGCCGCCGCCGCTCCGAGGGCGGCGACTAGCGACTCGCGGAGTCGAAGCGGCAGGTCGGGAAGACCGATGCCGTACGCCGCGACGCACAGCAGCACGATGTAGGCGATCGACCACGCGAAGCGGAACGAGCCCGTGAAGTCGTAGTGGCCGATGTTGGCGGCGTGGTACTTCCCCCACCCCAGCACGGTGACGACCGTGCCCAGGTACATCAGCAGGCGGGCGCCCCGCCGCACGGGGTTAGGTCTCCAGGAGGGGCGCCAGGAACTGGCCGGTGTAGCTCTCGGCTGTCTTGGCCACCTTCTCCGGCGTGCCCTCCACCACGACCGTGCCGCC
>Ga0070741_10011363_pt1 | contig 16456 bp, 10 predicted proteins | sample Coa_R1_4_FD_66440 | JGI IMG/M metagenome (GOLD analysis project Ga0070741, IMG submission 66440) | Surface soil microbial communities from Centralia Pennsylvania, which are recovering from an underground coalmine fire - Coalmine... | ecosystem: Environmental > Terrestrial > Soil > Unclassified ...
CCCCGAGGGCGACCAGGATCGCCAGGCCGGTCGCGAGGGTAGCGAGGAGCGCCGGCACGTCGCGGGTTCGCACCGGGGCGTCGTGGACCGGGCACCGGCCGCGCTCGAGCGGCCTTCCGCACCGCGCGCAGAAGCTCGGCGCCGCGATCACCGAGCCCTCCGCGGCGACTCAGAGGCAACCGGCGGCCGTGCCGGCGGCCGGCGCCCCGCGAGGGGGAGGTATGTCTCCTTCATGAGGGGCCACGCGTCCTACTTCCCCGGAGCGTAGGACCCCCCACTGACACTCCCGGCCGACGTCCGCGCCCGCGTCCCTCCGGCAACGGCGTGCGGCAGAGGCGTGAGCCCGGGTGCCCACCCACACGGCTCGTCCACAGAGGAGCCGGAGACGCCGCTACTGGTTCTGGGCGCGGGGGCGGACACCGACGGCGAGCGCCACCTGCGTGAGGTCGGAGCGAAGGGCGCGAATCTCCTCTCTCAGCTCCGTGCGAAGGTCGGCGATCTCGCCTCGCAGCTCCGTGCGAAGCTGGGTCATCTCACCCCGAAGCTCGGCGCCCTGAGCGGTCAGATCGCCACGGAGCTGCCGGACCTCCTCGCGGACCTCCCGGCGGAAGCCGGTGAGCATCCAGGCCAGGACGGCGCCGACCGCCGCGACGACGAGGGCGTTCGTGAGCGTTTGAACCGTGTCCATTCACGCGACCCCCGAGTCGGGGGGGAGGTCCACCCGACAGTAGCACCCGGGACCGGCGAGCAGAACCTCGGCTCTCCGGCCCGGTTGACACATACCAATATCGGAATGTATTCTCGATCCATGGCACGGGCGGCAACGACGACCGACGCGTTCAACGCGGTGGCGGAGCCCAGGCGGCGGCAGCTCCTCGACGTCCTGGCCGGCGGGGAGCGCTCGGTCACCGAGATCGTGGACTCGCTGGGCTTGGAGCAGCCCCTGGTCTCCAAGCACCTGCGGGTCCTGCGGGAGGTGGGCCTGGTCCGGGTCCGGCACGAGGGAAGGCGCCGGATCTATCGGCTCCACGCCGAGCCGCTCAGGTCCATGCACGAGTGGCTGAGGCGCTACGAGGACCTCTGGAACGAGCGCTACGACAGGCTCGACGAGGTGCTCGAGGAGCTCAAGCGGAAGGAGGAGGCAAATGGCCACGGCAACGCACAGCGGTAAGGCGAAGGTGACCCTTCCCTCGGAGACCCAGATCCTGATCGTGCGCGAGTTCGACGCGCCCAGGCACCTGGTCTACCGGGCGTGCACGGAGCCCGAGCTCGTCAAGCGGTGGTGGAGCGGCAAGCGCGGCCGGGTCACGAGCGCCGAGATCGACCTGCGCGTCGGCGGCCGGTGGCGGTACGTGATGGTCGCGAACGACGGGTCGGAGGTCGCCTTCCACGGCACGTACCGGGAGATCGTCCCGAACGAGCGCCTGGTCTCGACCGAGCTGTTCGAGGGCATCCCCGGCGCGACCGAGGACGACACGAACGTCAACACGATCACGTTTGCCGAGGCCGGCGGCCGCACCACGCTCACCACGCTCGTCCAGTGCCGGACCTGGGAGATTCGCGACGCGATCATCGCCTCGGGCATGGAGGACGGGATGCAGGAGGCGTTCGACCTGCTCGAGGAGGTCGCGCGCTCGCTCGCCTGAGGGCAGACGTCCTGAGGGCGGACGTGGGGAAATCAGTCGAGCCAGGCGGCTGCGGGCCGGCTGAGGAACTCCTCCAGCGGGATCCGGTGGAGGGCGGCGATCTGGGACGAGAGCTCCTCGTCGGGGAACCCCTGCAGCCAGTCGCGTCCGCGGTCGTGAACGATCCGGCGGACCTCGGCGAGCACCTTCCGGCCCGGGGGCGTGAGGCGGATCGGCAGGCTGCGGCGGCCCCGCGGGTTCGGCGTTCGCTCAACATATCCGCGCCGCTCGGGGACAGGGGGCCGCGGGGGTTGACTCCGAGCCGACGATCTACCTCGTGGAGCAGACCGAGGACCTGCAGTACTGAGGCAGGGCGTGATCGCCGAGCGGCGCATCGTTGGGTGCGTCGTCCGGTCGCCTACTGGGTCTGCGCGCGAGGGCGGACGCCGACGGCGAGCGCCACCTGCGTCAGGTCGGACCGCAGGGCGCGGATCTCCTCTCTCATCTCGGCGCGAACCTCGCCGATCCCCGCTCGCAGGCTCGAGCCTTGGGTGGCGATCTCGCTCCGAAGCTCGGTCCCGAGGGTGGCGATCTCCCGTCGAAGCTCGGTCGCCTGAGCGGCGATCTCCCGTCGAAGCTCGGTCCCCTGGGCGGCGATCTTCGCTTGCAGGTCCGAACCCTGGGCGGTCAGCTCCCCGCGGAGCTGCCGGATGTCCTCGCTCAGCTCGCGGCGGAAGCCGCTGAGCATCCAAGCCAGAACGGCTCCCACGGCCGCGACGACCAACGCGTTCGTGAGCGTTTGAACGGCATTCATGAACACGACCCCCGAGTCAGGGGGAGGTAGCAGCGACTGTAGCACCCGCGAGCGACATGCAGAAGGGCAGGCTCGGTCCGACCGCGGGGAGGAGCGCTCCCGCCCGCTGTCGAGCATCGGGCGGGGGCGGGAGGTCCTGCGGTCGAGGCCGGCGCGAAACCGCCTCTCCGCTGCGGTTGGGCCTCCGGCTAATGGCCCATCGAATGCCTCCAAGGTCAGAGTTCGGTCAAGCCTTCCGCCGTGAGAACCACCGCGCCACCGCAGCCCCTGGACAGATACCGGATGGCTACCGCCCTCGAGACCGCCCCTCGAGACCGCGCATGGCGATCGGCGGCACGTCGAAGTCGAGGACGAGCGGGGCGTGGTCGCTGAGGCCAAGGGGCTCTGCCGCCTCGGCCGCCACCCAAGCGCCGCGGAATCGCTGGTGCAGGGTTCGATCGCTGAACGCGTGGTCGATCTGTGATGGCTCGTCGTCCTCCCGGAACCACGTCCGCATCTCGACCCCCGGGTTCTCATCGACGCACTCGAACCATCCGTGGGAACGGGCACGCTCGAAGAACTCCAAGGCTTGCTTGGAGGTCTGCGACCGACCAAACCGTCGCGCGGTGTTCCAGTCGCCCGCGACCAGGAACGGGCGTTCACCGATCAGGCCCTCCAGTCCCGCGAAGACGACATCGCTCACCCATGGGTGACCGGCCGATGTGCGCGCGATTCGGGATGGAAGGCCGGCGAGCTGCTCCTTTGTGGCCTTCCGATCGACCGCATGGACGCTGGCGACGAGCGCGTCGGACCCGTCGGGCAATGAAGCCCGGGCCACGGCCAGATAGCTCCCGAGCGCTCGAAGCGCGCTTCCCGCAGGCGGCGAGACCCGTTCGAGTGGGTAACGAGGGCTGAAGATCGCGGATCCCCACTGCGTGAACGGCCCGTGGACGAGCGTTCCCTCGGTCCGGACCCACCGAGGGGGAAGAGCTTCCTGCACCAACGCGAGATCCGGACCGAGCCCAAGGAGGTAATGCCAGGCCTGATCGTGGACGCGCGCACGGGAGGGCACTCGGCCCGCCATCCCCATGTTCCAGGTGACCACTCTCATGATCGCACCCCCTTCTTTCCGCCGACAGCACGGGTGCCCGGGGCCGGCTGTTCGAGCCTCCTCCCTCACGCCGCCCGAAGCACTGCCTGACGGGCGAGTTGTCTGATCGCGTGCGCGATGTCGTCGATCCGGCGCAGGATGTCGCTGGGTTCTTGTCCCAGATCGAGGGTCACCACGCGCAGTCTCTTCCCCACATGAACCACCTCGTGCACCAGCGGCTCAGCCTCACCGGCGGCGTAGATGAGCATGCCCTCCGGAAGGTCTGCAGCGATGAGGTAGGCCAAGAGCTGGTACAGGTCCGGGTTGTGGTGGTCGTGGAGGTCGGGCGAACGAGCCGTGCGCTTGTACTTCACGTCCCCAACGAACAGGCAGCTCTTGTCCGCCCACCATGAGATGTCCGGTTGCAGGGGCACCACCCCGGCGCGGTCGAGTCGGAGTCGCTTTCCTCGTGCGCCCTGCGGGAAGGAGCGGGCATCGAGGCGGAGCGATTCCCGCAACGCGACCACCACGAAGTTCTCGAACACGGTGTTCATGTCGACCAGGAACGCTGCCCCGGCGATCCCACCGTGGTGCATCTCGTACGCCGTGGAGCGGAGGATCAGCTTGGCGAGCTCCACGGCTCCGCGGTAGCGCTCGTTGAGTCGCGTGTAGACGATCTCGGGCAGGTTTCGTGGATCGAACTCCATCGGGCTCACCCGCTCGAGCAGGGCGTCGAACCTTCGGAGCCGACGTCGTCCTTCTGCCCAGCGCAGGGGCATCCGACGCAGACGGTCGAGCGCCCCCTTGATCAGGCGGTTCTCGTCGATGTCCTCGGTGTACTCGTCGAAGGCGACCTCGATCGGGGGTGCGATGCCGAACCGACGCTTGAGCTGCTCGTCGATGCGAATCCTCCCCCGCACGGTTTGGAGCGCGTCCTCTTCTTGCCGATAGCCTTGCAGCAAGCCGCCCCTCACCGCCAGGTCGATCTGGTGCAGGAACCCGGGGACGATCGCCTCCACGAGAGAGTGTTCCTCCTGGAAGTCGAACCCGGTTTCCGGCCATCGGTGGGCCTCCAGGCCGTAGGTGAGGAGGAACATCGCCTTGGCGACCTCGACCTTTGGACGGATTTCGATCGCGAGGTCGCCGATCCGCACGACGCCGACGGTCGAGCTGGGCGTCAGCGTGTACATGTCACGCTCGCCGGGCATGGGGGAGATGCCCATGTCCGGCACGAGCTCCCGAAGCAGGTCGCGCTCGATGGTCGAGAGGCGGATCCCTTCCCTCGGCCGGTGCTCACACAGGCGGAGCGGCGGTCTCACCGGGTTCCTCTCTCAGCGGCATTGGCTCCTCCATGAGGAGCTGCTCCAACGTGAACTCCTCTACCCGCTCCTCTTGGCCGAAGAACTGCTCCTCGAGATAGGGAATGATCGAGTGGCGCCAGATGCGGTGCACCCACTCCTCGGTCAGATCTTTGCGGAGGAAGTGACTGGGCCCGATCGCACGATTCGGATCCTCGAGCTTGGCGTTTGCGCGGTCGACCGCGTCGGCGACCCACAGGAGCTCGGGCACCTCCTTCGTCAGCCACCGGCGAAGAAGTCCTTCGATCGGCTCTTGGTTCGGGAAGAACGGAACAAATAGAAGCGGCGGCGGAGCGCGGAGTCCAAGAGCGCGATGGACCGGTCGGCGGTGTTCATCGTTCCGATGATCCAGAGATTGTCGGGCAGCGAGAACGTTCGGTTCCGCTCGTCGGTGCGTGAGTACTGGAGTCTGATCTCCTGGTTTCGATACTCGAGCAAGAAGTAGAGCTCGCCGAACACCTTGGCCACGTTGCCGCGGTTCAGCTCGTCGATGATGAGAACGTGCCGCACGTCATCCGGGGTGTTGCGCGCCGCCTCGGCGATCCTCATGAGCGGACCGGCCACGAGCGTGAACCCGGGCTGGCCGCCCGGCAAGACTGTCGGGCGATATCCCTCCACGAAGTCCTCGTAGGCGTACGAGGGATGGAACTGAATGATCTCAACGGTTCCCCTCTCATGCGCCACGTGCTCCGCGAGCTTCTGGGCGATGTAGGTCTTCCCGGTGCCCGGCGGGCCGTAGAAGATGACTTGCCGCTTGGACTCGAGCAGCTCGACGATGTCGTCCAACGCCGTGTCCGGCTGGAGCAAGAGCTCCCGTGCGAGCTCCGTGAGCGTCTTGGCCGCAGTTGGCGGTGGGGGCGGGACCGCCCGTCGCCGCTGAAAGTCGAGGAACTCCCCTCGCTCCTGGGGAGACCAGCTCTCAGGCGGTTCTGCCTTCACGAGACACCAGAGCAGTCCCTGAGCATCCAAACGATCCCTGAGCTCGAGCCCTCGGCTCCGGCCCTCGTTCACGATCCTGTCGAGGAACTGCAGGAATTCCGCATACAGGTCCTCGTCTCTGCCGCCGGACGGGGGCCTGGGCAGTCCGACCAGATCGAGCGCCGTCCTAAAGGCCTCGTTGCGGTACACGGGAAACGAGCCGGGATCCTTGCCCATGAGCAGGAACGAGATCAGGTTGAGTCGACTGCCTGGTCCTCTGACGATCGAGTCGGGGAAGGCGGCGCTAAAGGCCGCGACCGCTGACCTCGGATCAGGCTCAGCCAACAGCGCACGCCAGGCCGACATCATCGACTGCGGGTTGTCCTGCGCCCAGGCGAGCAGCTTGCCGTGGTTGAGGTAGTGCGTGACGTTGTTCGGAGCCCCGAACGCGCGTTTCAGCAGAGCAATCCAGTCGGGCTGGTCGCCGAGCATCGCCTCGGCGGCCGTGCGAACGTGCTCGGCGACCTTGAGCTTGTAGTCCCGTTCATCCCTGTCGAAGTTGGGGGGCTCGTAGAAGCGCTTGGCCCACCGGATGAACGCATCCCAGCGTTCGGGGTCGCCGAGGGACGCCGTGCCCGCGGTCGCTATCAGCTCGCAGAACGCCGCCCACTGATCCTCGGTCACGAGGTAGTTGGTTCGGCGGGCCAACTTGATGACGCCGAGATCCTTGAGGATGGGGTGCGCCAGCAGCTCGCTCTTGCCGATCGGGCTGGGCAGCTTCAGCCCGAGGCGCAGGGTCACGGCCCACTCGAGGCGCTCGCTCTCTCCGGGAGCGCCCGTCCGCCGGTAGTCCGGGAGCGCGCGCTCGAAGGACTGACTCGAGATGCGGGCCAGGGCGTAGGCACCCGCATTCTCGCCAGCCTGCCAGAGGATCACGGGATCTCCGATGATCATCTCGTCCCGGTACGCGGTCACGGGCCAGGCCTCTTCGCTGCCGCCGACCATCTCGTCCAGGTGCTCGACGAGGCTCCACCGCTCGGGGTTGGCCTGGAACAGCCAGACCGTATGGGGGTGGGGGTCGAACGGAGAGCCGGCAGGCCATGTCTCTGGGAAGGCCGTTCGAAGGGCCTCGGCGAACCGGTCGGAGAGGGGCGTCAGGTACGCTTCGGCGATCTGGCCGTGGCTCGCAAACGGGTGGCCCTCATCGAAGGACTTCAACTCGGGCGGAAGCTCGCTGAAGGCGATCGGTCGATCCAACGGGAAGTACTCGCACCGGACCAGGTAGCCATCGCCTTCGTTTGGGCTTGGGGGATCAGAGGGCCGCCGGGCCTTGGTGGCAGGGATGAAGACCCTGCTTAGGGCCCAGATGCCGGTGTTCGCGTAGTGGATGACGGTGTCTCCCGCCCTCACCTTCAGCAGGTTCGTGTGGTGCCAGACGGGGTTCCCGGCCTTGTTGGTGGGCGTGGCGAACAGGTAGCCGCCCTCCCGTTCCCGCTTCCATGTGCTCCCCTGATTTGCCCACCAGTAGCCCATGTTTCCTCTCCGGAGGTCGTCGTATTGGGGAGAAGCCTAGCCCGCGCCGCCGACGGGATCGTTCCTGAGACGGCCAACATCAGGCGCTGGAAGCCGCGACTCGTGGATGGTCGAGGACGCTTCAGCGATCCGCAGGGGTGGATGGATGTGAGCGTCCTCCCGCGGCCGGTCGGATGTCCTATCGGGGTGCATGCCCTTGGATCGCGGTCGCCAGCACCTGGAGGTCCCGGACCGGGACCTGCACCAGCCCCGAGCGGAAGTACTGGCCCCAGACGTCCTTGCGTTTCACGAACGACAGGCGTCCCACGAGCGGGCGGATCGGCACGCCGTGGCGCTCCGGGAGCACCGTCTCGAACCTCAGGTCGCACCCGACCACGAACGTCTTGCCGGCGAGCTCGATCGGGCGGGGCAGCCGCCGGACCGGGCTCGTGACCTCGGCCAGCCCGAGGAGCTGGGACTCGTCGCGGGTCGGGTTGTGGAAGGCACCGCGGGCCACGTACAGGACGATGCGGTCGCCGGGGCGGATGCGCGAGGCGCGCCTGGCGGAGGCCTCCGTCCAGGCCATCCGCGAGCGCTCGAGCACCCACCGCAGGCCCTCGGCCTCGGCCAGCACGACGACCCACCCCGAACGCCCGTCCGTCACCAGACACGCTCCGCGCGTGACCGAAGGGTCTCTGCCACCTGGCGAGCGCACCGGTCCGGATGGTTCAGGATCTGGCGCCCCCAGTAGGTGAGCACCGTCCATCCGCGCTGCGCGAGGTAGTTGCGCTTGCTCGCGTCGAGCTCGAGCGTCTCTCGGTCCCCGTGATACTGGTAGCCGTCGCAGTACACCGCCACCTTGGCGGCGGGCCAAGCGAAGTCAGGCACGGTCACCAGCGTCCCCGCGTCGGTCCTGACCTCGTGGTCCCGGACGGCATCCGGGACACCGTCGAACGCGCGGAGGGCATCGAGCAGCACCTCCTCGATGTGCCCCTTCGGGTAGCTCCCGGCCTCGCGCTCCTCGCGACGGACCCGGAGCTGAGCGTCGAGCGCCGTGCGACCGTCGCCGGGAGCGACCGTGCGGGGCTCCACCGGCTCGCTCAGCGCCAGGTGGAACAGCAGGTCCCGGACGAGGTCCTTGTTCAGCAACCCGTGCCACCGCTGGTTCCCGAACCGCTTCAGGCAGCGGTAGCAGGCGCGCGAGCACTCGTGCCCGAAGATCCGCGCGTATCCGGCATCGATCGCCGCCGGCAGGTGGGTCGCCAGCTCCTCGAGGTAGCCCGCGCCACCCGGGACGGACTCGTACAGCACGACCTGCCCCGGCCGTGCCTCGCCAGCCTTCCGCGGGAAGGCGGAGATCTCGAAGGCCTCGGTCTCCAGGTACGTCGACCCGGAGATCAGCAGCGCCTCGGCCACCGTCGCCAGCAGCCCCTCGTCGTAGCCGTCCGTGCCCGGCAGCGGAGGGACCGTCGCGATCAGGGCATCGGTCCGGAACTCGTAGCCGAACACGAGCTCCTCGCACGCGCCGGGGCAGAAGCGCGCGTGGCTCTCGTCCCAGCGCTTCGCCTGGTCCGGATCGGAGGGACGGTGGCGGCCGCACTCGGCGCAGATCGAGAACCGCTCTCCTTCGCGCGTCTGACGGTCGCGGCGCCCCCAGTTGGTCCTGAGGATCCGGGCGTCCCGGCGGTGCTCGACCGGGAGGAAGGGGTAGTCGAACAGCGCGACCTCTCCGCCGTCCTCCTCCACGAGCCCCTCCCGCAGGTCGAAGCGGCGACGCTCGCGCGCGTCCTCCGCCGAGGTGATGCTCGTGACCGTCTCGGCCTCGAACTGGCGGACGAACGCGATGTTGTCGTGCGCGCCGACGGCCGCCCCGCACACGGGGCATTCGTTGCGCACGTCCTCGCTCACCATGTCGCAGGACGTGCAGAAGTAGAAGGGCCGAGCGAGGCCCGACGACGCGAGGTTGCTCCTCGCGCCGACCACGGCGCGCTCCGCGAAGCTGCCCGCGAAGATCGCACGGATCGTCTTCAGCTTGTGGTTGTTCGCGTAGACGAGGTTCCCGGGTGCGAACTCCTCGACCGCGATGGCCGCGGGCCGGAAGAGCGTCGGGGTGTCCTCCACGCCGGGGTCGAGCGAGTACGTGTCGGTCGGGAACTGGTACGAGGGCAGCAGGCCCGCGTCGGACAGGTAGCTGAGCGGGTACGCCCGTTCGGGGTCGGTCGTGATCTCGATGTACGCGCGCTTGCGAGCGTTGGCCTTGCGCTGGTCATACACGCTCGACCCGATGGTCGAGTACGCCTTGAACTCCTCGTTCAGCCGCTGGACCTGGGCCCACCAGGACTCGAAGACCCGCTCCATGTCCTCGCGGAAGCCCTCGACGATTGCCCGGGCCTCGTCCTCGCCCGAGCCGCTCAGCCTGCCCGCTGCGCGGTCGGCCGCGAACAGGCCGGCCAGGCGCTCGACGAGCTCCTCGCGCCGCCGGTCGGCCTCGTCGTAGATCCGCTCGAGCTCCGCGCTCTCGCGCGCCGTCGGTTCGCGGGTGTTGTCGAGGAACTCCGCCATCCTCCCCGGGAGCTGCGCCTCGAGCTCCTCCAGCAGGAAGGAGCGCAGGTGGCGCCCGACGATGCGCGGGTTGTCCAGGCGCACGTGCGGAGGTCGGAACTCGCCGGCGACGAGCCACGCCGGATCCTCGAACGCGTGCCGGTCGTGCGGACCCGGGCCGCAGAACGTCGAGACGTACCCGATCCGCAGCCGTCGTCCCGCACGACCAACGCGCTGCACGTAGTTCGCGGGCATCGGCGGCGCGTTCCGCAACACGACCGTGAGGAGCGGCCCGATGTCGACCCCGAGCTCCAGCGTCGGCGTGCACACGAGGACGTCGAGGCGCCCCTCCTTGAACGCCTTCTCACGCTTCGCGCGCTCTTCCCCGGCGATCTGGGCCGAGTGCTCCTTCACGAGGAAGCGCTGCGGGCTGCTCCGGTAGAGGCGGACGTAGTAGTGGTCCGGGTCGGCGGCCGCCGGCTCGAGGCGCCCGACGTCGCATCCGGGGCTCGGGCAGCCGAACGGGAAGGCGTACGGGCGCCACTCCTGGCAGGCGGCGCACCGCCACCCCTCACCGGCGGGGACGAGACGGATGATGCGCTTCGAGACCTGCAGCGGCTCCACCCCGACGACGCGGTCCTTCGCCGGGACCTTGATGGGTGCGACCTCGAGGATCTCGTGCTCCTTCGCGAGATCGAGCACCCTGCGCAGGAAGAGCTCGGCGCGGTGCGGGTCGGGGCCCGCGGCGCCGCCGATCACGCGGGCGGCGAGGCGGTGGAGCGCCGGATAGCGGCCCTTCGCACCCTCCTCCCGGACGATCCCCTCGAACCGCTTCTTGAGGTGGGAGGCCCGATCGAGCGCGAACGCCTTGGGCCGCAGCTCCCGGTCGGGGATCCGCAGCACGTACGGCTCCTCCTCGAGCTCCCGCCACTCGCGCTTGGTGGTGTCGATGTAGGTCTGGAAGAAGTCGAACGAGACGGCGCGCCGCCACCGCATGAAGTCGAGCATCGCCCGCACGAGGAGCCCCGCGTCCTCCACCGAGAGGCCGGCCTCGGCGGCGGCGACCGCGAACCGCTCGTCGGCGAGCAGATCCTCCAGGAACTCGTACTCGACGGCCACGAGCGCCAGGTTCTCGAGCGAGACCCGGCGCCCCGTCGTTCGGCAGAACTCGGCCGCGGCGAGGTACCGGAACACCCGCAGCCACTTGTCCTGCTCGCTCTTCGCGACCTTGCCAGGGATCAGCCGGAGATCGCGGAACCCGTCGAGCAGCCGCTGCGGGACGTCGACGAGCGCAAGGCCGTCCGACCCGGCCTCTTGGACCGCCGCCTCGATCAGGTGCCGGACCGCGAAGGCCCGGTGGCGGTCGCCCGAGTACCCGGCCTGGTGGGCGGCATCCTGGCGGTTGTCGGCGAAGACCAGCAGCTTGTGATCCTCTCCCTCGAGCCCGTCCAGGTGGTGGGTGGCCAGGGTCGAGATCGTCGCCGCGGTCGGGCTCCACAGCAGCGTGAGGACGTCGCCGCCCGTGTAGACGTTCCCGCAGGCCGGGCACTTGTGGACGGGCCCGTGGGTCATCCGGTACGGCACCGAATCGCGCCCGCACGCGTCGCACCAGGCGCTGCCGACGCGCCCGCACTCGAGGCACACGTACGTCCCTTCGAGTCCGTCGTCGGTCGGCCGGGGCTCCTCCTCGCCCTCCTCGTCCTCCTCGTCCTCCTCGTCTTCCTCGTCCTCGGAGCGCTCGGCGAACGTGTGGACCTCGGGCGTCAGGAACAGCGTGTGCCGGTCGCTGCGGAACTCGATGTCCGGCTCCGGCGGCTCGCCCGCCGGGCCGAGGCGGACCTTCACGAAGTCCTGGCCGCACGTCCGGCACAGCACCGCCGGCCGGGCTACCGATCCGCACGCCGGACAGGTGGTCTCCCCGTGGGGGACGAGCGTGCGGCACGCGGGGTTGAGGCACAGGTAGACGTCGTAGACGCCGTGGAAGAACGCGTGCAGCTTCGGCCGTAGGCGCGGCGGGTGCTCGTCGTCGCCGATCGAGCCGACCACGAGGTAGGCCTCGATCTCGGCCGCGAGGTCGTCGAACGGGACCTCGGCACGCTCCGGCACGAGCTCGCCGAGGGTCGCGGCCGCCTCCCGCACGGCCCTGGGGCGCCGGAAGGCCTCCTCGATCGCTCGCACCACGGCGTTGCCGTCGAGCAGCGCGCCGACGCGATCGGCCACGGGACCGGTCGCCGGCGCCCGGCGGCCCGTCAGCCGCTCGGCGAACCGCACGACCTCCTCGTCGTCCTCCAGGTCGATCGACCGGACGTCCAGCGCCTCGGCCGGAGGTGCGGGCGGGGTCCACGCAGGCGTACCCGCGTCCGGCGGGGGAGCGACCTGCTCGGTGAAGACGTCTTCGGGAGCGAACCCCTCGCCGAAGAGCGCGGTCGCGAACCCGGCCAACGCCCGGATGCCGTCCTCACCCTCGGCGACCGTGGCCGAGGTCCCGACGCCGACCAGGCGCCCCGGCTCGAGCCCCGCGTGCGCCTTGAGCCGGCGGATGAGGCAGGCGATCTCGGTCGCGAGCGCCCCGCGGTAGGAGTGGATCTCGTCGAGGACGAGGTACCGCAGGGCGGGCGTGAACAGGTGCCGGTCCTGCTTCCGGACGAGCAGGTACTCGAGCATCTTGTAGTTCGTGAGCAGGATGTCCGGCGGATCCGCGCGGATCTGGTCGCGGTTCATCCGCTCCAGGCCCTCGACCGGCGGCTCCGGCAGCTCGAGCTTGTCGGCGTCCTGCTGTACGTACAGGCCGAACGAGACGGGCAGGCCCGAGCCGCGGAGCAGCGCGCGGAGGCGCTCGAGCTGGTCGTTCGCGAGCGCGTTCATCGGGTAGAGGAAGATCGCCTTCACGCCCGGCGCGTCCTCGGAGCGGACCTTCAGGCAGTGGTCGATCGCGGGGATCAGGAAGCACTCGGTCTTGCCCGAGCCCGTCCCCGTGGTGACCAGGAAGGGGCGCCCGGCGGCCCCGGCCAGGACCGATTGCTCCTGATGGAGGTAGAGCGGTTCGTCGCCGAAGGGCCATTCCGCGTCCAGGATCCCCGCATCCAGAACCCCGTCGTCGACCAGCTCCCGCAGGCGCTTCCCGCGCTCGAAGTCCCGCGCGAGCGTGACGTACGGCCCGCGGACGAGGACGTCCATCCGCCGCAGGTGCTCCTCGAACTGCTCGCGCAGGTGCGGGTCGAGGAAGCGGAACGACGTCCGCAGGTACCGCTTGTACTCCTCGACGACGTGGCCGACGGCGGCAGGCGCGGACACAGTCATGGCTTCGTACCTACGGGGAGGTATCGCCGCTTGGGATCGTTCGGGCCGCTCCCAAGCTCGACGAGCAGACCTCGTCCCACGAGGGACGCGAGCCGGCTTCGCGTGGCACGGGGGGATCGCTGGATGCGCTGCGCGATCTGCCCCGTCGTCATGCCGTCCGTGTCGCGAAGCAGACCGAGGATCCGCTCGTCCAGCTCGTCCAACTCCATCGGCCTCCGTGGTGTGGCGAGGAGAGTCACGCGGAAGTGTGTGCCTACCTCTTCGAATCGAGGAGGCTCCAGGCCCGCCTCGGCGCACGCGCCGATCATGCGCTGGATGCCGCTCCCCCACTGCTCGATGAGGCGAAGCTCGTGGAAGACCCGGCCGATGACTCGGTTCCGCAGCTTGGAGATGCCTCCCTGGATCTCCTCGACCGTGAGTCCGAACGGCAGGAGGCCCGGGTTCTCGACTTCCATCCGATCATCGAAGATTGAGATCCTGATGGGTGCTCCCTGTTGCGAGTAGTCGGCGTGTACGACCGCATTGACGAGAGCCTCACGGACGGCCACGAGCGGGTAGGTCCATCGCTCGGCGCGACGTGCACCGGTGACCACCGCCTCGCGAGCCACGCTCCGTTGCACGAACGCGAGACCGTCCTCGACGGCCTGCGGAAGGAGCGAACGGATCTCAAGGGTGTCCAGGATGCGGCTCCGCTCACTGCCAAGGAACCGCCCTGCCTGGATCCAGGCGTCTGGGAAGAAGCGGGAGCGCTCTCTCCCGAACAGTAGGACACCGCCCACGGTTGGAACGCGTCGCCCCTGATGTCGCGTCGTGATGCGCAGCGTGTCGAGGTCCTTCTGGGTCAGGCGCCGAAGCTCGGCAAAGGACTCGGAAGCAGCTCGGAAGTCGATCGCTTCAGGGTCGAGCTCGGGCATCGGTTGCTCGTCGAACGATTCATTCCGGGCGTAGCGTCGGATCTCTTCGATGAGGGCGGCGTCGGCCCTCCGGTTCGTGGATCCCACCCGCACGAACACGCCTTCGTCCGGTCCGAGTGTCCGCAGGTGATGGGGTCGCGTGGGGCTCGGATAGACGTGAACGATGATCACATGTGTCTTCCGCCACGGGATGATCTCGATGTCGGGGATGAGGGTGGGGGCGATCCGATCTGAGACGAGGTTCGCGAGGCGCTCCTCCACTCCCAGGGGGTCATCGACACCGGTCACGCTTCGGGAGACGTCATCAACGCCGATCACCAACGTCCCGCCGGATGTGTTCGCGAAAGCGATCACGGTGCGGATCGCCCCGTCGGGAGAGGAGAGATCGCGTTTGAATTCGAGCGTCTTCCCCTCGGGCTGACGAACCAGGCTGGTGAACTCCAGCATACTCGGCATCTTACTCAGAAGTGGTCGGCAGTCAATCGGCTTCCGAGTTCGGTGCAGAGTCGGGCCGATGAGCGGGAAGCCGGCATGTCATGCGGAAGTCAAGGAACGCTTGACCGAGACATGACCCGTCTCTGCCCGGTGGCACGGCCACCGCCCTGAGCGGCCTTCATGTGGGTCGCCGACAGGAACTGTCGGCGACATCATCGGTCGATGTCCGTGTCCGGTGGCGTCCGGACCGGCGCTCACCCGCCCCAGCGCGACGCGACGTACTTGATGACCTCGCGGAGCGGAAGTTCCTTGGTGGAGTTCCCGACCCGCAGGTAGAAGACGTCCCGGCCCTCGGTCCGCACGTACACCGGGTGATCGCTCGGCTCGACGGTCACCTGACAGACGTCCTTGCCATCCACAGGGTGGAAGGTGACGGTGAGGAACGCGGCGACCGACTCCCCGAGATGGGTCGAGAGTACCTGCATCAGGTGGAGCTCGAAGAGGTCGCGGTCGTCTTTGCCGTCCTTGCGCAAGCTGGCGTAGTCGGGCTCGAGACCGAGCACCTCGCCGTCGTCGGAGACCCCGATCAGCAGCCGGCCACCGTCCTTGCTGTTCAGCAGGCCGGCGACGGTCTTAAGCACCGAGCGCTCCATCTCCTTGCTGACCGCGCCGAGCTTCAGGTCCCACCGCAGCGTCGACTTCAGCTCGAGCCCCTCGTGCTCGCCGCCCGCGACGAGCGCGGTGATCTCCTCGGCTTGCTGCGCCGCCGCCTCGTCGGCCGGGATCAGGGAGTCGAGGAACTCGTTCATCGCTCGGGCCAGCAGGACGCGTCGCTCGGCAAGGAACCGCGGGTACTCCTCGACGTTCCAGAGCGACCGGTCCATCGGTACGCACTGCGCCTTGAGCGCATCCGGACGGGCCGCAAGGACGTTCGGCAGGTACTGGCTCGGCGGGCTGGCCGCGATCGTGCGGTTCGCCTTCTGGGTCAGGAACGCGCGGTTCGCGATCTCATTGATCAACCGGCGGTGCTCGCCGCTCGAGTACCCCGCCTTTGCCAGCACGGCCTTGGGGAAGATGTGGTGGCTCTCGAGCCCGTTCGATCTCCCGATCGCTCGCTGGTACAGGACCTGTCCCGTGAACCAATCCTTCGCGTCCCGAGCGCGGGCGAGCACGTAGCTGAACTTGTACTCGGCGGAGCCCGCCCTCTTGCCCGCGAGGTCCTTCGACTCGAGGTGGATCCGTCCACGCTCGGCCAGGATCCCCTCGATCAGCGCGCCGACCGGGTCCTCTTCCTCGAGAACCGAGATGTCGCGCTGCAGCTTCGTCTCGGTCGACCCCGAGTACCGCGCCCAGATCCCCGCCAGGTAGATCCACCGGATGAAGCGCCGCTTGAGCCCGTCGTCCGTGAACGCCCCGCCGGTCCTGGCGAGGAATACGGTGGGCGGGATGAGGACGTTGGGGGTGGGCAGGTCGGAGATCTGGTCGATGAACGCCTCGTGCCGCAGGACGTTGACCAGGTGCTCGAAGGCGGTCTTCACCTTCTTCCATGCGAGCTGGAAGTCCTCCGAGGGCAGGCGGTAGAACGAGCCCTCGAGCAGGAGCGAGCCGGATGCGACGCCGGCGACGCACCGCAGGAGGAACGTGAGATCCACCTCGAAGCCATGGACGCTCACCTGCTTGGCGAAGGTCCGCATCTCCTCGCGCGCCTCAGGCCAGAGGCTGCACACGTGCGCGAGCGCGAGATCCGCCTTCGTCAGCGGGGTGCCGGCCGAGTTCACGCGGTTGAAGACCTCGACGACCTCCTCCGTCGAGAGCTCATCGCCGGACAGCTGATCGACCTGGTACGTGTAGTTGCGGATCGCGTCGAGCTTGGCGAGGCGAGAGAGGTTCGCCTCGTACACGGCACGCGCCTCCGGCTCCATCTGGGGGAACCGGCCGATGAAGTTGGCGAGCCCCTCCTTGAGGAACGC
>Ga0070741_10011364_pt1 | contig 16455 bp, 14 predicted proteins | sample Coa_R1_4_FD_66440 | JGI IMG/M metagenome (GOLD analysis project Ga0070741, IMG submission 66440) | Surface soil microbial communities from Centralia Pennsylvania, which are recovering from an underground coalmine fire - Coalmine... | ecosystem: Environmental > Terrestrial > Soil > Unclassified ...
AGGGCCTTGGCGGAATAGGCGTCGATGCCGGCGGAGGATTTCTCGTCGTAATATTCGCGGAACGCCTGCGCGAGATAATGCGCATCGGACGCCGCAAGGTTCAATCCCTTGGCGCCGGTCGGCGGCACGATGTGTGCGGCGTCGCCAGCGAGGAACATCCGGCCGAACCGCATCGGCTCGGCGACAAAGCTGCGCAACGGCGCGATGCTCTTTTCGATCGAGGGCCCGACGACAAGTTCATCGGCTGCTTTCTGATCGACGCGCCGCTTGAGTTCATCCCAGAACCTGTCGTCCGGCCACTGGTCGATATGGTCGTCGAGCGGACACTGCACGTAGTAACGGCTGCGCCTGGTCGAGCGCATGGTGCAGAGCGCAAATCCGCGCTCATGATTGGAATAGATCAGCTCATGGCTGACCGGCGGGGTCTCGGACAGGATGCCGAGCCAGCCGAACGGGTACACGCGCTCGAACGTTTCGATGGCGGAGGGTTTGACGCTGGCGCGGCTGATGCCGTGATAGCCGTCGCAGCCGGCGATGAAGTCGCAGTCGATTTCGTGCGTCACGCCGTCCTTGACGTAGGAGAGGCGGGGATGGTCGGTGTCGAAATCGATCGGCTTGACGTGGTCGGCCTCATAGATGCTGGTCAGTCCGGCCGCCTGCCGCGCATTCATCAGGTCGAGCGTGACTTCGGTCTGACCATAGATCATCACGGTCTTGCCGGTGGGGCCGTGCAGATCGATGCGATGGCGCTCGCCACCGAAAGCAAGCTCGATGCCTTCATGGACCAGGCCTTCGTGATGCGCGCGTCCGCCGGCGCCGACCCTGTCGAGCAGCGCGACGGTGCCTTCTTCAAGCAGACCGGCGCGGATGCGGCCGAGCACGTATTCGCCCGTGTGGCGCTCCAGGATCACGTTGTCGATGCCGTAGGTGTGCAGCAACTGCCCAAGCAAAAGGCCCGCCGGGCCCGCACCGATGATCGCGACTTTGGTCCGCAATAGTGTCCCTCCCCGATAGTCTAACTTTGCGACGGTGGCCGCAATCCCCAAACGCTGGTAGTAGTTATATCATATAACGGTTGCGCAAAAGCACCGTACGTAAGTTCAATCGGGTGTTCTCCGAGACTACGAGGATAATTCCCGTTCGCATATCGCACGGAGTCCGCGGCTCGTCTTGAAACGGCAGTGAAACCTTCTATAACATGTTAAATAAAAGAGCGGCTGATCGCTGATCAAAGCCTGCCTTCATCCAAAGGGAGTGATCGATGAACAAGGCCTTGCTCGCCGTGCTGCTGGCTGCGCTCGCCTCGCCGGCCATGGCGCAGGAAAAAACCTTCGACCTGAAGATCTCGCACTGGGTGCCCGCGTCGCATCCGCTGCAAAAGGCGCTGGAGGATTGGGGCGCCGCGGTCGAGAAGGAGTCCGGCGGCACCATTCACTACAAGGTCTTTCCCGCACAACAACTCGGCAAGGCGTTCGATCATTACGATATGGCGCGTGACGGCATCGCCGACGTGACCTACGTTAATCCCGGCTATCAGCCCGGTCGTTTCCCGATCATCGGCGCCGGCGAGCTGCCGTTCCTGATGTCGAGCGCCAAGGGCGGCTCGATGGGACTGGACGCCTGGTATCGCAAATATGCCGCGAAGGAGATGAAGGACGTCAAGTTCTGTCTCGCCTTCATCCACGCGCCATCGTCGTTTCATTCCCGCACCAAGAAGGTCGTCGTGCCCGAGGACATCAAGGGCATGAAGATCCGCCCCGCTGATGCGACGATCGCCAACTTCGTGACGCTGCTCGGCGGTACCAACGTGCAGTCGTCGGCGCCGGAAGTGCGCGACATCATCGAGCGCGGCGTCGCCGATGCCGTCACCTTCCCCTGGGGATCGCTGGTGCTGTTCGGCATCGACAAGGTGACGAAATTCCACATGGACGCGCCGCTCTATGTCACGACCTTCGTCTTCGTCATGAACAAGGACAAATACGACGAAATGTCGGACCGGCAGAAGAAGGCGATCGACGACAACTGCAACACCGAGGCTGCGGGGCGCGTCGGCGAACCCTGGGGCAAGTTCGAGGACGCAGGCCTCGACAAGGTCAAAGCCGAGCCCGGCCAGGAAGTTTACGCGCTGACGGCGGAACAAACCGCGGCGTGGAAGAAGGCGGCCGAGCCTTTGGTGAAAACCTGGAGCGACGGCGTCCGCAAGACCGGCGTGGACCCTGACGCGGCGCTTTCGGAATTGAAGGCCTCGCTCACCAAGTACAACGCCCTGACACCATAACCCCGCTGCTTCGTCGGAGCGAGACATGACGCGCCATTTCATGGATCGCTTCATCGATGCGATCGAATGGATCGCGGCCGGCTTTGTCGGCCTCGTCGCCATCGACATCTTCGTCTCGGTCCTGCTGCGCAATCTCTTCAACTACGCGATCCCGGATTCCTTCGACATAGGACGGATGCTGCTCGGCATCCTGATTTTCTGGGGCATCGCCGCGACCAGTTATCGCGGCACCCACATCACGGTCGATCTGGTCTGGGGCAATGTCGGTCCGAGATACCAGCGCTGGATCGACGTGTTCGCGACGCTGGTGCTGTTGTTCGTGGTGACAGTGCAGACGTACACGCTGTTTGACAAAGTGCGCGGCACCTATCGGGACCATGTCGCCACCTTCGATCTGCACATGCCGACCTGGCCATTCTTTGCGGTGGCGTGGATCGGCGACATCTCGGCGGTGCTGCTGATTGCGATCCGAACCTATCGGCTGATCTTCCATCCTGAAGACATGCACGATCCCCAACTCAAGAGCACGGAGTGAGCGCGGCATGAGCACCGATGCCGTCGCCATCATCGGCTTTGTCGCGCTGTTCGCGCTGATGCTGTTGCGCGTGCCGGTCGGCATGGCGATGGGCCTCGTCGGCGTGTCCGGCTTCAGCTATCTCGTCGGCGGCACGCCGGCGCTGAAACTGGTCGGCCAGACCTCGATGCGCACCGTGACCGACTATACGTTCGGTGTGATCCCGATGTTTCTTTTGATGGGAACGCTCGTCAGCCATTCCGGCATGAGCCGCGACCTGTTTCGCGCCGCCAACGGCTTTGTCGGACATCTGCGCGGCGGTCTCGGCATCGCGACGGTCGCGGCCTGCGGCGGCTTTGCCGCGATCTGCGGTTCGTCGGTCGCGACAGCCGCGACGTTTTCAGCCGTCGCCTATCCGGAAATGCGTCGCTTCGGCTATCCGCAATCCTTTGCTACTGGCGTGATTGCGGCAGGCGGGACGCTCGGCGCGATGCTGCCGCCGTCGACCGTGCTTGCGGTCTACGGCATCATCACCGAGCAGGACATCGGCAAGCTGTTTATGGCCGGCATCATCCCGGGCCTGCTCGCGATGACCATGTACATGATCACCATCGCGTTGATCGGCACCTTGCGGCCCGGCTTCCTGCCGAAGGGAACGCCGATGAGCTGGCGCGAGAGTCTTGCTGCGCTGAAGGATATCTGGGCGCCGGTCCTCTTGTTCATCTTTGTCATCGGCGGCCTCTATGGCCTGCCTTTTCTGCCGCGCTTCACGCCGACAGAGGCCGGCGGCGTCGGCGCCTCCGGCGCGTTCCTGATCGGCATTTTTACCGGCCGGCTCGACAGGGAGAAAATCCTCGCGTCGCTGTTGCAGGCAACGCGGACCGCGGCGGCCGTGTTTACGGTGCTGATCGGCGCCTTGATCTTCGGTTATTTCCTGACGGTGACGCAGACGCCGCAAAAGGTGACGGAGTTCCTCACCGGACTTGGCCTTGGCAGCTACGGCGTCTTGGCCGTCATCATGGTGATGTATCTCGTGCTTGGTTGCCTGATGGACGCCATGGCGATGATCATCCTCACCGTGCCGATCATCTTTCCGGTCGTCTCGCAGCTCGGCTTTGATCCGATCTGGTTCGGTGTCATCATCGTGATGACGGTCGAACTCGGCCTGATCCATCCGCCGGTCGGCATGAACGTTTTTGTCATCAAGAGCGTGGTCAAGGACGTCTCCTTCACCACGATCTTCAAGGGCGTGATTCCCTTCGTGTTGACCGATATCCTTCGCCTGCTCATTCTGATTGCGTTTCCGCTGCTGGCGACCTGGTTGCCGCAGCAGATGATGGCTCGCTAGATTTACTCATGGTTCGAGACGCGCTGTTTTTGATTTGCGTCGTTCGCTGACGGTCTCACTGACGCTCGACCTGCTCGGACGCGACCGCGCTCCTCACCATGAGGACCTCGTCCTGAGGAGCATCGCGCGATGCGATGCGTCTCGAAGGACGGCGGAAGCAATGGAGGCATTGATCCCATGGAACCTGCGCTTGCGACCCGATATGCCTTCACCATCACCGCCCATGTCGCCGGTGTCACATCGGCCGGCGACCTCGGCTTCGGCGAGCGCCGCATCATTCCAATCATTGGCGGCGAGGTGAGGGGCAAGAACCTCAACGGCAAGGTTCTCGCCTTTGGCGCGGACTTCCAGATCGTCCGACCGGATTCCTCGATCGAGCTGGAAGCGAAATATGCGATCGAGACGGATGACGGCGCGGTGATCTATGTGGAAAACCGCGGCATCCGTTGCGGCCCGGCGGAACTGATCCAGAAGCTCAACCGCGGCGAGGCGGTCGATCCCGCGCTGATCTATTTCCGCACCGTGCCGCGGTTCGAAACCGGAGCTGCAAAATACCGTTGGCTGATGCAGAGCCTGTTCGTTGCATCCGCCGCCCGCCACGCCTCGCGGGTCGTGATCGACGTCCATCAGGTGCTTTGAGCGCTCGTTTGGACCCTCGTGGTGAGGAGCGCGCCGCGCCCGAGCAGGCCAAGCAGCGCGAGGCCGTTAGCGAACGGCGCAATAATATTAAGTGCGCGTCGCCGGACGATACTTCGTATCGCCGGGAGAACCATGAGGCCAACAGCCATCCCTCGAGACGCCGCTTCGCGGCTCCTCGGGATGAGGGATCCTCGCGAAATTATTGACTCCCGGCAAATTAGTTATAAAACATAACTATTCGGGAGGAGAGCACTGGACATGAGCGCGGAAGCCGACCTGTCCTTGCAGTCAAAGGGTGGCACGATGCCGCCCGGCGGCGGCACGCATCCCTTGCGCCTGATTTCGTTCGGCGATCCGGCGGTGTCGGTCGATCGCCGCGCCGATGGCACCACCTATCTGCGTCCCCTTCGCGCTCTGCCGGAATACCCCGTCCGCATCACCGATCGGCTGCACCACTGGGCGAGCGCCACGCCGGATCGCGTCTTCATGGCGGAACGGGACGGCGATGGCAGTTGGCGCAAGGTCACTTATGTCGAACTGCTGAAAGTAAGCCGCCACATCGCATCGGGCTTGCTTTCCCGCGGTCTCTCGGCCGAACGGCCGCTCCTCATCCTCTCCGGCAACTCGATCGACCATGCGCTTGTGGCCTTCGGCGCGCTCTATGCCGGCGTGCCGTACTGCCCGGTGTCGCCGGCCTATTCCCTGATCTCGAAGGACTACGGCAAGCTTTCCTATCTGATGAAGCTGCTCACGCCGGGACTTGTCTTCGCCGATGATGCCGCGCAGTTCGCGGCGACGCTGCAAGCCAATGTTGGCGATGACACCGAGATTGTCACCTCGCGCGGCGTCCTGGACGGCCGCGCAGTCACGCGGCTCGCCGAATTGGCCGCGACGCCGCTGCATCCCGGCCTCGACGCCGCGCATGAGGCGATCGGGCCCGATACCATCGCCAAATTCCTGCTCACGTCCGGTTCGACCGGCAATCCCAAGGCGGTGATCAATACGCAAAGGATGATCTGCGCCAACCAGGTGATGATCCGCGAGACGATGTCTTTCCTCAAAGGCGAGCCGCCGGTGATCGTCGACTGGCTGCCCTGGAACCACACCTTTGGCGGCAACCACAATATCGGGCTTACACTGTACAACGGCGGCTCGATGTATCTCGACGCCGGCAAGCCGGTGCCGGGCGGTATCGAGGAGACGGTGCGCAATCTGCGCGAGATCTCTCCGACGGTCTATTTCAACGTCCCGAAGGGTTATGAATCGCTTCTGCCCTATCTGCGCGACGACGTTGCCCTGCGCGATAAATTCTTCGGGAGGCTGCATGCGATGTTCTTCTCGGGCGCAGCCCTTGCGCCGCACATCTGGAACGGTCTCGACGAATTGTCCGTGCAGGCCACGGGCGCGCGCGTGCCGATGCTGACCGGGCTCGGCGCGACCGAGACCGCGCCTTTCTTCATGTCCGTCAATCCGCGGACCAGCCGATCCGGCCATATCGGGCTGCCTGTGCCCGGCAATGAAGCGAAGCTCGTGCCCAACAATGGCAAGCTCGAAGTGCGCGCCAGGGGACCGAACGTGACACCGGGCTATTGGCGGCAGGCCGATATGACCGAAGCCGCCTTCGACGACGAAGGCTTCTACAAGCTTGGCGATTCGCTCAAGCCCGCCGATGCGAACAATGTGCATGCCGGCTTCGACTTCGACGGCCGCATCGCCGAGGATTTCAAGCTCGCGAGCGGCACCTGGGTCAGCGTCGGTCCGCTGCGCGCGCGCTTCATCGCGGCGTGCGCTCCGCTGGTGCGCGACGCCGTGATCGCCGGCATCAACCGCGATGAGATTGCCGCCCTGGTCGTGCTCGATCCTGACGGCTGCCGCCAGATCAATCCGGCGCTGCGGTCGAACGACGTCGGCATTTGCGCGCGCGACAAGGAGGTGCGCAGGGTCTTTCGCGAGAGGTTTACGGCATTTCAGTCGGCGGCAACCGGTTCTTCGACAAAGATCACGCGCGCGCTGCTGCTCGCCGTACCGCTGTCAATCGATCGCGGCGAGGTCACCGACAAGGGTTCGGTCAACCAGCGCGCGGTGCTTGACCACCGCCGCGAGCTGGTCGAGATGCTTTATTCATCGAAGCTGGCCGCCGACGTGATAACGCCTTAAGCCAGTGGCTTCTTGCAGGAGGAAAGCATGCAGTTGAAAGATCAGGCCGCAATCGTCACCGGCGGCGCCTCGGGACTGGGTGCGGCGACCGCGCGCCGGCTCGCCAGGGAGGGCGCGAAAGTTGCCGTTTGCGACCTCAACACCAAGCTCGCCGAGACGGTAGCCGAGGAGATCGGCGGCGTCGCGGTGACCTGCGATGTGGCCGACAGCGTCTCGGCGGAGGCGGCGATCGCGGCTGTGGCGAAGGCCCATGGTCCGGCGCGGGTCTTGATCAATTGCGCCGGCATCGGCGTTGCCAAGCGGGTGGTCGGCCGCGAGGGGCCGATGGCGCTTGCCGATTTCGAGCGGGTCATCAAGGTCAATCTCATCGGCTCCTTCAACATGCTGCGGCTCGCGACCGCCGAAATGTCGAAGCTTGCGCCGCTGGAAAACGGCGAGCGCGGCGTGGTGGTCTCGACCGCTTCGGTCGCCGCCTATGACGGCCAGATCGGGCAATCGGCCTATTCGGCCTCCAAGGGCGGCATCGTTTCGATGACGCTGCCGATCGCGCGCGAACTGGCGCAGTTCGGCATTCGCGTGCTGGCAATTGCGCCGGGCCTGTTCCTGACGCCGCTGCTCGCGATGTTGCCGCAGGAGGCGCAGGATTCGCTCGCCGCCTCGATTCCGTTTCCGCGCCGCCTGGGCGATCCGAGCGAATTTGCCTCGCTCGTGATGCAGATGATCGACAACCCTTACCTGAACGGCGAAGTGGTGCGCCTCGACGCGTCGCTTCGCATGGCGCCGAAATGACGTTCGTTCACCGCAGAGATGTGCAGATCCAGTGGGGCGATTGCGACCCCGCCAACATCGTCTATTACCCGCGCTATTTCGCGATGTTCGACGACTCGACCTCGATCCTGTTCGAGGCGGCCGGCTTTTCCAAGCAGGACCTCGTCAAGAAATACGGCCTTGTCGGCATTCCCATGGTCGACACACGGGCGAAATTCTACATCGCCTCGACCCATGGCGACTGGATCACGATCGAGACCCGGATCGAGAGCGTCAAGCGCTCAAGCTTCGAGGTCACGCACAAGGTGTTCAAGGCCGACGCGCTCGCGATCGAGGCGTTCGAGACGCGGGTGCTGGTCGGGCCTCACCCGGACGACCCGAACAGGCTGAAATCGGCGCCGATGCCCGACGAGATGGTGGCGAAATTCACCAAAGGATAGCTCGATCTGCCGGAGCCAATCGATAGGATAACAAAGCGAAAAGGGAGGAATTGATGAACAGACTGTCTCTCGTTGCTGTCGCTGCGGCGGTGTTCGCGTTGCCCGCTTTGCCGGCGGCCGCGCAATCGAACGAAATCACCATCGGCATCTCGATTTCCACCACGGGGCCCGCGGCCGCGCTCGGTGTGCCCGAGCGCAACGCGCTCGATTTTGTGCCGAAGGAGATCGCGGGCGTGCCGCTCAAGGTCATCGTGCTCGACGACGGCGGTGATCCCACCAATGCCACCACCAATGCGCGCCGCTTCGTCACCGAATCCAAGGCCGACGTCATCCTTGGCTCGTCGACGACCCCGCCGACGATCGCGGTCTCGAACGTCGCAAGCGAAGCCGGCATTCCGCACCTGGCGCTCGCGCCGTTCCCGCTGACGCCCGAGCGCGCCAAGTGGTCGGTCGTGCTGCCGCAGCCGGTGCCGATCATGGGCAAGGTGATCTACGAGCACATGAAGGCGCATAACGTCAAAACCGTCGGATATATCGGCTATTCTGATTCCTACGGCGATCTCTGGTTCAACGATTTCAAAAAGCAGGCCGAGCCGATGGCGCTGACGCTGGTCGACGAGGAGCGCTTTGCGCGGCCGGATACATCAGTCGCCGGTCAGGTCTTGAAGCTCGTGGCGGCCAATCCGGATGCGGTCCTGGTCGGCGCTTCCGGCACCGCCGCCGCGCTGCCGCAAACAAGCTTGCGCGATCGCGGCTATAAAGGCCTGATCTATCAGACACACGGCGCGGCCAGCATGGACTTCATCCGCATCGCAGGCCCTGCGGCGGAAGGTGTGATCATGGCCTCGGGTCCGGTGATGAATCCGGAAGGCCAGGCGGATTCAGCGCTGACCAAGAAGCCGGGCCTCGCGCTCGACACGGCCTATGAGGCGAAATATGGCCCCAACACCCGCAGCCAGTTCGCCGGACATTCCTATGACGCGTTCGAGGTCTTGAAACGCGTGATCCCGGTGGCGTTGAAAACAGCCAAGCCCGGTACGCCGGAGTTTCGCGAAGCGATCCGCCAGGCCTTCATGAGCGAGCACGAGATCGCGGCGACGCAAGGCGTCTACAACTGGACGGAAAAGGATCGCTCCGGCCTCGACGACCGCTCACGTATCCTGCTGACAGTAAAGAACGGCAAGTACGTCCCGGCGATGTGAGGCGCGCGGCCGAGGGAGATCTCGGCGGCGAATATCCAGGCTGAAAACTGGCTGCTCGCGGCGCTCCTTCTCCTTTGCGAGAGAGCGCCGCTTTTGATTCGGCACGCAACTCACACGAACTAAGCGATGAACGCGAAAATCGGTCACGGGCTCCCGACGGTTGTCTCGACCGCGGAGTTAAGGACTGTCGCGAGGCGAGGGAACGAGTATCGCAAGTGTCGATTGGTAGTTGGCCTGTCCGCCCGGAGCATCGCTCTCATCGACTGACGGGTCAGTCATAAATTCGTCCACCACTCCGATGCGACGGAGCAGATCAATGCTGGAGGCGAGATATGCAGAACCAGATCGTGTCGCATCAGGAATGGCTGGAGGCGCGCCGTGACTTGCTCGCAGCCGAGAAAGAGTTCATGCGGCAACGCGATGTCCTGACGCGGCGTCGGAAGGCCTTGCCCTGGGAGCGCGTGGAAAAAACCTACTGGTTTGAAGGACCGAACGGCAGGCTCTTGCTTTCCGATCTGTTCGATGGGCGCTCCCAACTGATTGTCTACCACTTTATGTTTGGCCCTGATTGGAAGGAAGGATGCAAGTCATGCTCTTTCTGGGCAGACAACTTCAATGGCATCTCGATCCATCTCAATCACCGCGATACGACGCTGGTGGCCATATCACGCGCACCGTACGCCAAAATCGATGCGTTCAAGAAGCGCATGGGCTGGAGCTTCCCGTGGGTGTCATCGGGCGAGAATGATTTCAACTTCGACTATCACGTCTCGTTCACGCCAGAGGAGGTCGCAGCAGGCGAGGCGTATTACAATTACAGGCGCCACCCCATTACCGTATCGGATGAGCAGGGAATCAGCATCTTCGCCAAGGATGCTTCAGGCCAGGTATTTCACAGTTATTCCTGCTACAGCCGCGGCATCGACACGGTCAACGGCGCCTACCAGTTCCTCGATCTCGTTCCCAAGGGTCGTGACGAGGACGGTTACGACTTCCCGATGAGATGGGTCCGCCGGCACGATCAGTATTGAAGCGCTAGCCGACCCCAAGATAGCTTTCTGCGACACGCGCATTGCTCGCGACATCTTTAGCCGCGCCCTGGAGCACGAACTCGCCGAGTTCCATGACATAGGCGCGGTCGGCGATTTGCAGCGCGGCCTGCGCATTCTGCTCGACCAATAGCACCGAGACGCCGCTTGCGCGGAGTTCCGAGACGGTGCGGAAGATGTCGGCGACGATAATCGGCGCGAGCCCCAGGCTTGGTTCGTCCAGCATCAGCAGTTTTGGCGCGCCCATCAATGCGCGGCCCATTGCTAGCATTTGTTGCTCGCCGCCGGAGAGCGTTCCCGCGAGTTGCCGCCGCCGCTCCTTCAGCCTCGGGAATAGCGTAAAGACCCGCTCGAGCGACTGGGCGGCAAGCGCATTTCCGATTCGAAACGCCCCGAGCCGCAAATTATCCTCGACGCTCATGGCGGCGAACAGCTCGCGATGCTCCGGCACGAGGCTCAAGCCTGCCGCGACACGGTCTTCGATCTCGAGCCGCGCCAGATCGTTGCCGGCAAAACTCACGCCGCCTTTCAGCGGCAGGATGCCCATGATGGCGTTGAGCAGCGTCGTCTTGCCGGCGCCGTTGGCGCCAATGATGGTGACGATCTCGTTCGCAGCGACGTCGAGCGACACGCCGCGCACTGCCTCGACCTTGCCATAGGCGATATGCACATCGTTCACCCGGAGAAGTGTGCTCATGCCACTGCTCCGAGATAGGCGCGGATCACGTCGGGGTTGGCTTTGATCGCCTCGGGCGTGCCTTCGGCGATCTTGGTACCGAAATCGAGCACGACGACGCGGTCGGCGAGATTCATGACAAATCCCATGTCGTGTTCGACCAGCAGCACCGACATGCCGCCGTCGCGGAGCTCACGCAGCAGAGCAGCGAGACGCTGCTTTTCCATGTGGCGCAGGCCTGCCGCCGGTTCATCGAGCAGCAGCAGCACGGGATCGGCGCACAGCGCGCGGGCGATCTCGACAACGCGCTGCTGGCCGAGCGAGAGGCTTCCCGCCAGCATATGCGCTTGCGCGACGAGCCCCACGCGCTCGATCTGTCGCGCCGCCTCAGCCAGCAATTTTGCTTCGTCGCCGCGGTCGAGCCGGAGCATGCTGGCGATTGCGCCCGAATGTCCGCGCAGATGCGCGCCGATCGCGACGTTTTCGAGAACGGTCATGTCGGCGATCAGCTTGACGTGCTGGAAGGTGCGGGAGACGCCTAGCCTTGTCACCTCCTGCGGGGTGGCGTTGTCAACGGCCTTGCCGAGTACGGAAATCGCGCCGCTGGAAGCCGAGAGCACGCCGGTGATGAGATTGAATGTCGTGCTTTTGCCGGCGCCGTTCGGGCCGATCAAGGCGACGATCTCGCGCGCGTCGACACCAAAGGAAACGTCGTTGACCGCGACCACGCCTCCGAATTGTTTCTTCGCATGCTCGATCCGCAGCAGGGCGCCGCCGGCGGTATCAGGCCTTTCACGTGGCGGCAGGACCAGCGCCGCGTCGATCGCCTTGCGATCCGGCTTCACGGACAGGCGCCGGATCAGCCACGGCCACGCGCCGCTCGGTGCGAGCTGCAGCAACAGCACCAGCAGCATGCCGAAAACGATCGTCTCGAGCTGGCCCTCGCCGTGGAAGAGATATGGCAGATAGCTCTGCAGGATCTCCTTCAGGATCACGACGATGGCGGCCCCCAGCACGCCACCCCAGACGTAACCGGCGCCGCCGATCACGGCGACAAAAAGATATTCGATGCCGGCCTGGGCGCCGAATGGCGTCGGGTTCACGGCGCGTTCGAAATGGGCATAGAGCCATCCGGACAGTCCGGCGAGCACCGCGGCATAGATGAAAACCAGAAGCTTCGCGCGCGGCGGCCTGATGCCGAACGCTTCGGCCGCGACGTGGCCGCGCCGCAGCGCGCGGATCGCCCGTCCGGTGCGGGAATCCAAGAGGTTCATCGTCAGCCATGCCGAAACGATCACCGCGGTCCAGATGGCGAAATAGATCGTGTCCGGCTCGAGCATTTTCAGCGAACCGATTTCAAGCGGCGGAATGCTGGAGATGCCGTCATTGCGGCCGAGGAATTCGAGCTTGCTGAAGAGATAAAACAGGCCGAGGCCCCAGGCGATGGTGCCGAGCGGCAGATAATGCCCGGAGAGCCGCACGGTGATCAGGCCGAGTGCGACAGCAAAGAGTCCGCTCACGAGAAGTGAGAGCGGCAGCGTCAACCATGGCGAAAGCCCGTACGCGGTGGTCAGCACCGCCGTGGTGTAGGCGCCGAACCCGCAGAATGCGGCCTGGCCGAACGATGTGAGGCCGCCGACGCCGGTGAGCAGCACGAGCCCCATCGCGACCAGTGCCGACAGCCCGATGTTGTCGAGCAGCACGATCCAGAACGGCGGCATGCCGGGCACGAACGGCACGGCCGCCATGACAAGCGCGAACAGCAACACAGGCAGCCGCTGTCGCATTATTCCTCTTCCTCATCGAGGGCGGGCGTTGCCAGCGAGCGCAACAGCAACACCGGAATGATCAGCGCGAACACGATCACCTCCTTGAAGTTGCTGGCGTAGAACGACGAGAAAGCCTCCACGGTGCCGACGACGAGAGCGGCGATCGCGGTCAAGGGATAACTGACGAGGCCGCCGATGATCGCGGCGACAAAGCCTTTCAGCCCGATCAGGAAACCGGTGTCGTAATAAAGCGTGGTGATGGGAACGATGAGAATGCCGGAAATGGCGCCGATGACGGCGGCCAGCAGGAATGCGATCTGTCCCGACATCGCGGTCCGGATACCGACCAGCCGCGCGCCGAGGCGATTGACCGCGGTGGCGCGCAGCGCCTTGCCGTAGAGCGTGAAGCTGAACAGGAGCCAGAGCGCCACGATCAGTGCTGACGTGACCGCATAGACTGCGATGCTCTGGCCGGAGAAGCGCAAGCGATCGATGGTGATGGCGGCATTCGACAGCGGTGGACCGCGCTGGCCTTCGGCGCCGAAGAAGACAAGGCCAATGCCTTGCAGCGCGAGATGACAGCCGACCGCGGCGATCAGGAGCACCAGCACGGACGTGTGCGCGATCGGCGCAAAGGCGATGCGATACAGAAAAAGCCCAATCGCGCCCACGATCAGGAGCGAGAGCGCGATGTCGACCGCGATCGGGGTGTCCTTGCCGGCGACCGTCAAGGTGAGGATGAGGATCGCCACGGGCAAGACGATATTGGTCGCAAGGCTCTGCCCGATCAGCGCGGGGCGCAGCGATCGACGGCGCATGAAGAGATCGAGAGCGAAGGCGACGATGCCCATGGCGACGACGAGCCGCGCGGTCCCGGGCACCTGTCCGGAGGCGAGCGTGGCATAGGTCAGCGCGCCATAGGTGACGAACTCGCCTTGCGGGATCAGGATGACGCGCGTCACCGCGAAGACCAGAACCAGCGCCAGGCCGAGGAGGGCATAGATCGCGCCATTGGTAATGCCGTCCTGCAGCAGGAACAGCACGATGGTGGTGTTCAAAAAGGCGCTCCCCTCAAATCCCTCACATCGGGGCGGTTGAAATCCGCATCGCTATTTTGATATGGTGAATAACAATTATCAGTTATAATCACAAGACCGGGTCGGCCGGTCGTTTTGAGCATAACGCGATTTTCAAGCGCCTGACGATGACCGTTTCCAGAGCCGCAGCCAATAGCGCCAAGACCGCCCGCAGGGACGCCGCCCGCAAGGAGAGCGACAGCATTCCGATCGAACTTGGCGAGCTGTCGGAACTGCTCGGCTATACGCTCAAGCGTGCGCAGCTCAAGATTTTCGAGGATTTTCTGCGCTGCATGGCGCCGCTGCAACTGACGCCTGCGCAATTCTCGGTCCTGCTCCTGCTCGACCGCAATCCCGGCCGCAACCAGACCGAGATCGCGAGCACGCTTGGAATCCTGCGGCCGAATTTCGTCGCGATGCTCGACGGACTCGAGAACCGCGATCTCTGCGCGCGGATCCGCTCGGTCAACGACCGCCGCTCGCACCAGCTCGTGCTCACCGACAAGGGCAAAGCGGTGCTGGCGCGAGCGAAGAAGCTCGTCGCCGCCAAACACGAGACGCGCCTCAACGAATTATTGGGCGCCGACAACCGCGCCGCGCTGGTCGGGATGCTGGCCAAGATCGCCGAAGAGTTTTGAGAGTGCGTGTCCCGGATGCGGTGCAGCGCCACCAGCGCGTTTACGCGCGCGTTCGACGCGCTATGGCGTTGCATCCGCAGATCTGCGACCCAGAGCTGACAACATTTCTTATCATGCTGGACCCTGGATCAGCAGCGCATCACTTCGTGCTGCGCAGCATCCGGGGAACGTGACCGCGGCGGCGCGTGCTTTTCCGTTTGCGCCATTCGCTAACGGCCTCGCCAAAGCTCGGCCGGCTCGGGCGCTAGTCCACCAAAATCACCCTGACGTCGTTGACATTGGTCAGCGTAGGCCCGGTCAACAAGAGATCGCCGGTGAGAGCGAAGAAAGCGGTCGCGTCGTTGTTGGCAAGGTAAGCGGCGGGATCGAGCCCGAGCGATTTCATTTTGGCGAAGGTCGCCTCGTCGATGGTGGCGCCGGCGGGATCGGAGGCCGAGCCGGCCCCGCCATCGGCGCCGTCGGTGTCGGCGGCGAGCGCGGAAATATCGGGCGTGTCCTTCAGAAGAGCCGCAAGCGCCAGCGCATATTCCTGGTTCGGGCCGCCGCGCCCGTTACCGCGCACGGTGACGGTGAGTTCGCCGCCGGAAAGGATCGCAACCCGCTTGCCTTCCGCCCGCGCCTTCAGCGCCAGATGCGCATGATCGGCAGCGACCTCACGCGCCTCGCCTTCGAGATCGGCGCCGAGGTCGATGGTCGCATAGCCGGCATCGGCAGCGACCTTGACCGCGGCATCGAGCGAAGCTTTCGGCCGCGCGATCAATTCGAAATGCGCGCGGGCAAAGGCGGTATCGCCCGGCTTGCAACTTTCGTTTTTGGGATCGTCGAGCGCGCGGCGCACCGCATCGTCGATCTCGAGCTGGTATTTCGCAACGATGGCGCGCGCATCGGCCAGCGTCGTCGGATCCGGCACTGTGGGACCGGATGCGATCGCGGACGGCTCGTCGCGCGGAACGTCCGAGATCGCGAGCGTGACGACCTCGGCGCGTTGCCCGGCGCGCGCCAGGCGTCCGCCCTTGATCCGTGACAGATGCTTGCGCACGGTATTGACCTCGCCGATCGGCGCGCCCGAGCGGAGCAGCGCGCGGTTCACCTGCTGCTTCAGCGCGAACGTCACCCCGTCGGCCGGCGCGATCCAGTTGGCCGAACCGCCGCCTGACAACAGCACCAGCAGCAAGTCGTCAGGTCCCGCGGTCCCTGCCAGAGCAAGGGTCTCGTCGGCGGCCTTAAGCCCGGCCTCGTCTGGCACGGGATGGCCGGCCTCGATCACCTTGATCCGCCGCGTCGGTACGCCGTGACCGTGCCGCGTGGTGGCAATGCCCGAGAGCCGCGCCGGATCGAGCTTGAGGCGATCGAGATAATGCCGCTCGGCCGCGGCGGCCAGCGCGGCTGCGCCCTTGCCGGCGGCAAGACAAATGATCTTGCCCTTGGGGATGGGGCGCAAATGCGCCGACAGCACCACGTCGGGATGCGCGGCGGCGACCGCCGCATCGAAAATCGCGCGCAGGAGAGGGCGTCTGTCGGTCATGGCGTCACGGCTTTACTTCGCGTCAGAACAGGAACGCCGTTATCACTCTCCTTGCGGCAAAAGAAAACCCCCGCGGATGATCTCAGCGGGGGTTTGTTTGCGCTTGCGCCTTAAGGAAACGTCAGCCGTTGACGTCACCGCTGATGACATCGCCGAACAGCACCCAGCGCTCGCCCTTGAACACTTGCAGCTGAAGCTGGGTGATCGGCGCGAAATTGTTCGGCGAGGTGTTGATCTTGATGCCGGGCAGCAGAACTTCGGTGCGGAAGTCCTTCAGGTTCGCCGCCTGTTTCATGATGTTCTCGCGGGTGAGGTTGTCGCCGCATTGCTTGAGGACCTGGAGCAACGTTTGCGTCACGCCGTAACCGACGATGGT
>Ga0070741_10011366_pt1 | contig 16453 bp, 13 predicted proteins | sample Coa_R1_4_FD_66440 | JGI IMG/M metagenome (GOLD analysis project Ga0070741, IMG submission 66440) | Surface soil microbial communities from Centralia Pennsylvania, which are recovering from an underground coalmine fire - Coalmine... | ecosystem: Environmental > Terrestrial > Soil > Unclassified ...
GTCGATATTGCCAGCACTTACGTTTTGGAAGGCGCCGTGCAGCTCGGACAGGGAGGAGTTGCCAAGGAATGCCCTTAAAGATCGCCCGCCAGGAGCAGGATGGAATCAGCGTACTCGAGCTATCGGGACGTCTGACGTTTGGGCCGGAAGACATTGTAATGAATGACGAGGTCCGGCATGCCCTGGCGTCGCGTAGGACGCGGATGGTGTTGGACGTGGGCAAGTTGGATCAGATTGATAGCGCGGGATTGGGCACTCTGCTGTATGCGCGGGCGGAACTGCGAAACGCCGGAGGGCGGCTGGCGCTGGCGAATTTGCGCCCGGCACATATGAAGACCCTGCTGATCGCAAAGCTCGAATCGGTTTTCGACGTTTATGGCAGCCGGCTGGACGCAGTGAATAGTTTCTTTCCGGAGCGGCGAGTGCCGCGCTACGATCTGCTCGAGCTGGTTACCGCGATGCGCAACGGCCGGCAGGCTCACGATTTAACGCACGCCGTGTAGTGCCGTTCCTGCCATTGGGCTAATTGCTCAACCACCAGGCCGGGCAAAACATGCAGGGCTTCACGCACGGGTTCTGAAACGGTGGTTCCCCACTCCGTCGTCTGAGGCTGTATCCCGAGCAGCACGATTTCCTCCGGCGTCTCGCCCAACAGCTCGAGAGCCACCATGAGGTCGGCGAACCCCAATTGATGCACGCTGGGTTTTCCCGGCAGGTTTTTGAGCACATCGCCTTCCAGGCGCACCAGCGTTCCGGGTGCTTCGCCGACGTCCAAGGCATCGATGACCAGGAGGCGCTGGAACGCGCAGATGTGGGGAAGCAGGGCCAGGCCTTGCGTGCCGCCGTCCATTAGGACAACGCCCGGGGGGAGCTCGGGATGCAGCTGGAGTGTTTGGATGGCGTGGATGCCGAGGCCGTCGTCGGAATGGACAAGATTGCCGAGGCCCAGGACCAGCGTTTGCGGGTCGCTATTCGGAATGGGAGTTCGAGAGTCCATGTCAGTGCTGGACCGTTTCTTCCTCGCGGTCGGCTTCGATCTCTTCGACTGGGATCACTTTATAGCCGATGAAAATGCTGTCCATCAGGCCATGTTTCTCGAAGCGGGAAACCAGCATCGCCAGGTGCACGTGGAAAATGCCGAAGGCGATAAAGACATACATCAGGAAGAAGTGAATCAGGCGCAAAGCCTGGACGTTGATCAGGCGCGGAATCCAGCCGACCAGGACCAGCAGGAAGGCGTTGTGGGAGAGCCTTTGGTACATGACCAGGCCAGTGATGCATTCGATCGCGATCAGTCCGTACAACCCGACATAGGAAAGCGCCGCCATATGGTTGTGGCCGATTTTCGCGACCGGCTTCGGGCGGATGAAGAGATAAAACTTGGCCATGTTCCCCATTTCCTGGAAGTGGGCCTTTTTGAGGGGAATGTATTGCCGCCAGCCCTCCCACTTATTGCCGCCGAAGAACAGGTAAAGACGGAGCAGCAGCAGGGAGAGGAAGAGCATTCCGAACACTTCGTGGACGAAGCGGAACCATCCCATAAGGAACGGCCGGTTGGAGAGACCGTAGATGAACGGGTCATGGATGTAGTAACCGGTGACGGAGAGGGCCCCGATGGAGATCACGATGCCCCAATGGATGAGGCGCAGCGGATATTGCCAGACGTAGACCGGCGCGCAGGTTTCGCTGGCGGCAATCGGTTGAGTAGACATGGCGGCTTCTCCTAACCGGCGCTTTCATATCCGGCTTTGGCAGCACCGGCTTTCAGGACCGAATAGTCGCGACCTCGGGCATCCACCACGTGCACGGCGCAAGCGATGCAGGGATCGAAGGAATGGATGGTGCGCAGGATCTCGAGGGGACGGTCGGGATCGGCGACGGGAGTGTTCATGAGGGAGGCTTCGTAGGCGCCGCGATTGCCGTCGCCATCGCGCGGGCCGGCGTTCCAGGTGGTGGGGACCACGGCCTGATAATTCTTAATGCCGCGGCCTTCGATTTCGACCCAGTGGCCGAGCGCCCCGCGGGGCGCTTCGTGCCATCCGAAACCGCGGCTGGCGGCTTGCCAGGTGCTCGGATCCCAGCGCGTGGTGTTGCAGATGGCGACCTTACCGTGGGTCATGTTGGAATCCAGCGCATCGACCCATTGCTCGAGGCGGGAGGCCATGATTTGCGTTTCGATCGCGCGCGCGGCGATGCGGCCGAGCGTGGAGAAGAGCACCGTAGGCGGCGCGTCGAAGTGCTTCAACACGGCGTCGACTGCGGCTTTGATGTCCTTCTGGCCCGAGGCGTAGCCCACCACCATGCGCGCCAGCGGCCCCACTTCCATGGGCCGGCCCTGGTAGCGCGGCGATTTGAGCCAGGAGTATTTCTTGTCGACCTCCAGAAAGTCGTAAGGCGGCTTTGGGCCGCTGTACTTGGGATTGGTCTCGCCATCGAAGGGATGTTTGGGTTTGTCGCCGTCGGAGTATTCATACCAGGCATGGCTGACGGATTCGGTGATCTGGGCGGGATCGACTGGATAAACTTTCGTGATATCGCGGCCGAGGACGACGCCGCGCGGGAACAGGAAAGCGGAGGAGTCGTTCTGGCCGTTCGAGGAGTAATCGCCGTAGCATAGGAAATTGCCGAGCCCTTCACCGCGCGTGAACCAGTCCTTATAGAAACCGGCGACGGCCAGGACATCGGGGATGTAGACCTGCTCTACGAATTTCTTTGCGCCACGGACCAACCCGCGGAGGGTGTCGATCACCGCCGGGTTGATGACGGCGAACGGCTCGTTGGGGTCCATTGCAGTCGACATTCCGCCGACGAGGAAGGTCTGCGGATGCGGATTCTTGCCGCCCAGGACGGCGTGCAGACGGATGAAGTCCTTCTGCCAGGTGAGGGCTTCCAGATAATGCGCCACGGCGAGGAGATTGGCTTCGGGCGGCAGGTGATAGGCGGGATGGCCCCAATAGCCGCTGGTGAAGAGGCTGAGCTGGCCGCTTGCGACCAGGCCTTTTACGCGCTCCTGGATGCCTTTGAAGTAGACGGCGCTGGATTTTTCGTAATCGGAAATCGACTGCGCGAGCTGCGAAGTTTTGGCAGGATCGGCCTTCAATGCGCCGGTGACATCCACCCAATCAAGGGCGTGCAGGTGATAGAAGTGGATGACATGGTCATGCACCATCTGGCCGCCTGCGATCAGGTTGCGAACCAAGTTAGCGTTTTCGGGCACCTCGATCTGGAGCGCGTTTTCGACCGCGCGGACGCTGGCGATGGCATGGACCATGGTGCACACGCCACAGATGCGCTGCGCCCAGATCCAGGCTTCGCGCGGGTCGCGCTTCTGGAGAATCAATTCGATGCCGCGGAACATGGTGCCGGAGCTCCAGGCATCTGAGATTTTTCCGCCGTCCACCTGGGCCTCGATGCGCAGATGGCCTTCGATGCGGGTAACAGGGTCGACTACGAGGCGTGCCATGTTAGCGCTCCTTTCTGGTGCCTACGGTTGTTCCGTTTGGCTCTGCAATCGGCTGCCTGGGCGCGGCCCCGAGGCCGTCATCCGGCGCGGGAGCATCGTCGCGCGCCGGCGGCTTGGGCGCGGGTTTAATCATTTGGATCAAGCCGTGCGCGGTAACGCCGGCGAGGGTGGCGCCGACCAGACCGACACCGATTTCGCCGGCCGTGATTTCGACGCCGAATCCGGGGACCGAGGGAACCCGGTCATAGAACGGCGACATGTGATCCCAGAAACGGGGCGAGGCACAAGCGATGCAGCCGTGTCCGGCGCGCACCGGCCAACTGGTATGGTCATTCCATCCGACGACCGGGCAATTGAACGTGGCGGCCGGTCCCTTGCAGCCCATTTTGTAGAGACACCAGCCTTTGCGATGGCCTTCGTCGCCCCAATCGACCACGAAACGGCCGGCGTCATAGTGCGCGCGGCGCTCGCATTGATCGTGAATGATGCGGCCATAAGCAAAGAGCGGCCGGTTGTATTGATCGAGCGCCGGCAGATCGTTGAAGGTCAGGAAATGCACTAAGGCGGCGGCGGTATTGGCGGGGTTGTGCGGGCAACCGGCCATATTCATGACCTTGATGCCCGGCACCGCTTCATGCACTCCTAGCGCTCCAGTGGGATTGGGCGCCGAGCGCACCAGGCCGCCATCGAACGCGCAGGCTCCGACCGCGATCGTGGCGGCGGCGTTGCGGCAGACCTTTTCGGCGATCTGGAGCGCGCTGCGGCCTCCGATGGAGCAAAACCCTTCGCCGGTGGGAATGGCACCTTCGACGACCGCCAGGTATTTGCCTTTTTCTTCGTTCACCACGCGGTCCAGGATGGCGTCGGCCTGCTTGCCCGCGCCTGCCATGATGACTTCGTGGTATTCCCACGACAGCAGGTCCAGCACGGCTTCGGCCACGTCGGGATTGCTCGAGCGCAGCATGGATTCCGAGCAGCCGGTGCAATCCTGGAACTGCAGCCAGAGCAGGACGGGTTTACGCGCCTTGGTGACCGCGTTGACGACCTGACCCAGGTAGCGCTCGGGCAGCGCGAGCGTAGCCAGCGTGGCGCTGCAAAAGCGGATCAATTGGCGGCGCGTGATGCCGCGCTTGCCCAGGGCAGTGGTTACATTGATGTCAAACGGCAGCATGGTCAGCCTCCTCGGCATGGATTGCTTTTTTCTTTTCGGCGCGGCTAGCGATCCAGTGGAGCCACAGATCGAGCCCGGCGCCGGTGGTGCAGGACGTTTCGATGACCTCGATATGGGGGTTAATCTGACGGGCGTTATCGAGCGCCAGTTGGGGATCGAAAGGGACGTAGGGCAGCAGATCGATCTTGTTCAAGATCATCAGCTCGGCTTTTCGGAAAATTCCCGGATATTTAAGCGGCTTGTCTTCGCCCTCGGTGACGCTTAAGACGACGATCTTGGCGTCTTCGCCCAAATCGTAGCTGGTGGGGCAGACCAGGTTGCCGACATTTTCAATGAACAGAAGATCGAGAGGTTCCCCGAACGAGTGCTTTTCAATCATGCGGGCGTCCAGGTGGCAGGCGCCGGCGGTGGTGATCTGGCGGACCGGATAGCCGTAGCGACCGAGGCGCCGGGCATCGTTATCGGTCTGGATATCGCCGGTGAGAACAGCGGCGCGAATATCTTTGTAAACACGGGACAGAGCAGCCAGGGTTTTTTCGAGCAGCAGAGTTTTGCCGGAGCCGGGCGAACTGATCAGGTTCAGCGCCAGGGTTCCCGCGCCGTCGAGCGCTTCACGCAGCCGCGCCGCGATTTGATCGTTCTCGCTTAAGATCTTCTTCTCGATGACCACTTTGTTCATGAGTGACCTCTTCCATTTCTAGAAAGGCAAAATCCAGGGCGTCGCTTCCTGGACGCCAGTCGATATCGAGCGCAACGCTCTGGTCTTCTTCCGAGGCCTTTCGGTCTCTGGCCAAGACTTCGAAACAAAACCGCAGCGATTCGGTGTCGATGCCTGCATATTCGCCGATCAGGACGCCGATTTTGGCCGGGCGATGGCCCGGATACCCGCGCGCTTCCGTCCAGGCGGCTTCCAAAATCGAATTGGCAATGCCCATTTCGTGCATCAGGCGGCCCCCAATTCGGATAAGTCGCGCAGCGCGCGTTGGGCTTCGGCTTCGCTCAAACGGGTGACGGCGAAGCCGACATGCACCAGCAGGAAATCCCCGGGCTGGGCGTCGGGCGTGTAGGCAAGTTGTACGGTTCGGCTGACGCCCGAGAAATCGACGCGGCCAGTCCGAAAATCGGGGTCGTCACCCTCCACACTCAGCAACTTTCCTGGAATTGATAAGCACATTCCAATGACCTAGTCCGTAACCATTTAGCAGGTTCTAGCCCACGATGGCATGGCCTCGCCTGCTTTGGCTTAGTGTGGCGTATCGGCAAGTCCGCTCATTGTTTTAATTGGGTTTTAACTGGGTTTTTGCGCGCGTCATGCCAAAATGCGACCTTTTTGTTCTGGGGAAGGATGCGAAGAATCGCCCTTGGGTGCGGAAATTGGCGCAGAGAATTTTGCCGAGCGGCAGCTTCTTGTCAGGCGGCGGGGGCGATGGCGGCTGACCGAAGAGTGACGTCGACGTTCGGCTGGTGGAGCAAAGTGTTGTGAATCAAACAGCTTTTGACGGCACGGAGGATGCCGGCTTGGTGGCGTTCGTCAAGCGAGGGTGCGGTGACTTCAATCAAAAACGAAGCCAAGCGGGCAGGGCTTTTGGTTTTTTCCGCCGTGACGCGCACGGAGAGATCGCTGGCCGCGAGGTGGCGGGTGTTGAGGTATTCGGCTGCGTAAAACGCCGCACAACCGGCCAGGGATGCCAGGAGAAACTCGGGCGGGGTGGGGCCGGCGTCCTGGCCGCCATGGTCTGCAGGCTGATCACAAATCAGGCGATGCGCGCGTGCACGGATTTCGAATTTCGTTCCACCCAGATATCCAGCGGTGACTTCCATAATGGCTCCATCATTCCTGGTGCAGGCCGATGTCCAATGGCAGAGAGGGTTAGGCCCTATAGCTGTTCGGCAGTGCTGTTAAACGGCTAAGCTTAAGGTGTCGGGGTTACGTTGTCGGCATGAGCACGGGTGGCATTTGCCCAGAACGCGACAGACTCTTAAGAGTAGTCACCGACCTGTCGCACGCCTACGCCGACCGGGCGATGCTGGTGGCGTGCAGCGCCGGACAAAACGATCACGCGGCGTTCCTAAACGCGCGCAGACGGGCACAGGAGATGCACGATCAGTTGGTCGCAGCACGGCAGGAATACCAGTGGCATATAGAGCACAGTTGCGAGCGGTGTGCAGGCTCTTCCCCTTCGAGTGTCATGTCTCAAGGCGCTTCTTAAGGCGGTCCGTCAAGAGGCGGTCCGTGAAGCCTCTTCAGCGAACGCCATCAGCGCATTTGCGATCCCGGCGGAATTCAAAACAGAATCTACGTGGCCCGTTCGAATGGCGCAATCCGGCATGCCACTCCAGCGAGGATCGGACTGCGCCAAGGTGAGTCCTCCGGTTTTCTTAATGCCGGCCAGCGCGGCACTGCCGTCATTGCCTACCCCGGAAAGAATCACGGCCGCGGAGGGAGGCCCGAGGCTTTCGGTGAGTGAATTCAAGAAGCCGCTCAAAGTGGTGGGCCAACCCCAGGCGTGGAATTCGTTCAGAAAGACGCGCACGCCCTCGATTCTCATGTGGAAGCCAGGAGGCATGACGAAGATGCAATTGGGCGTCAGCTCCAGCCCATCACTGATCTCAATCACGGGCATGCGAGTAGCCAGCGCGAGCAATTGCACCATCCCGGAAGGATTTTGCGTACTGCAATGCGGCACGATGACAAAGGCTAGCCCGCTATCGCAGGCTAAATTGCGCAGGATTTCGAGATAGATCTTGGTGGCGCCGGCGGAGCCGCCCAGGCAGGCAACCCGAAAATCACGAAGGGGGATCGTGGAATGCTTCCTGTGCCGGCATACGATAGGAAACGGTTCCGGTCATTCCGGGGACGCCGACGCTCCGATTGTAGCGCGGGTGGCAGTGCGGCGGCTTTGTATGCCAAGCGCAGGGGATGTAACCGTGGCAGGTTGTCATTTGGATCGGGCTGGCGAGTCCAAATGAAGAGGGACGAAGCATGGCGACTCATGCAAACAAAACCATTCTGGTGACCGGCGCGACGGGACATCAGGGCGGCGCGGCTTTTCGGCATCTGCGTGGCAGGTTTCCGCTGCGAGTTCTGGCGCGGGATCCGGGTGAACGGGAATTCCGCGCGCTGTCAGGCCCAGGCGTCGAAATCGTGCGTGGCGATCAGGAAGATCGCGCGTCCCTGGAACGCGCCATGGAGGATGTTTACGGCGTTTATTCGATGCAGACGTCGAACGACACTGCGGCGGAAGTACGGCAGGGAATCCACATGGTGGACGCAGCGCGCGCGCAAGCGATTGGGCACTTCGTCTACAGTTCGGTCACGGGTTCGGATCAGCAAACCGGCGTTCCGCATTTTGAGAGTAAACACCGGATCGAAGAACGTCTTCGCGGTAGCGGTCTGCGCTATACGATCCTGCGGCCGGTGTTCTTCATGGAAAACTGGTTCCACTGGAAGGATGAGATTCTGAACGGCCGGTTGGAACTGCCGCTACGGCACGAAACGCGGCTGCAAATGGAGGCAGTGGACGACATTGGCGCGTTTGTGGCTCTGGCGTTCGAGCATCCGGGAAAGTGGATAGGGCGGACGTTCGAGATCGCGGGCGATGAGCTTTCCATGGCAGAAATCGCGCAGGCGTTCAGCGGCGTGCTGGGACATGAGGTGAAGTACATACAGATCCCGTGGGAGGAGTTCGAAAAGCGCATCGATCCGGCGCACTTCAAAATGTTCCGCTGGTTCGAGGAGCAAGGAACTCACGTCGACATTGCGGCCGTGCGCGCGGAACTCCCGCAACTTCGCAGGTTCGAGAGCTGGCTCGAGACTACGTGGCGCGCGCAGGTGCCGTCCGACACGGCGCATGCGCGATAAGCCGCGGGAATTTATCCTTTCCCCAGAATTCCTCTTTCTTTCAGGGGCAGCCGGTCCAGCATATCTTTGCCGAGGCCGAAGTTGCTGGTGAGGAGCGAATTGGGATTGCCGCCGAGCCAGTTGGACAGCGAAATCTCCTGATATACGCCGCTATTGAACAGGATCAGGATTTGGGTAGGCTCGTCGCCGACCTGTTCGATGAAGTGGCCGTAGCCTTGTTTGATGAAGGCCACGTGGTTGGGGCCGAATTCCTCGGTTTTGACGCGCCCGTGCGAGCCGAAAATGGTCACGCGCCCGCGGCCTTTTACGTAGAACTGCCACTCATCGGCGTGCGGATGCCAGTGCATCTCGCGCAGCGCGCCGGGCTTCAGATCCATGCGAACCGCGGTGAGGGTGGTCTGGATGGGGAACTCGTTCTGGGTCACGATGCGCTCTTCACCGCCCTCGAATCCGTGAGGCGCCATCTTTCCCATGCGGAACTTGTGGGCCACCTGCGTCGGCTGGAGCTCAGAATTGCGGATGTCTTCGACGGCGGGCGGCACTTTGCCCGGCCCAATATACAGCTCCTTTCGCGGCATCTGCGCGAAAGCCGCTTCGGGCAAGCCCAGGTTCCGCGCCACGACGTGCCGCGGCGTGGTGTTGATCCAGTCGGTAATGCTGAAGGTGCCGAATTCGGAGAAGTGGCCGTTGTCGAATCCGAGCAGGAAATGGCAGGGGCCGGGGCCAATGTTCTGGATGGCGTGGCCGTGGCCGCGCGGGAAGTACCAGATGTCGCCGACTTCGAAGTCGTCTACTTCGGCCTGGCCGTTGGGCGCGATTACGGTGGTCCGGCAGCGGCCTTCGAGGACATAGGCCCATTCGGCCGCTAGCGCATGCCAGTGCAGCTCCCGAATGGCGCCCGGGTCGAGCCGCATGGAGACGCCGGCGATGGACTGCGAAACGGGCAGTTGTTTGACGGTGGCTTCTTTGGCGGAGCCGCCGACGCCGACCCAGCCTTTTTCGCTCTCGATGTCGTACTTGAACGGCTCGAGCTCGTCGGCCTTCGTTTCTTCAGAAGGGGCGGCCTTCACCTGTTGGGCGATGGCGGCGGTGGCGGCCAAGCCGAGCGAAACTTTGCCTAGGGATTCAAAGAGCGACCTGCGGTCGATCGGCTGGCTTTCGGACGGAGTGCCGGCGTTCGCCGTCTTCTCGGACATGCGGTTTTCTCCTCTTAGGGAACAATGCTATCAAACGATGAGGCTGACGTGGCGGGGTACTCCGCAGCGTCAAAGCCTGGGCCGCCGATCTGCTGAACAGTTTGCTCCCTCAATGGTGCGCCAAGTGTGTGGAACGCTAACGGTCTGCGTGAAGCGCAGCGGGCCATCGCATTTCGCGGTTCAATTGCTAATCTTCCATATGGCGTCACGCTGCGACTGGGAATCAGCTTCTGTTGCTATCTCGTCAGCGAACGCTATGGCTCCGGCAACGTTTTCAGGTTCTATGTTGGAATCAGTGCCGAGACTGGGTACACGCCTCCAGGAGGTAGTGCGATATCTAATGTGTTAGTTTACAAGTTATAGTGTTACTGTATATGTTTTATGCAGTTTACCGGCTTAGTGAAAGGGTCAAGCCAATCCTAACTCGCACTGGAAGCTCCACTTCGGCTTCCAAGAACGGACCCTTTTGTCAGCCGTTCCTTTTCGGACGGACCAAGGATTACATAGAGATTTGTCGATCATAATCGATGAGGGCTGATTTACATGATTCAGGAAGCTGCGCGCAAGGTCTCGTCGTGGGTGGGGCGCGAATCGAAAGTGATTGCCGCCGCCAGGCCGGTCTATGAGCGGGTGCTCAACGGTTTAACCTTCGGTCGTGGGGTAGCATGGTCGATAAACGGCATCGCGTGCCGGATTGATGCACGATGCCGTAGCGCGATGGGACAAATGTATGACCCGGAAGCGATCGACTTTTTGCGCAAGGCTATTCGTCCGGGCTTTACTTGCTACGACGTGGGCGCCAACCTTGGCGTCTACGCCATACAGTTTTCGCACTTGGTTGGCCCCAACGGAAGAGTAGTCGCTTTTGAACCGAATCCTTACACTCTGCGCATGCTGCGCTTCCACGTGGCCATTAACAATCTTGCGAACGTGGAAGTGGTTCCCGCGGCGGTGAGCGACGCATCCGGCGAAGCCGATTTCTACGCCAGTGAATGGGATGGCATGGGCCGCATGGGCGCGCCCAACCAGAATCTGGAGCGAACTGAGCGCATTTCGGTTCCGATTACGACAATTGACGAGCATGTGGCGCGCACCGGCTTTGTTCCGAACTTGATTCTCATCGATATCGAAGGCTTTGAAATTGCTGCGCTCGAAGGCGGAAAAAATACGCTACTGAAGCATCGCCCTACGGTTGTGGTAGAGATGCACCCGAACGTCTGGAACTCCGCCGGTACAGACCGGGGTCGCGCGGAATATCTGATGCGCGAACTAGGGCTTTGGCCTGAACCGTTCTTGGCTGGGCGAGATCCTTTCCGAGATCATGGCCTTGTGGTTCTTCGCCCAGCGTAGAACATTACCGACACTTTCGCGGCATTTGAAAGGCCCGGCGTTGCGCTGGCTCAGAGCGGCCAATCCGAGCGCAAATCGTGCGCCGTTAAATCTGAGATTCGCTGTATTGTGAGGTGAATCATTGCGTGAACTTGGTTTCCGAGCGGGTGCGCGGGGCGCCAGCGGTCGGAAATCGGGTAGACGAATGTACGTCCCATGCAGGGCTCTGGGAGCGCGCAGGTGAAGGCAGGGCGCGGCGGTTTTTTGCGACTATTGAGCTGCGGCTCCGACGGCCCCGAGGAGGCTGGCGGCCAGAACTTTCAAATTGACGCCGGTATCCATGGTGCCATGATCGCCGGGCACACCAGTAAAAACGCCCGGTGCGATCGTGAAGGCTGCAAATCATAGAACAGTTGGTCAGAGCCCACTTCACGTGCGAGGTGACGAAACGCGATCACCTCGCCATCCACGGTCAGACCGAGGGCGGTCCATTGGAGAGCTCATAGAATCGCCTTGCCAAAAAACCGTATCGCTGAATGAAGGGGGTGAGTGGCAGGCTGCATGCGCCCGCGGGCCGGCCCATGACACTCCTGGGGAAACGAGAAGTGATAGCGGTGGGTCCATAATGGCTATGCGCGATATGATTTACGTTGGGGCCGGCAGCGCGCGATCCCGCCCTACCGGGGTTGAAGTCTGTTCGAGATCCAGCCGATGGGCGAATTATGTCATCTCCGGCGAAGTCTGATTATCGTTATGACCAGAATCATCAGATTCACGAGAGTGGCTGTGGCACTGTGACATGACATCGCCTGAGAGTGAGTTGCGTGCCGAACCGCGGGAAGCCTCAAGAAAAACATTACCCTGCCTGTGCGTTGATCTGGACGGGACACTGATTCAAGGAGATACCCTCATTGAATCCTTCATCATTCTCCTAGGTTCCCGGCCCTGGCGGGCCATTCAAGCGTTGTTTTGGATCCTGCGCGGTAAGGCGCGGTTTAAGCATGAAGTTGCCCGATTGGTTCGTCTTCAGCCGGAGTTACTGCCGTACGATCCCGCTGTGCTGGAGTACCTAAAGTCTGAATCGAGCAAGGGGCGCAGACTGCTGCTTGTAACAGGTGCGAATGCGACCATAGCCCATTCAGTGGCCGAACATCTCGGCCTATTTTCCGGCGTCATTTGTAGCGATGCGCGAGAGAATGTCACAGGAAAGAAGAAGCTGGCAGCGATCCTGCGCGCTGTGAAACCGGAGGAGTTCATTTACGCGGGCAACTCAAGGGCGGACCTCCCGGTTTGGACGCAGGCCAAGGGAGCTGTGGTGGTTAGAGCTCCCAAGAGCGTTCTGAAGTCGATCCAACGGTCCGGCGTTCCCGTTGAAAACGTTTTCGCCTCCCCAAAGACTTCCATTTTCATGCTTCTCAAGGCGACGCGCGTTTATCAGTGGACCAAGAACGCCCTCGTGCTCCTTCCGTTGCTGCTCTCGCACCGATTTTTCTCGCTGAATTCTCTGGCGATTGGCGCTCGTGCGTTTTTCGCTTTTTCTCTTTGTGCTTCGGCCGTTTATTTAGCGAACGATATCCTGGATCTCCCGAACGATCGAAGGCATAGCCGCAAGAAACATCGGGCGTTACCTTCCGGACAGTTGTCGGTTCCCGCAGCAGTGGCATTGATTGCGGTTTTGCTGGCCGGGTGTGCGTTCCTTAACCCCACCCCTGCTGCGGCCTCGTTGCTCGCCCTTTATTTTGTGGCAACCATGGCTTACTCCCTGTATCTCAAACGCCTGTTGATTATCGACGTAGTTATGCTCGCGGGCTTTTATACGGTGCGACTGCTCTACGGCGGAGCTGCCACGGGCGTGCGGGTTTCCGTCTGGACGCTTTCGTTTTCCATGTTCATGTTCTTGAGTCTGGCATTGATCAAGCGGATCTCGGAATTGCGCTCGGGGGCGTCCGAAGACGGCCTGGAGAATTCCCGCAGGGCATACCAGCAAAATGACATGAATCAAATGTCCGCGTTATGCGCAGGTAGCGGCTGCGTCGCAGCGTTAGTGATTGTTCTCTACGTGAACAGTCCCGAAGTCCTTTCGCTTTATTCCCGTCCACAGCTGCTCCTGGCCATTTTCCCGCTTCTCGTCTACTGGCAGAGCCGCATGCTGATCCTCGCTAATCGGGGCGCTATATCCACTGACCCGATTGTTTTCTCGCTGCAGGATCGTGCCAGCCGCGCGACTGCACTTGCACTTCTGGTAGTTGTCCTGGCCGCAATCTGACGCTGGCCACGAGTTGTGGTTTGCGCGAGAATCCCTGTACAAAAATTGCACTATTGAAACGTAGAACTTATGTTACGGTTGTACGCCCACCCTTACGAGAATCTTAGTACTTCACCTTACATTCTCCGGTATTCTAGTACTTGACCACCCCGAGTCCTCTTTGACACGATTTATTGTGACTCTAGCGAAGTCCTGTGCAGCGCAGCTACTTCTTGTGTCCGGATTGGCCGCGCAAGTAGCTGTTTCTACCTACCATAACGATCTTTACCGGACGGGCCAGAATTCTAATGAAACAACATTAAATGTCAATAATGTTAACGCTGCGACCTTTGGTAAGTTGTTCTCCCTGCCGGTCGATGGAGTCGTTTACGCCCAACCTCTGTACGTACCATCCGTCCTGATTCCGGGACAGGGCGTTCATAACGTAGTCTATGTGGCTACCGAAAACAACACCGTCTACGCATTCGACGCCGATTTCGGCGGCCGCAGCCCCTTATGGCAGGTAAACCTGGGGCCTGCGGTCCCCTCAGCCACGCTTGGGATGACATCGGGGGGGATTCAGCCCCAGGTTGGTATCACCGGCACTCCAGTGATCGATTTATCTTCCAACACACTTTATGTGGTCGCAGACACGTATCAGAACAGCCAAGTGGCATTTTACTTGCATGCTCTTGACATAGCGACGGGAGCCGAGAAATTCAACGGACCGCAATTGATCCAAGGCACGGTTCCGGGCGCCAGTTCCGACAGCACTGGCGGCGTGCTCGCGTTCGACCCCTATTGGCATTTGCAGCGTCCGGGCTTGCTGCTTTGGGGTGGCAATGTTTATATCGCCTTTGGCTCGCACGCCGACGCCATGCCATACCACGGTTGGTTATTCGCTTATAGTGCCTCCACACTGGCGCAAGCGGCGGTGTACTGTACGTCGCCCAACGGCCTGGAAGCAGCATTCTGGCAGGGCGGCGTTGCTCCAGCTCTTGATCCCGCCACGGGATATTTATATCTATCCACCGGCAACGGAACCATGGACGCCAACACGGGTAATGCGGACTATGGCGATAGCATCCTAAAGTTGGATACCTCGAACAACCTGGCTGTTCTAGATTACTTCTCTCCGTCGGACCAGCAAGGCTTGAATGATGTGGACGCCGACTTGGGCGCGGGCGGAGTGATGCTGATTCCAGGAACGACTCTTGGGCTCGCCGGCGGCAAAGACGGCGTAATTTATTTGTTCGATCGGCGCAATCTAGGGCAATTCAACTCCGTCGATCAAATTGTCCAAGAATGGCAGGCCACTTATAGCTACACGCAGACCGGCGATGCCGGCCTCTTTGGCGGTGTCGTCTTTTACAACTCTCACTTGTACATTTGGGGCCGCCGGGACACGCTGAAGCAATACGCCTTCAACGGTTCGACGTTTGACAGCACGCCTATCAGCGGGACGATTACTGTTCCAGACGGTTATACGAATGAGCCGGCCATGTCGATTTCCTCTAACGGCACGGCTCCCGGAAGCGGCATTTTGTGGGCGTCTTACTCCACGCTCGGCAGCGGCCAGGGAGGGCGGCCGGGCATTCTGGTGGCTGTCAACGCTGAAGATGTGACACAGGAACTTTGGGATAGCAACCAAAACAATGCGCGCGACTACTCGGGTACTTGGGCGAAATGGGTTCCCCCTACCATTGCGAACGGCAAAGTTTACTTGGCTACCTTCGACAACGTCGTCAATGTTTTCGGGCTACTGAATTCGGGTACGGGCGGCGGTTTAATGGGCAGCGGCGATAGCTCTGCGGCGGCAGTGGATCTCACGGCCGAAGGTAGCGCCGATTGGGTGCACTGGGGCGACGGAACCTTGAACCGCAAAGCAAACGTTTCAGCCGGGCTGAGCGACTATACAGCGGTGGGAAACGGATCCCCGTCGACATACACCACCGATCAGCGGCCGATGAGCTGGACCGACGGAATGCCCACCGCGGCCGGTACGGATAATACCAATGGATTGGCGATCACGGGCGCCGGACAAGGATTCTCCATCACTGCGCCGGCCGACACGACATCCCGCACGCTGGTGATCCATGCAGGCGGATCGAATAGCGGCGGCATGCTGACTGCGCACCTGTCAGACGGATCGGCGCCGGACTTTAACGACGTCACAGCGCTCACCAGTGGCGCTTATGATCGCAATTACACGTTGAGTTATCATGCAGCGACCGTTGGACAGACATTGACTGTCACATGGGCAGTGAATACCGGGTCCGGGAATGTAACGCTATCGGCTGCCGCGCTCGCGCGGGGCGGCGTAGTTGCAAGCGGAGGTACTCCGCAGAATGCCGCAGTGGGAACCGCGTTTGGGACTGCTCTGCAGGCAACGGTGACGGACGCAGGCGGGAATCCACTGAGTGGCGCGACGGTGACCTTTACCGCGCCGGGGAGCGGAGCCAGCGGGACCTTCGCCGGCGGAACGACGGTCGCAAATGTAACTACCGGCTCTAACGGAATTGCCGTCGCTCCTACGCTTACGGCGAACAGTCAGACCGGAAGCTACACGGTGACGGCGAGTAGCGCGGGTCTAGCCGGGACCGCAAGTTTCAGTTTGACGAATACAAATGGAATCCCTGCAAATATAACGGCAGCAGCCGGGACACCACAGAGCACCACAGTGGGAACAGCATTCGCGACGGTGCTGCAGGCCACAGTGACCGACGCCGGCGGCAGTCGCTTAAGCGGAATTTCGGTGACGTTCTCGGCGCCGGCCAGCGGGCCGAGCGGCACGTTCCCAGGAGCACTGCTGACGGCGAGCGCGACGACAGGGAGCAACGGCGTCGCCGTAGCCCCGACGTTCAGCGCCAACAGTCAGACCGGAAGCTATATCGTTACGGCCGGCGTGTCGGGAATGAGCGCGACGGCGAATTTCCAATTGACCAATACAGCGCCTCTCGGCAGCGGCAGCTTGGTAGGTTCGGCAACCAGTGCCGCGAACATGGCGAATTTGACCGCCGAAGGAGCCGTCGACTGGGTGCATTGGGGCGATGGAGCCCTGAATCGCAAGGCCGCAGTGACGGCGCAACTCAGCGACTACACGGTTGTAGGAGACGGCGAGGTAACCAACTACAGCGACGATCTACGGCCGCTGAGTTGGACGGACGGGACGCCGACCGGGAGCAGT
>Ga0070741_10011367_pt1 | contig 16453 bp, 11 predicted proteins | sample Coa_R1_4_FD_66440 | JGI IMG/M metagenome (GOLD analysis project Ga0070741, IMG submission 66440) | Surface soil microbial communities from Centralia Pennsylvania, which are recovering from an underground coalmine fire - Coalmine... | ecosystem: Environmental > Terrestrial > Soil > Unclassified ...
GATTACCTGAGCGGGAAGTGCTTTTGACACAGCCTGCGCTGTCTGATTTTTTCTGGACCGGCGTAGCCTCTGTCCAAGCGCGTTTCGGCGGCGACTAAAGGCATTTGCGCCCATAGCGGCGGCTTCGGATTGACTCGTTTCCGGTTCGACCGTCCTACCGGATATTCTGCGCCGGCAGTTCCATCTTCATTTCCGGGTTCACCGGCATCTTGTCCGGCAACGCGCCGGTCTCCTCTTGCAGCCGCTTCAACTCGGCACGAACCGACACCAGCTTTTCCGCGGAAGCCGTCGCGAGATTGTGCGTCTCCAGCGGATCGTCCTTCAGGTTGTACAACTCCGGCGTGTACTGATCCTTGTCGTCCTCGCCACTCGGATAGTGCACGTACTTCCATTGATCGGTACGGACGCCACGTACGTTCGGCGTGTATGGAAACTCCTTCTCGTAGTTGTATTCGTAATACCAGGACTTGCGCCATCCCGCCGGCGTGCCCTGGACCAGCGGCTTCCACGACCTCCCGTGCACCTTCGGCAGCGGCGCCACGCCGCAGATGTCCAGTACGCTCGGGGCGAAATCCACGTTCAGCACCATCTGCGGGATCACCGCCGGATCTTTGATCAGCCCGGGATATCGCGCCAGTAGCGGAATCCGGATGCTCTCCTCGTACATGCAGCGCTTGTCGATCGCGCCGTGCTCGCCGAGCATGAAACCGTTGTCGGTGGCGAACAGCAGCAGCGTGTTATCCAACTCGCCCGACGCGCGCAGCGTTTCCCAAACCTCTCCAACACTGTCGTCCACCGAGAGGATCGTCTCCAGGTAGGTCCGGACGAACTTGCCGTAGTCCTTCGTGCCGTAGAGCGGGCCGTCGATGCCGTGCCACGTCGGCACGCGCTGTTTCACCCACGCCGGCTTGCCGTTATCCGTATCGTTCGCCGTGGCCGGCCGCTGGATCGGCGTCTGGTCGTATTGGTGCTCGTACTTCGGCTCGGGAATCCAGATGCCGTGCGGCGCCTTGTGGCCCATTATCATCAGGAACGGCTTCTGGCGCTGGCGCTTCAGCCAGTCGACCGCCAGTTCCGTAATCCGGTGCGTGTAGTATCCCTTGAGCAACTGCCGCCGGCCGTTAATGTTGAACGTCGTGTCGTTGTAAGTGCCTTGCCCTTTGTGGCTGGCCCAGTAATCGAAGCCGGGGCGCCGATCGTCGCTTTGCTCGCCCATGTGCCACTTGCCGATGTACGCGGTCTCGTCTCCGGCGGCCTGCAACGCGCGCGGATAGCTGGGCAGATCGACGGGATAATCGGTGAAGTTGTTGATCACGCCGTGCGCGTGCGCGTAGAGCCCGCTCAGGAAGCTGGCGCGGCTGGGGGAGCATAAAGACGTCGTGCAGAACGCGTTCGAGAAGCGCGCGCCCTCCGCCGCGATACGATCCATGTGCGGCGTTTTCAAAAAAGGATGTCCGGCGCAGCTCATGCAATCCCAGCGCTGGTCATCGGTCAGGATGAACACGACATTGGGCCGCTTGTCGCGGCGTGCCCGCGTGCAGGAACTCGAGGCCGCGGCTGCCGCCATTGCGCTTCGGAGAAACGTTCTGCGATTCATCATCAATACGGTAAAATAGCACCCTCGTATGAGATTCGGAGTCAACATTCTGAACTTCGGACCGGGCGCGAACCCCAATGCGCTGCGACATTGGGCGCAGGTGGCCGAGGCCGTCGGCTACGACTTCGCCATGATCTCCGACCACGTCGCCGTGACACCCGATGTCGCGGCGCAATATCCTGAACCTTTTTACGACCCCTTCGTCACTCTCGCCTGGCTTGCCGGCCAGACCAAACGGATCGAACTCGGCACGACGGTGACGATTCTCCCCTATCGCCACCCGTTCCATACCGCGCGCATGGCGGCCAACATCGACCATTTGAGCGGCGGACGTTTTATCCTAGGCGTGGGCGTCGGCTGGGCGAAGCAGGAGTTCGCCGCGCTGGGCGTGCCGTTCGAGAAACGCGGCGCGCTCACCAACCAGTACCTGGAAACAATCCTGGATTCCTGGGTGACCGACGCACACCCGTTGCGCGCGCCACATCCTCCGATCTGGGTGGGCGGATCGAGTGAGGCGGCTATCCGCCGGGCCGTGCTTTACGGCGATGCGTGGCATCCGCTCCGGTTCCAGGCTGATTGGCTCGAACACGAGGCGCTGCCCGCGCTGCGCCGCATTGCCGAGGACTACGGTAAGCCGGTACCGGCATTCTGTCCGCGTATCAAGCTGCATTCGCTCGACCAGGCGCGCGCCGATATCGAGGCGCTGGAGCGCCTCGGCGCCGGCGCCATCCTACTCGACACCTACACGGGCAAACCCGAATCCACGCTCCACCCGGAAAAGGACTGGGAGATGCTGATACGCTTGTTAGGACAACTCCGACCGTGACCGAATCCAAAGACCATCGCGCTGCCGTCCTCGCCGGATTTCTGGGATGGACGCTCGACGCCTTTGACTTCTTCCTCGTCGTTTTCTGCCTGACGGCGATCGGTAAGGAGTTTCGAAAATCCGACGCGGCGGTGGCCTTCTCGATCACCCTGACGCTGGCGTTTCGACCGGTGGGCGCGTTCCTCTTCGGGCTGCTGGCCGATCGTTACGGCCGCCGCCTGCCGCTCATGCTCGACCTGGTCTTCTACTCCGTGGTGGAGGTGCTCACAGGTTTCGCTCCCAACTTCACCACGTTTCTGGTGCTGCGCGCGCTGTTCGGTATCGGCATGGGCGGCGAGTGGGGCGTGGGCGCATCGCTGGCGATGGAGAAGGTGCCTCCCAGGCTCCGCGGGCTGCTCTCGGGGCTGCTTCAGCAGGGGTATGCGGTCGGATACCTGCTGGCGGCGATCTGCTATTTCTTCCTGTTCGAGCGTTGGGGCTGGCGTCCGATGTTTTTCCTGGGCGGGCTGCCCGCGCTCCTGGCGTTGTATGTTCGGGTGCACGTGAAAGAGTCCGAGGTGTGGGAGAAGTCGAAAAAGGAAAACTGGTCGCAACTCGGGCGCAGCATCGCCGGGCACTGGAAGCTGTTCCTCTATCTCACGTTTCTCATGATGATGATGAACTTCTCCTCGCACGGCACGCAGGACATGTATCCGACGTTTTTGCAGCGGCAGTGGAACTTCGACCCGAAGAAGCGTTCGCTCATCACGGCCATCTCGATGGTGGGCGCGGTGTGCGGCGGCACGCTGGTGGGACTGCTCTCCGACCGGATGGGCCGCAGGCGTGCGCTCATCCTGTCGCTGGTGTGCGCAATGGCCCTGATTCCGCTGTGGGCCTACGCGCCGTCGCTGCCGCTGCTCGTCGCGGGGGCGTTCCTGATCCAATTCTTCGTGCAGGGTGCGTGGGGCGTCATTCCCGCTCATCTCACAGAGCTGTCGCCGGACGACATTCGCGGTTTCCTGCCTGGATTCGCGTATCAGTGTGGCGTGCTGCTGGCGGGCAGCGTGGCGACCATCGAAGCTGTGATGGCCAACCGGTTCACCTATGGGACGGCAATGGCGATTACCGCGGCGGTGGTGTTCGCGGGCGCAGCCATCGCGACGGCTCTGGGGCACGAGAAGAAAGGGATTGAGTTCGGCGCGAAACGGTAGCGGGTTTCAGCAGCGCGCAATCGCCCGCTTCAGCTCGGGGATCAGCGGCGCGCTCACGCTGAACTCTTCGAAGCCGAGTTCGAGCAGCAGGGCGGTGGCTTTCGTGTCGGCCGCGAGTTCGCCGCAGAGCGTCACCGGGATGCCTGCCCTGCGCGCGGCTTCGATCGCCTGACGCAGCATGCGCACGACCGCCGGCTGCAACGGATCGGCCAGTGCCGCTACGCGCGGATTGGTGCGGTCGGCCGCCATCACGTATTGCGCCAGGTCGTTCGTTCCTATGCTGAAGAAGGCCGCCTCGCGCGCCAGTTCGTCGGCGATCGCCACCGCCGCCGGCGTTTCGATCATCACGCCCAACGGAAGGTCGCAGGGTCCCAGGATCTGCTTCACCTGCCGAAGTTCGTCGAGCGTCGAGACCATCGGCAGGAGGATTTCGATACGGTGACCGGGGCTCGCGCGCACGATGGCGCGGAGTTGCGTTTCGAGCAGGTCGCGCCGTTCGAGGGTCAGACGCAGGCCACGGAGCCCTAGGAACGGGTTCGCCTCCTCGCCGATTTCGATGTACGGCAGTGGCTTGTCGCCTCCGATATCCAGCGTGCGGATGACCAGGAGGCGATCGCCCAGCGTCGCCGCGATGGCGCGGTAGGCTTCGAACTGCTCATCTTCGGTCGGAGGCGTGGCGCGATTCAGAAACAGGAATTCCGTGCGCAGGACACCGACGCCTTCCGCCCCGCAGTCCAGCGCCTCGGCAGCTTCCGCTACCCCGCTGATGTTGGCGAGCACGCGGATGCGGCGGCCGTTGCGAGTGTAGGCAGGCTTCTGCCGGTCCGCTTCGGCGGCGCGGCGCGATTCCAGCCACTCGCTGCGCCGCCGCTGCAGTTCCGCGAGTTCGCCGGCGGTCGGACACAGCCAAATCGCTCCGGTTTCGCCATCGATCGCGATGGTGGCGCCGTCGCGCAGACTCGATACCGCTTCGCCCACGCCTACTACCGCGGGGATGCCCATGGCGCGCGCCAGAATCACGCTGTGGGCGCTGGCGCTGCCGGTTTCCAGGCACAGGCCCAACGTCAGATGCGGATCCAGGTCCTTAACTTCGGACGGGGTGAGATCGTGCGCCACCAGGATCGAGGGTTGCGCCAGGCGCGGCATTCCTGCCGCCGGCGGCGACAGGATCCGCAGGACCCGGGCGGCCAGATCCGGCGCGTCGGCGCTCGGCAGTCCGGCGGCCGTCTTCTGCCATGCGAACTCCGCGTTTCGCCGCTCGTCGACGATCAGGCGCGACGCTCGCGCCGCCACGTCCGGATCTTCCAGGATCAGCAGTTGCGCGTCGAAGATGCCGGCCTCATTCGGGCCTGCCCAGTCGCGCAAGGTGCGCGTCTCCGCTTGCGCACTGCGGAGGGCATCAAGGAAGCGCGCGTTCTCCGCGGCCGGATCGTCGACGAGGCGCTCTTCCACGCGGACGGCCGCCGGCGTCACTTTCACCGCAGGTCCAATGGCGATTCCCGCCGACCCCGCGAGCCCGGCCGGCGCTGTTAACCCCTCTTGCAAAGCCTCCACGGCCTGGGTGGCTTCGGGACCGCGAGCGCAGATCCGCACTTTCTCGCCGTGACGCGCGCGCAGCGCCAGCAGATCGTTGATGCTAGCCGCATTGATGCCGTTCACGGTAACGCGCGCCTGAAATCGTCCCGCCGTACGCACGATGCGCGCCGCCGGTCTGGCGTGCAGGCCCAGGGGATCCGTCAGCGTGACCTCGGCTGTCACTTGCGGCCCTTCCTCAGACTTGCTCGCCGATCCGTGCAGAATCTCGTCCACGCTCGCGCCCGCCGCAGCCAGGGTCACTGCTTCCACGGCGCGTTCCACCACTGGCCCCGGCAACAAATGCACGTGCGGCCGCTTGTCTTCGGGCAGCAGTTCCAGCGCCGTTTCCGCGCTCAGGATGGCGCTACCCAGATCCATCAGGACCAGCACACCATCGTCGCTGTGGACCTCCTCGATCGCCTGCATGACCTTGAACGCGTCGGTGCCGATCGGGTTCGCGTTGTCCGATGTGCCTCCGGCGGCCGCCAGCCGCACTTTTCCTTGCCCAATTTGCGCGGCCAGTTCGCACACGCCTTCCGCCAGCTTCGCGCTGTGCGAAACGATGACGAAGCCGATCATAGGCGCCACGTTTCAGCGGCCGTCTTGATCATCAGCCAGGCCGACGTGGCGCCCGGGTCCTGGTGCCCGACGCTGCGTGCGCCCAGATAGCAGGCGCGGCCCTTGCGCGCCTGCATAGGGATGGTCGCCCGCATGCCCGCTTCCGCGGCCGCCGCAGCCGCATCCAACCCGCCGGTGCGCATCGCGTCGAGCGCTGGTAGCAGTGCGTCCAGCATCGTTTTATCGCCGGGCTCCGCTTTGCCGCGCTGGCGCACGCCCTCGACGCCCGCTTGCAGAAAGGCAAGGATATCCATCTCCGGGTGCGGTGCGGCCGCGGCGGCGCGGAGAAAGAATGTGCCGTACAGCGGGCCGGAGGCGCCTCCGACAGTCTTGATCAGGACGGTTGCCACCTTTTGCAGGATGCCGCGAATGTCGGCCGGCGCGGCCGCCGCGAGTTCAGCCTTCACGGCCGTGAATCCGCGATCCATGTTGATGCCGTGATCGGCATCGCCGATCGCCGAATCGAGTTCCGTTAGCCGCTCCTTGTTTTCCGCATAGACACCCGCGAGGGCGTCGAGCCACGCCAGCATCTGCTCCCGGGTTACGGTCATGCTCAGCACCCCGAGCGCAGCCCGGCCGTCAGCACCGGAGCGTCCCACAGTTCAAGCATTTCGTCGTCGGCGCGGAGCAGCGTGATCGAGCAGCCGGCCATATCGAGGCTGGTGATGTAGTTGCCGACCAGGCGTCGCGCGATTCCGATTCCTGCCGCTTCGAGCACGCGCTCCAGTTCCGCGTAGACCAGGTAGAGTTCGAGCAGAGGCGTGCCGCCCATGCCGTTGACCATTGCGATAGTGCGGTCGGTGGCGCGGAACGGCAGGTCGGAGAGGATCGCCTGCGTCATCCGCTCCACGATTTTTCGAGCGCCCGCCAGCGGCATCCGCTCGCGGCCCGGCTCGCCGTGAATGCCGATTCCCATCTCCATCTCGTCCGCGCCCAGATCGAAAGTCGGCTTGCCTGCCGCGGGCACGGTGCACGACGTCAGCGCCATTCCCATGGACCTTCCGTTCTGGTTGACGCGCTTGCACAGCTCCTCGAGGCGCGCCAGGTCGCAGCCCCGCTCGGCCGCCGCGCCGCAGATCTTCTCCGCCAGCACGGTCGTGCCGACGCCGCGCCGACCTGCCGTGTAGAGGCTGTCCTTCACGGCCACATCGTCGTCAATCACCACCGCGCGCACTTCGATGCCCGCCGCCTGGCAAAGCTCCGCAGCCATCTCAAAATTCATGATGTCGCCGGTGTAGTTCTTGACGATGTGCAGCACGCCCGCGCCGCCGTCGGCCGCGCGCGTGGCGGCTTCGATCTGGTCCGGCGTCGGCGACGTGAACACCTCGCCCGGACACGCGGCGTCGAGCATTCCTCTTCCGACGAAGCCGCCGTGCATGGGCTCGTGTCCGCTGCCGCCTCCCGAGATTACGCCGGCTTTGCCTTTCACCGGCGCGTCAGCCCGCACGACGTATGTGGGATCGAAGTGGACCTTCAGAATATCGGCATGCGCGGCCGCTAACCCGGCCAGAGATTCGCGCACGACGTCGCCGGGATCGTTGATCAGTTTTTTCATCTCAACAACGAATATAATCTACCGCCGTGCCAGGCCTGCGCGCTCTGGTTGAACGCGATTTACGTGCCGGTTGTGGCGCAGGCACTCTGGCGCGCCGACGCATAAGGCTGGAGACGACTCTCGACCCGGCAGGCGCGAGTGCCTGCGCCACGTCGCGGTTCATGCCTCTCCCTTGACCAGGTCGGCTTCACCGGCTTGGTCCCATGTGAGAGAATCTACCCTTATGAACCGCCGAGAATTACTTTGCACGCTGCCGGCCCTGGCGGCCGCCTCGCAATTGCGCGGCCAGGCCCCGAAATGTCATCTCCGCGCCGGGCTGGTTGCGTATTCGTTCCGCAAGCCGCTGCAGGCGAAGACCATGAGCTACGAAGACCTGATCCGCTACGTGGCGGACCAGGGGCTCGATGGACTCGATACGACGGCCTACTGGTTTCCCGATACATCGGACCAGTACCTGGCGAAGCTGCGGAACACGGCCTATAAGTGCGGCGTGCAGTTGTACAGTGCCGCGGTGCGCGTGCGCCTCTGCCAGGCGACGCCGGAGTTGCGCGACGCCGAGGTCGAGAACGCGAAGAAATGGATCGACGTGGCGGATAAACTCGGGGCGGGCCACATGCGCGTGTTCGGCGGCGCGATTCCGAAAGGCGCCACCGAAGCGCAGGCTATCGGGTGGGCTGTCGAGGTGCTGAAACGCTCGGCGGATTATGCGGGCCGCAAGGGAATCGTACTGGGCGTGGAGGACGACGGCGGACTCACCACTACCGCGGAGCCGACCGTCGAGATCGTGAAGCAGACCGATTCGCCCTGGGCGGGCATCAATCTCGACACCGGCAACTTCCCCAGGAACGGATACGCGCAGGTGCAACTCTGCCTGCCGTACGCGGTGGCCGTGCATCTGAAGACCAAGATCGCGGCCCCGGATGGGCCGAAGGAGAAGGCCGATTGGGACCGGCTTGCCGGTATGTTCTGTCAGGCCGGCTACAAGGGCTTTTTGTCGCTCGAGTACGAAGGGACGGACGAGGCCGAAAAGGCAGTGCCCGCCCTCGCCGCCGAGTTGCGCCGTGTCGTGCGGAAGTATTCCTAACCAGCGCTTACACCAGGATGTCGCGCACCACGTCGCCGGAGACGCCGGTGAGCCGCGCGTCCATACCCTGGAACTTCACCGTGAGACGCTTGTGGTCCACGCCCAGCAGGTGCAGCATGGTGGCGTGGAAATCGTGCACGCTCACCGGATTCTCCACCGCCGCGTAGCCCAGATCGTCCGTGTTGCCGTAGCTGATGCCGCCCTTCACACCGCCGCCGGCCAGGATGAACGAGAAGCCCTTGATGTGATGGTCGCGGCCGCTGCCGCCCTGTGACATCGGCGTGCGGCCGAATTCCCCGCCCCATACCACCAGGGTTTCGTCCAGCATGCCGCGCTGTTTCAGGTCCCTGATCAGCGCCGCGGTCGGCCGGTCCACCTCCTCTGCCTTCATCGCGATGTTCGCTTTCACGGCGCTGTGATGATCCCAGTCGCGATGATAGAGCTGAATGAAGCGCACGCCGCGCTCGGCCAGGCGGCGCGCCAGCAGGCAGTTGGAGGCGAATGAGCCATCGCCCGGATGCGCGCCGTACATCTCCAGCACTTCCTTGGGCTCCTTGCTCATGTCGACCAGATCGGGCACGCTGGTCTGCATCCGGAACGCCATCTCGTACTGGCTGATGCGCGTGGCGATCTCGGGATCGTGCAGGCGCTTGTCTTCGATGCTGTTAAGCCGGTTAATTGCCTCGATCGATTCGTTCTGGAGCTTGGCGTCGATGCCCTTCGGGTTATCGATGTAGAGAACGGCGTCACCCACCGAGTTCAGTTTCACGCCCTGGTATTTGCTGGGCAGGATGCCGGCGGACCACTGCCGCGCGGAGAGCGGCTGCATCTGGCCGCCGCGGCCGGCCGACAGCAAAACTACGAAGCCCGGCAGATCCTGCGTGTCCGCGCCGAGGCCGTAGAGGATCCAGGAACCCATGCTCGGCCGGCCGGTTATGATGGAGCCGGTGTTCATCACGCAATGCGCGGGGTCGTGATTGATCTGCTCGGTCCACATGGAGCGGACGATGCAGATGTCGTCCGCCACGCTGCCGATGTGGGGGAACAGGCTTACCATCTGTTGTCCCGATTTGCCGAACTTCTCGAACTTGTGCTGCGGGCCGAAGCATTTCAGCTCTTTGCCCTGCAGTTGTGCGATCTGCTGGCCCTTGGTGAACGATTCGGGCATGCCCTGGCCGTCCATTTGCGCCAGCTTCGGCTTGTAGTCGAGCGTCTCCAGGTGCGAGGGGCCGCCGGCCTGGTAGAGAAAGATGACGCGCTTCGCCTTGGCGGGGAAGTGCAGCGGATTTACTACGCCGTGCGACGTTCCGGTGGTGGCGGTGGCTGCAAGCAGTTTCGGGTTGAGCAGCGCGTTCAGCGCAACTACGCCGAGGCCGGCAATGCCTTGGCCCAGGAACGTCCGACGGTGGATGTTCGTGATCCTGTGGTTCCAGTCCATGACTAATTCCTTGTTATCGTCTCGTGCAGATTCAGAATGGCTCGCGCGACCGTGGTCATCGCCGCCAAATCTGCGGGTTTCACGTCCTTGGCCACCGGCGCTTCGCCTGAGTGGACCAAACCTTGCGCGGCGGCAGGCTCGCTGCGGAATCGGGCCAGACTCTTTTCATACAGGTCGGTCAGGATTCGTGCCTCTTCGGCTGACGGCTTCCGGCCCTCCGCTCGTTCGAACGCCCAGCCGATTCGCTGCGGGAGCGCGTGGCCGCCTTTCTCCAGGATGTGCTGGGCGAAAACCCGCGACGCCTCCACGTAGATCGGGTCGTTGAGCAACACCAGCGCCTGCAGCGGTGTGTTCGAGTTTACCCGGTTCACCGTGCATTCCTCGCGCGTGGGCGCGTCGAATGTGAGCAGGCTGGGGTGCAGGAACGTGCGCTGCCACAGAGTGTAGACGCCCCGGCGATAGAGATCGTCGCCGTGGCTGGCCGAGTATTCGCGCTTGGGAAAGTTCAGCGCGGCGAGATAGCCGTCGGGCTGGTAGGGCTTGACGCTCGGACCTCCGAATTTTTCGACCAGCAGGCCGGAGACATCCAGCGCGATGTCATGCACCACTTCGGCATCCACCCGGAAGCGGCTCTGGTGCGCCAGCAGGCGGTTGTCGGGATCGTGCTCCTCCATTTGCGGCGTCGCCTGCGACGACTGCCGGTACGTGTGGCTCAGGACGATCGTGCGCAGGATGTGGCGCATGTCCCAATGCTCCATGAACTCGGCTGCCATCCAGTCGAGCAGGTCCTCGTTAACGGGCCACTCGCCCTGCGAGCCGAAGTCATCGAGCGTTTTCACGATGCCGATGCCGAAGAACTCGCGCCAGGCGCGGTTGACGAAGACGCGAGCCGTCAGCGGATTCGAGCGCAACACGATCCAGTTGGCGAGATCCAGACGCGTGGCGCGGCGGCCGCCTGTATCCAGCTTGCCCAGGAACTGGGGAATGGCGGGCTCGACGATCGGCCCGGTTTCATCCAGGAAGTTGCCGCGCGGCAGCACCCGGATCTGGCGCGGCTTGACCGATACGGTGGTCACCACGCGCGGGATCGAGGAGTCGAGCATATCCACGCGGGCTTCCTGCTTTTCCGTCTCGATGAGCAGCGGCTCCACTTCAGGCGAGGACCATTGGAACGCCTCGAAGATAGCGGTGTTCTGCGCGGGCTTGCGCTCGTCGGGTTTCGTTTGCAGGCCTTGCACAACGGTCTCCGTCAGTCCACCGTGATCGCGTTTCTCGCGCTGTCGCAGGTCCTGCGGATCGGCCATTGCGTACTGCGCGTCGGAGAGAGCCAGGCGCAGCCGCCCGATTGTTGCACGGCGATATTCGGAATCCTGATGAATGCTCACCGTGACGACGGAGTTGGACGACGTGTGCAGTTTGTCCTGGAAGCGCAGAGCGAGCATACCGCTGATATTGTCCGCGTAATTGTTGGTGCCCCAGCCGGTCTTCGGATCGCCGTCGATGGCAGCCATCGCCGGGTACAAAGGCGAGGGGGTAAGATTGGAGCTCGCCAGCTTGAACGCGAGCTTGTGACCATCGAGATCCGCTTCGACCTCGCTGACCACCAGGCGATCGGCGCCGCGGGCAAGGCGCAGGCCAGGTAGGCTCTCGTCCTGCACGGCTTCTACACCGAGTGCGGTCCACTCGCCCGGACCGGGTTTGAACTTCACGGTGTAGGTGCTGTTGTCCGGATTGGCCCCGCTCGCGATCATGAGGCCGTTGCCGGGCTTCTTTTCGACGGTCTGGGTGCCGCCATCGTAGTGCGTGAACTCGATCGGCTCGTTGTGAATGGTGAGCTTCGCACCGCCGGTGGCTTCGGCTGAGAACGGGATCTGGTACTTCCATTCCAGCTTGCCGGCTTCGTAATCGGCCAGCGCCTGCTTCTCCCATGCCGCCTGTTTGCTCGCGAGGTCCACGGTTTTGTCGTAGAGTTGCGGCAGCAGGTCCATCAGCTTCGAGTTGAGCTTTGCCAGTTTTGCGCGCTGCTCCGGAGTGGCCAACTCGAGCTGAGTGCCCCACGCTTTCGGACCCTTGTCGGGCATCAGCCCCGTCTCTTCCACATCGGCGAAGAAGGCTTCGATGGAATAGAAGTCGCGCGAGAGGAAGGGGTCGAACTTGTGGTCGTGACATTCGGCGCAGCCGGTGGTGCTGGCCAGCCAGACAGCGCTGAGCGTGCGCGCGCGATCGGCCGCATACTTGGCCAGGTATTCTTTCGGCTGGAGTCCGCCTTCCGCCGAAGTCCGATTCAAACGATTGTAGGCGGAGGCGACGCGCTGGTCGAGCGTGGCGTTGGGCAGGAGGTCGCCCGCGAGCTGCTCGCGAGTGAACTCGTCGAAGGGCATATTGTCGCGGAAGGCGCGCAACACCCAGTCGCGGAACGGCCAGGCGGGGAAGATGTTGTCGCCGTGAAAGCCGCAGGTATCGGCGTAGCGGATCGCGTCGAGCCAGTGCATCGCCTGCTGCTCGGCGTAACGCGGCGAGGCGAGCAGCCGGTCGACCACCTTTTCATACGCATTGGCCGATTTATCGTTGACGAAAGCGTCGACTTCGCGCGGCGTAGGCGGCAGGCCGGTGAGATCGAGCGAAACGCGGCGGATCAGCGTGCGGCGGTCGGCCTCGGGCGACGGTGTGAGTCCTTCCTTCGCCAGGCGCGCCTGGACGAAAGCGTCGATCGGATTGTGGATCGGCGCGGAGGGGGATGCGATCTCGGGCACTTCTGGGCGCTTTATGGGCTGATACGCCCAGTGGCCTTCGTACTTGGCGCCTTCGGCAACCCAGCGGCGGATCGTATCCTTCTGCGCGGCGGTGAGGTCCTTGTGCGCGTACTTCGGCGGCATGATGCGCGCCGGATTGGCGGCAAAGACGCGCGCGATGATCGCACTGTGATCGGGATCACCCGGGACGATCGGGGTGACCCCCGATTTCGTGGGTTTGAGCGCTTCGTCCCGGATATCGAGCCGCATGCCGGCCATGCGCGAACTCTTATCAGGGCCATGGCAGCGGAAGCAGGTGTCAGCCATGATCGGCCGAATATCGCGGTTGAAGCTGACGGCGGCGTACGACACGGCGCCACTTATGAGTGCGAGCGCGGGCACCAACGCGCTCTGACAGCGTTTCATAGAGTTTGCAACCATTTTACTGCTGTGAGAGTACGATAGTCAGGTGCGTACGTTTTAGCTCATTCCGGCGTCGCCCGCGCCGGCTGCGGATCACAAGCTGCAGCCGACGCCGCAAGCCGTGCCGGGGCTGTTACGACGCCGCCGGCCGGCACTGCGCATCCGCCCGGGCGATACCGTCGACATCGGTACCTCCATGGCGCGAATGCGAAACAGCTTGAGCGGGCCGGCATGGCGCGCGGTTGCAGTAGACTCCGCACCCGTGCGTCGCTTATCGAGAACTCTGCTACACTCAGGAACTTCTATGGTTTCCGTAGCACCCGCAGAACAAAAATTCAGAGGAGAGAATTATGAGAATCAACGACGTTGCGCCTGACTTCGAGGCCCAGACCACGCAAGGCCCGATCCGTTTCCACGAATGGCTGGGGGATTCCTGGGGTGTGTTGTTCTCGCATCCGAAAGACTTCACCCCGGTCTGCACCACGGAACTGGGTTGCGTGGCCGGCATGGAGGACGAGTTCGAAAAGCGCAACTGTAAGATCATCGGCCTGAGCGTCGACCCGGTGGAGGATCACGACCGCTGGAAGGCCGATATCCAGAAGTCGCAAGGGCACGCCGTCGACTACCCGATGATCGGCGATACCGACCTGAAGGTGGCGAAGCTGTATGGCATGCTGCCGGCCGACGCCGGTGACACCTGTGCCGGCCGCACGCCTGCCACCAACGCCACCGTCCGCACGGTCTTCGTGATCGGACCGGATAAGAAGATCAAGCTGATGCTGATGTACCCGATGACCACCGGCCGTAATTTCGATGAAGTGCTGCGGGTAATCGATTCCATGCAGCTCACGTCGAAACACCAGGTGGCTACACCGGCGAACTGGAAGCAGGGCGAGGATGTGATTCTTACGGCGGCCGTCTCCAACGAAGAGGCGGACAAGAAGTTTCCAGGCTGGAAGCCGGTGCTGCCGTACCTGCGGGTCGCGGCGCAGCCGAAGTAACGCCGGCGGTCCGGAGGACGGCATGGAACCGGTACAAGTGGAACGATTCTATCTCGGTTGTCTGGCGCACGCCTCTTACCTGGTGGCCTCGGAAGGCGTGGCAGCTGTCATCGATCCGCAGCGCGACGTGGAGATCTACCTGGCAGCGGCAGCCGGCAAAGGATGGCGGATCGAGCACATCATAGAGACGCACGTCCATGCCGACTTCGTCTCCGGGCATCGCGAACTGGCGGATCGTACCGGCGCGCAAATCTACCTCGGCGCGGGCTCCGGCGCGCAGTTTCCTCACGTCGATGTCAAGGACGGAGACCAGATCCAGTTTGGACAATGCCGCCTCCGGTTCCTGCAAACTCCCGGACATACGATCGAGAGCATTTGCATCCTGATGAACGATCTGGGCGCGCCGGACCGGCCCGGCGTGCTCTTCACCGGCGACACCGTGTTCGTGGGCGACGTCGGCCGGCCCGACCTCTCGGCGAACCATTCGCCCGAGCAACTCGCCGCCATCATGTACCGGAGCATCCACGAAAAGGTGCTGACGCTTCCGGATGATACGCAAATTTACCCCGCCCACGGCGCGGGATCGCTCTGCGGCCGCCAGATGAGCGCCGAAAGCTCGTCGACTATCGGCAAGCAGCGGGAATCGAATTACGCCCTCCGTGCGCGCAGCAGCGAAGAGTTCGTTCACCTGCTGACCGACAATCTCCCGGCCGCGCCCGAGTATTTCTCGCAGGAGGTGGATCTCAACCGGCGTGGCGCCGCGCACGTCTCGGAACTGCCCGAACTGGCTGCATTAGCGGCCGAGGATGTCCTGCGGCGCCAGAGCGAGGGAGCGGTCGTGGTCGACACCCGGCCGTCCCAGCAGTTTGCCGCGGCGCACGTGCCGGGCTCGGTCCATATCGCGCTCACTGGGCAGTACGCATCGTGGGCGGCGCGAATTCTGGGATTGAACACGGAACTGATCATCGTTGGCGAAGATCCCGAGCATGTCAGGGAGTCGCGGCTGCGCCTGGCGCGTGTCGGATTGGAAACTGTCTCCGGCTATCTGGACGAAGGTATCGCCGGCTGGGCAAAGAGCAGGCGCCAACTCGACTCGATTCCTCAGATCACGGCGCAGGATCTGGCGGAGTTGCGGGCCGGCGAACCGGAGCGGATCACTGTGTTGGACGTGCGGGAGCCGGGCGAGGTGGCGGCTGGAGCCATCGAGCATTCGGTCGCGATCCCGTTGGGCGAGCTGAAGTCGCGGATGGGCGAGATCGATCGCGAGAAACTGCTGATCGTGCACTGCAAGGGCGGCTATCGCAGTTCGATCGCGACCAGCCTGCTGCGACGCGAGGGGTTTCGCGATGTCGCGAACCTGATCGGCGGCTACGACGCGTGGAAGGCGGCCGGGCTGCCGGGCACTGCTCCCGTCGCCGGCGCAGCTTAGCAAGCGGCATAATCGGGTTATTTCAGCTTATACACGCCGCTGGGGCCGCCGGCGTAAAGCACGGTGGGATTTACCGGGTCCATAGCAAGCCCATCGACGGTCAGGTCATCCAGCCCGGAGTTGATTGCCACCCAATGATCCCCGCCGTCGCGGCTCTGATACACACCTCCGCCCGCGCTCCCCACGTACAACGTCTGCCGATCCGTGGGATCGACAATCACTGCGGCGCTCCGGCCCATGCTCAGAACTGTGATCCCCGCGTTGACTGCCTGCCAGGTGCGGCCTGCATCCAGGCTGCGGAATACGCCTTGTGTGCGGGTCGTGGCATAAACCGTCGACGGCGCCCGCCGATCTATCGTGACAGTCCAGGCAGGCATGTTCAGCACGTTCGTCCACGTCGCACCGCCATCCTCCGACAGATAAAACGCTGTCGCGGTGGAGGCGAACAATCGCCCGCTCGTCGTTGGATCGGGAGTCAGGAAAGTGATTGCGCCTGCCACCCCGCTGCCCACCGAAACCCACGTATCCCCGTAATCGGTGCTCTTGAAGATGCCTTCGTTCTGGGTGCCCGCATAAACGATGTTCGGACTCACCGGGTCGACAGCGACGCCGATCACATACACCGCCGCCGTCCCAAATTTCCGGGGCGACCACGTCAGTCCGCCATCCGTGCTCTTGAAGAAGGCGCTGCCAACCATGCCGCCGGCGTAGACCCGCTGTGAATCGGTCGGGTCGAAGGCGATACCGCGGCTTGCCATCCCGGTGAAGCCTTGCCCGGCGACGCTCCATGAATCGCCCCCGTCCTGACTCCCGATCACTCCGATGGGCGCTTCAAACCCGACCAGGATTTTCTCGGTGTCATTAGGATCGATCCACACACCGTAGGCCGGCCGCGTCAAGCCGTCCAAGCCGGTATTCATCACGCTCCAAGTCGCCCCAAGATCGCGCGATACTTGGGCGCCGCTGGCATTTGTTCCCGCGTAAA
>Ga0070741_10011368_pt1 | contig 16452 bp, 14 predicted proteins | sample Coa_R1_4_FD_66440 | JGI IMG/M metagenome (GOLD analysis project Ga0070741, IMG submission 66440) | Surface soil microbial communities from Centralia Pennsylvania, which are recovering from an underground coalmine fire - Coalmine... | ecosystem: Environmental > Terrestrial > Soil > Unclassified ...
TCCAGCTTCGTGTAGCGCTGCATGACGGCCTTGCTGAAATCCTCGTCTTTCACGAAGCGACCCATCCCGCGGGCCAGCCCGCGCACGAAGCGCCGCACGGCCTCCTCGTTAGCGGCCAGGTACGGTCGCACCGCGATGACGCCCAGGCCGACGTACTCGCGGCCGAGGTCCGCGCCGTCGGCCATCAGCGGGTAGCCGAGGCGGCGTAGCTCGAAGGCCGGCAGATCGGCGACGACGACCGCGCGAACCGCGCCGTTGGACAGCGCGCCGATGGTCTCGGCCTGGCCGCCGGTCTGGATCAGCGGCACGTCGCGGCCGGCCTCCATCCCCCATTGCTGGAGGAGCAGCCTGGCCACGAAGTCGGACACCGTGCCGAAACGCACGATGCCGAGCGGCTGGCCGCGGAGCTGCTCGGGCTGGCTGATGCCGGGCACGGTGATGAGCTGCGAGATGAGGGCGTTGACGTTGGTGGCAAAGATCGCGACGTCCGCGCCGTTGGCGGACGCCTGCAGGGCCGCGCCGCCGGTCACCGTCGTGACGTCGACCTCTCGCGCCAGGAGCGATTGCATGCCGACGGTGCTCGCGCCGAAATAGGTGGGCTGCACGTCGAGCCCTTCCTCGCGGAAGTACCCGGCGTCCATGGCGATCCAGTAGGGAGCGATGGTGGTCGAGAGCGCCGTGTAGGCGAACCGCAGCCGCAGAGGCGCCGCCGGCGTGCTCGGCGCCGTCCCGGCGGGAGCCGCCCCGCCACCGCACGCCGCCAGCCCGAGCGCAGTAAGAAGGAGCAGCGCGAGCATTCCACCACCGCGAGCCTGCATCGCGGCGATCGCCTCCAGCGTGGTTGGACGAGACCGCGCGTGCGCTCAGCCCCACCCCTTACGAAGATAGCACAGCCGTAGGGAAACGCGCGCCCGTTGGCGGCGCCGCCCCCGCAGTCAATGCTTGCCCGGGCATCGACCGAGCGCGTAAGGTGTAGGCTGCCGCCGGCGTGTGGCTGGCCAGGCAAGGGCGATAGGCTCTGAAGCGCGGTTGGGGAGTCATTTGTGTTCCGAGAACTCGCGGTATTGGCGCTGGGCGTCGCGATCGGTACGACAGGAGGTACTTACTTTCGGCTGGTGACTGCCGACGCGTCGGAGGCCCAGGCCGTGATCCAGCCCGCGGGGGATCAGACGACCGCCCAGACGGTCCCCGGCCCAGGCACCGCGCCGGCTCCAAATAGCGCGCCGCCGGCCGACCCGGCGCCGCAGGCAGGGCCCCCGCCGACCGTGCCGGGACCCGGCCCCGGCCCGATGCCGAATCTGGTCCTGCCGTTCATGCCGGGCCCGATGAACCCCGGCCCACCGGCCTACGGCGCACCCGGGCTACCGCTCCCACCGGGCGGCGCCCCGGGTCAGCCACCGCTCGGCGCGCCGGGCCTACCTCCCGGCTCGATGCAGCCACCGATGGCGGCGCCTCTGCCCGGCCTACCCCCGGGCAGTCTGGGGCCGCCAGGCAACAGCGGCGCGTTCACGTCGGCCAAGCCCACGCAAGCTGACATTGCATACGGCACCGATCCGCTCCAGAAGCTCGACCTGTTCAAGCCCAGTGTCACCCCAGCCACTCCCGCCCCCGTCGTGCTGTTCGTACACGGCGGCGGCTGGAGCACCGGCGACAAGGCCGATTACGGGTGGGTCGCCGAACAGCTCGCCCAGGACGGCATGCTGGTGGCGGTGGTCAACTACCGCCTGTCGCCGGCGGTGCAGCACCCGGCCCACGTCCAGGACGTGGCGAAGGCTCTCGGCTGGCTGACGCGCAACGGCGCCCAGTACGGGGGGGATCCTCAGCGCGTCTATTTGATCGGTCATTCGGCGGGCGCGCACCTGGTGTCGCTCACGGCGCTCGACCCGGTGTATCTAAATGCCGAGGGGATCAACGCGTCGCTCATACGCGGCGTGATTGGCATCGCCGGCGCCGCCTACGATCTGGACAGCTACTACGCGAGCACGCCCATGGCCTCGCTGCTGATGCCGGCCTTTGGGAACGATACAGCTAAGTGGGCCGCCGCCGCGCCGATTCGTTACGTTCAACCGTACGCGCCGCCGTTCTTCCTGGCCCATGGCTTGAACGACACCTCGGCGCCCCCTTCCAGCACGCAGTCGCTCGCGGCAGCGTTGACGCGCGAAGGCGTACCCACCCACCTCGAGCTGCTTCCCAACGCGGATCACTTCAGTGTCCTGACCTCCGTGCTCCCCAGCGTCCGCTCCTACCTGATGAAGGACGGGACGCCGACACCGCAGCCGGCCGGTTCGGCGGAGCAGGCCCGCCGACGCAGCGGCAATTGAGTGGGAGGGCTGAGCTGGCGGTCGGTGATGATCAGGCTGGAGGGCGGGGCTCGCCGCGCGGGAGCGGCCCCGCGGCTCCAAAGTCGAGCACGGGCGGCGGCTCGCCCTGGCCGTAGCCGGAGATGGTGTCATCCCACCCGCCCAGGTGCCAGGCCAACAGCGCCGAGTTCGCCATGCCGAACAGGTTGCTGTGGACGGTCCAGGGCAGGTTCGGATCGTCCTTGTTCGCCTCCGCGACGGCCTCCAGGCGATCCGCCAGGGCCCGCACGAACTCGAGCCGCCAGAACAGGAGCTTCATCCGCGCCTCGAGCTGCCACGGATTGACGAACGGGTCGAAGCACTCGTAGAGAAACGCGGCGAACTTCCGCTGGAGCAGCGCGTTGACGACCCGGCGCCGCAGGGTGGGCGGCTCCGTAGGACTGAGATCGGCTGGCCCGAGAACGATGCGCTGATCCAGAGCGATGACCTCGTCGAGCGAGAGCGCTGCCAGCAACGGCTCGACGCGCTCCCAGTCCGCCGCGGGCGACGAAGACGTACACAGGAGCCGCAGGATCGCCAGAACCTTGCTCAACCGCCTACCTCGTGGCGCCGCCGCAGTCGGCCGCGCTTGGCCATACTGCCTCAAGTCTCGCAGATCGTGGGCCCACTGGCATCCGCGCGTCAAGGCGGGGCCAGGTCCGAGTCTCTAGCCTGCACGGCGGCGGGTGGAGCGATCAGTAGATCAGCGGCTCGAGCCGGACGCGCAGCTCGGCCGGCGGGGTCGCCAGCGGTGGGAGCACGGGCGCGAGCTGTCGGGTCTCTCCCGGTCCGAGATCGGCCACGACCGCCTCGACACCGCCCAGCCGCTCGCCCACACCGTCGTACAGAGTGAGGACCAGCACGACCGTGCGCGGCTGGTCGGCATCGTTGGCGACGACCACCTCGGCCAGCAGGCCGTCGGGCTGGAACGCCCAGCGGGGCGGCTGCACGACCCGCACGCCTCCTAGCTCTGGTAGTGGAGCGGCCGACGCGTCGGCCGCTCCGGGGGCGGCAGCCAGGCTAGCAGGGGTGCCAACCGGTGCAGCGGCAAGTGGCCCACCGGTGAGCGGTGAGACGCCAGCCCGGGCGCCGTCCGGGGCCGCCTCGGCACGGGCCGCCGGTCCGGCAGGCGGGGCGCTGGCGACGCGGAGCGCCTCGGGCGTGCGAGTCGGCGGCGGCGCGGTGGTGGGCGCGGCAGTCCGCGTGGGCCGCGGGGTCCGTGTCGCGGCCGGAGCGGCATTGCGCGGCCGGCCGAGGAGGCAATACTGGTTGTCGGCGCACTCGGAACAGTGGCCGCGGTCGCCGCAGACGTAGCTGCCGTCATCGGACGGGCAACTGTGCCAGCGGTGGCAGCCATCAACGTGGGCGCCGACGTCGGCGGCCAGGCTAGCGGCGGCGACCAGGCCGGCTGTCAGTAAGACCCAGAAGTGCCAGCCACGTCGCCCCACCTTCGTCCCCCACTGCCGCTCATTCTATCGGAAGTGGGGATTTAAGCGTCACCGTCCTCAGCGGCGTCCCCGGTCAGCTCGACCATCGGATCATCAGCGCGCGGCGAGCTGCGGCGCTCCAACAGGTAGCCGAACCCCCGGACGTTGGCGATGTACGCCTGTTCGTTGGGCAAGGTCGGGAGCTTGCCGCGGAGGTGGCGAATGTGAACCTTGACGATCTGTTGCGCCTCGCGCTCCGTACAGGGATAGCCCTGCGCCTCTTGCAGGAGCTGACGCGCCGATACCACGCTCCCCAGGTTCCGGGCCAGGCAGTCGAGGATGCGAAACTCGGTCGGCGTCAGCGCCACGGGCTCGCCGCGCAGGCGGACCTCGACGCGCTCGCGGTCGACCTCGAGATCGCGAACGCGGACGATCGGCGGCGGCTCCTCGCGCTGGAGCGTCTGCCGCCGGCGCAGAGCGGTCAGCGCGGCGACCAGGAGCTCGGCATCGATCGGCTTGAACAGGAAGGCATCGATCCCAAGGCCCAGCGCCCGCAGGACCGTCGTGCGGTCCTGGGGAGTTCCGAGGATCAAGATGGGGACCTGGGTCAGGAAGCGCAGGCGCTGGCAGAGCTGGAGCGCCTCTGCGCTGTGATCGGGCCCGCTGGACGCGGTGGCCAGGTCGAGGAGCAGGACCTGAGGCGACTCCCGCGCCAGCAGGTCGAGCGCCTCGGGCTCGCTGTGCGCCCACACTACGGCCAGGTCACGCCGAGCCAGCCCGCGAACCACGGCCGCGGGGTCCGTCAGCCGGTTGCGTGAGATCAGCAGCGCGGTTGCGTCCGCCATACCACCTCCCGCCGCGCCGTCTCATGAAGAATACCACAGTAGTCGGCGAGCCTAGCCGCCAGCCGGCTGCCAGGCGCTCAGGAACCGGTCTCGGTAAACCGTGAAACGATCCTCAAGGATGCTGTCGCGGATCGCTCGTACCAACCCGATCAGGAAGTGCAGGTTGTGAATCGTCGCCAGGCGGGGACCTAGCATCTCGTTCGCCGCAAACAGGTGGCGCAGGTAGGCGCGCGAGAAGTGGCGGCACGTGTAGCACGCGCAATCGGCTTGCACGGCCGACGGATCCTCGCGGTAGGCGGCGTTGGCGATGTGCAAGCGACCGGTCGGGACGTACAGGACGCCGTGGCGCCCGAGCCGCGTGGGCGCCACGCAGTCGAACATGTCGACCCCGCGCTCGATGCCCGCGAACAGGTCCTCCGGCTCGCCGATGCCCAGCAGGTGGCGCGGCCACTCCTCGGGCAGGTGCGGAATGGTCCACTCGAGCACGCGGTGCATGTCGGCCTTGGACTTGCCCAACGAGCCGCCGATCGCCACCCCCTCGAAGGGCAGGCTGCTGATCGTCCGCGCGCTCGCCTCGCGCAGGTCCGGGTACTCACCGCCCTGCACGATGCCGAACAGCGCTTGCGGCGTTGGGCGCCGAGCGGCGAGGCAGCGCTCGGCCCAGCGGTGGGTGCGCTCCAGCGCTTCTCGGGTGTATTCGTAGCTGGCGAGCGGCGACGTACACTCGTCGAAGGCGAGGATCACGTCCGCGCCGAGCTGCTCCTGGATGCCGATCGAGGTCTCCGGCGTGAGGCGGCGCGGCGAGCCGTCGATGTGCGAGGTGAAGGAGACTCCATCGTCGTCGATGCGGCTGAGGCGGGCGTGGGGGCTACCTTCCGCGCGCCGCTCGCGCCCCCGGGATGCCGCGCCCTCGCCGTCCGCCTCCGCCGGAAAGATCTTCGCGATCTTGCCGACCCCGTGCTCGAGGCCAAAACCCAGGCTGAACACCTGGAACCCACCGCTATCGGTGAGGATCGGGCGCTGCCAGCCCATCAACGCGTGCAGGCCGCCGAGCTCGGCGACCAGCTCGGCTCCCGGCCGGAGGTAGAGATGGTAGGTATTGGCGAGGATGATCTGCGCGCCGACCGCCTCCAGCTCGGCCGGGGTCAGCCCCTTCACGGTCGCTTGCGTACCGACCGGCATGAACACCGGCGTCTCGACCTCGCCGTGGGGCAAGGTCAGAACGCCGGCTCGCGCCCGACTATCGGTGCTGCGTGCGAGCGTGCGGAACCTGGCAACGGCCACTGCTGTCCTCGCTCCCCGGGGTCGAATCGCGGACGGTCGAGCTTCTGCCTTGATACATACCAGCCGCGTGCCTTCCCCGCCAAGGGCAGGAGAAGGTACCAGCGGCGGTCAGCGCGCGGCCCCGGCGGGGCTGCCAGGCGACGGCGCCCCGCCGGAAGACGCGGGGCAGCCGCGAGTCCGAGCGCTAGCCAGCGCGGTGGTGGGGCTCGACCGACGACGAAGTGGAGCCGGGCGGCGCCGCATCGATCCAGCGGGGGTCGTCGGCGTGGACAACTACGCGCAGCGGCTGGGCGAGCAACTCGTCGGGAGGGGGCAGGGCGTCCCAGGCCAGGGTCGGCTCGGTGATCTCGGGATCGTAGTCCCAGCCCGGCGCGTAACCCGGGTCGCGGAACCAGGGGACCACGGTCTCGCCCGCCAGGACCCGCGCCCACACGGCGGGCCGCTGGTCGGCCGTCAGCGCCGCAGCGTGGCGCGCGCAGAGGAGCGGCTGCAGCGGCTGGCCGGCCAGCGCGACTCTCCCGACCTGGACCTGGTGGGCACCCAACGGGCAGCCGCAGAAGAAACAGGCCAGCGGCTCCTCGGGCCGCAATCCGGACAGGACGTGCTCCGGCGCGAGCGAGGCGGTCGGTGTGGCAGCACCGGACCGGGCCTTGCGCCCGAACCAGCCGCGGCGAGGCCGTGCCTCGGGCGCCCTGGTCTCCACCGCCGACGCCGTGGGGCGCAGTAGCGCTGCTACGTCCGCGGCCGGCAGCGTGCCCCGCAGCGTCTCGTCGGCGTCACCGCCGGGCGGATGCGCGGTCTCGGAACGGGACCCCGCGGTCGGTGCCGCATCCGGCAAGGTTGAGAGCTCAGCGCCGAGTGGTAGCGATCGCAGCGGAACCGGCTGCGACGCGGGTCCGGACGCGACTGGCCGCTCAAGAGGCGCACTGGTGGGTGTTCCCTGGCCGATGGACGGGGCCTGGCTCCCGCTGTCGACAGGCCCGAGGAGCTGCAGCACGCCGCCGAACGCCCGCTCGGCCAGGCGAAGCTGCGGCGGGGGCGCCCAGGGCGTCAGCCACCGCTTCCACCAGGGGAGCGATCGCAACGCGTCGAGCGCCTGGGTGCCGACCTGCAGCGAACGCCGTGCGGTCTCGACACTGCGCGCCCGACCTGCCCGCTCCTGCTCCTCGAGGCGGGCTTCGGCCAGCGCTTGCGTGACGAGGACGCTGCCGAGCTGCTGAGACCAGATCCGGCGCGCCAGCCAGGCGTAACCACCGGCCAGAATCGCCAGGAAGAGCAGCCCCGCCAGCGGGATACCCAGGGGGCCATCGCCGGGACGCCGCTCGAAGACACGCTCCGGCGGTTGCGTGCTCGCCGCCACAGGCGCTAGCGGGTCTGGCGGAGGCGCGAGGACCAGCGCGGCCGATACCAGGCCATCGGCGACGGCTTCCAGAGCCTTTATATAGCCGTCGCGCTCGAAGATCGCTCGGCCGAAGGCTACTTGCTGCTCCACCTCGGTGCTCGGCAGGCGATCGCTCGACGCGGACACGCCGTGCGGGATGGCGACGACCAGGACGCTGTCGGGGAGCGCGAGCGCCGCGTACAGAGCGCTCGTGAGCTCGTCTAGCTGTCGGTACGGCGTCGGCACCTGGTCCAGAATCGCCAGGCGAAGCGTGATCCCGCGCAGCGAGGCCGCGTCGAGCTGGCGCTGCAGGCGCGCCTCGACCTCGAACGGCACCTCAGCGTTAAGGCGGGGCGAGACGTAAGTGCCCTCGCGGGCGAGCGTCGCGGCGAGCTGGAGCAGAGAGCCGGGAACCGGCGTTTGCGCTGCCGCAGTGGGGACAAGCGAGGCAAGTAATGAACCGGTTAAGAGGCAAACGAGAAGGCTAGATCGAAGCTGTCCGCCTCTCGGAAGGACCGGAGCACTTGGCCCCGCGAGACGCTGCTTCATCAACCTCACCCGCTAGCCACGCGGGCGTAGCACCATCCGAGCCACCCGAGCATCGACGAAATTATAGGTTGACCCGGTAATTCGGTCAATTTGCTAGTTCGCCGTGCAGCGCCGTTGAGGGTTCGCGTCGAACCGAGTACAATCCGGCCACCTTCACGATTACCGACGGGAGATAGCAGTATGGCAGCTTGGGACGACCTACCGATCTCCGATCGTGACCGAGCGCTGTTCGCCAAGGGAGGGATGGGCGGACGGCTCACGCCGGGCGAGCGCCCCGCGGTGCTCGTCGTGGACATGAACAACGCCTTCGTCGACGACCGTTACCCGATGGCCAACGAGGAAACCGGCCGACCGGCCGCGCGGGCGATCGCCCGCCTCCTCGAGGCGGCCCGACGCCAGGGCGTACCCGTCTTCTACACGACCGGACTCATCACCGACAGCCAGGCCGTCCGCGGCATCTGGAAGGGAGATTACGGCCAGGTCGACCACCCGCTCCTGTCGAGGCCCGAGTCCAACGAGATCACGCGCGAAATCCCCCCTCAGCCTGGCGACGTCGTGATCCAGAAGGCGAAGCCCAGCGCGTTCTGGGGCACCGGCCTGATCGACATGCTGATCTACCACAAGGTGGACACCGTGATCGTCACGGGCATGACGACGAGCGGCTGCGTGCGCGCGACGGTGGTCGACGCCTTCTCGCACAACCTGCGGGTGCTCGTGCCCGAGGAGTGCTCCGCCGACCGCGGCGAGCTGTCGCACAAGGTCAGCCTGTTCGACATGCACATGAAGTACGCCGACGTGCTGCCGCTGGACGAGGTGCTGGGCTACCTGGACAGCGTCGCGACGAAGCAGGCGGCCACCGTTTAGTACGGCCAGGGCGCCGCGGACAGAGCATCATCGTCACGACGGCCGGGGAGTTTCACCCCGGCCGCCGCGGCCACTCACCGAGCGTCGGGCCGCGGGTCCTGTGCTACACTCTCCGTGCCGGACCGTCAGGTAGTCCAGGAGGTGCGCACATGGCCGCTCCCGTCGCCGCGGACCCCCACCAGGCTTACTACGCCGCGCTCGCCGAGCGTAATCTCGCGGCGCTCTGGCAGCGCAACGCGGAGGCCTCGGCCAGCGAGCCCCGCGTCAGCGTCGCGCCGCACCTCTGGCGCCGCGAAGACTACCTCCCCTGCCTGATGCACGCGGCGGAGGTGGTCACCCCCGAGCGCGGCGCCGAGCGGCGCGTGGTGCAGTTCATCAACCCGGCGCTACGGGACCGCTTCGGGACGACGCACACGCTGATCACGGGCGTGCAGCTCCTGCTGCCCGGGGAGATCGCGCCGTCGCACCGCCACTCGCCGGCGGCGATCCGCTTCATCCTCCAAGGGGAGGGCGCCTACACGACGGTAGAGGGCGAGAAGTGCGTCATGCACCGGCACGATCTCATCCTCACGCCGAACTGGACGTGGCACGATCACGGGAACGAGACCGCGGAGCCCATGATCTGGCTCGACGGCCTCGACGTCCCCCTCGTGCGGGGCGCCCTGCAGGCCTCCTTCTACGAGCCCTACCCGAACGACACCCAACCGGTGACTCGCCCCGAAGCGGCTTCGGTGCGGCAGTTCGGCGCCGGTTCGCTGCAGCCGGCCTGGGGCCGCCCGCGGACCGTCGCGTCGCCGCTGTACGTCTACCGTTGGGAGCAGACCCGCCAGGCTCTCGACGCTCTGGCTCAGGTGGACACCAGCCCGCACGACGACGTGTACCTCGAGTACACCCACCCACTCACCGGCGGGCACGTCATGCCGACGCTCGGCTGTTACGCCCAGTTGCTGCGCCCCGGGGTGGCGACGCAGCCCCATCGCCACACCAGCAGCGCCGTCTACTACGTGATCGCCGGCCAGGGCAGCACGACCATGAGTGACCAGCGGTTCGACTGGAGCGAGGGCGACGTCCTCGCCCTCCCGCCGTGGACCTGGCACGCGCACAGCAACCGGTCGACCACCGAGCCCGCCATCCTCTTCTCGCTCTCCGACCAGCCGGTCTACGAGGCCCTCGGCCTCTACCGGGAGGAAGGGGCTGCCTGAGGCGCTAACTGGCATCCGGGGCTGTGCAGCCCTGGTAGCTCCGATCGCGACGCCGTATACCGGAGAGGGTGGATGCTGACGGCGCGTGAGGAGAAGGCGGGCGTGAGCACGGCGGTGGTGTTGCTCGGGCACGGGAGTCGCGCGCCGGAGGCGCGGCAGTATTTCCTAGATCTCGCCGCGGCCGTGCGTGGTCCTTCCGGCAGTGACTTCGTCGAGGCCGCGTTCCTCGAGTTGTGCGGGCCGTCGTTCCCCGACACCGTGGCGGCGTGCGTCGCGCGCGGCGCTGAGCGCCTGGTGGTGGTCCCGGTCTTTCTCCACCCCGGGCGGCACCTGCAGCGCGACGTGCCCCGGTTGGTCGAGGAAGCGCGCGCGGCCTATCCCGGCGTGGAAGTCGTGCTGGCTCCGCACCTGGGCGCCCACCCGGCGGTCACGCCGCTGGTCGCCGACCTGGTTCGTGTAGCGCTGAGCGCTACACCCGGCGCGACCCGCTGACCGGCACGCCGCTCGGGGGCCCTGCCAGCTCGAGGCGCGTGGCGGGTCAGTACTCGTCGAACATCCGCTGGACTTCGTCCGGGTCGCGGGTGCGGGTCAGCGCGAGCGCCAGGAGCAGCGCGGCCTTCTGCGGGTTGAGGTTGTCCGCGGCGACCATCCCCGGCTCCTGCCAGTTGTCGTCCCGCACGACCCGGCCGTCGCCGACCCGCGAGCTACGCACCACCACGACGCCTTCGCCGGCGATGGCCCGCAGCTCGTCGCGGAGCGCGCCCGTCGAGCCCGCCCCGCTGCCGGCGATCACCAGCCCCTCGGCGCCGAGGGACACCGCCGCGCGCGCCAGCTCCGGCCGAGCGCCCGCGTGGACGTACAGCACGTCGACTCGGGGCATCCGCTCCACCCCCGCCAGGTCGAACTCGCTCGCCACCGTGTGGCGGCGAGTCGGGGCGCGGTAGAACACGATCCGGTCAGCGTCGGCGTAGCCCAGGATACCAATGTCCCGGCTGCGAAAGGTCTGCAGCCGGTAGGTGTTGGACTTGGTCACCTCGCGGGCAGCGTTGATCTCGTCGTTGGTCACGACCAGCACGCCCTTGCCGCGGCCTTCGGCTGCTCCGGCGACGCGCAGCGCGTTGATCAGGTTCCACGGCCCGTCCGCCCCGAGAGCGGTGAACGGCCGCTGCGCGCCCGTGACGACCACCGTCTTCGGGCTACGCACGGTGAGGCTCAGGAAATAGGCCGTCTCCTCGATGCTGTTCGTGCCCTGGACGAAGACGGCCCCGTCGACGGTCGGCTGCGCCAGGACGTCGCCCACGTGACGCGCGAGCCGCAGCAGGTCGTCCGGCGTCGCCATCTCGTGCGGGTTGCCCTCGTCGACCTCGACCCGGGCGAACTGCGCGGTCTCGGGCAGCGCCTCCAGCAGCTCCTGGCCGGTGAGGCGGGGACGCCCGCTGCGCCACTCCGAGTAGCGCAGGACATCGAGCCGGTCCGCTCCCTGGCTGTGGAGGGTTCCTGGGCCAATTAGCAGCCGCACGCGCGGTAGCGTCTCGCTCGCCATCGTCTCCTCCAACCGCGAATGATCCGTTCCGTCTCGTCGTGGGGGGGCGGTTCCTGCCGCCCCGCCCGGCGGACAGCCGCGCTCCAGTCACACCCGCGCCGCGGGGTCCGTCCGCGGCCGGCGAGCGGCCAGATGGCTCGCCGCGAGCGCCGCGAGATAGCCGAGCAGCATCCCGAGCGGTACCACGACGAAGACCTGCACTGGCCCCACCACCTGGGCGACCAGCCCGCCGACCGCCGGCCCGGCCAGAATGCCCAGGTCGCTGGAGGTATTGAACAGGGCCGCCATCCGGCCGCGGCCCAGCCCTAATGCATCGCTGCAGTCGACCACGCCAACGGTGTTGGCGACGATGCCCACGGCGCGCAGGACGCCGATGCCCGCGAACACCGCCAGGAGCACGCCCAACCCGGGAAACGCGGGCAGGAGCATCAGCAGGACACACTGTACCACCAGCCCCGCCGTCGCGAGTCGCTGGGCGCCGAGCTGCGCCACGATCCCACCGCCGAGCGGCCGACTGATCGCGTTCAGGACGCCGAAGACGGTCCGTGTGAGGCCGACGTCGGCCAGCCCGATGCCGAAGGCGAGCGCGTACAGCGGCAGCCAGGCATTCCAGAACGCCCAGTGGGCGTTCAAGACGAACGACTCCAGGACCAGGACCAGAAGGGCCGGCGACACCAGGAGCAAGCCCAGGGTCCCCCGCCCGGCGGCCGGCGGACCCGCGGTGGCCGCGCTGCTCGTGGTGCCGCCCGGCCCGCGCCGGTCGCCCGGGCTGGCGCGATCGCTGGTACCGATCAAGGGGGGCTCCGGGCCGGCAAGGGGCGTGCGGTCCAGCAAACCGAGCAGCCCGGTCAGCACCAGGCCCGCACCCGTTAGAAACGCCCAGCCAAACCCACCGCCCTCGACCACGAAGCCGACCACGAACGATGCGAGCGAGTAGCCGACGGCGATGCCGGTCGAGTAGTAGCCCATCGCGCGCGCCCGTACGGGGCCGGGCGGCTGCTCGTCGACGAAGCGCGCGAAGTTGACCGTGGTGGCGACGCCGTAGGCCAGCCCGGTGAGGGCGCGGACGGCGAAGACCGCCAGCGGCGCCACGGCCAGCGGGTGCGCCGCGAGCGCCAGCGTCAGGATCGCCAGCGACGCGGCGAGCAGCAGTCGCGCGTTGTCGCCGCGGTAGACGAGGCCGGCCGGCATGCGCGTCAGCAACGACACCACGGTGGAGACGGCGACCAGCGCTCCGATGGCCGCCGGTGGGTAGTCGAGGCTGTGCAGGTAAGGCGCGACGAGGCTGAGCTGGGCGCCCTGGAGGGCGCTCAGCGCGGTGATAATGAGGTAGCCACCCCAGCTCCGCGGCAGCCTTCGACGCACCGCGGCTCAGACGGTGGCGGCGCGGGGCGCGGCCCAGCGAGCGTGGACGACGCGGCCGCCGAGCATCACCCAGTTGACGCGCTCGAGACAGTGCAGGTCGGTCGTGGGGTCGCCGTCCACGGCGATGAGATCGGCCTGTTTGCCGCGGGTAAGGGTGCCCACTTCGTCGCCCAGCCCGATGCACGCCGCCGCGCTGCCCGTGGCCAGGTGGATCGCGTCCAGGGGCGAGAAGCCGGACCGCTCGTACCAGGCCAGTCCGCCCGCCCAGCGGTCGTGCGGCACGTTGGGGATGCCACAATCGGTGCCGAACGCCAGGCGCACGCCGGCCGCGCGCATGCTCGCCACGGCCCCGAGCCGGCGCTCCAACCAGTCGCCGCCGCGGCGCGCCGCTAGCACGCCGAGCCGAAAGTTCGTGGTGGGGCAGGCGTAGACCCCGCGCTCGGCCATCCGCGCTGCGACCGCTGGATCGTAGACGATGGTGTCGTCCGGCGCGATCCAGGAGCAGTGCTCGATGCTGTCCGCCCCGGCCTCGACGGCGTCGACGATGCTCTCCGTGGCGTGGGCGTGAGCGGCGAGACGCCGACCCGCGGCATGCGCCTCCTCGGCCGCGGCCCGCACGGCCGGCCGCCCGAACTGCGGCCTGGTCGCATCGCTGCCGGCGGTGATCCGGCCGCCGCTGACCATCATCTTCACCCAGTCGACGCCGGCGGCGAGCTGCTCGCGGGCCGCCGCCCTGACGCTCGCTTCGTCTGGTTCGGTAACGCCGCCCAGGTAGTGGCAGTGCCCCTGCGCGATCGTCAGGGGGCTCCCGGACACGACCAGCCGCGGGCCGACCACCGTTCCATCCGCGATGGCGCGCTTGAGCAGGAGGTCCAGCCCGCCGCGCGCCCCGCAGTCGCGGGCCGTGGTAATGCCCGACTGCAGCATCCGCTGGGCGCGCCCCACCATCTGGAGCAGGAGGGTCAGATCGTCGGTGGCCTGAATGGCAGCGACGGGATCGGGGCCGCCGTCGAAGGCGAGGTGGACGTGGGCATCGACGATGCCGGGCAGCAGGGTGCGGTCGCCCAGGTCGTCGTGGACGGCGTCCGGTGGCAAGGGGGGAGCGTCGCTACGGGGGCCGACGTAAGCCAGGCGCCCTTCGTCGTCCACGACGACCGCTGGCCGGTCCAGCGGCGCCGACCCGCTGCCATCAACTAGCCGACGCGCGGTGATCAGACGCATCAGTGCCCTCCCGCAACGCGGACGTGCCACCCTGCTACCCGCACCCGGCTCGGCGCCGTTCCGGCTTCGTGCCGACCCGCCCTCGCGCTAGGCGCCAGGGACAGGCAGGTGCTTAGGCGGGCCGAGCGGACCTGGTGGCAGCGCGATGGCGGCAGTATAGGCGAGCGCCTCGGGAGGGACAAGCGGTTAACCCGTCACCAGGCCGCCGATCCAGAGAATGACGACGTGCATCGCCCAGCCGAGGAGGACGCAGGCGGGAATCGTCAGCACCCAGGCGGTCACGATGCTGCCGGCGACTCCCCAGCGCACGGCAGAGGCGCGCCGGGTGGAGCCGACGCCGAGTATGGCGCTGCTGATGGTGTGCGTCGTCGAGATCGGTACGCCCAGGCGGCTCGCCACCTCGATCACGGTGGCGGCGGCCGTTTCAGCCGCGAAGCCGTGGATGGGCCGGAGCTGCACGACCTTGAGCCCCATCGTCCGGATGATGCGCCAGCCGCCGATCATCGTACCCAGGCCCATCGCCGTCGCGGCGGCGATGACTACCCACAGCGGGACGGCCCATTCGGCGCCGGACCAGCCATAGTAGCTCGCCAACGCCATCGTGATGACGCCCATCGTCTTCTGCGCGTCGTTGGAGCCGTGGGCGTACGCCATGTAGGCGGCCGAGGCGAGCTGCGCCTTGCCGAAGATCGACGTGACCAGCGCCGGCGCGGCCCGCGCGAACAGGTTGAGCAGGCCCACCATCAGCAAGAAGGCGCCCATGAACCCCAGGATCGGGGAGAAGACCAGGCCCTGCAGGACCTTTTCCACGCCATCGACCTGGATCAGCGATAGCCCGCCGGCGGCCATTCCGGCTCCGACGATCGAGAAGACCAGGGCGTGGCTCGAGCTGGAGGGAATGCCATACCACCAGGTCACCAGGTCCCAGATGATCGCGGCGAGGAGCGCGGCCAGCACCAGATGCTGTGTCGAGTGCTCGGGCGGGATGATGCCCTTGCCGACGGTGGTGGCGACGGCAGTGCCCGCCAACGCGCCGAGGAAGTTCAACGAGCCGGCCATGACCACGGCCTGGACGGGGGAGAGCACGCGGGTCGCTACCGAGGTCGCGATGGCGTTCGCTGTATCGTGAAAGCCGTTGATGAAATCGAAGATCAAGCCGGCGGCGATGATGATGACGAGCAGGGCGAAGGCGGGGTCGATCATGGCTCAGGCGTGCTTCAGCACGATCGCCTCGAGTACGTTGGCCACGTCCTCGGCACGGTCGGTAGCCGTCTCCAGCAGCTCGTACACCTCGCGCCACTTCAGCCGATCGACCAGCGCCTGCACGTCGGGCACGTCGTCGTACAGACTGGCTAGCGCTCGCTCGAGCAGCCGATCGCCCTCGTTCTCCAGGCGGTTGATCTCTACCAGGCAGTCGTGGATGCGCTCCATGTCTGACTTGTGCCGCAGCAGCGGAATGGCGCGGCGGATCGACTCGGTCTGCAACAAGATAATGCGCGCGAGATCCTGGGCCAGGCGAGACGGCACGCGCAGCTTGAACAGCAGCATGCGCGTCAGCGCCGCTTCCATGAAGTCCACCACGTCGTCGAGGGCGTGCGCCAGATCCGCGATGTCCTCGCGGTCGATGGGCGTGACGAAGGTGCGGTTGAGCGCGGCCATGATCTGGTGGGTGACCTCGTCGGCCCAGTGCTCGACTTCGGTCAGGTGCGCCGCCTGGGTGTCGAGCACCTCGGGATTCTCCAGCGCCAGTACCAGAGCCTTCCCAGCTTCCACGAGGTTTTCGCCGTTGCGCTCGAAGAGATCGAAGAATTGCTCGTCACGAGGAAAGAGGCGTAGCCTGCTTAGGACCATCGAGTCCTCCGCCCGGCGATCCAGTGACGCGCGCGTCGCGAGACCCCGGCTTACGTCGACCGATAAAGATTGAGCCACCTGTTACCCTTCCATGTTATCACCGCGGCGAGGCACGCGCGGTGCGTAGCGGGAACCACACGAAGCCGTAACGCCCAGCGGCCGCTTCGTCCGGCCCCGCTGGGCGAGACCGACTGTGCTACCGCAGGTACCGCAGGTAGGGAAGGGGTGCGCGGCTCAGGCGAGGGCGGCGGCGCGCTCCGCTGCATCGGCGACGAGGAGCTCGGTCCCGTACACCTTGCGGACGCTCGAGCCGGTGGGCGACTGTCGCACGTCGAAGCCGTACAGGTGGAGTGACACCGAGGGCGTCGGGTCGGGGTTCGTCACGCGGTGGACATCGCTGGGGGGCAAGATGGTCAGCACCTCGCCGGGCTCCACGAGCTGCACCGCGGTCGGGCGGAGCTTCAGGCCGCCGTGGCCCTCTTCACACCAGGCGTAGCGCGTCTCGCGCTCGTGCCCGCGGTAGACGGCCGCCAGACCCCAGGCGCAGTGATCGTGTACAGGTGTGCAGACGCCCGGCTGCC
>Ga0070741_10011369_pt1 | contig 16452 bp, 18 predicted proteins | sample Coa_R1_4_FD_66440 | JGI IMG/M metagenome (GOLD analysis project Ga0070741, IMG submission 66440) | Surface soil microbial communities from Centralia Pennsylvania, which are recovering from an underground coalmine fire - Coalmine... | ecosystem: Environmental > Terrestrial > Soil > Unclassified ...
AACTGGGAGTACACGATCCCGGCGTTCGCCGATCGCTTCCGCGTGATCGCGCCGGACCTGCCGGGACACGGCCGCTCCGAGAAGCCGGACGCGCCCTACACGATCGACTTCTACGCCGGGATCGTGCGGAGCCTCGGGCGCGAGCTCGGCGTCGACGAGGCGATCGTCCTCGGCAACTCGCTCGGCGGGCAGATCGCCGTCGAGCTCGCCGTCCAGTATCCCGTCTGGACGCGCGCCCTCGTGCTGGCGGCGCCGGCGGGCGGCTTCGCCGCGGCGCTCCGCGCGTTCGGCTGGGTGGTGAGCGCGGGCGCGACGCCGCGGGTCCTCCGCATGACGCTGCCGCGCGCGCTCGACCGCTGCTTCTACGAGCCCGCGTCCCCGGCGTGCGCCGAGCGCCGCCGCCTCCTCGCCGAGCGGCTCGCGCACGAGGACTTCCCGGCGTTCGCGCGCGCCGTCGCGCGCTCGCTCGCGGGCGCCATCGCCGCCGGGCAGCAGGCGCTCCATCGCGTGAACCAGCCGACGCTCCTCGTGTGGGGCCGGCAGGACCGGCTCGTCGCGCTGTCGGGCAGCCGCCGCGTCGTCCGCCAGGTGCCGCACGCGCGGCTCGTCGTCTTCGACCGCTGCGGGCATCTCCCCATGCTCGAGCAGCCGAAGCGCTTCAACGACACGGTTGCGGACTTCCTCCGCGCCGTCGCGGCGGCGCCGCTTCCCGGCGCGCGCCGCGTGAGCGGGGGCACGTGATGTTCGCGATCGAGAAGCCGCTGCCCGCCATCACCGAAGACGGCGCGCCCTGGTGGGACGGCTGCCGGCAGGGCGAGCTCCGCGCGCAGCGGTGCGGCGCGTGCGGGCACCTCCGGTGGCCGCCGAGCGTGCTCTGTCCCGCGTGCCTCGCCGAGGGCGGCGAGTGGGTCCGCCTCTCGGGACGCGGCACGGTGTGGTCCTTCATCGTCGTCCACCGCCCCCAGCACCCCGCCTTCTTCGGCGACGTGCCCTACAACGTCGCGGTCGTCGAGCTGGAGGAGGGGCCGCGCCTCCACGCGAACGTCGTCGAGTGCGCGAACGAGGACCTCCGGGTCGGCCTGCCGGTGGAGGTCGTGTTCGAGAAGGTGAACGACGAGGTGACGCTGCCGAAGTACCGCCCGCGGCGGTAGCGGCGGCGCTCCGTACGTCCGGCGGAGCAGGTGCACCTCTTCGGGCCGCTTCAACTGACTTCCCGCAGTCCATCGTGTGCCCTCAGATCGATTCCGATCGAGCGCCGACGGTGAACCGCGTCAAGTGCGGAACGGCGTGCCCACGATGCGATACGTACGCACGCCGAGACGCGCCGCGAGCATCCATCTTCCGTCAGGGGGGCCTCCTACGTGCCCCGCGAAGGAGAGCGATCGAGCGATGGCCGGCAAGAAAACTTCGACGAAGCGCTCGCGCCCGAGTGGCAAGAAACCGATCGAGCAGTACGAGCACCTGGACAAGCAACGGGTGAACAATCCCCCCCTTCGTGCCGTCGGGGACGAAGAGCGCCGAGGACACGCCGAGGACACGCTGTTCGGCTGGATCGCCAACCGCACGGAAACAGCCGCCCGCATCCACCGTGCCTTCGAGAAGCGGCGCATCCCGATCGGGCGGGCGATGACCGTGCGCCGTCGGCGTACGCTTGTCACACGCCCTTCTTCGATGTAGCGACGCCCCATGCGACGGGCTTCGCGGCCGAAGACGCTTCGCTCGCTCCGGCCACGCCAGGCGCCGCCCGCGCAACGCCAGCGCCGCGGCGCCGGGCGGGGCGCGGACCCCATCACCACCGAGATCATCCTCGGCGCCTTCGAGACGATCTGCTGGGAGATGGCGACGCACGTGAGCCTCACGGCGACCACGCCGATCCTGAACCAGTCGAACGAGCGGAACGCGACCATCCTCGACGGCTCGGGGCGGCTCGCGGCGCTCTCGGTCGGCATCCCGCAGTTCATGCTGTCGTCGACGCTGCCCGTCCGCTTCGCGGTCGAGTTCTTCGGCCCGAGCGGCCTCTTCGACGGCGACGTGCTGGTCGCGAACGACCCCTACCACGGCGGCGGCCACCTCCCGGACTACAACGTCTTCGCGCCCGTCTTCCACGACGGCGAGTGCGTGCTGATCGCGTCCATCCAGTGCCATCACGCCGACACGGGCGGCGGCGCGCCGGGCGGCTACAACGTGAACGCGCCGGACATCTGGGCCGAGGGCGTTCGCTTCCCGGCGCTCAAGATCTGGGAGCGGGGCGTGCTCCGGCGCGACGTCGAGTACACGATGGCGGTGAACAACCGCACGCCGACCTTCCTCGGCGACCTCCGCGCGCAGGTCGGCGCCGCGCAGCTCGGCGTGCGGCGCCTGAAGGAGGTCCTCGCGCGCTTCGGCACGCCGACCGTGAAGGCCGCCGTCCGCGGCATCATCGACTACGCGAAGCGCCGCTTCCGCGACGAGGTCGCGAAGTGGCCCGACGGGGTCTACGAGTCGGACACCTGGGTCGACCACGACCCGCACGGGAAGCCGGACATCCACGTCCACTGCAAGGTGACCGTCGCGGGGAGCCGCCTCACCGTCGACTTCACGGGCTCCGACGACCGGCCCGACATCCAGGCGTACTCCACCTACGGCAACACGCGCGGCTACGTCGTCGCGCAGCTCGCCTCCATGATGGACCCGACGATCCCGAAGAACGAGGGCTTCTTCGACTCGATCGACCTCGTCGTGCCGAAGGGCTGCTGCCTCAACCCCCCCGAGGGGCGATCCGTCGCCGCCGGGACGCACCATCCGGGGACGGAGGTGGGCGAGGCGATCGCGAAGGCGCTCGAGCGCGTCGTTCCGGACCGGAGCTGCCCGCAGATCTACAAGATGGGCATGCCGACGGTCATCTTCGGGACGAACCCGCGCGACGGCAAGGTCTTCATCGACCACTCCGTCGACTCGTTCGCCGCGTACTGCGGCGCCGTCAGGGGTCAGGACGGCTGGGGCGCCATGAACGTGTCGTTCGGGAACCTGATCCGCGCCACGGCCGAGATCAACGAGGCGATCTTTCCCGTCCGGCACCTCGCGCGCGACTACGAGACCGATTCCGGCGGCGCCGGCGAATTCCGCGGGAACTGCGGCAGCCTCTATCGGAAGCAGGTCCTCGCGCCCGCCACCATATATACGTACGTCGTCGGCCGGCGGTACCCGATGCCCGGGATCGCGGGCGGCAGACCGGGCACGCCGAACCGGCTCGTCGTCCGCGTCGGGCAGGGGCACGAGCGCGAGGTCGGCGGCGCCGCGGCCTACATCCCGCACGAGGCGGGCGAGTGCTACGAGTACCACTACGGCGGCGGCGGGGGCTGGGGCGACCCGCTCGACCGCCCGCCGCAGAAGGTGCTCGACGACGTGCTGGACGAGTACGTGTCGGTGGAGGCGGCGCGGCGCGAGTACGGCGTCGTCTTGACCGGCTCCCTCGAGGAGCTGACGCTCGCGGTCGACGTCGCCGCGACGGAGCGGCTGCGCGCGGGGATGCGGGCCGCACGCTGAGCCGTCATTGCCCCGCGCCGCGAGGGCGCGCTAGCATCCCCGCCATGGGAGCCGCTCCCGCCACGGCCTCTCCGCTGGTGAGGCGCTACACGCTCGAGGAGTTCTTCGCGCTCGAGCTGCCGCCGGGCCACGGGCACTACGAGCTGATCGCGGGGGTGGTCTTGTACGTGGTTCCACCGCCGACGGGCCGGCACGATCGGGTGCAGTCGCGTCTCAACCTGACGTTCGCGGCGCACGCGGCGGCGGAGCGGCACACGGGCTCGACCCCGCTCGAATCCGTGATCTTCCCCGGCCTCACGGTCGTCCCCGAGGAGGTGTTCGCGCCGTGACGTCCCACACCGAGTACCTCTGGTTCAACACGAAGAACCGGCGCGAGCTCGTGAACGTGACGGACCGCCTCGCCGACATCGTCGAGCAGTCCGGGATCGCCGAAGGCTTCTGCCTCGTCTCCGCCATGCACATCACGGCCGCGATCTGGGTGAACGACGAGGAGCCCGGCTTGAAGCAGGACCTCGTCGAGTGGCTCGACCGGCTCGCGCCGCCGGGCGACTACCGGCATCACCAGACGGGCGAGGACAACGCCGACGCGCATCTGAAGCGCACGCTCGTCCACCACCAGGTCGTGCTTCCGGTGACGAAGGGGACGCTCGACCTCGGGCCCTGGGAGCAGGTGTTCTACGCCGAGTTCGACGGCCGGCGGAAGAAGCGCGTCGTCGTGAAGGTGATCGGAGAGTGACGTGAGCGAGACGAGCGCCGGAGGGTGCGGCTGTCCGCCGACGGCCGCGAGCGCGACGGGCGGTGCGGTGCACCACGGCGCGAACGAGCGCGCGCACGTCGATGCGCTCCATCGCGAGCTCCTGGCGCACGGCGCGACGATCCTCGACCCGCCGCGCGAGTACCCGGAGTACGTCTCGGGCTACTACGCCGTCTTCTTCGCCGACCCCGACGGGATGAAGCTCGAGCTCGTCCACATCCCCGGCTAGAGACGCCGCGCCGTCGCCTCCGCCAGCCGCTTCAGGTTGAGCAGCTGCCGGCGCATCATCACGAGGTCGAGCCACGGCCCGAGCGTGCCGAAGATCCAGCGCGGCGGGCCGGTCGCGCGGAGGAGGAGCTTCACGACGAGCCGCGTGCCCGCCGGCCCGCGGGGCAGGGCGGCGTACGTGACGGCGAGCTCCCCGAACGCGGCGCGCCCGTGGCGGAGCACGATCGTGAGGCTCCGGTCCGGCTCGAAGTCGACCAGCTCGAAGATCGTCATGACCCGATCGCCGACCGCGAGCCGCTCGAGCCCCGGCACGAGCACGGGCGGGCTCCGCCGTCCCCAGTTGTCGATCCAGTCGTAGCTGTACGGCGCCGCGCGGAGCTGGCAGAGCCAGCGGAAGACGACCGCGGGCGGCGCGTCGACGTCGACGGCGCGGAACCACGCGTCGTCGGGGTCCGCGAGGTGGCGGTCGCACGGGAAGGCGAGGCGCCGCTCCGCCGCCGTCGCGCCCCAGGTCTTCGCCCACGCGACGGGACACACGCCCATCGCGCGCGATCCTAGGAACCGCGCGGAGCCGTCGCAAGGACGCGCGCGCCTTGTCACCCGTCCGCCTTTCGGTATAGCGATCGCCGCCGTGAGCTATCGCGTCGGGATCGACGTCGGCGGCACGTTCACCGACCTCGTCCTCGTGGACGGCCGCGGGCGGCTCGTGCTCGACAAGCACCCGACGACGCCGCGCGACCAGTCGGCCGGCGTGCTCGGCGGCCTCGCGCAGCTCGCGGCGCGCGAGAAGAAGCCGCTCGCGGCGTTCCTCGCCGAGACGACGCTCCTCGTCCACGGCACGACGACCGCCGACAACACGATGATCGAGATGTCCGGCGCCGTGACCGGGCTCGTGACGAGCGAGGGGCACCGCGACGAGATCGAGATCCGCCGCGGCTTCAAGGAGGACATCTGGGACCCGGCGCTGCCGCCGCCGCCCCCGATCTGCCCGCGCCGCCGCCGCTACGGCGTGCCGGAGCGCCTCGACTACGAGGGGAACGTCGTCGTGCCGCTCGACGAGGAGGCCGTCCGCCGCGCGTGCCGCCGGATGCGGAAGCAGGGCGTCGAGTCGCTGGCGGTCGTCTTCCTCTTCTCGTACGTGAACCCGGCGCACGAGCGTCGGGTGCGGGAGATCGCGCTCGAGGAGCTGCCGGGCGTCATGATCTCGCTCTCGCACGAGGTGATGCCGTCGGCGCCGGAGTTCGAGCGCACCTCGACGACGCTCGTGAACGCGTACGTCGGGCCGAAGATCGAGCGCTACCTCTCGCGCCTCGAGACGCGGCTGCGCGAGGCGGGGTTCGCGGGCGAGCTCCTCGTCATGCAGTCGAACGGCGGCGTGATGCCGGGCGGGTGGGTCGCGGGAAAGGCGGTCGCGGTGATGGGCTCGGGGCCCGCGGGCGGCGTGAACGCCGCGGCCGCGATCGCGCGCGCGGCGCGCGTCCGCGACTTCATCTCGGTCGACATGGGCGGCACGAGCTACGACGTGTGCCTCGTCCGCGACGGCACGCCCGACGTGAAGGCCGGCTGGAACTGGCACCACCGCTACGTGATCGGCCTCCCGATGGTCGACGTGCGCTCGGTCGGGGCGGGCGGCGGCTCGATCGCGCGCGTCGAGTCCGGCGCGCTGCGCGTCGGGCCCGAGAGCGCCGGCGCGGATCCGGGGCCCGTGTGCTACGGCCGCGGCGGCGTCGAGCCGACCGTCACCGACGCGAACCTCGTCCTCGGGTATCTCAACCCCGCGCGCTTCTGCGGCGGCACGATGCGCCTCGACGTCGAGGGCGCGCACGCCGCGATCGACGCGCGCGTCGCGCGGCCCCTCGGCCTGTCGGTCGTCGAGGCCGCGCACGGCATCTTCCAGCTCGTGAACGCGAACATGGCGAACGCCGTCCGCAAGGTGTCCGCCGGCCGCGGCATCGACCCGCGCCCGATGACGCTCGTCGTCTTCGGCGGGAACGGGCCGGTGCACGCGGGTCCGCAGGCCGCCGAGCTCGGCATCCGCCGGATCCTCGTCCCGAAGCTCTCGCCCGCGTTCTCGGCGCTCGGCCTCCTCCTCACGGATCCGACCGTCGACGAGATGCGCTCCTACGTGAGCCCCGTCGGCCGCGTCGACCTCGCGCGGGTGAACGCCCTCCTCGCCGAGATGACGGCGGCGGCGCAGCGGGCGCTCGGCCCGAGGGCGCGGCGCCTGCGCGTCGAGCGCCTGGCCGTCTTCTGCTATCCCGGGCAGACGTTCGACATGCCGGTGCCGCTGCCCGCGCGGCGCGGCGCCGTCACGCCGAAGGTCCTCGCCGACGCGGTCGAGCGCTTCCACGCGATGCACGAGGCGCTCCACACGTACGCGAGCCGCGACCAGGAGCCGGTGCTCCGCGGCCTGCGCGTGAAGGCGAGCGCGGCCGGCGACAAGCCGACGCTGCCCCGCGCGCCGCGCCGCACGGGGCGGGACGCGCGGCGCGGCGCGCGCCGGGCCTTCTTCGACGGCCGCTTCGTCTCGACGCCCGTCTGGGACGGCCCGGCGCTCGGAGCCGGCCAGGTGATCCGCGGCCCGGCGATCGTCGAGGAGCCGTTCACGACGATCGTCGTCTTCCCCGGCCAGCGCGCGGTCGTCGACCCGTGGGGGAACTACGCGATCGCGCTCGGGTAGCGCGGCGCGCGCCGAGGAGATCCGCGATCGCGTCGCGCAGGACGACCGCGCCGTTCCGCTCCGTCGACCGCGTCGCGTAGACGAGCGTCACGGTGCCGCGCCGGGCCTCGTCGGCGAGCGCGGCGACGAGGCGGCGTCGCTCGGGCGCCGCGAGCTCCTTCCGGTAGCGCCGCTGGAACTCGGGCCAGCGCGCGGGGTCGTGGCCGTACCACTCGTGGAGCGCGGGGCTCGGCGCCACGTCGCGCAGCCACTCGGCGAGGGCCGCGCGCTCCTTCGTCAGGCCGCGCGGCCACAGGCGCTCGACGAGGACGCGCCGCCCGTCGTCGGGCGTCGGGGGCTCGTACACGCGCTTCGTCTTCACCATGACGTGCGCATAGCGCGCGGGGGCGCGAGCGTAAATCGCGACGCCGGCGGCGCGCCGGCGATTCGTGACTCGCGCTACCGGAGGTAGCCGAGGCTCCGCAGGCGCTCGGCGAGCTTGCGGTCGGCCCGCGGGAACACGACGGGGCCGGGGCGCGCCGCCGCGAGCGCCCGCACGGCGGCGTCGAGCTCGGCGGCGAGCTGCGCGCCCGCGGGGTCGCCCTCCGGGTCCCGCGGCCGCTCCTCGGCCGGATCGGTCGCGAGGTCGAAGAGCGCTCGGGTCCGCCCCTGCGCGCCGACCGTCTCGACGAGCGCGTGGCCCGCCTCGTCGTACGCGGCGCGCGTGACGCCCGCGGGCCCGACGTTCTCCGCCACGGCGGGACCGCGCGGGGCCCAGAGCGGCGCCCGCGCGACGGGGAGGGGCGGGAGCCCGAGGGTCGCGAGGATCGTCGGCGCGACGTCGGCGAGGCCGACGGGCCGCTCCTCGACGCCGCGGCGCGCGCCGTGCGGGTACTTGACGAGGAGCGGCACGTGCACGAGCGACCACACGGGATCGCCCGTGTGCTCCCAGCGGCCGCGCTCGCCGAAGAGATCGCCGTGGTCCGCGGTGACGACGACGAGCGCGTCGTCCCAGCGGCCGAGCGCGCGGACGGCCGCGAACAGGCGGGCGAGCGCGTCCGTCTCGTAGCGGATCGCCCCGTCGTACCGCGCCATCCGCTCGGCCGCCTTGGCGGGGTCGCTCGTCGGCGGCACGCCGGGAGGCAGCGTCGCCGGGAACATCGCGTCGTACGGCGGCGGTGGCGCGTACGGCGCGTGGGCGTCCATCGCGTTCAGGAAGAGGAAGAGCGGCTGGCGCCCGCGGCGGTGGCGGAGCCAGGCGACGGCCGCGTCGACGAGCGGCCCCGCGTGCTCGAGGCCGTCGCGGCGGTACTCGTCGAAGCCCCGCGCGAGGCCGAAGACGGGGTCGAGGAAGCCGTGGTTGCCGGCGAACGCGGCCGTCCGGTACCCGGCGGCGCGCAGCCGCTCGGCGAGCGTCGGGACCGCCGGCGCGAGCGCGTAGACCCCCTCGCCCGGGACGCCCGTCGCGTAGCGGACGCCGTGCTCGGACGGCATGAGGCCGGTGAAGAGCGACGCGTGGCTCGGCGGCGTCCACGTGCCGGAGGCGACGGCGCGCCGGTGGACGACGGCCTCCGCGGCGAGCGCGTCGAGCGCGGGGGCCGTCGGGCGCGCGTACCCGTACGTCGAGAGATGGTCGGCGCGGACCGTGTCGAGCACGACGAGGAGGACGTCGGGACGCCGGTCGCGGCCGCAGCCGAGGACGGCGAGCGCGACGAGCGCCGCGAGGCGCGCACCGTGCGGGCGTGGCATCCCGAGCGGTATAGCCGACGCCCGTCGTCCGCCAAAGCCGGCCGGGTGGAGCCCGATGGCGGTCGGTCGCGACCGGGACGGCAGCGGACGGCCGGCGCGCGTCGAGCGCGCCGTCGTCAGCGACGAAGCATGCGGGGGCGGGCCCGCCTCAGCGGCCGGACCAGACGACGACGCCGTTCCGCTCGTCGCGGAGCGCGCGCCCTTCCCGGCGGAGCAGCTCGAGATGCGCGAGCGTCTCGACGGTCGCGGCCAGCACCTGGAAGCGGTTCTGCGGGTCGATCGCGAAGGCGTCGAGCGCCACCTCGTAGGCCGTGCGCGGCCGGCGCCGGATCGCGTCCAGCATGCCGAGCTTCCGCACGCGGTGGAAGTCGACGAGCTGGCGCGCGCGGCGGCGATGGTCCTCGTAGACGGGCCCGTGCGCGGGGCAGACGAGGCGCGCCTCGACGCGCTGGATCTTCTCGTGCGAGGCGAGGAAGTCGCCGAGCGGGTTCTCGGGGCCGTTCGGCCAGAGCCCCACGTGCGGGGTGATCTTCGGCAGCAGGTGGTCGCCGACGAAGAGGATCCCGTCCGGCACGAGGCGGAGGCAGCAGTGCCCGGGCGTGTGCCCGGGCGTCCACACGACCTCGAGCGTCCGCCCGTCGCCGAGCGGCAGCGCGTCCTCGTCGCCGAGGAGACGATCCGGCGGCGCGGGCGCGTACCAGGAGCCGAAGAGGGTGGAGGGCGCCGGGAGGTCGCGATCGGGCGGGACCTCGGGCGCGCCGTGGCGGGCGAGGTAGGCGCGCCCGTCGGTCGCGCCGACGTGGCGCATCGCCGTCGCGCGCGCGGCCTCGAGCGGGTGGAGGTACACCTCGGCGTGCGTGAGCGCCCGGTACGGGTCGGACGTGCCCCAGTGGTCGAGGTGGTGGTGCGTGCCGACGATGCGCGTGATCGCCTCGGGTGCGATGCCGAGGTCGGCGAGCGCGCCGCGGAACGCGCGGACGCTGTCGTCGGTGTTCATGCCGGTGTCGACGAGCGTCCACGTGCGCCCCGCGCGGACGAGGTACACGTTCACGACCGTCGGCTTCATCGGCAGCGGCAGGAAGACCTGCACGACGCCGTCCGCGATCTCCCGCGTCTTCGCGGCGTCGCCCATGCTACTCGTGGAGCCGCTCCTGCACCGCGAAGGTGAGCCGCAGCTTCACCTTCCAGGCCGTCACGGCGCCGTCCTCGACGATCGCCGTCACGCCGGCGAGGTCGGCCTGCCGGATGCCCTCGATCGTGGCCGCGGCCCGGTTCACGGCGAGGCCGACGGCGTCCTCGATCGAGTTCGTGGACGTGCCCGTCAGCGTGATCGTCTTCTCGACCATGGCGCTGCCCTCCCGCTCCATAAGGGCTGGAGGGGCCGCACGATGCAAGGTATGGTCCCGGCCGCGGTGCGCGCGGCCCTGGCCCTCCTGCTCGTCACGTCGATCGCCGCGGGTGTCGCGGCGGCCGGCGTCGCGGACCCGAGCCTCCCCGGGCGCTTCCCGGTGGGGGTCGCGACGCTCGTCCTGCCCGCGCCGACGCTCGGGCGCACGTTCGTCGCCGAGGTCTGGTACCCGGCGGCGCACGCCGGCCGCGACGCGCCGCTTCGGCGCGGGCGCTTCCCGCTGGTCGTCGTCGTGCACGGGAACTGCGGCTTCCGGACGAACTACGAGTACCTGACGGCGGCGCTCGCCGCGCACGGCTTCACGGTCGCGGCGCCCGACATGCCGGGCTTCGTGAAGGCGGCGTGCGACGCCGGGCACGACGACGCGGGCGAAGTCGCCGCGGCGCCGGCCGAGATCGGCTTTCTCTCGAGCACGTTCCGCCGCACCGACGGACCGGCGGCGGCGTTCGCACCCGCGGTGCGCCGCGCGAAGACGGGACTCGTCGGGCACTCGCTCGGCGGCCTCGCCGTCGTGCTCGCCGCCGTCGCGAGCCCGAGCTATCCCGCCGTGGTGGCGCTCGCGCCGGCCGCGGGGGCGCCGAACGGCGCCGCCCTCGCCGCCGCGCCCGGCCCGCGCCGGGCCGTCCTCGCGATCGGCGGCTCCGCCGACGCGACGGTGCCGTTCGACGCCCTCACCGTGCCCTTCTTCGCCGCGCTCGCCCGGCCCGCGTTCCTCGTCCGCATCGCGGGCGGGACGCACAGCGGCTTCACCGACGTGGACGACCGCCTGGCGCCCGCCGCGCTCGCGCGCCAGCAGCTCCTCGTGCGCCGCTACGCGGTCGCGTTCCTCGAGCGCTGGCTCGCAGGGCGGCGCCGCTTCGCGCGCTTCCTCACCCCCGGGGACGCGGCAGGGCAGGGCGCGGACGTGACGCTCGCGCGGAAGTAGAAGCGCGGGCGGTCAGCGCTCCGCGCGCGCGAGGCGTGCGAGGAGGGACGCGTCGGTCGGGAACGCGAGCGGCGGCGGGGACGCCGGGTCGAACCAGCCGACGGCCGCCGCGTCGTCCCCGGCGACGGGCACGGCCGCCGGGTCGACGAGCGTCGCGGCGAACCAGATCCCGATCGTCGGCTTCGCCGGGTCGTGGAAGTTCGACGCGACCTGGATCACGTCCCCGACCGCGACCTCGACGCCCGCCTCCTCGCGCGTCTCGCGCGCGGCGGCCGCCCGCACGTCCTCGCCCCACTCGACGAACCCGCACGGAAAGCACCACTTCCCGCCGCCCCACTGGCCGGGCGAGCGCTGCACCATGAGGATCCGGCCGCGGGCGTCGCGCACGACCGTCGCCGCGCCGACGCCGGGGTTCGAGAAGAAGACGAACCCGCACGCGGCACACCGCGGCCGGACGGGGCCGCTCACGGCGACGTGCGCGAGCGGGCCGCCGCAGCGCGGGCAGAAGCGCCAGTCGTCGCCGGGCGCCGCCACTATTCCAGGTGCGCGCCGCCGTCCACGTGGAAGACGTGGCCGGTCACGTAGCGCGCGTCGTCCGTGGCGAGGAAGACGGCGACGGGGGCGATGTCGGTCTCCGGGTCGCCGAGGCGGCCGATCGCGCGGTGCTCCATCTGCCGCTTGAACGCCTCGGGGTCGCGCGCGGCCCAGTCCTGGCCGCGCTTCGTCCACGCGGCGGGCGCGATCGCGTTGACGGTGATGCCGAGCCGGCCCCACTCGCGCGCCGCGGTGCGGGTGAGCGCGGCGATGCCGGCCTTCGAGGCCCCGTACTCGCCGAGGCCGGGATGCCCGCGCTCGGCGGCGAGCGAGACGAGGTTCACGATGCGGCCCCAGCCCTTCTGCGCCATGAACGGCCGCACGGCGCACATCGCCCACCACGTGCCCTTCACGCCCGTCCGCCACGAGAGGTCGAACTGCTCGTCGGGGATCTCCTCGAGCTTCGCGCGCGGGCCGAAGCCGTGCGCGTTGTTCACGAGCACGTCGACGGTGCCCCAGCGGCGGACGGTCTCGGCGACCATCGCCTCGACGGACACCTTGTCGCCGACGTCGGTCGTCTGCGCGACCGCCTCGCCGCCCCCGGCGCTGATCTCCTCCGCCGTCCGCTCGGCGCGGTGCGCCTTCAGCTCCGCGACGCAGACGCGCGCGCCTTCGCGGGCGAACACGAGCGCGATCCCCCGGCCGATCCCCTGGCCGGCGCCGGTGACGATCGCGACCCTACCCTCGAGCCGGCCCATCGAGCGCGCCCGGCTCGTCGAGCCAGCGGTTGAGCGCCCACGTGCGCCACTCGTTCGTCACGATCGTGTGCTCGACCGCCTGGCGGACGCGGCGCTGGACGTGCGCGGTGGTGCAGACGCGGCGCATGAGCGCGAGCGCCTTGTCGCCGTGCTCGGGCTCCGCGTACGCGTGCACCTCGAGGTTCTTCACCGTGATCCCGTAGTGCCGCCGGAGGCCCTCGTAGAGCGTCTTCGCGTAGCCGCTCATGCCCGCGACGCGCTCGCGCGCATAGCCGAAGGCGGCGAGGCCCTCCTCGTAGGAGCGGCGGACGTAGTAGAGCATCGTGTAGACGGAGCCGATCGTCTCCGGCATCGGCACGTACGCGCGCAGCTCCTCGTCCGGGATGCCGAGCGCGCGCGTGTACTCGACCTTCATGAGGACGTGGTTCGGGTCGCGGAGCCAGCCGCACTCGTCGGCGAAGTTCTGCGTCCAGTGGGCATAGTGCTCGGAGTCCTCGAGCGTGAAGGCGTCGGTGTCGGGCGCGTTCGCGATCAGGAGTGGGAACTCGGGCGTCATCCAGAGCCCCAGGTAGTAGAGCTCCATCGCGTAGCGCTTGACGATCCCGAGGCTCGCGCGGCCGCTCCCGATCGCGGGGATGACCTTGTTCTGCGAGTACGGGTTGTGCGCGGCGATGAAGCGGTCGAGCTCGGCGAGGAAGGCGTCGACGGGGATGGCCGTCTCCTGCCGGTCCTTGATCACGTTCTTGAAGGTGCCGGGCGAGCTCATCGCGGCCTCCGATCGTTGAACGGCCGCGGCGAATGTAGGAGCATCGCTTCGTGAGTGTCAACCAGCCGGACGCGCTGCCGCTCGCCGACGTCCGCGTCCTCGCATTCACGCAGCTCGGCGCCGGCCCGTTCGGGCTCATGATGCTCGCGGACCTCGGCGCCGACGTGATCAAGGTGGAGGACCCGACGACGGCGGGCGACGAGGCGCGCCGCGTGCCGCCGTTCGACGACGCGGCGGCGCACGACGGCCTCTACTTCCAGGCGCTCAACCGCGGCGCGCGCTCGATCACGCTCGACCTCCGCGTGCCCGAGGCGCGCGACGTGCTGCACCGGCTCGTCGCCCGCGCCGACGTCGTCTACAACAACCTCCGCGGCGACCTCCCGGCGAAGCTCGGCCTCGACTACGCGGCCCTCGGCCGCGTGAACCCGAAGCTCGTCTGCTGCTCGCTCTCGGGCTTCGGCCGCACCGGGCCGCGCGCGGGCGACCCGGGCTACGACTACCTCCTCCAGGCGTACGCGGGCTTCATGAGCCTCACGGGCGAGCCCGACGGGCCGCCGACCAAGTGCGGCGTCTCGGTCGTCGACTTCTCGGGCGGCATCCTCTCCGCGCTCGCGGTCATGATCGGCCTCCACCGCGCGCGCGCGACGGGCGTCGGCTGCGACCTCGACGTCTCGCTCCTCGACACCGCGGTCGCGATGCTGAACTACATGGCCGCCTGGGCGCTCAACCGTGACTGGCGCCCGCAGCGCCTGCCCGACGGCGCGCACCAGAGCCTCGTCCCGAGCCAGACGTTCCGGACCGCCGACGGCTGGCTCGTCCTCATGTGCATGAAGGAGAAGTTCTGGGAGCGGCTCGCGGAGCGGATGGGGCTGGCGCGCCTGACGGCCGATCCGCGCTTTCGGACGTTCGCGGACCGGCTCGCGCACCGCGCGGAGCTGGTTGCGCTCTTGGTGCCCGAGTTCGCGCGCCGGACGACGGCGGAGTGGCTCGAGCGGCTCCGCGGCCACGTGCCGGTCGCGCCCGTGTACGACGTCGAGGAGACGCTGCGCGACGAGCACGTGCTGGCGCGCGAGATGGTGGTCGAGGTGGAGCACGCGGTGTTCGGGCGGATGCGGGAGACCGGGTGCCCGATCAAGATGGCGGGCGTCCGTCCGCGCTACGCGCCGGCGTCGGCGCTCGGCGCGGACACGGCGGCGGTGCTGGCGGAGGTGGGGATCGACGGCGAGGCCATCGACGCACTCCGCGCACGGGGCGCGATCTAGGCGGCGTGAACCTCTCGCCGGTCGAGCGCGTGGGCACGATCTCCAGGCGGTCGTTTCTCGATCGCTACCGGGTGCCGCGCCGCCCGGTGGTGCTCCTGGACCTGACCGCTCCGTGGCCGGCGCGGAGGAAGTGGTCGGTCGAATATCTGGACGCCGTCGCCGGCCATCGCGAGATTTCCCTCTACGACAGCCGCCCGGCGCGCGACCGCCGGCACCAGCACGCCGCCGCCGCACGCATGCGGCTCGGCGAATACCTGGAGCGTCTGCGCGGCGGCGAGAAGGATCTCCGTATCTTCTTTCTCCGAGTGGTGGACGAGCTGCCCGAGCTAGTTCCCGACTTCGGCTATCCGGAGCTCGGCGGGCGATGGGTGAAGAAGCTCTCGGTGCTCTTCATGGCCGGGCGAGGCGCTCGCGTGCAGATGCACTTCGATATCGACCTCGCCGAGGTCCTGCTCTGCCACTTCGGGGGCCGCAAGCGCGTGATCCTGTTCGCGCCGGAGGAGACGCCTTATCTCTACCGGGTGCCGTTCTCGTTCAGCAGCCGCTTCGACGTCGCGCCCGAGGCGCCCGACTACGGAAGGTTCCCGGCGCTCGCGCGGGCGCGCGGCACGATCGCCGAGCTCGGACACGGCGACGCGCTCTACATCCCGGCCGGCTATTGGCACTACGTCGTCTACGACGACATCGGCTTCTCGCTCTCGCTCCGGACGCTGCCCGGCACCCCGCGCGATCTGCTCGCCGCCCTCTACAACATCCTGGTGCTCCGCACCGTCGACGGGCTCATGCGGAAGGCGCTCGCGCAGCGCTGGAACGACCGGAACGAGCGGCTGGCCGTGGAGCGGGCGCATCGGCGGCTCGGGCTTCGGTAGCGAGTCGCGCGGGAGCCTCTGCTCCGCGGTCGGCGGGTCGTGTCTCGTCGCGTCGCATGCCTCAGGTCCGGTTGCAGCCGCGGAGCGTCGCGGGCAAGAACGGATCGTCGCTCTCCGACCGAGGAGGACCCGATGGCCGAACCCGCGGCGAGCACGTTCCCCGACATCTTCCCCTTTCTGCGGCCCGAAGTCCTCGCCGACCCGTATCCCGTCTACGCCATGCTCCGGACGGCGCAGCCCGTCCTCCGCATCCCGCTGCCCGGGACGGAGGCCGGCGCCTGCGCCCTCACGCGCCACGACGACGTCCAGCACGTCCTGCGGGATGCGCGCTTCTCCGCCGACCGGCGCCGCTCGGAGTTCATGCAGCGGAACCGCGACGCGCTGCCGCCCGCGATCGCACAGGCGCTCCTCGGCGAGCAGGGCGGGCTGCGGAGCATGCTCATCATCGACCCGCCCGATCACACCCGCGTCCGCGGGCTCGTGAGCAAGGCGTTCACGCCGCGCCGGGTCGCCGGGCTTCGGGACCACATCCAGGCCATCTGCGACGACCTTCTGGACGAGGTCGACGGCCGCGTCCGGATCGAGGTGATGGCCGATCTCGCGACGCAGCTCCCGGCGATCGTCATCGCCGAGCTGCTCGGCGTCCCGCCCGAGGACCGGCGCCGGTTCAAGGAGTGGTCGAACGACCTGATCTCGCTGGTCGGGAACCCCGACGCGGCCGGTGCCGTCGAGCGGTTCGAGCGCGGCCTCGAGAGCTTGTTGTCCTACCTGCGCGACGCCATCGCGCGACGGCGGCGCGACCCGCGCGACGACCTCTTGAGCGCCATGATCGCCGCCCAGGAGGAGCGCGACGCCTTGACGGACGCGGAGCTGCTCGCGACGAGCAACCTGCTGCTGGTGGCCGGCCACGAGACGACGACGAACCTGATCGGCAACGGCCTCCTCGCGCTGCTCCGGCATCCGGAGGAGTGCGCGCGGCTCCGCGCCGACCCATTGCTCGTCCCGACGGCGGTCG
>Ga0070741_10011370_pt1 | contig 16452 bp, 19 predicted proteins | sample Coa_R1_4_FD_66440 | JGI IMG/M metagenome (GOLD analysis project Ga0070741, IMG submission 66440) | Surface soil microbial communities from Centralia Pennsylvania, which are recovering from an underground coalmine fire - Coalmine... | ecosystem: Environmental > Terrestrial > Soil > Unclassified ...
AGAAATGGCCGAATCTGGCCTAAATTGGCCTTTGAAAAGTGCGGTTTTCCGGGCCTTGCGCCGTTGGGCGCTGGTTTCGGGAGCTAGGGGCCGGAGGTTCGAATCCTCTCACTCCGACCAGTAAAAACGGGCCTTTCCGGTGTTTTCGCCGGGAAGGCCCGGCCCGCGTAAGGAAGTGCCGTAAGGAAGCCCGGCACGAAAAAAGGCCGCCACCCGGTTAGGGATGGCGGCCAAGTCTAGGGAGGAAACGCCCCCATGAGGGCGCGCGGCGAGCTCGTCTCTCGCCGATCCGCCGGCGGCTTCTACCTCGCCGGCGAATTTCGTTAGGAGCGCGGCGGCCACTCCCAATAGCTGAGCATCCCGCCGGCAACGTCCTTGCGCTGGCTGCTCGAGGCCACGTGCACGCCCTCTTTCCACGGCTTGAGCACCGCGAGGGTTGCGCACGTGTCCGAATGGCTGGCGGCGACGATCGCCGCAAAGGGGCCTTCGAATGCGCCGCCGAAGTCCGGCGTCGAGCCGGCGGGAGCCTCGTAATAGTGGACGATCCTGCCCACGGTCGGTTTTTGGTCGCTCACGTTCTACCTCGAGGTGAAAGATGGCGCCGGAAATGCCCGGCGGCGCCGTCCGGGTTTCAGGATTTCGCGAGCTCAGCCGGCACCTTGAGCGCGGCCTCGATCGCGGCCGCCACGTTCACGATTTCGTGGCAACCGATCGCGGACCACGGCCCGCAATTCGGAAGCCTGGTGAGCTCGGCCGGGTGGCAGTGGAACGGCGGGAGCACCGGAACCTCCGGCACCGGGTCGATGCCCACGCGGGTGAGGAGCACGGCCTCGCCGGCGAGCTTGCCGCCGAGCATGCCCACGCGCGGCGGCTCGAATGCCGTCACCCGGCCGAGCGCGCCGCCGGCGTGCTTCCATAAGGCCGCGGCTATGAGTGCGTTGGCGCCACCCATTGAGTGGCCGTTGAAGCCGACAACGGCGCTGCGGTCGAATTCGCGGAACATGCGGAGCAAGACCGAGAGCACCGCGCACCCGAAGCCATCGGGCAACGGCCCGAAAGCCGGGTCTAGGTGCATGGGCACTTGGCGCATGTCGACAAGCCAATCGCCTATCGAGCTCGGCCGCGTGCCTTCGAAGGTCACCACCGGCGCACCGTCCTCGAGCTCGAGGAAGGCGCGGCAGAGGCCCGGAGTCGACCACGTTGGGGTGCGCGCCGGGTCATAGGCGAGCCGGCAAAGCTCGGCCCGCGCAAGGTCGCTCGAGAGAAGCATGGCGGTGCTACTTCGGGCACGCCGGCGGCGTGGGCAGATTGAGCGCCGCGCGGAGCTCGCGCCGCTCTTGCCCGTAGTCGCTGACATACACGCGGAGCATCGAGCCGGGCGGGAGCGCGTCGAATTCCGCCGCCGCCTTTTTCGATTGCTCGCACGTGTACTCTTTGGGGTACGGCGCCACCACCGGCTCGGCCGGCTGCGGCTTTTGTTCGCCGCATGAGGCCAGCAAGAGGAGGAGCGGCAAGAGGCTAAAACGTGCCATCGTTCAAATCCTGTGAGGTTTCGTTGGCCTTTGCCTCTGCCGCGTCCATTCGGTGCTCGGCCTCGAGCGCAACGCCCTGGTCGACCGTCTTTTGCTCGGCCTGCCCGGCGTTGCGTTGCGCCTGGTCGTGCACTTCGCTCATCGCCTGTTTTCCGAGGCCGAGAAGCCCGGCCAAGAAATCAAGCGCGGCTTTGATGAGCCCGAGCATTAGCCGGAGGCCGGCGAGCTCGAGGCCGGTGCCGGCTTGGGCGCTGGAGTCGATGCCGCCGGAGTGGGAGCCGGCGTGACGGTTTCCTTGATGACGGACTCGAGCAACGGGCAAGCCTGCGTTGCAATGTCCCTCACCGTGTTGTTCGCGCCGGTTACCGTCGCATTGTTGATGGCCTGAGTGGCCACCGCGGCGAGCGCGTCATAACTCACCTTGTTCGCATCGTAGGCCGCGCAAACTTGCTTCATCTTGTCGACGATGAGCGGCGTGGCGTTCTGAGGCGTCAGGACCACTTGGTTGCCCTGGCTATCGGTCCACATGCACCCGCCGAGGAGCGCCGAGGCCAGGATGGCAACGCCGAGCAAGGGGATGAGCGCGTGAGACTGCACCTTGGCCGGATCGGCCGCCGGCGTGGGCTTGGTGGGCACGGCCGCGGCGAGGATGCCGATGGCCATAACGCCGAGCTGCGGAAGCTGGTCGACAAGCGGCGAGCTCGAGCTCAGGAAGCCGCAACCCACGGCAAACGAAACGATGCCGGCCCACGTCGATTTTTCGAGTAGGCGCGCATAGACATAGGCGAGCGCATTCGCCCAAGAAAAGTGATTCATGGTCGATAGTCCTTTGAGGTTGAGGGTGGCCGGGGAAATCGGGAAGCGCCGCGCGGTGGCCGGCCGCGAGGCCCGATCGCTAGAGCTCGAGCGCCTTGCGCGTTACCGGGCCGGCGATGCCATCGGCCGCCAGGCCGTGGGCGCCCTGCCAATCGGCGAGAGCTCGGAAAGTCTGAGGGCCAAACCACCCGTCCGCCGGCGCGAGGCCGAGCTTGCGTTGGAGCGCTTCGACGTCCTGGCCGTGGCAACCTTCGAAGAGATCCCGAGCGCCGATCGGCTGGAATGCGGCCGCGTGCTCGAGGATGGCGAGCTTGGGCATGTCGCCGGCGTTCCGCGGCGCCGTGGCGATGGCGGCGATATTCTCGCGCGCTTCGACTGACTTGAGCCGGCCGAGCTCATCGAGGCTGTGCATTTGGCGATAGGGATAGACGGGGCACGGCCGCGGGTCGATTTCACAATGGCCGTGAAAGGTGACCGGCGCCCCGAGCGCGAAATAGGCGGCGTCAATCGCCACCATGAGGTTGTGAGTGGCCGCGAGGCTCTCCGGCGTGAATACCTTGGAGCCGTGAGTCGATATCGCGATGGTGGCCACGTTGCCCATGTGCACCATGTCGGGCGCCACCAAGGGAACCTCGCCGAGCTGAGCCGCCGGCGTGAGCTCGAGCGGGCGCCCGGTCGCCACCTTGCCGCGTTTATCGACAACGAAATGGTAGCCGATACCGGCCCACCCGTTGGCGAGGTGCCAGCGGTTCACCTCTTCGGCGAGGCCCACGCCGGCGAGCTCCTCATTGTCCGAATCGGTGCAATGGAGAAACACGCGCGTCACCTTGCGCACCGGCGCGCGAAAGCTCGCCGGGTCGAATAGCCCGAAATTCCACATGGTCGGTTTTCCTTTTCAGGGAGAAGGCGGAGGCGCCGAGTAGCCGAACACGCGGCCCTCGAGCACGGTGATGCGCCGGTCGTGTTCCTTGAGTTGCGCGGTGGCCACCGAGGCGCGCGCGGTGCCGACCGTCTTGTAATCGGCGAGCGCCTCGCGGGTGGCGCGCACGTCACTCGACAAATTGGACAGAAACCACGCCGCCACGCCGAGGATGGCCGCGATAATCGGCGGCGCCGTCACCATCGAGAGCCGTGCCCATGCCTGCAATGCCTCATTGCGCGCAATCGCGCGCATGCGCTCGCCGTTGCCGTTGCCGTTGCCGTTGCTGCCGTTGGCATCGCTCATCGGTGCACTCCACGCATGAAAAAGGCGGCCGAAGCCGCCACCGTTCTCGAGCTCGAGGCGCTCGCCGGTTAGGCGAGGCCCGCGGTTATGTCGATCGCATCGAGCGCGGCTTGATCGGCCGCGGCCGTCACCGCGTCTTTGAGCGCCGCGCGCTGGTAGAACTTGGCGGCGCAATAGTCCGCCGCCGCTTGCGCCATGGCGATGAAGTCCGGCACCGCGAGCGCGAGATAGGTGTTGTCCGCCATGCGCCAGCGAAAGCCGCCGCTCGGCCACGTGAGGCCGGCGACATTCTGTTGAACCGCGAGAGCGCGCGCGAATATCTGCCCTATCTTGGCTTGGCTCTCTTCATCGACTTGCAAGGTCTTGCCGTTGAAAGGAGCGCCGGCGGCGAGCGCCAGGCCGAGGCCGAGCTTTGCCTGATAGGCCGCCTCGATCGCCGCGCGCTTGAGATTGCGCGAGTCCTCGAGAGAGGCGGCCACCAAGTCCGTTGCACCGTCCTCGAGGTATTCTTGGCCCTCGAATTGAGCCGCTGCAAACCGGCCCGCAACCTTGCCGGCGCCATCGCGCGTGACATACCAACCCATGGTGCTCGCTCCCTTCTTAATCGTCGCGGCCGGCGCGATCTATCCAACCCATGGTCGTGCCGTAGAGGGTTAGAGAGCTCACGGTGGCGCGCGCCCTGATTTGCGCCGAGGTATTCGTGCGCACGTTCTGAGCCGTCACTTGCACGCCTTGCGCCGTGGTGCCGGCATTGGCGAGCCCGGTGGTCGACGGCGCCACGTCGTTCGCATCGAGAGCGGTGAAGATGGCGGCCTCGTCGGCGCCGCCGCCGGCATATTTGCAATTTGCGCCGAAGAGCGCGTTGACTTTCACGCCGGTGGGAACATACCCGAACGTCAAGGTTGAGGCCGCGGTGCCCACCGATACGCCGTTGAAATCCACTTGCGGCGTGGTCCATAGGAATTCATCGCCATTTTGCGAGAATGCGAGAATGTGCGAGGAGGCGTCGGTGCGGAAGGACATGCGCCGGCGTTTGTAGATATAGCCGGTCGGCATGGTCGGCGCGCTCGGCGACGTTGAGGCGAGCATTGCCGTGGTGCCGTCCGCCTTGCCGATAACGAAAGCGTGGTACCACGTGCTCGCCGCGAGCGCGCCGGCGTCGAGGCCGTTGGCGCCCACCGTGCCGCAATCGAGCGTGACGGCCGCCAGGCTCATCATCACCGCATCGGTGGAATCGGCGGCCTCGCCGGCGGTGAAGTCTATTTTGGTATTGGGCGAGCCACTGTTATTCGAAGCGGTGATGCCGGCGCGATAGGATCGGCGGAGAGTATTCGGCACCACGTAATCCGCGCGCCACGTGCCCTTGGCGCCGTCATAGATGTACATAGTGCGCCGCGTGGCCGGCGCCGTGGCCAAGTCGGTGGTGTCGCCGCCCGCCGGCGCGAAGGTCACGCCGTTGGAGCTCGAGCCGTAGGGCTGCACGAAGAAATAGAAGCCGTGGCCCACGCCGGTGGTGGCCGCGGCAATGCCGGTGAGCGTGCGGCTCGCCGCGGTGCAATCGAAAGCGAGGGTCTTGCCGATATCGTCCGCGGTGAGCACGTAATTGGCCGCGCCCTTGTCCTCGAATTTCGAGCGCAGGCTGGCGGCATAGATATTCGCGGCGCCGCCGGCGAGGCCGAGATAGTGCCGGCCCTCTTCGGCGTGGCTGGCGGCCGAGGTGCGCGTGCCGCTGATATAGCGCTTTTTCACCCATGCCGTGGCGATGCCGAGCGCGTAGTCGAGCCACATGGCGCCGGCCGGGAGCCATCCCATGACGTTGGCCACGCCGTTCACAAGCGGCGAGAGCAAATGCTTGAGCACGGTGTTGAGCGTGGCCGAAAAGACGTAGATGGGCGCGTCGGTGGTTTGCCAGTTGATGAGCGCGCCGGTGCTCGAGTAGAGAAGCGTGCGGCCGGTGATCTTGTCCGGCGGTCCATAGGCGAGCGTGCCGTAACCGATTTCCCACGTCGAGCCGTCGCTATTCTCCGCGACGTAGAGCACGGCCGAGGTGTCGGCAAAGACCTGGCGCCATGTCTGCCAGGAAGTCACCGCCGTGAGCGTGTAATCGGTTGCCGAGCCCGTTATCAAGCTCGATTGCATTACCTTGTCACCAAGCATGTGGCCGGCTCCGGGTTAGGGCACTTCGCGGAAATTGAGCGGCACCGAATACATCGGGCCGTTGACGGTGAACTGCGGCAAGAGGTTGTGCACTTGCGGCGTGCTGAATACCGCTTGCATGCTTTGCCGGTGAAAGTCGGTCGTCGCGCTCGGGTCGAGAAGGCAGGCCACATCGCCCCACATGCCGCGCAAGCGCATCACCTCGCCTACGCCGTCTTGCACCGAGCGCAAATCCTCGCCCGAGATTTGAAGAGCGAAGAGCCGCGGCGCGCTGGCGTTGCGCCTATCGGTGAAAACGTGGCCGTAATCGGTGATTACTTGAACGTCCTTTTGGTCGCGCGCGAGCGGAGAGCCGCCGAGGTCGAAATTGAAGGTGGGTTGCCAGTAGGCGCCGAGCATCAAGCGGCCCGCCTCGAGGTAGCCGGCGGCGTTGCCGGCATCGGCGATATCGAGCTGCCAATAGCGGAGCGTTGCCGAATTCCACGAAACCCATGAGAGATATTGCGGCCAATTGGCGTCCGCCGGCTTGCCCGTCACCGGCCACGCCGACACCGCGGTGGTGTCCACCGTGGGCGCCGAGGTGACGCCGCCGGCGGTGGTCGCCCCCCTCACCCGGAGCGTGGCGGCCGAGGTGAGGTTGTGGCCGATGAGCGCCAGGCCGTTGCAGGCCACGGCCGAGCCCATGTCGATCGTTACAAACTCGGTGGTGCCGTTTGAGCGCCATTTCTTTCGCGGCTGCATGGATTGCAGATTGCCCACCGGCAAGCTCGACACTTGCGACGATGCCGCGAGCGTTGCCGCATCCGAGAGCGTGGGTGAGAGAAGTGTGATGTTTTGCACGTCCTAGCCCCACAGTCGCAAGGTCGGCTTGCCGTTGCCGTTCACGGCCACGCCCTGGCAAAAGAGATTGCGGCTCGCGCCGAGCCCGAGCCGGTTGGAATTCGCCACCGCGAGCACGCGGCCCACCACATCGGCGAACGGGTCCATGGCCACCGGGATTTCGAAAGGCTCGCGAAGCGCCTTGAATATCTGTTGCTGCCGGTCGCCCTCGGCCTGAGCGTCCGCCGGATTGACAAAGCCGCCATCGACCGTGACCACCGGCGCCGATGGATAGGCCACCGGCATGAATAGATCGGTTGAGGTGGTGAAGCGGCTCACCGCCATGGCGATCGCGGCGTCGGCTTGGTCCACGCTTGTGGCAATCTGGTTGGTGGTCATTTGCGTGTAATTCTTCGACCACCCCATGAGCGTGGCCCGCCGGCGCACCGGATAATCAACCATCGAAGGCTCGCCGACCCGGATTTCACCGGGACTCGAGTCGTCCGGATAGTAGAGCGTGAAGAGCGGCGCCTCTTGCGCCGGGTCGATGAGCTGGCCATAGGCGAGCAAGCCGTTGAGCCGAATGCACCACCACCCGGCCACGCCGCTCATCACAAGGCTCAACGACGCGGCCTTGGTGCTCTCTTGGTCGAAGTAGAAGCCAAGCGGCGCCGGCTGGTATTGCTCGAGCGCAGCGTGGGCGGTGGCGTCGATGCCGTCCGGATCGCTCACCACGATATTGCCGCGGCCGGTGGCGATGCGGCGCGCTATCTGAGCTCGGGTTGAGGGATAGCCGAGCCCGTTGATGGTGTCGTTGTCGCCCTGCACATCGGCGGTGATGAGATAGACCGGCGCCGAGCCGATGCGGAACAGGCCTTTGGCCAGGCACGTGGCGTAATGGCCGCCGGCCACGGTTGCCGCGGCGAGCGACGCATAGTCGGGGAAATCGCCATCATTGGTGAGCGCCTTGAAACCGTCTTTCACGGCGGTGATGGCGCGCACCGATGAACAGGAAACTTGATAGCAGAGGAGCGCGGCGTTGATCTGCACCGGCGTGATGTTGAACACCTGGCCCACCGCATAAGGCTTGATGATGCCGGTGAGCGTGGCATCGCCATCCTCGCCGCCGGTGCCACCGTAGCGGAGGCCATGCAGCTCGGCTTGGTTGAGCTGCCAAGCCAAGTCCCTGAGCTTGATTTGCTTCTTGCGAAGGTCATAGAGGATGCCGGCCGTGGAGAGATTTGCCACCACCGAGTAGCTCGAGAACGCCGCGTCGGGCTCTCCGCGGAGGAGTTGCAGCGGCGCCCCGTCCCACCCGAGCGTTCGCAGGCCGTCGAGCTCGCCATCCGGGTCATCGAGCTCGAGCACGCCAATGGTGTTGCTGCCGCCCGAGAGAGGATCGGCACCTTTCCAGAGGTTGATTTCGTAATTGAAGTTGCCGTTGAGCTTGCCCGGCACCCACGTGTTCGCCGGTGTATCGGTCGGCGAGCTCGAGCGCGCCGCGTTGCCGGTGGCCGCCGGATAGATGGTTGCCGATCGGCCTTGAGTGGTGAAGTAGCGGGCCTTTCGCCGGTCGATGGCGCCGCCGGGGAACGGCAGGCCGGGCAAATCCAAGGTGAGCGACGAATCGAAAGGCGAGAGCCGGAGCAAATAGGCTTTGCCCTCATGCGTGCCGAGGTTGAACGGATCGGCGCCCACATAGATGAGGAAGGCGCGCGCAATGTCGCGGTCGATCGTGCCGCCGGGAAACGGCGGCGCCGCCCTGAGGTAAACCTTGTCTCCCATGGCTTAGGCGAGGTTGGCGCGCTTGAGAACGGCGGTGAGCTCGGACAATTGGCTAGTGAGGTCGTCGACCTTCTGCTGCGATTGCTGAAACATGGTGGCGAGCTGGTTGTATTGGTTCGCCATCACGCTCACCGTGGTGTCATTGGCCGCCACCGGCGTGCCCGAGCTCGAGCTCGAGGCGCCGGTGAGCGTGTCCACTTGCGTGGCCAAGTCCTGGCGGAGCTGCGAAACAATCGCCTGATACTCCGGGCCGCTCGCGAAGTAGGAGCGCGCCGCGGTGGCATAAGCCTCGGCGTAGCTCGAGAGGTTGGTGATTGCGGTTTGGTCGCCGCCCTGAGCCTGAGCGAGCGCCGCGGTATAGGTCGCTTTCGTGCCGAGATAGGACGTGTCCGGCGAGGCGTTGGCGAGGTCGCCATAGGTGAGCCGCTGAATAAGGCTCTGCAGATTGGTGACGGCGCCGCTGTAGAACTGATCGACCATTTGCGCCTGCTTTTGCGTGTAGTAGGCGGTGATTTTGTCGATATCAACGTAAACGCCGGTGATGTTGTCCTTGATGTACTGAGCCGAGGCGAGCGCGGCATCCCGCTCATCATTGAGCGCGCGCATTTGCACCGCGAGCGGGTTGAGCATGTTGTCGATGAAGTCTTGAGCGGTGCGCTGCGTTTCCTTCGCGAGCTCGGCGTTGATCGGGTCGAGTGAAAGGCCGTAAGTGCTCGCTTGCGCGGCGAGCTGCTGAAATTTCTGATTAAGCTGGTCGACCGAGTCTTTTACCGGGTTCATCGCCTTGCCGAGCTGGTCATAGGCTTTGGCGAAGTCGACAAGGGTTTGAGTATCCTTGAGGCTCGACGGCGTGGCGGTGTTGAGCGCGGTCACCAAGACCTTCTGCAGCGAGTCGGCGATGCCCTTGATGGCATTGTTGAGAACGTCTTGCTTGAAAATCTGTACCGCGAGCTGTTCGCCGGCGGCCTGGATATCGCCGCCGGTCGATATTTGCGACTCGCCACCGCCGGGCGCCTCGGTGAAGGCTTGAATGTAGTTTTGGCCGACCCACTGTTGCCCATTCCAATAATGGGTGGTGCCCTGGTCGATGCGGCCGCCGTAGAGCTTGCCGCCGATCGGCGTGCCGCCGGTTTGCGTGATGAGGCCGAGCACGCTTTGCCCGATCGCCGCGGCGGTGCCTTGCATATTCGCGCCGCCGCCGAGCGAGCCGTTATCCCATGAGTAGAGTTGCCCCTGGTTTCCGAAGCCGAAACCGCCGGAGCCATAGACTAGCGCCGGCATCGGCGGCACTTGCTGGCCACCGCCGCCGAAGAGGCCGCCGAGCAAACCGCCGAGCAATCCAACGCCCATGCCGATCGGGCCGAAGGCGGAGCCGATGAGGCCCACGCTTGCCGCCAGCGAAAGGCCGCCGCCGATGATGCCGGACAGGCCGCCGATGGTTGAGCCCATCGAGCCGTTGCCGTTGACAAGGTTGAGGGCGCCAAAGCCGATCGAGCCCAAGCCGCCGAGAAGGCCGAGCGGCGTGAGGCCGGCGCCGGCCGCGCCGCTTAGCGTCGGCACGCCGGCCATATCGGCCGGTGCGATGCCGGCATAAGGCCCGGTGAATGGCGTGTTGAGCCATTGGCCGAAACTGCCGAGGAAAGAGGAGCCGCCGCCGCTCGAGAAGAGCGAGCCGAGGCCGAGGCTCGGCATGTTGAAGCCGCCGGTGGTGGCGCCCGCAACGCCTGCGCTCGAGGCGCCGGCGCCGAGCGGGAAGCCGAGCGCCGCGGCATTCGCTGGCGACACAAGACCGATGCCGTTGAGCCCTTGCACTAGAACGCTCATCACCGGCCGCACGGTGGCGAGCGCCAGGAATTCGGCGGCCATCTTGCGAATGATGGTGATGAAGGTTTGGCCGAGCGATTGGAAAGAGAAATTGCCGTTTTGCAGGATTTGGTCGAAGGCATCCGTGGCCGTCGTTTGGATATCGCGGAGTGCCTGTTTAAGTGGCTCCGTCCAAAGCGCCTGCACTTCCTTGAGTTGCTCGGCTTGCGTCTTGAGCTTTTCGTTGGCCTCGATGGCCGCGCGCCGGTTCTCCACGTCCTCGGCCGTGAGCGCGTTGCCGGCCTTCTGTGCCTCTTGCTGAGTCTTGACGCCGGCAATAACGCGCGCCTGCACGTCCGGCGCCTCATTCATCGTGGCGATTTGTGCCCGGAGCAAATCGTTTTGCTTCTCGAGCTCGGTGGTGGCCACCACGAAGGTTTGAGCGGCCGCGCCTTCCTTGGTCGCCTTGATGTATGCCTCGATTTGCGCGGCGAGCGCTTGCACCTTCGGGTTAGCGGCGTCGACCTTGCCGCCGAAAGCCTCAATGGCCTTTTGTAGCGCCTCGGTGTGCGCTTGCTGGTCTTGGAAAGCCTCATCGCCCTTACGCGCGGCGGCCGTCATGGCGTCTTGCGCGGCGGCCGCGGCTCGCAACGTGTCCAAGAGCTTTTGGATTTTCTCGGCCTGAGCGGCCGCGGCCTGCGCATCCGGCGGGTTGCTCACGCCAGGGAAGCCAACGCCGGCGCTCCCACTCGAGCCGAGCCGCGCATTGGCCTCATCCTGAGCCATTTGCGCCTGAGCTGCGATCGAGCGCGCGGCGGCCGTCGAGCCGGCGTAGTCGTTGCCGCCAATGCCTATGCCGGTGGTGGCGCGGAAATTCGCCATGGCGCTGGCGCCGGCGCCGGCGATCTGGCCGAAATACCCGCTCACCGAAGCGCCGCCGCCGCTCAAGCGCGGGAGATTCACCTCGCCTGGCGTGATGCCGAGCCGGTTGGCGAGCCATGGCACCTTGGTGGCCACGCCGTTATTGAGAACGGTGAGCCCCTTCTCGAGCCCATCAAGCGCGGCATTCATGCCGTCCACCATGAGCTTGCCGAGCTGGTCGGGCAGAGCCTTGAATGTCTCGAGGAAGCGCGCAACGAAGCCAACGCCCGCCACCACCATTTCATCAAGCGCGGTCTTTACCGAGTCGCGCGCATCGCCTAGGCTTTGCGTGACGGTTTCCCACGCCTTCGCAATATCGCCGGAGTGCTCCGCCGCCTGGCCGGCGCCGGATAGCCCGAAAGTGATGCCGGCCAGCAAGTCCTTGCCGCCGTTGTCGTACCAGTCGAGAATCTTTACGAGCCCCTCGTCGACGAAGGCACGTAGCTTTAATTTCGCGACTTCGGCCGAGTCCTCGAGCTCCTTGAGCCGGTGAGTAGTGTGCTCATCCATCATGGTGCCCATGCGCATGGCCGCCGCGGCGCTCGCGTCGAGCCCTGCCGACATGTCTTGAAGCACCGGAATCATCGCGCGGCCGCCGCGGCCGAAGAATTCGAACATGGCGGCCGAGCGCGCCGCCGGGTCTTGAATGGCGAGGATTTTGGCCGCCACCTCGCTCATCAAATCGGCGGTGGGCCGGAGGTTGCCGTTGACGTCGAGAATTTTGACGTGGAGCCGATCGAGCGCGTCGATTTGCGCTTTCGAGCCCTGAGCCGCCAGGCCGATGGTTTGCGAGAAGCGGCCCAAGCCTTGCTCGAGCTCATCGAAGCTCACGCCGTTGCGCGCGGCAATGAGCTCGAGGGCCTGAAAGTTGCGCGTGGAGAGCTGCACGCGGTCGGCCAAGTCATCGAGCCTGGCGCCGGCGTCAATGGCGCTCTTTGCCATCGAAAGCAACCGCTCGCCGAGTTGCTCGAGCTGCAGGATGAGTTGAGCCTTGATGGCGCCGCCCATGCTGGCAATCGACTTTTCCATCCGCGCGAGCGTGGAGTCGATGGAGCCGGCCTGTTGCTCGAGCGCTTGCAAGGCGCGCGTGGCCGCGGCCGACCCGTCCACCGCCTTGGACGAGTCGACAACGATTCGGATGATTTTTGTGGTTTGGTCCATCCCGCTCACCGATTTCTCTGCCGCCCGGCTTTATCTGCCGCGGCCTTGGCGTCGGCTGCGATGCGCTTTACCTCGAGCTCGATGAAGAAGTCGTCAATCAGGACGACAATCTCAACGAAGTCCTCGAGCGCATCGCCCTCATATCCGAGGTGCTCGCCCTCGCGCCGGATGGTGTCGCGCGGGATAGGCCGGGGCAGCGAAAGGCCGCCGGCCAATCCCATCGAAATCGACTCGCGCGGCCGATCGCGCGCGAGGGTGAGGAAGGCTTGCCAAAACGGTTCCGCTTCCTCATCGAGCGTCGGGCGGGATAGCAAGCGATCGACGGCCCACGCCTGGCCTTTATCGGCCGCGTCACGCCAGGCCGCGAGCTCGCCGGCGTGCTCGCTATCCCACCGGATTAGTTTTTTACGTTCTCCACCACGGCCTCGATACGCTGGCCGCGGAAATTCTTGGTGTCGTAGATGATGGCGTTAACCGCCTCGAAAGCGTCATCGGCTTGCAAGAGGAATGCCTTGCACGCCTCGCGCGTGAACGGGATGGTATTGCCGCTTGCGTCGAGCGGGCCATCGTGGCGCTTGCCATCGCCATCGGTGAAAAACCAATCCTTCACGATGATTTCCGAGAACACGCCGGCGAGATAATCGCGGGTGCGCTTGGCATCCGCTCGAGCGTTGCTCAAGCGGTTGAGCTCGGCGCGAATCTGGCCGCTCCGGGCCTTCCACGCCGGGTTGGCATCGGTGGCGGCGAGCACGATGAGCGTGATGCCGCCCTCGAGGCCGAGCTCGGCACCGCTTTCGCCTTCGATGGTGAGGTTGCGCTTGAGGTGGTCGATGTTGGCAAAATTGAAGTCAGGCACGTTGAAACTCCCGGTCGGTGGAGGGTGGGCCGGCCGCCGACCAAACGGCCGGCCCGAGGCGCGCGCTTTTCGGATTGGTCGAAGCGCTCGAGCGGTGGCTATTCGCCGGCCGCTTTGGCGAGCCCCTTGGCTATCCAATCGGCCGCATCCGTCTCGGAAGCGTCGACCGTGAGGCCGGCGGGGTAATCCTCGCGCTTCTCGGGCTTGTCCTCGCCCTGAGAAACGAAGCGGTGAAAATTCTGCAAGATGGTGACCTTGCGCATGGTGATGGACTCCGAGTGAGTGGGAAGAGCGGGGAGCTCGATCTCGCGCGTGACGCCGCCAGAATTAAGCGACGTTGCGGAGGAGCTTGAGCGCGGTGGTGTCGGCCGCGAAGTAGCGCGCCATAAAGTGGAGCGTCACCATGTGGGTGCCGCTGGCGCCAGGATCGTCCACGTCGGGATTCCACACGTCGCAGTTTCCGGCAACGAGCTCATCCTTGTGGTTCGCCACGCCGCCGATGGTGAGGTCGAGCGTTTGGCCGGTTTGCCGCGTGGTGAAGGTCGAATAATCCGTGAGCTGAGAAAAGTAGAGCTGCACGGTGCCTTCGAAGTTGAAGAGGCCGAGGCCCGTTGAGTACGGGTCATTCGAGCCCCATGAGTACCGCTCATAGCCGGCGTTGGTGAGCGTGGCTTGCAAGCTCACCACCTTCGGCGTGGTGAGGCCGAAGAGGCTGTTGACGGTGATATCCGCCGGCGTGATCGGGTCATCGCCTGGCGTTGGGCTGGCGTAGGTCGAGCCCACGATGGCGGTGGTGGCCGTGTTCTCGCCGAGCGCCTTGAGGCCGAACGAGAGCGAGCCGGGTTGCCCGTTCTGAAAGCCGATGCTCACTTGATCGCAAACGCACCCGGTGAGCCGGCGGTAAGGATTGGTGCCCCCGTTATTGTAGCGCTCCTCGAGCGTGAAGCTCTGAATCGCGCTCCCGGCCTTGAGCACGTTGGTGGCCCACGCCGAATTGAACGCGCTCGACCAAAGAATGTCGGTCCCGGCGTCGCGCGAGTAGGCGAGCTCGATGCTCTTGGGGTAGGAGTTGAGCCCCTTGGTCATGCTGGCGGCCATGCGGTCGCTCCGGCGCTCCGGCGAGCGCGTGGAGGGCCGATTCGGCGTGCCGTTGACTCGCGTGTCGCGAAGCAAGAGGAAGGCCGGAGTCGCCGGCGTGGTGCCCACGGTTACCTCGGGGACCACCGCCGATTGTTTGAGTGCGCTGTCCATAGGGGACTCTCCTTTCAACGGACATTAAAAAGCCGGCGATGGGCGCCGGCGGGTTGCGGTGGTGCTAGTGGTACGCCCTAGCCCACATTGAAAACTTGGTATGCGAGAGCGATGGACTCGGCCCACATGCCGCCCTCGGTGTGGCCGTTGCCCATGGCGCCAACCGCGTTGATGCGGATGAAGCGGTTAGGCCCGTACTGTGTGAAGGCGATGCGGCGGCCGCGGTACGCCTTGCGTAATTGGGAGGCATAGGTTTCGGCGGTGTCCCGATCGCGCGAGAGAGGTGCCACCACGCGGAGCGTGATTTGCCCCTCTTCCTTGAATTCGTTGGAGCCTGGCGCCCCGAAAGTGTCCTGATTCTCACTCGAGCCGGGAAACTCGAGGTCGAAATATCCGGTGGAGGCGTCCGGGTTGTCGCTGGTGTTGAGCGTATCGCGCCGCACCCATCCGATGGCCGGCGCGGCGCCGGCGATGAGGCTATCCAAATCGGCGCGGATGGTATCGCGGAACGGGTCACCGGACATTTAAGCGGCTCCCTGAGCCTCGAGCGCGTTGAGGTCGAAAGGCTTGATAAAGAACTGAATCGCCGGGTAAACGAGATCGCGCCGCACGCGCTTGCGCGCCTTCTGCCCTATCAATCGGTTGAGCGTCTTGCTCTTGTGACGGCCGCCGCCGATGTAGCCCCAAACCTTCACGCCGGTGCTGAGCGTCACATACTTGAAATCGAAGAAGAAGGATTTGCCATAGCGCTGGATGAGCTCGGGAAGCACAACGCGCTCATAGACGCCGCGCGGAGCCTGTTTGCTCAGTCCCGCAACCGCCGAGAGGCCGCGCTTGCGCGAGCCCTTGCGCCCTTCGATTTTCTTGGCGTAGGGCTGCACGTTAACGATTTGCACGCGGTCGCCATCCTTCACGTTGCGAAGCGCCTGCCAAATGTTCCCTTGAATCTCGGCGCCGTTGAGCATCACCACGTGGCTCGAGGCGTAACGGCCGGTCTTTACCGGGCTCTTTTTCTGCAGCTCGGTGAGCGCCCAATAGACTGCGGCCGCCATGTCCGGCCGCGCCAGGAATTCGATTTTCCCGAACGGTTTGACTTGCTGATAGTCGCGCCGCACCACGTTATCGGTAACGACCACCGGCTCATTGTCGAAACCCTTGCTAACCTCTTCCGTGAGCGCTTGCTCGGCAATGGTGATGGTGTTCGCCTGCACCCACTTGCCGATTGAGTCGATATCCGCCGGCGGCCCGCCGAGGTTCTCGATGGTGACGTTGCGGGCCACTAGCCCACCACCTCAATGTCATAGTAGGCCACGGCGCCGCTATCGCTCACCGGCCGCACATCGGCCACCTCGCGCACCCGGCTATCGACCGTAAGTGTGTCGCCGCGCCGCGGCTCTTTGCTGGCCCAAGCCGAGGCGGCGAGCTCAACGGTGCCGATTTTCACCCGGAAGCGCTGTTGCTCGGCGGTGTTGCCGATCGACTCCACGTTCTCGCGAATGAGGATGCGCTTGGCCTGGAGCGTGATGGTGGTGCCCTCGCCATCCCGAGCGAGCACCATGGATTCACCGCGCTCGGCGAGCACGCGGTTGAAAACGTCCACCACGCTCATGGGACGGGGTTTCTATAATCCTGCAACGCCGCCTCGACGTTGGGCAGTAAGCCCGAGTCGCCGATCGCGTCGCCGCCAGGCACCGAATAGGAAACGGTTGCCACCTCTTGCACCGCCTCTGACCGTATCGCCGGGTCTCGCTTGCGGCCGAGAAACACATAACGGATTTGGTCGATGCATGCGGCCTCGATTTCGGGCGGCACATCGGTGGGCAAAGACCATCCGCAATCGAATTCGACCACGATGGCGTTAGGACTCCAGAACGCCGGCCGGCCCTGCGCATCGAGGCGCTCGAGGCGGCCGGAGAAGCCGCCGATGAACTTGTAATCAGTGCCGAGCACCAAGTCGGTGCCATCCTCGGTGACGCCGGTGATGGCCGTGATGGGCACTCGCCAGGGCAGATAAAGCGCGGGGCCGCGGCGGTATTCGTTGACGTTGCGGAATTCCACATAATTCGGGAAATCGGTGGGCGCGTACCACGTGGCGCGAAGCGACTCGGCGCCGAGCGTTGGGCGAT
>Ga0070741_10011371_pt1 | contig 16451 bp, 9 predicted proteins | sample Coa_R1_4_FD_66440 | JGI IMG/M metagenome (GOLD analysis project Ga0070741, IMG submission 66440) | Surface soil microbial communities from Centralia Pennsylvania, which are recovering from an underground coalmine fire - Coalmine... | ecosystem: Environmental > Terrestrial > Soil > Unclassified ...
CCGAAGATGATGAAGTGGAAGTGGGCGACGACGAAGTACGTGTCCGTCGTCTGCTGGTCGAACGGGATGGCGGCGAACATGATCCCGCTGAGTCCGCCGATCACGAAGAAGACGATGAAGCCGCCGATGAAGAGAAGCGGGGCGCGGAACTCGGGCCGCCCGGTCACGACGGTGAACAGCCAGGCGAAGATCTGGATCGTCGACGGGATCACCACCATCATCGAGGCGGCGGCGAAGAAGATCAGCGTCGTCTTCGGCAGCGGCGTCGCGAACATGTGGTGCGCCCAGACGCCGAAGCCGATGAACGCGACCAGCAGCTCCGCGAGCGCGACGAGCGGGAAGGCGAGCATGCGCCGCTTCGCGAACGTCGGGATGATCATCGTCGCGATCCCGAACGCGGGCAGGACGATGATGTAGACCTCGGGATGGCCGAAGAGCCAGAAGAGGTGCTGCCATAAGAGCGGGTCGCCCCCGTGCGCGACGTCGAAGAAGTGGAATCCGAGCTTGCGCTGCAGCTCGAGGAAGACGAGGTCCGCTGTCAGCGCCGGCAACGCGAACAGGAGCGAGAACGAGACCGCGAGCATCGCGTAGGTGAACAGAGGCATCCGGTTCAGCGACATCCCCGGCGCGCGCAGCTTGAAGATCGTGACGATGAAGTTGATCGCGGCGACGGTCGACGACATGCCGTTGAAGATCAGCGCCAGCGCGTAGAAGTCGACGTTGTGCGCCGGGTCGTAGCTCTTGAGCGCGAGCGGCACGTAGTCGAACCAGCCGGCGTTCGGCGCCTGGCCGATCGCGAGGCCGGTGTAGAGGAACAGGCCGGATCCGAGGAAGAGCCAGAAGCTGAAGGCGTTCAGGCGCGGGAAGGCCATGTCCCGGGCGCCGATCACGAGCGGGATCAGGTAGTTCCCGAAGGCGCCCGTGGTCATCGGGATGATGAAGAAGAAGATCATCGTCACCCCGTGCAGCGTGAACAGCTGGTCGAAGGTGTTCGGGTCGACGACAGTGCCGTTCGGGACGGCGAGCTGCGTGCGGATAAGCAGCGCCTCGATGCCGCCCGCGCCGAAGAACGCGAGCGTCGTGAAGAAGTACAGGAGCCCGATCCGCTTGTGGTCGGTCGTCGTCAGCCAGCCGGTGACGCCGCGCGGCTCCTCCCAGATGCGCTCGAGTCGGCGCAGGCGGGCGAGCGCGGGAGCGGAGAGGTCGACGTCGACGGCCATTACCTCAGGCCGTCCAGGTAGGCGACGAGGGCGTTCACCTCGTCGGAGGAGAGGCCGAGCCTCGGCATGTGGTTGCCCGGCTTGATGTGCTGCGGGTCGCGGATCCAGTCGGCGAGGTCGTTCGGGTCGTTCGGGAGCGTGTTCGCCGCCAGGCTCGAGCGCGACGCGACGTGCGTGAGGTCGGGGCCGACCTGCCCGATCGCGCTCGTGCCGCGGATCGTGTGGCAGTCCGCGCAGGACTCGGACACGAACTCGGCGCGGCCGCGCCGGGCGAGGGCTCCCGCCGGCGCCGCAGCCGTGCGCTTCTGGGCGGCGAGCCAGGCCCGAAAGCGGGCCGGCGGGTCCGCATAGACGAGGAAGGACATGTGCGCGTGCTGGAGCCCGCAGAACTCGGCGCACTGGCCGCGGAAGACCCCCGCGTGCTCGGCGTCGAGCAGGACCTCGCCCGGCCGGCCGGGGACCATGTCGATCTTCCGGTTCAGCTCCGGCACCCAGAAGCTGTGGATCACGTCGGCGGTCGAGACACGCGCCAGCACGCGCTCCCCGACGGGGATGTGGATCTCGTTCGCGGTCTCGACGCCCGAGCCGGGGTAGCGCACCTCCCACCACCAGTCGTGGCCGACGACCTCCACGGTCATCTGTGTCGATCCCGCTTTCGGCGCAGCCGTGGAGTTGATGACGAAGACATCCGCCCAGACGAAGAGGGCGGAGAGGATCACGATCGGGACCCCGACGCCGAGCCCGACGATCCACGCGGTCGCCGCCCTGTCGCTGCCGCCGAACGGGAGGTTGGGCCGGTTGCGCCGCCACCAGCCGAGAGTCAGCAGGAAGACGACGATCGCGAAGCCGATCCAGCTTCCGATCATCATCACCCACCACAGGTGGGAGATCTCTGCGGCAGCGTGACTCGCCGGATGGACACTCGACTGGCCGGCGGAAGGGTGGAGAGCGGGCCGCATGAGCTGCCATGCGTTTTTTCTCCCTCAGGAGCCGTTCTCAAACGGGCAGCGGTTTTGCTTCCGCGGAGATGGGAATCGGCTGTTCATGGAGATCGGACGTCCCGAGCGTCAGTACGAGATCGAGCCACTCGAGGACCCGGTGCCCCGCGAGGAGCCCGACGAGCGCCCCACTCGTGAGCGCGAGCTGGCCCTGCCCGCGCTGGAGCCCTTGACGACTTGAGGGACTCCGAGCGGGACGCGAAGGCGCCGGACTACGTCGAGCCGGTGCGCGGCTGGCGAACCTGGTTGGTGGTACAGGGCCACGACGGCGCTCGGCTCGCGAGCGTGTCGTTCCCGGCGCTGTGGCCTCGTCGCAGGCGGCTGAGCGCCGAGTGCGGACGGGGATTTCACACCGGCTCCGGGCCGCCGCTACGGGTCGAGCACCGCGCGCCGTCGCTCGACTGCAGTTGCGGGATCTACGCCACCTGGAACCTCGACCGCGCCGCGCAGATCGCCGACTGCGCCACCGCGCGGTTCCGCGACTGCCTCGGCCGCGCCGTGCTCGGTGCCGCCCTTGGCGAGGTCTCTCTCTGGGGCACGGTCGTCGAGTGCGCGCACGGCTGGCGGGCCGGTTTCGCCTATCCGGCCCGGATCTACGTCCTCGCTCCGTCGTACGGCAGACGTTCGCAGGTCGCGAGCGCAGACGAGCTCGCCGCCGACCTGTCGTCCTACGGCGTGCCCACCGACCCCCTCCGTTGCAGCTCCTCGCTCGAGATCCGCCGCCTGATCGGTAGCGAGCGGGCAGATCGCGCCGCCTGACATGGGAGACGTGGTGGTGGTCACCGGGGCTTCGGCCGGCGTCGGCAGGGCAGTCGTCCGCGAGCTGGCTGCAGAGGGCGCGACGATCGGGCTGCTCGCCCGCGGCCAGGCTGGGCTCGAAGGCGCGAAGGCCGAGGTCGAGCGGCAGGGCGGGCGCGCACTGGTTGTCCCGACCGACGTCGCGGATCACGACCAGGTGGAGGCGGCCGCGGAGCGGATCGAGTCCGAGCTGGGCCCGATCGACGTCTGGATCAACAACGCGATGGCGACGATCCTCGCTCCGCTCTCCGAGATCCGGCCGGAGGAGTTCCGCCGCTCGACAGAGGTGACGTATCTCGGCTCGGTCTGGGGGACGATGGCCGCGCTGCGGCGGATGCGGCCGCGTGACCGCGGGACGATCGTGCAGGTCGGCTCGGCGCTCGCCTATCGGGGCATCCCCTTGCAGGCGCCGTATTGCGGGGCGAAGCACGCGTTGCAGGGCTTCCTCGAGTCGCTGCGCGCCGAGTTGCTCCACGAGGGCGCGAACATCCACGTCTCGATGGTTCAGCTGCCGGCGCTGAACACGCCGCAGTTCACCTGGGCGCGGACGCGGATGCCGAAGGAGCCGCAGCCGGTGCCGCCGATCTACCAGCCCGAGGTCGCCGCGAAGGCGATCGTCTGGGCAGCGAAGCACCCGCGGCGCGAGCTGATGGTCGGCTGGCCGACGGTCAAGGCGATCATGGGCAACGCGGTCGCCCCCGGCCTCGCCGACCGCTATCTCGCGAAGAACGGCTACGACGCGCAGCAGCGTGACGAGCCGCACGACCCGTCACGCCCGGACAACCTCTTCGAGCCGGTGGACGTGGACGAGGATCGCGGCGCCCACGGCCCGTTCGACGACGAGTCGCGCGACCGCTCGATCCAGGCGGTGCTGTCGCGACACCGGCGGGTGCTCGGCCTCGGAGCCCTGGCTTCAGCGGCTACGGCCGGGATTCTTCGTCGCCGCTGAGTTTTTCAGTCGCGGACAGCGGGAATCGCGGAAACGTCGCCCTGCGAGGAAAGGAAGTCACATGGCCAAGATCGTCGCCGACTACGTTCTCGAGCGCCTCCGCGAGTGGGGCATCCACCGCATCTTCGGGTACCCCGGCGACGGGATCAACGGCTTCCTCGGCGCCCTCGACCGCGCGGACGGCGACCCGGACTTCATCCAGGCCCGCCACGAGGAGATGGCCGCGTTCATGGCCTGCGGCCACGCGAAGTTCACCGACGAGATCGGCGTCTGCATGGCGACCTCGGGCCCCGGCGCGATCCACCTCCTGAACGGCCTCTACGACGCGAAGCTCGACCACGCGCCCGTCCTCGCCATTGTCGGGCAGCAGAAGCGCATGTCGCTCGGCGCCGAGTACCAGCAGGAGGTCGACCTGCAGGTGCTGTTCAAGGACGTCTCCGAATACGTCCAGGTCTGCATGGACCCCGCGCAGGCCCGCCATCTGGTCGACCGCGCGATCCGCGTCGCGCTCGACCACCGCGGTGTCTCGACGCTGATCTTCCCGAACGACGTGCAGGAGGAGAAAGCCGTCGAGCAGCCGCCGCGCATCCACGGCGCGGTCTTCTCCAGCGTCGGGTACACGCGGCCGCGCGTGATCCCGCCGGCCGGCGAGCTGCAGCGCGCCGCCGAGGTCCTGAACGAGGGCAAGAAGGTCGCCATGCTGATCGGCCAGGGCGCGCGCGGTGCCGCCGACGAGGTTGTCGAAGCCGCCGAGATTCTGGGTGCCGGGGTGGCCAAAGCGCTGCTCGGAAAGGACGTGCTTCCCGACGACTTGCCCTTCGTCACCGGCGCCATCGGCCTGCTCGGCTCCCGGCCGAGCTACGAGCTGATGGAGGGGTGCGACACGCTGTTCATGGTCGGGACGAGCTTTCCGTACTCCGAGTGGCTGCCGAAGGAGGGCCAGGCGAAGTGCGTCGAGATCGACGTCGACGCAACCCGCATCGGCCTCCGCTACCCGGCTGACGTCGGCCTCATCGGCGACGCGAAGGACACGCTGAGCGAGCTCATCCCGCTCCTCGAGCACAAGGACGACCGCTCCTGGCGCGACGAGATCGAGAGCAACGTCGCCCAGTGGTGGCGTGTCCTGGAGGACCGCGCGATGCTCGACGGCGACCCGATGAACCCGCAGCGGGTCGCGTTCGAGCTCTCGAAGGTCCTGCCCGACGACGCGATCATGAGCGCAGACTCGGGCTCGTCCACGAACTGGTGGGCCCGCCAGGTCAAGCTGAAGAAGGGGAACCGCGCGTCCCTCTCGGGCAACCTGGCGACGATGGGGCCGGGGACGCCGTACGGCATCGCCGCGAAGTTCGCCTATCCGAACCGGCCCGTGATCGTCTTCGTCGGCGACGGCGCCTTCCAGATGAACGGGATGAACGAGCTGATCACCGTCAAGCGCTACATGGACGGCTGGCCGGACAAGCGCCTGATCTGGTGCGTCTTCAACAACCAGGACCTGAACCAGGTCACCTGGGAGCAGCGCGTCCTCTCCGGCGACCCGAAGTTCATGGGCACGCAATGGCTGCCCGACTTCCCGTACGCGCGCTACGCTGAGCTGCTCGGCTTCAAGGGCATCTACTGCGACTCGGGCGACGAGATGGCCGCCGCGTGGCACGAGGCGCTCTCCGCCGACAGCCCGGTCGTCCTCGAAGTGAAGGTCGACCCGGAGATCCCGCCGCTGCCGCCGCACATCACGAAGATGGAAGCCCAGGAGATGGCGAAAGCCATGGTCAAGGGCGATCCGGAGCGGATCGGCGTGATGCAGAAGTCGCTCCTCGGCAAGCTGCAGGAGTTCAAAGAAGGCCTCCCCGGGAAGTCTTGATGGCCACGGCCACCCGGACGGCGGCGGCCGTCGAGGGTCTCGACGTCACCGCGTACACGATCCCGACCGATGCGCCGGAGCAGGACGGCACCTTCGACTGGGACTCGACGACGATCGTCGTCTGCGAGGTCCACGCCGCGGGCGAGACCGGCCTCGGCTACACGTACGGCGACGTCGCAACCGGGAAGCTGATCGAGTCGGCGCTCGCGGACGTCGTCCAGGGCTGCGACGCGCTCGAGGTCGGCGCGGCGTGGGAGGCGATGAGCCGAGCCCTCCGCAACATCGGCCGGCCGGGGATCGGGATGATGGCCGCGTCGGCCGTCGACATCGCGCTCTGGGACCTGAAGGCGCGCCTGCTCGACCAGCCCCTCGTCGCCGTCCTCGACGCCCGGCACGACGCGGTGCCGATCTACGGCTCCGGCGGCTTCACGTCGTACTCGCTCGACCGGATCCGCGACCAGCTCGGCGGCTGGGTCGCCGACGGGATCCCTCGCGTGAAGATGAAGGTCTCGCGCGAGCCCGAGCGCGACCCGGCGCGGCTGGACGCCGCGCGCGAGGCGATCGGCCCGGACGCGGAGCTGTACGTCGACGCCAACGGCGCGCTGTCCAGAAAGGACGGGCTCGCCTGGGCACGGCGGTTCCACGACGACTGGGGTGTGAGCTGGTTCGAGGAGCCGGTCTCGTCCGACGACCTCGAAGGGCTCCGGCTGCTTCGCGACGAAGGCCCGCCCGGGCTCGACGTGGCCGCCGGGGAGTACGGCTACGTGGCGCCCGACTTCGTCCGGCTCGCGGGCGTCGTCGACTGCCTTCAGGCCGACGTCACGCGCTGCGGCGGCATCACCGGCCTGCTCGAAGCGGCAGGGATCGCGCGCGGGCGGCAGCTCGACCTGTCGGGCCATTGCGCTCCCGCGGTCTCGACGCACGCGTTCGCCGCGGTTCCGAACCTCCGCCACCTCGAGTACTTCCACGACCACGTACGAATCGAGCAGATGCTGTTCGACGGCGTGCCCGAGCCGGACGGCGGCGAGCTGCGGCCCGATCGCTCGCGCCCGGGCCTCGGGCTCGAGCTCAAGCGAGCGGACGCGCGGAGGTACGCGGCATGACCGGGACGATCCCGACCAAGACAGACCCCCGGTTCCGCACGCCGCCCCGCGCGCAGATGCGGCTCGACCGGGAGCGGCTCGAGAAGGAGCTGCGCGGCCACGTGACCGGCGAGGTGCGCTTCTCGCCCGGCGACCGCGCGCTGTACACGACCGGAGGCTCGAACTACCGGCAGCTGCCGATCGGCATCGTGATCCCGAGGACGATCGACGACGTCGTCGCCACGGTGGCCGTCTGCCGCGAGCTGGGTGCGCCGGTGCTCGCGAAGGGCGGCGGGACGAGCCTCGCCGGCCAGTCGTGCAACGTCGCCGTCGTCCTCGACTTCTCGAAGTACCTGAACGAGATCGTCGAGATCGACCCGGGGCGGCGCCTCGCCCGCATCCAGCCCGGCCTGATCCTCGACCACCTGAGGAAGCCCGCGCAGGACGAGCACGGCCTGACCTACGGCCCCGACCCGTCGACGCACGACCACTGCACGCTCGGCGGGATGATCGGGAACAACTCGTGCGGCACGCATTCGGTGATGGCGGAGTTCCACGGGCCCGGCCCGCTGACAGCGGACCAGGTCGTCGAGCTCGACGTGCTGACCTACCGCGGCGAGCGCTTCCGTGTCGGCCGCGGCGGGGACGGCGTGCCGCCCGAGATCGCGGCGAAGCTCCAGGACCTCGCGCAGCGCTACGGCGACCGCGTCCGCGAGCGCTACCCGCAGATCCCGCGCCGCGTGTCCGGCTACAACCTCGACCGCCTGCTGCCGGAGTACGGGTTCAACGTCGCCGGCGCGCTGGTCGGCACCGAGTGCACGTGCGTGACGATCCTCGAGGCGACGGTCGAGCTGATCCCGAGCCCGCCCGTGCGGTCGCTGGTCGTCCTCGGCTACGAGAACGCGGAGACCGCCGGCGACCACGTGCCCGACGTCCGCGAGCACAAGCCGCTCGCGTGCGAGGGCGTGGACGACATCCTCATGCAGGACATGACGCTCGTCGGCCTGCACGACGAGGACCTGACGATGATGCCGGACGGCCGCGGGCACCTCCTGGTCGAGTTCGGCGGCGAGACGAAGGAGGAGGCCGACGAGAAGGCGATGGCCCTCGTCAAGGACGCGGAGAAGCACAAGGGCCTGAAGGGCTGGAAGCTCTACGACGACCCCGAGGCCGAGCAGCACCTGTGGGACGTGCGCGAGGCCGGGCTGGGAGCCACGGCGTTCATCCCCGGCAAGCCGGACACGTACGAGGGCTGGGAGGATTCGGCCGTCCCGCCCGAGCGCGTCGGGGACTACCTGCGCGAGCTGCGGAAGCTGGCCGACAAGTACGAGTACGAGAGCGCGCTCTACGGCCATTACGGCCAGGGCTGCATCCACGCGCGCTGGAACTGGGATCTCGTCACGCGCGACGGCATCAAGAAGTTCCGCCGCTTCCTCGACGAGGCTTCCGACCTCGTCCTGTCGATGGGCGGCTCGCTCTCGGGCGAGCACGGCGACGGGCAGTCGCGCGCCGAGCTGCTGCCGAAGATGTTCGGCGAAGACCTCGTCGACGGCTTCCGCGAGTTCAAGTCGATCTGGGACCCGGACTGGAAGATGAACCCGGGGAAAGTCGTCGACCCGTACCCGATCACCGACAACCTCAGGCTCGGCACCGACTTCCGCCCGCCGGTCGTGAAGACGCACTTCTCGTACCCGGACGACGGCGGCTCGTTCGCGCACGCGACCACGCGCTGCGTCGGCATCGGCAAGTGTCGGCGCACGGACGGCGGGGTGATGTGCCCGAGCTTCCAGGTGCTGCGCGAGGAGAAGCACACGACGCGTGGGCGGGCGCGAATGCTCTGGGAGATGTTGAACGGAGGCGAGCTCGAGCTGTGGCGCGACCAGGAGGTCTTCGAGTCGCTCGACCTCTGCCTCGCTTGCAAGGGCTGCACGAACGACTGTCCGGTCTCGGTCGACATGCCGACGCTGAAGGCCGAGTTCCTCTCGCATTACTACTCGGGGCGCGTTCGGCCGCGGCATGCCTATGCGTTCGGGCTGATCGACCAGGCGGCCCGGCTCGCTTCGCACGCGCCGGAGCTGGTGAACTTCTTGACGCAGACGCCGGGGCTGTCTTCCGTCGCCAAATGGGCTGCGGACATCTCGCAGGAGCGCGAGATCCCGACCTTTGCGCCGCTGACGCTGCGGGACTGGTTCTTCGCGCGCGGCGAGCGGAACCCCGGCGGACCGAAGGTCATCCTCTGGGCCGACACGTTCAACAACTACATGCACACAGACGTCGGCGTCGCCGCCGTCGAGGCGCTCGAGGCGGCCGGGTTCCGGGTGACCATGCCGCGCGGCCATCTCTGTTGCGGGCGGCCGCTCTACGACTACGGGATGCTCGGGCTCGCGAAGAGGTATCTCGAGCGGGTGCTGGGCGCCCTGCGCGACGAGATTCGCGCCGGGACGCCCGTCGTCGGCATCGAGCCGAGTTGCGTCGCCGTGTTCAAGGACGAGCTGCCGAAGATCCTCCCGAACGACGAGGACGGGCGCCGGCTCTGCAAGCAGACGTTCCACTTCGCCGAGTTCCTCGAGCAGCGCGCCGAGAGCTGGGAGCCCCCTCGGCTCGAGCGGCACGCGCTTCTCCACGGCCACTGCCACCACCGCGCGACGGGCGGCGTGGACGGCGAACAGAAGCTGCTCGAGCGCATGGGCGTCCAGGTCGAGAAGCTCGAGACGACGTGCTGCGGCATGGCAGGATCGTGGGGCTTCGAGGCGGACCACCACGAGCTGTCGATGCGGATCGGCGAGCAGTCGGTGCTGCCGAAGGTGCGCTCCGCGCCGCTCGACTCGCTGATCGTCGCGGACGGCTTCTCCTGCAAGACGCAGATCGAGCAGTCGGGGATCGGTCGCCGGGCGCTGCACGTCGCCGAGGTGCTGCAGCTCGCGCTCGAGCACGGCCCTTCGGGCCCGCCTGGCCGGCCGGAGCAGGCGCGCCGCCCGCGGCCCGAGCCGCCGGCGTCGCGCCGCGCGACCCGAATCGCCGCGGCGGCAGCCGTGCCGGTCGCGGCCCTGGCCGCGTCGGCCGTCGCGCTCGCACGCCGCTGACCCGGCGCCCGCCCTGGGCCTGTCCCAGTGCCTGTCCCAGTGGCTGTCCCTGGGCCTGTCCCAGTGCCTGTGACTACCGCCTGCCCTCCGCCAGCGCGTCCTTGACGGCCACGGCCGCGCGGATCAGGGACAGGTGGGACAGTCCTTGCGGGAAGTTGCCGAGGAAATCGCCGGTCGACGGGTCGATCTCCTCGGCGTAGAGGCCGACGTCGTTCGCGAACGCGAGCACCTCCTCCATCAGCTCGGTCGCCTCGTCGACCCGGTCGAGCCGGGCGAGCGCCTCGACGAGCCAGAACGAGCACGCGACGAACGCGCCCTCCTCGGTTTCCTGCCCGGAGTAGCGGTAGAGCAGGGCCCCGCGCCCGAGCTCGCGGCGAATCGAGTCGGCGGTCGCCGCCACACGTTCGCGGTTGACGTCGCCGTACCCCCGCTTCGAGCAGAGCAGCTCGGCCGCGTCGAGCTTGTCGGCGTCCGGAAACTGGAGATAGGAGCCGCGCTCCTCCGACCAGCACTTCTCCTCGACGAACGCCTCGATCTCCGCGATCGACTTCTGCCAGCGCTCGACGTCGCCGTCGCGGATCTGGCCGTGCTCCGCCAGGTCGAGTGCGCGCCGAAGCGCCGTCCAGCAGGCGACCTTTGACTGCGTGTAGTCCTCGCGGTCGCGCAGCTCCCAGATCCCCGAGTCCGCGTCCCGCCACTTCTTGCACACGTTGTCCGCGACGCCCGAGAGCAGCTCGCCCGTTTCCTCGTCGAGCTCATTCCCCTCGCTCACGTACGCCCAGGCCGTGTCCATCAGGTCGCTGTAGCCGCCGAGCTGGAGCTGGTCGCCGGCGCCGTTCCCGACCCGCACCGGTTTCGAGCCGCGGTAGCCGGGCCAGTCGAGCTCCTCGCAGCGGCGCAGCACGGTCCCGTCGAGCTCGTAGATCGGGTCGACGTCCGGATGCGTCTCGCTCACCGCCCGCAGCAGCCATGTCAGCGACTCGTGGGCCTGCGTCCGGAAGCCGAGGCCGATCAGCGAGCCGATCGTCCAGCAGGAGTCCCGCGTCCACGCGTAGCGATAGTCCCAGTTGCGGTCGCCGCCGATCCGCTCCGGCAACGAAGTCGTCGGCGCGGCGACGATCGAGCCTGTCGAGCTGCAGATCAGGAGCTTGAGCGCGAGCAGGCTCCGCTCGACCGCTTCCGGCCACGGCCCGTCGTAGGTGTGAGACTCGACCCACCGGCGCCACGACGCGACCGTGCCGTCCAACCGCCGCTCGAACTCCTCGCGCTCCGGCCGCGGCACGGGCCCCTGGCCGGCGTCGACGAGCGCGAGCAGCGCCCGCTCACCGTCCCGCACCTCGAAGCGGCCGCCCTCCCCGGCGCCCCACTGGAGCACGGTCCAGCAGCGCTCTTCGAGATGCTCCGACCCCTCGGCCCGCCAGGTCATCGGCACGCGCCCTGACAGCCCCTCGACGCGCCGGACGAGCTCGCGCCAGGGCAGGACAGCGCCCTCGTCGAGCGACATCGCGTCGGTGACGCGCACCGCGCCGCCGGTGGTCCGGAAGGTCGTCTCGAGCACGTTCGACCCGGGCAGGTACCTCCCCTCGGCTTCGAACGGCTCGACGGGCCGCAGCGCGAACGACCCGCCGCGCGCCGGGTCGAGCAATGCCGCGAAGGCCGGAGGCGAGTCGTGGCGAGGCAGGCACAGCCAGTCGACGGAGCCGTCGAGCGACACGAGCGCCGCCGTCTCGCCGTCGCCGATCGCCGCGTAGTCCTGGATCGGCGCATAGCCGTCGACGCGGCGTGGTTCACGCGCAGATTCCGTGCCCATGCAGGTGAATTACCCGTTTCGCGGAAGGTTGCGCCTCCAACAGGTGACTACACTGCCGCCGAGAGCCTCCGCGCACATGCTTGCGACCGTGGACCGACTGCGAACCAACCGGCTGCTCGTCGTACTCGGCTCTGCCCTGGTTGCGGCAGGGATCGCGACCGGCCTCGGCGAGGCCCTGGACCTGAACACGAAACCGGGCGCGCAGGTCGTCTTCCTCGTGCTGGCGGCCGCCGCCGCTGCCGCCGGAGGCTTCTGGGCGGGTCTCCTCGCCGGCGCATTCTCGTTCCCGCTCTACATCTACTTCTTCCTCAACAAGCCCGACGCGTTCACGGTTCCGTCCTCGCGGGTCACCTCGCTGGTGGTGATGGGGATCGCGTTCGCGATCGTCTCCTACGTCGTCGCGCGCGAGCAGCGCGCCCGGGCGATATCCGCGGACGCCCGCGACGTCCAGGAAGCGCTCAACCAGGCCGGGATGGCGATCTGGGAGTGGGACCCCGAGCGCGACAGGGTGCGCTGGTCCCACGACGCGCGAGGCCTGTTCGGGCTGCCCCGGTCGCAGCGGATCGACACGCACGGCCAGCTTCTCGAGGCCGTCCACCCCGACGACAGGGAGCCGCTTCGAAGCCTGCTCGACGAGGCGCTCGCGCTCGACACCGAGTTCGAGATCGAGGTGCGGACGTCGCTGACGGCCGGTGGCTGGCACTGGGTGCTGCTGCAGGGAAACGTCCGCCGCGGCGTCCGCGGCAAGCGGGTCTCCGGCCTGGCGCGCGACGTCACGATCCGCCGCCGCAGCGTCGAGCGCGAACGCTTTCTCGGCGGCCTCACGCGGGCTCTCGCTGTCGCGCCCGACTACGACGGGATGATGTCCGAGCTGGCGCGGCTCGTCGTCCCCGAGCTCGGCGACTGGTGCTGGGTCGACGTGCTCGAGGAGGACGGCTCGATCCGGAACGTCGTCGCGCAGCACAGCGACCCGGCCAAGACCGAGCTCGTGCGCGACGTGCGCCGCCGCTTTCCCGTCGCGCCGGGTGCGTCGCACGGCGCCGCGGCCGTGCTCGCCAGCGGGCAGTCGCAACTCTACCGGGAGATCTCGGAGGACCTCCTTCGGCAAGGCTCGCCGAACGACGAGGTGTTCGGCCTCTACCGCAGGCTCGATCCGCGCTCGTCGATCGTTTCGCCGCTTCGCGCGCGCGGCCGCACCGTCGGAGCGCTGACGGTCGTCGCCGCCGGGTCCGCGCGCCGCTACACGGAGGACGACCTCGCCTTCGTCGAGGAGGTGGCCCAGCTCGCGGCGCTGATGATCGACAACGCGCGCCTGCACCGCGACGAGCAGGAGGCGAGGCAGGAGGCGGAAGGCGCCGCGCTGCGGATGGAGCGGCTGCAGGCGCTGACCGCGCGGCTCTCGGCCGCCGCCTCGCCGACCGACGTGGCCCAGATCGTCGTCGCCGAGAGCCGCGACGTCCTCGGCGCCCGCGCGGCCTGGGTGAGCATGCTCGAAGCGAACGAGCTCAGGCACCTCGCGTCGAGCGGCTACCGCGAGGAGTTCATGCAGAAGTACCGCCGCATCCCGCTGGGTTCCGACCTGATCGTCGCGGAGGCGGTGCGGCGCGGGAAGGCCAGGTGGGTCGAGTCGATCGAGGCCGACGCGGACGGCCACCCGGAGCTGTCCGAGGGCGTCGGCGCGACGGGCGGCGAGTCCGTCGCCTACATCCCGTTGATGGCCGCCGACCAGGCGTTCGGGTTCCTTGCGCTGCGCTTCGACGGGCCGCGCACGTTCGCTCCCGGCGAGCGATCGCAGATCTCGAGCTTCGTCGACCAGTGCGGCCAGTCGCTCGAGCGGGCGCGTCTGTACGAGGCCGAGCGGGACGCGCGCACGGAGGCCGACGTCCACCGCGGCGAGCTGCAGTTCCTCGGCGAGGTCTCGAAGACGCTCGCGGGGACGCTGCAGGTCGAGGAGCTTCTGGACGAGCTGCTGGAGCTGACGGTGCCCCAGCTCGCGGACGCGGTCAGCTTCTTCCTGCTCGAGGACGGGCACTTCCTCCGTCGCGCCGCGTCGGTACACGCCGACCCGGCGAAGACGAAGCTGATGCGGGAGCTCCGCGGCGCCCGGATCGACATCGAGGCCGAGCCCAACGGCCCGCTCTCGCGTGTCGTGCGGACGTTGGAGCCGTTCGCGCTGCCGCGGCTCGACCGCTCGCTCCTCGAGACGCTGTCGCTCGACGAGTTCCAGTTCCGGACGCTCGAGTCGCTCGGCATGCGCTCCTGGCACGCGCTTCCGCTGGTCGCGCACGGCGAGGCCACCGGTGTTCTCTCGCTCGCGACGACCGGGGAGCGCTCGTTCTCCGAAAGGGATCTCGAGCTCGCCCGCGAGTTTGCGTCGCGCGCGGCGCTCGCGCTCACGAACGCGTACGACTTCGAGCGCGAGCGGCAGGCGCGCGAGTCGGCGGAGCGCGCGTCCGAGCGCCTCGGGCACCTGCACCGGATCACGGCCGCGCTCGCGCAGGCCGTGACGACGGAGGAGGTCGCCCGCGCGATCACGGAGGAGGGAGGCGCGGCGTTCGGGGCGGACGCAGCGGCGACGCAGCTGCTCACCGAGGGCGGCACCGCTCTCGACCTTGCGAGCGCGACCGGTCATCTCGCGGACATGCTCGGCCGCTACGGGCGCATCTCGACCGAGCAGTCGACGCCGGCGGTCGAGGCGGTCAGCTCGGAGAGCGTGCTGTGGTTCGACTCCGCGCAGGCGCTCTCGGTGCGCTACCCCGACCACGCGCAGGTCCGCGCCGGGCTCGAGGCTGTGGGGTTCATCCCCCTGGTCGGCCGCGACCGGCCGCTCGGGCTGCTCACCGTCAGCTTCGCCGACGCGCGGCCGCTGAACGACGAGGACCGCGCGCTGATCGACGTCCTCCTGCAGCAATGCGGCCAGGCGCTCGAGCGCGCCCAGCTGTACGAGCGCGAGCAGGAAGCGCGGCGCGCGGCCGAGGACGCGAGCCGCCGGCTCGACCAGCTGCAGACGATCCTCGAGGCCAGCCTGACCGCCCAGTCGGTGGACGAGCTTCTCCGCGACCTACTGCGGAACGTGCGCTCGATGCTGAAGGCGGACCGCGCCGCCATCCTCGTGCTCGACGAGGAAGACAGGATGCTGCGCATCCGCGCCGGCGTCGGCTTCGATCCGGACGACGAGAAGGGCGTCAAGGTGCCGCTCGGACACGGCATCGCCGGCAGCATCGCGGCGACGGGCGAGCCGCGGAGCTTCCCCGACCTGAGCCGCGAGGAGCCGGTCAGCGCGTACCTGCGCGAAGGCGGCGGCTCGCTGATCGCCGTGCCGCTGACCGTGCGCGACCGCGTCCTCGGCGTGATGGAGGTCAGCAGCCTGACGGTCAACTTCTTCACCGACAACGACCTCGACCTGCTGACGGTCGCTGCCGACCGGGCCAGCCTCGTGTTCGAGCGGATGATGATCTACGAGCGCGAGCACGAGATCGCCGTCACCCTCCAGCAGAGCGTGCTCCCAGGGCGGCTGCCGGAGGTGGAGCGCCTCGACGTGGCGGTGCGCTACCTGCCGGGGAGGAACGAGCTCGAGGTCGGCGGCGACTGGTACGACGTCATCGACCTCGGGAACAACCGCGTCGGCGTCGTGGTCGGAGACGTGGTCGGGAAGGGCGTGATCGCGGCCGCCGCGATGGCGCAGCTCAGGAACGCGCTGCGCGTCTACGCCCTCGACGGCCTGAAGCCGAGCTCCGTGCTCAGCCGCCTCGGCGAGCTCGCGCGGACCGTCGGCACGCCGTTCGCGACGGTCGCGTACATGGTGATCGACTTCGAGCGCGGCACCTGCCGGTACGCGAGCGCCGGCCACCCGCCGCCGCTGCACCTCCGGCCCGGCTGGCCGCCGGTCTACCTCGAGGGCGGCCGCTCGACGCCGATCGGCATCGGGCTCGACACGCGCAGCAGGCAGGCGTCGATCGAGCTGGAGCCGGGCGACCTGATCCTCCTCTACACGGACGGCCTCGTCGAGAGCCGGACGATGACGCTGAACGAGGGGATGGACCGGCTCGGCGAGGCCGTCGAGACCGGCCCTGAGGTGCTCGAGGACCTGCTCGACCACATCGGCCGGGAGCTCGACGTGGACACACGGCAAGACGACGTCGCGCTCGTGGCGATCCGCTGGCTTCCCGCGCCGAGCCTGGAGCTGCGGCTGACGTCGGAGCCCTCGTCGCTCGCCGAGGTGCGGCGCGAGCTTCGCGGCTGGCTCGACCGCGGCGGCGTGACGAGCGAGGAGGCGAACGACATCCTCGTCGCCTGCTCGGAGGCGTGCGCGAATGCGATCGTCCACGCGACCCACGCGACGACGGACGACTTCGAGGTCACCGGCACCCGCTTGAACGGCGAGATCTCCGTCGTCGTCCGGGACCACGGCCGCTGGCGCGACCCCGACCCGGCGCGCGACAGCGGCGGCTACGGCCTCAAGCTGATGGAGGCCCTGATGGACGACGTGCAGGTCACGACCGAGGAGACCGGCACCGAGGTCAGGCTTCGCCGGCGCATCGCCGCACCGACGCGCACGAACGGGCGGATCTAGCCGAGCAGCTGGAGCACGGCCGCCTCGGCGCTGAGCAACTCCGGCTCGCCGATGTCCTCGCCGATTGCGTCCAGGTCGAG
>Ga0070741_10011372_pt1 | contig 16451 bp, 13 predicted proteins | sample Coa_R1_4_FD_66440 | JGI IMG/M metagenome (GOLD analysis project Ga0070741, IMG submission 66440) | Surface soil microbial communities from Centralia Pennsylvania, which are recovering from an underground coalmine fire - Coalmine... | ecosystem: Environmental > Terrestrial > Soil > Unclassified ...
TCGACTATCTTGAGCACGTTAGTTGTGCTGATTCTAACGGGCTGTTCAAAGCCGACAACGACGACAACAAGCACAACGTCCCCAAGTTCTTCCACTCCAGTTGCTAGTTTGAGCCCGTCGGCGGCCTATGGCATTTACGTTTCCGACGAGATCTCGGGCGACTTGACCGTTATTGACCCGACTACTTTTACGGTCGTAACTACGGTCCATTTGGGTAAACGCCCGCGAGGGATTCACGCCCGTCCCGATGGGAAAACTATTTATGTCGCGTTGAGCGGCTCGCCCCCAGAAGGCCCAGGAGTGGACGAAAGTAATCTTCCGCCTCCCGATAAAAGCGCGGACGGCATTGGCGTTTTCGATGTCGCAACGAACAAACTCGTGCGAGTGATGCAAGCCGGTTCCGATCCGGAAAACTTCGCGGTCAGTCAGGACGGCAAGACCATCTATGTATCCAATGAAGATGCATCGGGTATTAGCTTTGTCGATGTAGCACAGGGAAAAGTAACTCAAACCATCCGCACGGGCGATGAGCCTGAAGGCGTAACTATTACTCCGGACGGAAAGCTTGTTTATTCGACTTCTGAAGATGAAGGCACCCTGGCGGTTATCAACCCCGACCCAGGCAAGCTGTTGAAGACTTTCAAGGTAGGGCGACGACCTCGGAACATCGTTTTCATGCCGGATGGGAAGCATGGTTACGTGAATGCGGAAAACGATGGGGCAGTCGTTCTTTTTGACGCGGTCAAGAATCTGAAGCAGAAAGAGATTTCTCTAGGCAAGCCGGGTCAAATCAAACCGATGGGTCTCGCGCTTTCGTCTGATGGGTCCAAACTCTATGTCACGACTGGCCGGGCGGGAAAGGTGTTCGTTGTCGATACGGGAACGAACAAACCTATTGCATCATTCGAAGTGGGAAAACGGCCTTGGGGAATCGCTCTGTCGCCCGACGGAAAAACTCTGTTTACGGCGAATGGTCCGTCAAACGATGTCACCGTGGTAGACGTAGCGAGCCAAACTGTGACGAAGAAGATCAGCGTGCCGGGCGGTCCTTGGGGTGTCATCGCGGTGAAACGATAGTTCACATTTCTCACGCCTGCGATATATATAGGAAGCTCTTATGGTCACCAGAAGAACCTTTGGGAAAACCGTTCTTGCCGGCATTCCGGCGTCTCTTGCCTGGGCGCGAATCAACTCGACCGTCCACGGCGTGCGGCTGGGCGCGTGCACGTACAGCTTCCGCGATATGCTGCGCATGCCGGTTGAACAGCGCATTCCGGCAACGATTCAAGCGCTTACCGATTGCGGCGCCGGCATCACCGAATTGTTTTCACCCACTATCGAAGCTGTGTCGGGAGCGCTGCCAGGGGGCGGTGGAGGACGGCCGCCGGGAGCGCAAAGCGGACAGCCGGTTGATCCAAAGGTCATGCAGGAGCGCATGCGAGCCAGGATGAACAGCCCGGAAGCCAAGAAAGCGCGCGACGATCTGCGCGAGTGGCGACTTTCGACGCCGATGGACTATTTCCACAATGTGCGAAAGAAATTCGACGACGCTGGAATCGACATCTATGCCTATACGGTCAACTACCGAGACGACTTCACTGATGATGAGCTTGGAAAGACGTTCGAACAGGCCAAGGCGCTGGGTGTGGGCATCATTGCCGCGTCTACGCAGCTTTCGATGATGCAGAGGCTGCTTCCGTTTTCCGAAAAGTACAAGATTGTGGTGGCGTTTCACGGGCATTCGAATACAAAAGATCCGAACGAATTCTCAAGTCCGGAAACATTCGCCAAAGCCTGGCAGATGTCGAAGTACTTTAAGACGAATCTGGATATCGGTCACTTCACCGCGGCGAACTTCGATGCGGTCGCGTTCATCAAAGAGCACCATGACCACATCACGCACCTGCACATAAAGGACAGGAAGCGGAACGACGGTCCGAACATGCCGTTCGGCGAAGGCGATACTCCCATTAAACAAGTGCTGGTTTTGCTAAAAGAGACGCAGTATCCGATTCCAGCCCTGATCGAGTACGAATATAGAGGAACGGGGACGTCTGTCGAAGAAACAAAAAAATGCATGGAGTACATGAAGCAGGCGCTCGCTTAGCCGGCACCGCCATAGCTGCTGGGTGCGAAAGCGGTTGAGCAATCAGCAGCATAATTCTGTCCTACGCTTGACGCCGTAAAATTTGTTTTGGGAGATCAATTTGCGCTTTAGCACTTGTATCGCAGGAGCACTGTTGGCAACCGCTACGGCGGGCATGACGCTGTTGGCTGCACAAAATCCGCCGCAGACCAATCCTGCCGCAAGCCAGGCCCAAACACCGCCGGATCGCGGCGGAAATACGCAAGTTCCGCCTGCAGGCGCGCCGGCAGGTCCTGGACAAGGAACTCCCGGAACAGTCATAGGAGGGCGTAGAGCAGCCACGCGCGAAAGGCCTTCCGCTTATCCCACGCACGAGGTAGACAGTGAGAAAGCGGCACGCGGGAAAGTCACTTTCGGGGTGACGTGTAGTTTCTGCCATGGCTCCGATGCGCGCGGAGGTGAGGGCGGTCCAAACCTGATTCGTTCGCAATTGGTCTTAAATGATAAGGACGGCGAGACCATCGCGCCGGTCATTCAGAACGGCCGTGTCGATCGAGGCATGCCGAAGTTTGATTTGACTATGGCGCAGATATCCGACATCGCGGCGTTTCTTCACAGCTTTAAGGTCGGCGGATACGACATCTCGCGGCAAAAACCACCCAGCATTCTGGTTGGAGATGCGACGCAGGGCAAAGCCACATTTCAGACGATATGCGGCTCCTGTCACTCGGTCACAGGCGACCTAAAAGCATTCGCGTCCCGATTCGACGATCCCCGGACAATGCAGCAAGCCTGGATTATGCCGGGCGCCGGCGGGCGCGGCATGATGGGCCAAGAAGGATCGTCCACACATGTAGCGCCTACTACTGTAAGCGTCACGATGCCCTCCGGTGAAACGATAGAAGGCAAGCTGAGCCGCATTGATGATTTCAACGTGACATTGATCGATTCGGACGGCTATGAACGCACATTCGCCCGCAACGGCGACGAACCGAAGGTTACCATCCACGATCCACTTGAGCCGCATCGTCAGTTACTGGCGAAATATACAGACAAAGAAATCCACGACATCACTGCCTATCTGGAAACCATCAAATGAGACTTCGTAAGCCTCTGTTCATAGCTGCCTCTACGGTCTGTGTCTTTGCCGCGATCGCGGCCGCCCAAGGGCTGAATCCGGCTGACATATTGAAGCCGCTATCCGACTCCTGGCCGACTTATTCGGGCGACTACACCGGCAAGCGCTATAGTTCGCTGACTCAGATCAACCAATCGAACGTCAAGCAACTGACTTTGGCATGGGCTTCGAGAGTTACACCGGGTCCAGGCGGCGGTGGATTTCGCGGCGGCTCGTCAGTAATTGTAGGCGGCGAAGGGCCTGGCAACGTCAACACTGGCGGATTCGGTGGCGGCACTAGCGTTCGAGCCTCCATCCTTGAAGTAAACGGCATTTTGTATTTCTCAATGCCCGATAACGCATGGGCTGTGGATGCGCGCGATGGACACGAGATCTGGCACTACTTCTGGAAGACAAAGGGCGGCACGCACATCGGCAATCGTGGTCTTGGCATGTGGGGTAACTGGCTCTACATGGAAACGCCGGACGACTACCTGGTCTCGCTCGATGCGCGCACCGGAAAAGAACGCTGGCACAAGGTCATCGCCGACTTTAATCAGCAATATTTTTCAACCGATGCCCCGATCATTATCGGCAATCACGTGCTTGTCGGGACAGGAGACGATTTAGACGCGCCGGCTCCGTTGCAATCGTTCGATCCCGAAACGGGCGATCTGCAGTGGGTCTGGTACGCCACGCCGCAAAAGAAGGGCGATCCCGGATTAGAAACTTGGGCGAACCTAGACGCAGCGAAGCATGGCGGCGGACAGATGTGGATTCCGGGTAGCTATGACCCCGAGACGCACCTGTACATCCTTGGAACAGGCAATCCAACGCCTGCATACACATCGCAGAGCCGCGGACCGGGAGACAACCTTTATACCTGTTCGCTGGTCGCGATCAACGTGGATACCGGCAAGCTAGTCTGGCATTTTCAAACTTCTCCGCACGATACACACGATTGGGATTCCGCGCAGACGCCTATTCTGGTTGACGCTCCTTTCAATGGCAAGATGCGGAAGCTGGTAATTCAGGCGACTCGCAACGGATACTTTTTTACCCTCGACCGCGTGACCGGCGAACATCTGGTAACGGGCAAATATTCCCAGACGGCGAACTGGTCGAAGGGCGTGGATGAGCGCGGCGAACCCGTGCGTATTCCCGCCAAAGATTACGACATTGGCGGCGCGCTGGTTTCGCCCGCCAACGGCGGCATTACGAACTGGCCTCCGCCGAGCTTCGATCCGGAAACCGGGCTCTTCTATGTTCCGCAGAGCGACTCTTACGCTATGTATTACTTGACCGAGACCGATCCGCGCGGCGCGATGGGCCTAGGCGGAAAAGAAGAGGTGGGCGTCGGGTCGGCTGGCGTTTACCTGACTGCGATTAACTATCAGACGGGCGAAGTGGCGTGGCGACATCGATACCCCGGCATCCAATCTTATGGTGGCGGCAACGGCATTCTTACGACAGCGGGCAAACTTCTCTTTGCCGGCGACGCGGGAGGCAACCTAGTTGCTTATGATCCAGAGACCTCTAAGATCCTCTGGCATTCACGGATCGGGCAGGTTTCGAACGCGCCGGAGACGTACATGTTGGACGGGCATCAATACATTCTTGTTGCCGCGGGCGACACGCTATTTGCGTTCCGATTGTATGAGTGACGGCGGTGGCGCCATTTTACGGATCACAGCCATCTAAGCCGGCGCCTCGGGCATCTTACGAAACAGAGCCAATTGCGTTGGGACCGTTTAAACTTCGATTCTGCGAAACGAAGCCAATCTTCATAAGCTGGGCTACGATGTTATCCTGCTTGCCGCCGGTTTGCGTGTTACGCAGGAATGCCGGGATCCTTCCTTAGCCCGCGACACTGGCGCGGATCTTCTCCGCATCATGCCTCGCTTTCGCTGCGGCGGACCCGAAGGCGAACCAAACTAGCACGAGCCCAGCAATGACGAGAATAAATGGCAATGGCCCTGCGCAGAATCGAAAAAGCCAAGAGGCAGGATCAAGACCTCTCGTTCGAGCAGCAATCAGTGGGCCTCTACCTAACCAACACGCTGCGACACTGGGCATCAGAAGCCATAACCGGCGGCGAATACGGAGATAGCCTTTTGCACGTTCTTCGTGTTGCCGCTCAAGAAAGCGCACGCACGGCTCATTGACCCCCTTCCTACCACCGCCGTGCTCTAATTCCATTCCTAAGACATAAGCGAACAAGCCGAATGCCCAGGCCTGTCCGAACCGAATCCAGGGCTGGTCTGCCGACCAGACGTTGTAGAGAAATCCCACAGCCAAGGAGCCCATCACAATAACCGCGCTCCAGTGCGCAAACGCATTCAGCTTCTGTCGAGATTGGACCAGACACGCAATCTCGTCGGCTTTAACTTTGATTCGTAGGTTTTGTCTCTCTTCCTGGGCTTTCCATACCTTCTGAAGTTCCTCAGAATCATTTGACTGCATTGCTTGCTCCTTGGAAATGCTGCTGTTTCAACAGCTTTTTGATTCGGTGCACTTTGGTTGCGACATTGCTTGCGCTTAGCCCAGTGATCTCGGCGATGCTTGCGGCGGCTTCACCTTCGAGGTGCATGAGAATGACCTGCCGATCTAGCGGCTTCAGCCGATAGATTAGATCGAAGAGGGTGCCAGCCGAGAGGCGACGATCGGCTTCGAGCTGCCAGTTTCCCTGTGCATTGCCAAGGGCCATGGTGTCCAAATCGACGAGTTGAGCAGAAGCTCGACGGCTTCGGGTTATGTGGGTGGCGCCCACGTTATGCGCGATTCGATAGACCCAAGTTCGCAAGCTACAGCGTCCGTCAAAATCACAGAAGCTCCGCCAAAGCTCGATATTTATCTCCTGAAGGAGATCCTGCTGCTTGTCGCAGTCTGCTTCGTAAGCTCTGGCGAGACGGTGAATAGCAGCGTCGAACTCTGCCGTGGCCTCATGGTATAAGGCGTTCTGTCGAGTGAGATCCAAAAGGCTGTTCTTCGAGCCTCCCGACTGAGGTAGTCTTGCACAGCCCTTTGGTTCTTACGTAGCTCCAAAGATTTTTCGCCAGCAGTTGCACGCGGACAGGAAGCTTGGCTTACGGTTATCAACTATGTGGGCTTCGAGCGCCCATATCATTTGCTATTTGCCCAACCCCCGCGGAGGCTCCTTTGGCTCGTAGCCGAAAGCGGCTGATTAGGTTACCAAAAGTTGGGCAAACATTCGCACCTGAAGGGCTACAACGAAGAATCAACTGACCGGATTCGACGTCTGCGCTGCTACCGTCCGTGGTAAAACCAGAATGCCATGAGGGAAATACCGGCCGAACCTGAAGATCTCCGGAACATGCAGTTACATGTGTTGCGAGCTTCCTAAAAAGCAGTTGGTTGTGTCTGTAGGGATCAGCACAACCAACTACGCGGAGGTCGTCGAGATTTGCATTTCCTGGGCAGCTGAACGGAAAAACTCACCGGCAGCAGCAGGCCATTACATCTGTGTTACGTCAGTGCACGGCATCATCTTGGCGAAAGAAGATCCGGACATTGCGCGATTTATAAATGCGGCGGATATCGTCACGCCGGACGGCATGCCTGTTGTATGGGCATTGCGCTCGTTTGGATATCACAACCAGCAGCGCGTGTACGGACCGACATTGATGTTGCAAATCTGCAAGCGTGCCGCGGAGATGGGGCATCGCATCTTTTTGTATGGCGCTCGCCAAGAAACACTTTCCCTCTTGAAAAATCGTTTGACAGAACGCCTTCCAAGTTTGAAGATAGCCGGATGTTACTCGCCCCCGTTTCGTGAGTTAACGCCCGAGGAAGATCGGGCTGTCGAGGCTCAAATCCGTGAATCCGACGCCGACATCGTCTTCGTAGGCGTCAGCACGCCAAAGCAGGAACGTTGGATGTACGAGCATCGAAGCAGTTTCCCAGGTATAACCCTCATCGGTGTGGGCGCTGCGTTCGATTTTCACGCGGGGCGAATTCGGCAGGCGCCCGCTTGGATGCAGCGCAATGGCCTCGAATGGCTCTTCCGCCTATTGAGCGAACCCGCTCGATTATGGAGACGCTATCTTGTGACTACTCCAAAGTTTCTGCCTCTCTGGGCGCGGCAAAAGTGGCTTCAATCGGATCGGAACGAGCCGTAGACTCATTCATAATCGGCGTCATCTCATTGCCGCATTTGCCTGCGCGGCGCGAATATCAGGCACATGACCACGCCAAACGTGAACAGCCCAGAACAACCACTCCGCTGTTGTTTCTTCATCTGATGAGATCCAGGAATGGATCTCACATTGTATTGCAGAATAGATTGGTGCGGAGCCGTTGACGGGGATTGAGCCGTGGACGTTGTCGAAGGCTGGCGTGCCTCCGTTGAGTGCCGAGAGCCTTGATGTTGGGCTCAAAGGAACTCTGGCGGAAAGGGTGGGATTCGAACCCACGAACGAGTTCCCCCGTTGCCGGTTTTCAAGACCGGTGCCTTCAACCGCTCGGCCACCTTTCCGTTTCTTCGATCTTAGCAATCCAGGCCCATTCTGCCTCCTCACGTTATTTCGGCATTGAGCATAGCCGGACGGTGGGATAGATCATTAAACATACGTGAAACAAGTACCATGTGAACTCACCTGCGCGTTTTATAGGCAGGAGTTGCAAGATGAAAAACAAACTTGCTTTCGCACTGGCCGGCTTGCTGGCACTTTCCTCAGCTACTTTTGCTGCTGATGGACGAGATCATGGGTACCACTCAGACGATCATCGCGGCGGGCGCCACGAAAACTATCGAGGCGGGGATCACGGGTACTATCACGACGGATATCGTTATCGCGATTATGGCTATCGCGGAGGCGGCGCATATTTCGGCGCCGGCCCTGGCTACTATTCGGGTTATGTTGCTCCGGCCCCGTATGTCGATCCATACGCATACACCGCTCCCGCCCCGTACGGAGACACATATGCGACGCCGTATGAGGACGGCTATATTGGAGCAGCGCCATTCGCCGGAGCTTTTTGGATTGGCGGCAACTGGGCGTATGGCCCGCACGGCCGCTATTGGGTGAGGGGACACTGGGGACACCGCCGGTAGCGCAAGGCTGCCAAGGGGGCACTTTGCCGCTGGTGCCCCTTTCCGCTCATTTGGCGTTAGTGAACCTGCACTGTTAGCGATTCCGATTTTGTGTTACCTTTTGCGTCTGTCGCCTTAATCGTGTAAGTTGTAGTGGCTTTCGGCGCGATCTCAACGCAGTGATGATAGGTTGGCTTCGCCTGTTCAATAGGCGGATCGATCTCGACGCGCACGGCATTGACTATTCCGTAGCAAAGTTGGGTCGTCTGTCCAGGCCGCAAAACTCCGCTATCAGCGCTGAACGTTGTAAATTGAATCTCACCCGATCCGAAGATTTGTCTGTTCTCGCGCTCGATCTTTTGCTGCTTCTGTTTCGCTAACTCCGCCTCCGATGCTTTCTGCCGCTCATGGCGCGAGTAGAATACCCACCCGACATATAGCACCGCTATGGCCACCGCGAGCCACGTGTATCGCAAGATCGTCTGAAATTTTGCTTGTGGCTTCTGCGGCTCTGGATTTGGACTGGTAAAAGACATGTTTCAGGGCTCAACTCCAAACTCTACAAACGAAGCGTGATCGCTCGATCGATATAGCCGCTCGGTCGCCTTCTGAAAATCGGCAGCCTTCGCATTCGGAATATCGGTAAATGTTTGCGGATTGCGGTCAGCAAGGGGGAACCAGGAACTTTGCACCTGAATCATAATGCGATGGCCTCTTTGAAAGCAGTGAAAGATGTCGGGCATCGCGAACTGAATTTGCGCAATCTCGCCCGGTTGGAACGGTTCCGGATGTTCAAAACTGTTTCGAAACTTACCGCGGAAAGGCTCTCCGCGCACCAATTGTTCATAGCCGCTTAACGAATCGCCAGTTGTCTCGGGATAAACATCAATTAGTTTCACTACAAAATCCGAATCCGTTCCGGTCGTCGACACGAAGAGCTTCGGCGAGATTGGCCCGGCAACTGTTAGATCGTCTGCCAGCGGTTCGGTCTCATACGTCAAAACGTCCGGACGCCCTTGCACGAAGCGCTGGTCCGCATCCATATATTCGCGAGCCATGGACAATGTGGGCTGGCTGTAAAAAGGCACCGGATTTGCGGGATCACTGACATACTCGTCAAAGCCAGCATTTTGAGACGGGGCGGCAAAGCTCAATTTGCCATCTGCTTGGAAGTAGAGCTTGCGGGGAATGACATTTGCCGGAGGCCATTGCTGTTCTTTACGCCAAACATTTTTCCCCGTTTCGAACATGTACGCTTTGGGTAGCGCGGCATCGTCCGCATTCTTTAAGTAATGGCGGAAAAAAGGCAATTCAATCTCGTCTTGAAAAAATCCGGAATTGTTTGATCCAAACGAGAGATCGCCCAAGTTATCGCCAGGCAAGCGATTCCAGCCGCCATGCACCCAAGGCCCCATCACGAGTTGGTCCGAGGAGCCCGGCGATTGCTTATTAATAGCTCTAAACGTTTTCAGAGTTCCCGACAGGTCTTCGGCATCGAACCAACCGCCGACCACCAAAATCGCTGGTTTGATGTTCTTCAAATGCGGCAAAACGTCGCGGCTGCGCCAAAACTCGTCGTATGTCGTGTGTGTGTAGCAATCGGTCCAATACGGGTTTTTGAATTGAAAGTATTTCTCGTCGGAATTAACCAGTGGCCCCATGTTCAAGTAGAACTGATAACCGTCTTGGGTGCCATAGTCGAACCGGCTTTCACGCATTGGTATTTCCGGATTGTTCTGCTTGCCGAATGCGGTATAGAAACTGAAGTTGGCGATTAAGAAGAACGCGCCGTTGTGATATGCGTCATCGCCCATGTAGATGTCGGCCATGGGCGCCTGCGGAGATGCCGCAACTAAAGCAGGATGCGCATTGATTGTCCCGGCACTCGTATAAAAGCCCGGATACGAAGTTCCTACCAAGCCGACCCGCCCGTTATTATTCGGCACGTTTTTGAGCAGCCACTCGATAGTGTCGTAGGTGTCGCTCGCTTCGCTAATTTCAGTGCCTTCTAAATGGTCGGGCTCCGGCCGCATCTCCACGAATTTGCCTTCAGACATGTTGCGGCCGCGCACATCCTGATAGACAAAGATATAGCCATCCTCCGCGAATTTGACTCCGGGTCCAAGCTGACGGGGAAATTTATCTTCGCCATAAGGGCTTACGCCATACGGTGTGCGAGTCATCAGAAACGGATATTTCTGTGAAGGCGAGGCATCATTCGGTACATAGACAGCCGTAAAGAGATGCACTCCATCGCGCATGGCGATCTTGTATTCGCGCTTTGTGTAGTGCGACTTCATATCGAATTGCGCAAAAAGAGCGCAGGGAAGACAGAAAAGCAGGAAAATTCGCAGTTTGAGCATTGTCGTTATAATGGCAAAGAAATAGCGAATACCATGCTCAATACCGAGGAACAGCTTGCCCGGCTTAAGCAGCGGATTGCCGCTATTGACCTCAGGTTTACACAACGAAGTTTTGCGGCTCCGCAGTTTCAAGCCGAGCCGATAACTGAAGAGGAAATTGCGCCGTCAGAGCCGGTGCGTTCACGAATCGAAGAATGGGCAGATGGCGAAGTAGTACAGAATCAATTCGGCGAACACTATCAGACTGAGCGGCTCTTTCCAGCAAACAGACAACATGGCGCGACAGACATTGGAAGCCTTGCTGAGTTGCCGCCGGACTTGATGGATGCGCTAGGCGATGGGGAGGTGCCATCGACCGATTGCGAGCGTTGGGCGTTTCTCGATACAGAGACCACGGGTCTAGCGGGCGGGTCCGGAACCTATGCGTTCCTCATTGGCGTGGGCAGAATCACAACAAAAGGCTTTCACTTGCGCCAATTCTTTATGCGCGAATATGCGGAAGAGATCAGCGTACTTGCCGCGCTTACCGATTACTTAGCCGGCTTTGACGTTCTCATAACGTACAACGGAAAAACTTACGATCAACCGTTGCTTGAAACGCGCTATCGCATGTGCCGCTATAAGCCGCCATTCAGCCGGCTGGCCCACCTGGACCTGCTTCACGGCGCACGCAGATTGTGGAAGCTGCGGCTGGAAAGCTGCCGGCTCATGCAGTTGGAACAGCAGATACTCGGCTTTTATCGCGAAGGCGATTTGCCTGGCGAGATGATTCCGTACGTATATTTCGAATATCTTCGCTCACGCGAAGCGCACCGGTTGATGCCGGTGTTCCACCACAATGCAATTGACATATTGACTCTTGCCTGCCTGACTGCCATCGTTCCTGCTGCCTTCCGTGATACTGGCCACGAGGCTTTGGGGCGTTTGGGAGTAAGACGAGGTGAGGATCTTTCCGGCATTGCACGCTGGCTGATTGCCGCCAATGAACCGGAAAAAGGTTTGGAGTTGCTGAAACGTGCCGTCGACAGCGGCCTGCCGGATCGCTTTCTCTTTAAAGCTCTGTGGGACATCGCGCTACTCGAAAAAAAACTACAGCGGCCGCATGCCGCGCTGAAGGTTTTCACTGAACTTGCCGGATGCAGTAACGAATACCGCTCCTGTGCGTTTGTAGAGCTTGCAAAGTATTACGAGCACGAAGAGCGCAATTATGGGCTTGCTCTGGAATTCACGAATGAAGCGCTGTCCTTCAACTTAAGTCCAGAACTAACGCATCGCAAAGCACGACTCGAAAGGCGGCTCTCAAAATCGAAACCGCGCCGTTTGCTCTAGTTTCTATCCGAAGACGGTTGCTTTTACCGTCAATTCCTCTTCAATTAGTTCGCCTTGCGCAAACGGCCCAAGCCGAGTTCGGACATCTGCTTCGAACTGCGGCCGCCGGTCGCCAACTACCGCGGGAGATGTGATCGAGAATGAAAGCGCCCGACAAGTGAGATCCTCGATCGTGACCGTGTGCTTGTAGGCGACCGATACCTCGTCTACTTTTTTGAGGCGTGAGGACGAAAACCACCGCTCGGCATCGACATTGTGACGCTCCTCCTCTGCCGCAGACGACCAAGCCCGACGAAGCTTCTTGTACTCCGAAACCCATCTGTTCGCCGGACTATCGCCTGCTGCCGATCCGCAAATGGCAATTCGGCCTCCTGGAGCCAAAATACGATCGAATACCGCGATACTTTCTTCGCGCGGCAGCCAATGAAGGGCTCGCCCGATGGTCAACAGGTCGAAAGAGTTGTCGCGCGCTTCGAAATTTTCAATAGCGGTTTCGATGAATGCGACATTCACGCCTGCTTGCGACGCAGCCTGCTGCGCGGCAAGGAGCATTTTGTGCTCGCGATCAATAGCCGTACAGCTTCCAACAAAAGGGGCAAACCCGATAGCAAGAAGTCCTGGACCACAGGCCACGTCGAGCAATCGCGTCTGAGCCGTAAGCGCGAGCCTGCGCGAGACCTCTTCAAAGAACGCCGCGGGATAGGGTTCTCTATGTCGATAAAACTCGACCGTCGTTTCAAATCGTCCCATAGCTGTTACAGTGCAATGCTTATCATCGCGTGGACGTCTCCATCTGATACGCTGAGGGCGAAATGCGCGTTCGTCGTTGTATCAAAATTGCGGTTCTACTAGTCGCTTCGCTGCCCGTGGTACTGTGCTTGGGAGCGCCTCCGGCGCCGAAACCTAAATTGGTCGTTGGCATCATCGTCGATCAGTTTCGCTACGACTACCTGACCCGGTTTCGTTCCGATTACCACGGCGGTCTTGATCGACTAATGACCCAAGGCGCGGATTTCACGAACGCCTTCTACGCCCAGATACCGACAGTTACGGCGGTGGGCCACAGCATCTTCATGTCGGGCGCGATGCCTGCGGTAAGCGGGATTGTCGGGAATTCATGGTACGACCGCGGCGAACAAAAAATCGTCACAAGCGTTTGCGATTGGAAAGAGAAAATCGTCGGCGGACACAGCGAATCTGAAGGCTCTAAATGCACCGACTCCGACCCCGCTTCGCCGCGCCGCTTGCTGGTCAGCACAGTGGGTGATGAACTTCGCATAGCTCATCAGGAATCGAAAGTGATCGGTGTCTCCATCAAGGCGCGCGGGGCGATTCTGCCGTCGGGTCATCGCGCAGCAGCCGCCTATTGGTTCGATGACGCCACCGGACACTTCGTCAGCAGCACCTTTTATATGAGTGAACTGCCCGGCTGGGCCACATCGTTTAACGATCGCAACCTACCGGCCAAGTACGTCGACCAGAAATGGGAAGGTTTCCCCCAGTGGAATTTTCACGCAAAATCGGGACAGCCGCCATACGATGCTCTTCCGGCCAGTCCGTGGGGCAACGAATTAATCGAGCAGTTTGCCGAAGCTGCCATTACAGGGGAACGGCTAGGTCAACACGATGCGACGGATATGCTCACCGTATCTTTTTCTTCCAATGATTATGTCGGACATCGCGTGGGACCCGACGCGCCCGAGGTTCGCGATATGGCCTTGCGTACGGATCAATTACTGGCAAAATTGTTCCATCTTATCGATGAAAAGGTGGGCATTAAGAACGTCGTCGTCGTGCTGTCCGCGGATCATGGCGTGGCATCGACACCTCAGCAGGATGAAGCAGACAAAATGCCCGGCGGCTATTTGAAAGAAAGCCCCGAAACAGTGGTTCAATCCGCGTTGACAAAAAAATTCGGCAACGGACCGTGGCTTATACCGGGAGCCGGCGAAGCGACGCTGTATCTAAATCGCGACACGCTTCAAAAGGCGATAACGGCCGACGGAAAGCCGGTCTCCGAAGAAGAAGTTTATGACGTTGCGAAAGAAGCGCTGTTCTCCGCTCCCCAACTTCATGTCACTCGCGTGTACACTCGAACGCAACTGGAAAATGGCGTCTTCAGCGACTTTATCGCAGCCGCCGCAATGAACGGTTTTTATGCTCCCCGCAGCGGTGAACTATCACTGGTGTTCGAACCTGGTTACATCGCGGGCAGAAGCGGCACTTCGCATTTCTCTCCGTATGCGTATGACCGGCATGTCCCTGTTCTCTTTATGGGCCCCGGTATTCGTCCTGGACGATATGACAACACGATACAACCTAACGACATTGCGCCAACGCTTGCAACGATGCTCGACATTCAAACGCCGAGCGGATCAAGCGGTCACGTATTGACGGAAATGCTGCTGCATTGAAGCGATAGCTTGAGGGCTTAGAATTGCAACCGAATCACCCGGAATCTCAATCAACCCTGGCCGCAGATCCCAACGATCGCTAGAAGCAAGAATGCCGCGTGGCATTCGGCTAATGGGGATCGCTTGACTATCCGGCGCAAAGTTCGCGACTATTTCGATATCTCCGCGTTTCAGCACAAGCCAGCGGGCGCGCTCGTTGAATGTCACGTTCACTTCGGTGAGACGGCCGTCCGTTAACTCCGGCGTGGAATGGCGCAAGGCAATTAGCTGTTTGTACCAATTGAACATTTCCCCGTGCTCACCTTGAGTGACCTCAGACCAGCGCAGCTTAGAGCGGTCGAAAGCGGCTCGATCCTGCGGATCGGGTACTTCTTCCGGACTCCAGCCGAAGGCTTTGAATTCATTCTTTCGACCCTCGGACACATTCCGAGCGAGCGTAGGATCTTCGTGCTGAGAGAAATATTGAAAAGGCGACGAAGCCGCAAACTCCTCGCCTTGAAACAGCATGGGAATGAAGGGTGACGTTAACACCAGCGCGGCCGCAATCTTCTGCGCGCCCACATTCACCAGGTGACACAACCGTTCTCCTTGGGCGCGATTACCAACCTGGTCGTGGTTCTGCGAGTACGCAAGAAAATGGCGGCCCGACAGTCCAATCACCGGGCGCCCGTGAATGCTATCACGATGCGGCGAATAGACTCCGTCGTACACAAAAACCGACGTAAGCGCCTTCGCCAACTGCGCCAACAATCCGAAATCTTCGTAGTAGCCCTTGTTCTCGCCCGTCAAAACGGTATGCAGCGCGTGATGAAAATCATCGCTCCATTGCGCGTCAATTCCATAGCCGCTTGCTTCCCGGCTCCGGACAATACAAGGCGTATTCAGATCGCTTTCCGCAATTAGTACAAGATGCCGGCCGATGCGAGATGAAAGCACTTCCACCTCAGAGGCAAGAAATTCAAGGAAATGAACCGCCGAATTATCTACGAATGCGTGAACAGCATCCAGACGCAGACCATCTAAATGATAATCGCGGAGCCACATCAAGGCGTTATCCACAAAAAGCCTCCGCACCTCGCGATTACCTTTATGATCGAGGTTTACCGCCTGTCCCCACGGCGTTTTGTACGCATCGATAAGATAAGGACCGAACTTGCCGAGATAGTTACCTGCCGGTCCGAAGTGATTGTAAACAACGTCCAATAAAACCGCGAGTCCGCGGTTATGGCAGGTGTCGATCAAGAATTTCAGATCGTCGGGCGTGCCATAGGCGTGATGCGGCGCGAACAGATCGACGCTGTCATAACCCCATCCCCACTCACCCGAAAACTCGGCTACCGGCATCAGCTCGATGTGAGTGATGCCTAGATCGACCAGATAGTCCAGATGTTCGATAACACCGAGGAACGTACCTTCGCCGGTGAACGTACCGACATGAAGCTCATAAATAGCCGCACTAGACAGCGGCCTGGGTTGCCACCCATTGTCGGTCCAACGGAATTTGGAATGATCGAAAAGGCGAGAGGGGCCGTGGACGCCATAAGGCTGCCATGCGGATCGTGGATCTGGGAACGGACCTTCGCCATTTACGATATAACCGTAGTCGGTACCGGGTTCAGCCTCTTTCGACTCGATCTTCCACCATCCGCCACCGGCAGGCTGCATGGGGTGTTTCTGCTCGCCAATTTGCAATGACACGTCTCCGGCGACTGGCGCCCACACGCGAAATTCGTGCATAGATGTTACTGCTCCACCAACAATGCCACCGGAAATTCCTGAAAGATTTCACTCACGGCCACGTCTCCGCCCGAAAGAACGGCTCCGGTGAAACGATTCAGCCACTTCTTTTGGGGCAGCGCGATTTGGGTGTCTTGCCAGCCGGCGCCGAGTTTGATTACCAATCTGGGGACCAACACGACTATGTTGTTGCCACGCATATAGCCGAGTAAGTGAGCAGCGCAGCTTCCAACCGCCTGCAAAGGATGGTATCCGTCCTGCGATCCGAACGATTCCGGATTTTCCCGCCGCGCGCGCAGCGTGTGATAAACAGTCCAAAGCTTTGGCAAGCCTTCATCGCTGCCGCGCATAA
>Ga0070741_10011373_pt1 | contig 16451 bp, 11 predicted proteins | sample Coa_R1_4_FD_66440 | JGI IMG/M metagenome (GOLD analysis project Ga0070741, IMG submission 66440) | Surface soil microbial communities from Centralia Pennsylvania, which are recovering from an underground coalmine fire - Coalmine... | ecosystem: Environmental > Terrestrial > Soil > Unclassified ...
GCGGACATAAAATAGCTGGCGGTTGCAAACCCAAGGAACTCGCCTGGTGTGGCAGGACGCGAGTTACATCGCGCAATGAGACTGCGCCTCGGGGCTGCATTGGAATCCTCCGACGACGCCAAAATAGATTGTTACAGAATTTGTGTGTATGCTACGAGGGCTGCAACGATATAATCGCGACTCTCAGTTGTCAAGGAGCTTTTCAGGCGGGATTTGCCGGACAAACTGCCGCTAATCGGGTCGCCCTTTCCAGGATGTCCGGTCTGTGTTGCACTATGTAACGCGACCGTCGAAGCGAGTCCCCGGGCGCTTATAGTTGTTGCAGGCAGGTCGTGAGTCACGCACGATTTGGAGGTGCTCTGTGTCGTACCAGACTATCGACTTCAGTCAGGAAAATGACGGTACGCTGGCGGTCATCACTTTGAACCGGCCGCAGCGCCGGAATGCCCTGTCACTGGAATTAATGACGGAGTTGATCGACTGCCTGAACACGATCGGCAAGAACCGTCAGTTTCGCAGCGTGATTCTCGCCGCGGCTGGAAAGGTGTTCTCCTCCGGACACGATCTGAGCGAGATGGTAGACCGCGACATAAATGCTTACCGCGAACTGTTTGATGTCTGCACTGAGTTGATGACGAAGGTGCAATCGATCCCGCAACCGGTCGTCGCGGAAGTACAGGGGATAGCCACGGCTGCGGGGTGTCAACTGGTCGCCACCTGCGACCTTGCGATCGCCTCCGACCAGGCATCATTTGCGACACCGGGCGTACGCATTGGCCTGTTCTGCACTACCCCAATGGTGGCCTTAAGCCGTAGCGTCGGCCGCAAACGCGCGCTGCAAATGTTGCTGACTGGAGAACCTGTTGACGCGTTCACCGCGGCTGAGTGGGGTCTAGTCAACAAGGTTGTTCCCGCGGATCAACTTACCCGCGAGACGCGCGAATTAGCTGCGCGCGTTGGCGAAGCCAGTTCGCTCACGGTGGCGATCGGCAAGCAAGCCTACTACGCGCAAATCGACCTGGATCAGCCCAAAGCGTACGCCTACGCAAAAGAAGTGATGAGCATGAACGCGCTGGCGGCCGATGCGCAGGAGGGGATCTCTGCATTCCTTGGCAAACGTCCCGCGTGCTGGGCAGGGCGGTAGGATCAGACCCGAGCCGTAGCCCTTCCGTCGCACTCGTCTACTTGGCCTGAATGGACTCGATGTAGTCCTTCAGATTGTTGACACGCAGATGCAACTCGGCGTCGCTATGAGTCCCCATGGAAAGCAGGACTGGACCCCAGACCGGCATGTCTTTGGAGCCGTGCGCGGCCATCTCGGTATCGCCCTTGATGACCTGGTAGACACGAAGCGAAGGAAATTTTCCGTCGTTCTTCCTGCTCAGCAGCGTGAGATCGGGGGGTGCAACCTTCAGAGCTGACGCAGCCGGGCCGTCGCCTTTTCCACTCTTGCCGTGGCAGGAAACACAGTACGAGTTGAACATCTCCTGGCCGGACGATGCCGAAGTGGGCTTCACCGGAACCTTTTTCACCGTGGTGGACTGTTGCGCGGCGGCGACAACCACGAGCGCGAGCAGCAATAGTAGTGCGATTGACTGAAAGATGCGGCGATTTGACATCGGGATTGCCTCCTGGACCGCAGTGGACACAACTCGTCAGACTGACGTTAGGACATTTGCGCACCACCGTATGTGCGCTGCGTCACAACAGTGTGTGACTTAACGCTGAGGGACGCCGGATACGAGCTCAGAACCTCGGATCGCGTTTTTCTCTGTAAGCCAGCATCGCTTCCTGGTGCTGTTCCGAGCTCACAGCGGCGGCCTGACTGCTCATGTATTCTTCAAGAAACGAATCCCAATCCAGCTTGAAGCACAGGTCAAGCAAATGTTTTGATTGCCGCTGACCTTCTGACGCAGCTTGCAAGTAAACATCAGTGATTTCCTCGACGCGGCGCTCGAAGTCAGCTTCTGACACCAGATAATCCACCAAGCCCATGGCGTGAGCTTCTTTCCCGTTGATGTACTCGCCCGACAGAATGATTCGCTTAGCGCGGCCCAGGCCGATGTAGCGAGCGAGGCGGAAAGTTCCCATGCCGGGGATGAGGCATTCCTTGACGGCGGTCAGGGCAAACTTCGTGTCTTCGGTCGCGATGCGAATATCACTGGCAAGGGCAACCTGCATGCCGCCGCCGATACAGAAGCCGTGAATCGCCGAAATCACAATCTTGTCCATGAGTTCAAGGTTGCGAAGGGAACGTTCATAGTCGCGAAACCACTCGATGGGAAATCCCCCCTGAGATAAGGTCTTCAGATCAATCCCGCTGGAGAAACCACGGCCCTCGCCCGAAATCACAACTACTTTCACCTGCTTCTCGCGGCTCAAGGTGTCTGTCACCTGCAGAAAGTCGCGCGACCAGGGCACATTCATCGCGTTCACGACCTCGGGACGATTGAATGTGACGTAGGCGATGTCGGCCTCGATTGTGTAGCGCATGGTTTCGAGCTCTACAAAATTTTTGCCCGCGGCATCGATTTGGCTTGTCTTCGGTTGAGGCACTTGCTTTCTCCTTTACTTATTTCTTGGGTCGCTTATCCGTTACCCGAAGCGCTTTGCCTTCACTGCGGGTCAACTCGCCGATCGGCACAAGCGTGATTTCCGGCCGCACCGCACAGTGATCTACGACGGCTTCCTGGAGCTTGGCGGCGAGTTCATGACCCGCGCTGGGAATGTCGATAAACTTCTGCAGGCATTCCACGCGAATGTTGAGCCGGTCCATGCTCCCCAGGCGGTCGACAACAATTTCATAAAAGGGCATAACCTCGTCGAACTTGAGCAGTACATTTTCGATCTCGGAAGGATAGAAGTTGACGCCGCGGATGATGAGCATGTCGTCGCAGCGGCCACGCACGCGGCGCATGCGGACATGAGTGCGTCCGCAGCTGCATGGCGTATCGTCCAAAGCCGTGATGTCGCCGGTGCGGTAGCGGATCAGAGGCAATGCCTCTTTCTGCAAGGTGGTGATGACCAGCTCTCCTTCTTGTCCTGGAGGCAATGGCGCACCCGTGAGTGGATCCATGATTTCGGCGAGAAAGAAATCTTCCCACACGTGGAGCCCATTGCGCTCTTGCGCGCATTCCTGCGCGACGCCCGGCCCACCCGCCTCGCTCAATCCATAAGTATCGGTGGCGATCAAGCCCAAACGCTGCTCGATCTGATGGCGCATGGCTTCGGTCCACGGCTCCGCACCGAAAATTCCAATCTTCAAGTTGAGAGGCTTGGTGGCGCGCGAGCGTTCCCGCAGGTCGGCAATAGTAAGGGCAAACGAAGGAGTACAGCACAGGACTTCCGGCTGCAGGTCGTCGAGCAGTTGCACTTGGCGCGCGGTGTTGCCGCCAGAACTTGGGATGACCGTAGCGGGAAGCTGCTCGCCTCCGTAGTGAAAACCGAGGCCGCCGGTGAACAGCCCGTATCCGTAGGCATTCAGCACGCGCATGCCAGGCCGCGCGCCCGCGGCAACAAAAGAACGAGCGATCAACTCCGCCCAATTGTCGACGTCTTTGCGCGTGTAGCCAACCAGCGTGAGCCGTCCTTTCGTCCCTGAAGAACCGTGAACGCGCACGAGACAATCGGTAGGCACCGCTAACATGCCGAACGGATAATTCGCCCACAGATCTGCCTTGCGGGTTACGGGCAGGGCGGCGAGCTGATCGAGAGAAATAAAATCTTCCGGCTTGAAACCGATGGCGCCGAATTGTTCGCGATAGAAAGGGACCGATTGGCAGACTCGCTTCAGAGTCTGTTGCAGTTTCCTCAACTGCAGCTCCCGCAGGGCTTCGCGGGGGAGGATCTCGATTTCGCTACGCACGCTTGCAGCGACCTGTGCCTTCATGGGCATCCTCCAACTCGCACCGTGACCTCTGGTGGCAAGCAACTCCCCGGACGCTATACCAGTTCGAGAACGCTCTTCATTGCGCGGTCATGTCCGTCGCGCTGCTCACGTTCAGTGTGCGGCGGACCCTGAAAATTCGCCTCGAAAAACTTGAGCGCCCGCTCGGCCAGCAAGAAATAGCAATCGCGGAAAACTCCCCAAGCGGGGTTCGCCAGCCAGCCTGAAGGTAGAAGTTCGATCGGGAATCTGGGATCGATGTAAAGAAACCTGCCGTATTCGTGCAGCAGACGCATCTTGGAGGCGAAGCATACACTCTCGGCGGGCGGATCTCCGGCGTTGAAGCTCACCTGGTACGAGCGCCACAGCGGTTCCCAGGTTTTAATGAAGTCTCGATAGCGAGCCTGCACCGCTTCCAGATCCCAACATTTTTTTGTCAGCTCTGCGTTGGCGAGCGAGTTGACGTGCCGCGCGCGAAACAAGTTCACGTATTTATCGAGCCGGCGCTCCGACAGGTGCCGCACCGTCACTTCTACAACAGGCTTCGGGATGATCCACGTAGCCGGGGTTAAGGCGCCAAAGCCCAGCCATATCAGCTCGCGTCGCAGGCGCTCGCGCAATTCACGCAGCCGCTCAGGAAGTGAGTACGTCAGTATGGTCCACTGCCCGTCCCAATTTTCTACGTGGGGTGAAAAAATTCGTGGCGTGGCTTCGTCCACGCGGGTACGGCCCATGCGAGTGAGCGAGTAATAACTCTGCTTGTTTACCGTCGTCCGCTCGAGCCAGCCTTGCTGAGAAAGGCGGCAGAGCGCGGCACGCACTGCCACGGCTGTGAAGCCCAACTCTTCACAGAGCCGTAGCAGGCTGCTGACGCGGATCGAGCCCCCGTAGTGCTGCACGTAATCCAAATAGGTCTCGAAAATCGCTCTTCGGGCTTTCACTCAGTCCCCGTCTAAAGCCTGTAACGAGTCCATCAAGCACCAACCCTTGGCGCAGGCGGACGCCGGGCCATTCGCGGAGAAACTCTCCTTGACAAGCTGGCCGGGGGATTATATCGTTGCAGCCCATTCGACGTACACACAAAACTTGTAACACGCGCACTGCGCAGAATAAGCCCGCGCATGTGACGGGATATTCCGGCGGTCGGGAGCTAGAAGCAAGCGCAAGGACATCGTAAGCGAATTCGCATTCGGGCCTCGTACGACGTACTGCTTACGGGCAGGAGGGCAACATGGGAGTCGAGCGCCGTCTCCGCAACTCCGCAGTATTCCTCACCAGTGTCATAGCGGCAATTCTCTTCACCGCCGGGACCGGTCATAGCCAACTGACGAATGGCACCCTCGTCGGAGGCGTACAGGACCCAGGAGGAGCGGTGCTTACCGGCGCGACCATTACCGTAAGAAACCTGGGAACCAACCAGACGCGGAGCGATGTCACCACCGCGGAGGGTCTGTTCCGTATTCCGGACCTGCTTCCCGGAACGTATGAGGTAAAAGCGGAGAAGGCCGGGTTCAAGACAACGCTGTCTCCCGCCGTCGTTCTGCACGTCGGCGAGACCAGCCGGGTAAACCTGGTGATGCAGGTGGGCACGGTAGAGCAGCGCGTGGAAGTCAGTGCCGGCGCGGTTGCCGTCAATACGGAAGAGTCGCGGGTCACTCACATCGTCGAAGGCAAACAACTGGAAGAACTTCCGCTGATCAAGCGCAACATTTACCAGTTGCCGGTGCTCGAGCCCGGCGCGGTGCCTTCGCGAATTCAAATTCCTACCTACTACAACAACTCGGTTTACGATCTCGGCTTCGTTACCTATGGCAAGCGCATCCGTTCCACCAACTTTTTGTTGGACGGAGCACCAAATACTGACAACGGTCTCGGTGGAATTCCGGCGATCGCGCCGATTCTCGACGCAGTAGACGAATTTCAGGTCTCGACGGCGAATTTAGGACGCGAGTACGGACGAAACTTCGGCGCGGTGATCAACGTCGCGACCAAGTCGGGAACCAACCTGATTCATGGAGGGGTGTGGGAGTTCCATCGCAATGCGGCAGTGAACGCCAGCAACTTTTTTGACCCTGGGCGGCCTTCGGCCCTCATTCAAAATCAATTTGGCGGCACTCTGGGCGGACCTATTCGCAAAGATAAGACGTTCTGGTTCATAGCATATGAAGGCCTACGCGAGCGCCGCGGCTTCACGCGCAAAGTGCAAGTGGAGACGCCTGAATTGCGTGCGTGGGTTGCAGCCAACCGGCCAGGCAGCGTAGCTGATTACATATTCCAAAATTTTCCGGGACCAATACCTACGGCCGGAACGACAGTTGATTTAGGAACACCGGCGCCGGCCGGGGCAGGCCCGTTCGCGTTTACCCCCTGCGATCCGACGATACCGCCGCCGAATGGCTGCGACGGTATTCCCGACGTCGGAATCGGTGTCGGCCAGAGGGTGAACAGTACGACGACGGACCAATACAGCGTACGGTTCGACAACCTCTTTCGCGAAGGGACTGACCGTCTGTTTGTGCGCTGGGCCGGAAACTATCCCCGTAACACCGGAGTGGGCGAAGTGACTACCATCGGCGGGTTGGGCCGGCTGCTGCGCGGTTTCCGGCGTCCCCTGGATGGCTTTATCGGAAACCTCGCCGTCGGTGAGACCCACATCTTCGGGCACAACCTGGTGAATGATTTTCGCTTTGGCTTGCTTCACAATCACGCTTTCACTGCTTCTTTTCCGAACGATGTTCCCAATTTCGTGCTGGACGATTTCACTCTCGGGTTTGGGACGGACTTCTTCATTCCCATCAATCTGACCGATAACGAATACAACTTCCGCAATACCATGATCTGGGACCATGGCCGCCATGGAATTAAGTTTGGCGCGGAGTTCAGCTATCAGAAAGAGCATGGCTTTTTTGACGCCACCGCTCGTGGCTTCTATGAGTTCGCCAGCATCCTTGATCTGGCGAATGATGCGCCCTACCTGCAGCTGCAACACATTGACCCGGAAACCGGGCAGAGCATTGTCAATAGCCCCAACCACATTCGCAACTTCAGGCGGCGCGACTTCGCGTGGTTCGTTCAGGATGACTGGAAGATTCGTAAGAATCTGACGCTCAATCTCGGTGTACGGCACGAAATCTTTGGTGTCCTGAAAGAGACCGACGGCAAGCAGGGCGGAATCGTCCTGGGAAGCGGTCCTACGTTCTTCAACCAGTTTGTTAATGCTCAGTTCGGTGCGTTGAAGGAACTGTATCAACCCTATTACAAGAATTTTGCGCCTGCGGTCGGATTAGCCTGGGACCCGTTCAGCAACGGAAAGTTCTCGGTACGAAGCGGCTTTGCGATTAACTACGACCGCCTTCACAACGATCTGCTGACCGAGCCGGCGCGCTTCAGTCCGCCGTTCGGAGCGTTTGCCGTGGCGATCCCCATCTTAGGCATCGGTTCAACCATTCCTTACAGCGTCACCGACGTGATCAAGTACCCGCCGACTCCCAATCCCGGCTGCGGACCACCGTTGAGTCCGGTTGGCGGGTTGGCCTCGTGTCTGCTGTTTCCTTATTTCATCGATCCGCACTTGAAGACTCCATACGTCGAAGAATGGAATCTCAACGTGCAGTACGAGTTTGCTGACAATTGGGTGCTGGAACTGGGGTACGCCGGCAATCAAGCCCATCGCCTCGCGTTCACCAACGACCCGAATCGCGTGACCGGAGGATTTCAGGGGGTTCCGTTCGCGCGGCCGAACCCGAATCTGGCCTGGTCGTCCTACTTGTCGACCAGTCAGGCGTCGAACTATCACGGCGCTACCGTACAGGTGAAGAAGCGCTTCACGCACGGTTATCTGCTGCAAGGCAGCTACACCTTTGGCAAGGCGCTCGACGTACAAGACGACGCGTTTGCCGGAGACTTTATTAATGCCGGTACGGGCTACTTCGGCTCGCAGGATGTGAACAATATTCACGGTGAATACGGGCGCTCCAGCTTCGATATTCGCCACCGAATTGCAATCAACGGAGTGTGGGACATCGGGAGTTTCGCCAATCACGGCGAGGCTTTTCGCGCGGTGCTGGGCGGATGGCAGGTGAACACCATCTTCTCCTATGAGTCAGGGCGGCCATTCACCGTGTTCAATACCATCGCCGACTACAACCAGGACGGCGGAGGCGGTACGCAGGGCGGCGGTTACGACCGGCCAAACACACCAGCGTTCGGCAACTCGAACGGCTGTCACAGTCCGGACGAATTCGTGAAGGGCATATTTACTGAAGCCGATTTCCCGCAGCCCACGCCGGGAACGAATGGAAACCTAGCGCGGAATACGTTCTGCGGGCCCGATTACAAGGCGGTGGATTTCTCCCTGGTGCGGAATTTCAAGGCGCACTTTTTGGGAGAAGCCGGTCATATCCAGTTCAAGGTCGAAGCGTTTAATGTCTTTAACCGCGTCAACCTGTATCTTCCGATTACGGATTTGGCGGCAGTAAACCCGCTTGCCGCGCAGAACCCGGCGTTCACCACGTTCGGAAAATCGGTTCAGGCGTTCCAGCCACGCGAACTGCAGTTCGGATTGAAACTGGCCTGGTAACGCGGCCCGGACCGCTGAATGGTTGATTTGCCCCAGAGACGCAGCTTGCTGCGTCTCTACTTTCTGGTGCGGGCGGCTCTATTCGCGTGTACGATACGCAGGCCATAAGGCCGGGCCCCTGCTGGGGAGGGCTGGGCACCAAAAGCTGCAATGGACCAAGTTTTAAACCCCGATCAGCGCGGGCGCGCGTTGCCGCCGATATCACAGCTCAAGCGCGTCGTTCCGTTTGTCCGACCACATGCTGGAAAGCTGATCGGAGTGTTTGCTCTGTCGGTCATTTCGAGCTTGCTGGGACTCTCGTACCCGATGGGCGCGAAGTTCCTGGTGGACAACGCGCTCGTGGGCAAGAACGAGCGTCTGCTAGTTATCGCGGCTGTCGTGCTCGCCGTGCTGGTCATTCTCGGCTTTGTGCTCGGCGCCGTGACTCGTTACTTCTACACCATGGTTTCGGCGCGCGTCCTGATGGACATGCGGCTGTTTTTGTTTCGCCATCTGCAAAGCCTGTCGCCCCGCTTTTTCGCCAAGACCAAGACCGGGGAAATCGTTTCTCGCTTGAGCAGCGACGTGGCCGAGATCCAGTCGCTCAGCACGGACGCGCTGTTCAACCTGGCGCTAAGCATCCTAACCCTGGTCGGCACGGTTGCGCTTCTGCTCTACCTGGATTGGCGACTGTTTCTGTTGTGCACGTTCTTTGTGCCACTCGGCACGCGATTCCTGGTCCGCTATCGTGAGCGCATTGCCGCGCAGGCCCGATCAGTCCGCGAGCGCAACGCCGAGCTCAGCAGCACCCTGCTGGAATCGCTGCAGGGGATGAAGTGGATCAAGACGGTCGGAGCTGAGGAGGCTGAGGCCGACAAATTAGCCGGCAAGAATCAGCAATATATTGACTCACTACTGCGTTACCAGGTGGTTTCCGCCTATGCCAATGCTTTGCCTTCATCTTTTCTGAGCGTCAGCACGCTACTGTTGCTGCTCTATGGCGGCCACCTCGTGATCAGCGGGCAAATGACACTCGGCAGCCTGGTTGCATTTGCCGCGTACCAGGGCAGAGTGTTGAGTCCCATGCAGAACATGATCGGGCTCTACCTCAGCCTGCAGCGCGCGCGTGTGTCGCTGGATCGAGTGCTGGAATTTCTCAATCTCCAGCCGGAGGTGCGTGAAAAGCCGGGCGCGCTGCAGCTCTTATCGGCGCGGGGCGAAATCAAGTTCCATGATGTTGGTTTTTCATATGATCCCGGTCATCCTGTTCTGAAGCGCATCAGTGTACGTGTTCCTGCGGGAACTCGTTTGGCAATTGTCGGTCCCAGCGGCGCAGGAAAATCCACGATGGTGGACCTGCTGTTGCGTTTCTATGATCCTCAGGATGGCACGATTTTGTTTGATGGGCACGACATCCGCGGTGTGGCCCTGCGCGGCTTGCGCGAATCGATTGCCATCATCAGTTCCGAGCCGTTCCTGTTCCACGCCAGCATTGAAGAGAATATTCGTTATGCGAACTGGCACGCTACTACCGAGCAGGTCTGGGCCGCCGCGCGCATGGCGGATCTGGAAGAGTTCATACTCTCATTGGCCGACGGTATGGCCTCAGTCGTAGGCGAGAGAGGGGTCAAGCTTTCTACCGGGCAGCGCCAGCGCCTGGCAATCGCGCGCGCCGTGCTGCGCAATGCACCGGTCTGGATCTTTGATGAAGCCACCGGTGCGCTCGACGTGCTCACCGAATCGCGAATCTGGGCGTCTCTTGAAAAATGGCTGGGCGGGCGAACGACGTTGATCATCACGCACAGGCTGTCTTCAATACGCAATGCCGAATCGATTGTCGTACTCGATCAGGGAGAAATCGTTCAGCAAGGTACGCCCGAGCGTCTCCTCGAAGAAGATGGATTGTACCAGCGCCTGTGCAAGGCGAGCTCGACAGCCGCGCAGCCGCAAACCATGGAAGCAGCTTTGCCTTGATGCAGACCACGCCGGCTAATTCGTCGCTTGCCGCCACTCCGTGGACGGGGACTGGCAAAGGAGTGCGCGTTGCGGTCATCGACAGCGGAATCAACCCGCAACACTCGCATGTCCGGCATGTCGCGGGAGGAACGCACATCTCGCTCCGCGATGACGGGACTCTGAACTTCGATGACGATTGGCGCGATTTAATGGGACATGGAACGGCCATTGCGGGCGTGCTGCGCGCCAAGGCGCCTGATTGCGAACTTTACAGCGTCAGGGTTTTCGAAAAATCGTTGCAGACGCACGCCGAGATCGTTGCTGCAGCAATTCGCTGGGCAGCGGATCACCATATGCAGGTCGCGAATTGCAGTCTGGGGACCGGAAATATCGAGCACCGTGATTTGCTTCAGGAGGCCTGCGACTACGCAACTGCAAAGGACGTGCTGCTGGTTGCCTCCAGTGACGCGGGAGTGCGGGATTTTTTCCCGGCGGGGTTGCGCGGAGTGGTCGCGGTTACAGGAGACGAAGCTTGCGGCTGGGATCATTATTACCATGACGAGCCGGGCGGATTATTCCGCGCGCATCCTCATCCCCGGCCTTTGCCGAGGCTGCCCCAGAAATTCAATCTCCAGGGCCACAGCTTTGCTGGAGCTCACATTGCTGCCTGGATTGCCCGCATCCGCGAGCAGTGTCCAACGGCTGGCCTGTCGGAGGTGATTGAGGCACTGGCGGCGAATGCTGTTGCGCTGGATTTAGAAAGTCAGACTGAAAACAAGAACTGACGACCATGAGCACCACAAATCCGACCAAGAATAGGCGGCTGAGTTATTTTCACGGCACGGGAAATCTCCCGCTCCTGGGATGTTGCATTGGCGAGGCCCTGAACAATACCGCCGCTCGGTATCCGGAAAATCCTGCGTTGATCGTTCGCCACCAGAACATTCGCTACACCTACCGGGAATTCTTGCGCGAAGTCGATCTCGCGGCGAGCGGCCTGATGAAGCTGGGCATACAGAAGGGCGATCGTGTCGGGATCTGGGCGACCAACTGCGCCGAGTGGGTGATCACGCAATTTGCTACCGCGAAGATTGGCGCAATCCTGGTCAATATCAATCCCGCGAACCGGTCGTTCGAACTGGAATACGTGCTGCGGCAGTCAGACTGCCAGACGTTGCTACTGATCCGCGGCTTTCGCGATTGCGATTATGTGGAAACCGTGCGGAGTATCTGTCCCGAATCCGCCAGCAGCACACCGGGAGCGCTGCGTTCCGAGACGCTACCGAGTCTCACCAACCTCATCTTTCTCGGACCGGAGTCCGCGCCCGCCGGCATGTATCACTGGAACGACCTGCTGGAGATGGGAGCGCACGCCCCCGCGGACGAACTGCGGCAGCGCGAACAAACGCTGGAGTTCGACGATCCGATCAACATTCAGTACACCTCGGGCACGACTGGTATGCCGAAAGGCGCTACGCTCTGTCACCGCAATATTGTTAATAACGGCTACCTCGTCGGCGCATGCATGAAGCTGACCCAGGCCGACCGCCTATGCATTCCGGTTCCGTTTTACCACTGCTTCGGCATGGTGCTGGGCAACATGGCATGTGTGGTGTGGGGAGCAGCTATTGTCATCCCCGCGGCTTACTTCGATCCGCTGGAAACCTTGCGCGCAGTCTCGGAGGAGCGATGCACCGCGCTTCACGGCGTGCCCACGATGTTCATCGCGGAACTCCAGCATCCCGAATTCAGCCGTTTCGATCTCAGCAGTCTGCGGACTGGCATCATGGCAGGATCACCATGTCCGATTGAAGTAATGAAGCGTGTGGTGGACCTGATGCATTTGCGGGAAATGACCATCGCGTATGGACTGACCGAAACCTCTCCGGTGATGACGCAAACCACAGTCAATGATCCGATCGAGCTTCGCGTCTCAACCGTCGGCAAGCCTTTGCCGCATACCGAGGTGAAGATCGTAGACGTGACAACCGGGAAAATGGTTCCCGTCGGTACGCCGGGAGAGTTGTGCGGCCGCGGCTACATGGTGATGAAGGGGTATTACAAAAATCCCGACGCGACGCGACGCGCGATTGATGACGACGGCTGGCTGCACAGCGGCGATCTCGCCACCATGGATGAGAACGGCTACTGCAAAATCACCGGCCGCGCCAAGGACGTCATCATCCGCGGCGGCGAAAACATTTATCCGCGCGAGATTGAGGAGTTTCTATACACCTGTCCCGGAATTACCGATGTGCAGGTGGTTGGCGTCCCGGATGAGAAATATGGAGAAAGAGTGATTGCCTGGGTCAAGCTGGAACCCCAGTCAAAGCTGACCGGGGAAGACATCCAGAAATTCTGCGAAGGCAAGATCGCCGCCTACAAAATCCCCCGGCATATCAAAATCGTCGATTCATTCCCGATGACTGTCACCGGCAAGATTCAGAAGTTCAAGATGCGCGAGGCCTCCATCCAGGAAATGAAACTGGAGAACGCTGCGAAGATCGAAACCGCCTGAGACGATCATGCCAAGCGACTACGACAAGCTTTATGGCCAGTTCCGCTGGGAAGTGCCGGAGCATTTCAATTTCGCCACGAACGTTGTAGATCGCTACGCCGACGATCCCAGCCGCATGGCGCTGTTCTGGGCGGACGAGTCCGGCCGCGAAGAGAAATACACTTTCGATCAGTTGAGGGATCTTTCGAACCGCTTTGCCAACGTGCTATCCGCACTGGGAATCGAGCGAGGAGATGTCGTCCTCGTAATTCTGCCGCGCATTCCCGCCTGGCAGGTGGTTATGCTGGGACTACTGAAGGCCGGAGCCATTGCCGCCCCCGGAGCCACGCTACTTCAGCCCAAGGATATTGCGTATCGCGCCAATCTGTCCGAAGCCCGTGCCGTCATCACCGACACCGAAAATTCCCCCAAGGTTGATGGGGTTCGCCAGCAACTCCCCGGGCTCAAACAGTTCATCCTGATCGGCCCCGCACAGCCCGGCTGGGTGAATTACGCCGAAGAGATCAAGAATGCTTCGTCGGAATTTGTGCCGACACCTACGCGGGCCGACGATCCTGCTCTTCTTTACTTCACCTCCGGAACTACGGGCGGACCGAAGATGGTCCAGCACAGCCATGCTTATACATTCGCGCACCGCCTCACCGGAGAGTACTGGCTCGACCTGAAGCCAACGGATCTGCATTGGAACATGTCCGATACCGGCTGGGCGAAAGCCGCGTATAGCACGCTGTTTGGCCCTTGGCATACGGGCTGTTGCGTGTTCTCTTACTCGGGACCGTTTGATCCGAGGAAAACTCTGGAGTACCTGGAGAAGTACAAAATCACGACTTTCTGCGCTCCACCCACGGCGTTTCGGCTGATGGTCACGGAAGATTTAAAGAAATATCGTTTTTCTCTGCGTCACGTTGTAGCCGCTGGGGAGCCGCTCAATCCCGAGGTCATCGAAATCTGGAAGCAAGGAACCGGCACCACCATTTACGACGGCTATGGACAAACCGAGACCATCATCACGGTTTGTAATCATCCATCGTTCCCCGTGAAGGCCGGCTCGATGGGCAAGCCAATGCCCGGACACGAAATGGCTATTGTGGACGGCGAAGGAAACGAATTGCCGCCGCACGAAGAGGGAGAGATCGCGCTCAAGGGATCTCCTCCGTCATTGTTTCTCGGATACTGGAAGGAGCCCGGTCTCACTGCGGCCAGACGTCTCGGGCCCTGGTACCTGACCGGCGACAAAGCCTACAAAGACGAAGACGGCTATTACTGGTTTGTCGGACGCGCCGACGATCTCATCATCAGCGCCGGTTATCGCATTGGTCCGTTCGAAGTGGAGAGCGCGCTCATCGAACATGACGCGGTGGTCGAGGCTGCTGTTGTGGCCAGCCCGGACTTAGTACGCGGCCACATCGTGAAAGCCTTTGTTGTACTGGGCCAAGGCTACAAGGCTTCGCCGGAGCTCGCGCGCGAACTTCAGGAACATGTGAAGAAGACGACTGCTCCGTATAAGTACCCCCGCGAAATTGAATTTGTCGATTCACTCCCCAAAACCATCAGCGGAAAAATCCGCCGGGTCGAGTTGCGGAAGCGGGAAACAGAGAAAAAACAGCTTCAGCGAGCGAGTTCTGGCTAAGAGTCGATCAATTCTCGTGGCTTCTCAAGAACAGTTCGATGTGCTGATTCTGGGCGGAGGTCCTGCCGGCGCCGTGCTCGCGGAACGGTTGAGCCATCGAGGCTACAGCGTCGCAATCGTCGAGCGTCAGCCATTGCCGCGATATGCGGTCGGCGAATCCTTGCCACCGTCCGTAGGCTTGCTGCTCACGCGAATGGGTATCGTGCCCGATTCGAGCATGCTGAATTTCCCTCGTACCACCGGTTACTTCTCCGCATGGGGCACGGACGCTCTGAGCTTTACCCCACATCATGCGAAAGAGCGCACGTTCGGCTTCCAGGTGGACCGGGCAACTTTCGATTCACTTCTCATACAGTCTGCTCGCGATACGGGTGCCACGATATTGGAGAGCTATCATCCGATTGCGATTGCGCCTGCCACATGCGGCTGGCAGGTGATCCTCGAATCGCGTGACGGACTCAGACGCACGGTCGTGAGTAGGTTCCTATGCGATGCCAGTGGTAGAGCCCGTTTTTTGGCGCGAAAGCTTCAGCTCAAGCCGACAATCTCTGGCCGGCTGATCGGCATGCTGTGCTATTGGGACGAGCCGCATTCGCGTGCGAGTGCAGACCAGTACGACACGTTAGTCGAAGCAACTCCCGATGGCTGGATGTACACTGCGCGGCTGCAAAATAATCACCGCGCGGTTGGGTTCATGACCGACCGGGATCTGCTCCCGCGCGACCTGCGACACCACGCACGCGCCATCTGCTCTCGTGCACTCCGTGAGACAAAGCACGTGCGGCAGCTTCTGCAGGCGTGTGTCAGCCCCGGTGAGGTGAAGATTTTCGCCGCCAATCCCACTCTCATAGAGCGCTGCTGTGGACCCGACTGGCTGCTAGTGGGCGATGCCGCTTCCACGCTCGATCCTCTATGTTCACAGGGAGTGCAGAAAGCGATCACGTCTGCATTGGCCGCAGCTACGGTGGTGCATACAATCCTGTCACGTCCAGAGCGCACCGACATCGCAAGCGAGTTCTATCGCGAACGGGAACGAGCCGGTTTCTTAGCGCATCTCGATTCGTTGCGGCAGTACTATGCTCGCGAGCAGCGATGGAAACGACGACCGTTCTGGAAACGGCGAATGCTTGCCAGTCATGTCCAATCTGCGACAGTGGCCAGCAACCAGACTGCCCCTGCACCTCAGGACCGGCTGATAGTAGGGTCGGGGACGTCTATCACTGGCCGGCCTGTCATTGAGGGCGAATTCGTCGAACTCAGGCCCGTCGTCGTGCCGCCGAACATGAACCGTGGCCTGAGATTTTGCGGGAGTATTTGCGTGCCGGATGTGCTTGCGTTGCTTGACTCGCGACCGACTGTCGAGGAAGTGCTTGACCGATACCGCGGTTCGCATTCAGACGTGTCACGTATTGCGTTGCAGCGCGGGATCGCTCACTTAGTTCGGCTGGGGGTCATTATGACCGAGCAGGGGGAGCGCAGGTAGTTCCTATCCGGCTTAGGCTGAATTGAGTTCCTGGGGGTTCTCAATCCACAATACTTGCCAGTTGATGGTTCTCAGTCCGCAGTTTCCTTGATCCTAGTCCTGGATGTCAGGGTGTCGAGTGGCTACGCGGTAGCGTCCGGAGTGGAATACGAGCGGTTCGCCGTCGGCATACTTGTATTCTTCTACCTCCCCGAGAAGGATGACGTGATCGCCGCCATCGTACTGCCTGACCTTGCGACACTGGAATTGCGCGATCACTCCATGCAGGGCCGGCGCACCGCCACGTCCTTCGGTAAACTCAACTCCGGCGAATTTGTCGGGTACAGGAGTGGAGAACTGGCGCGATAGATGGTGCTGCTTGGCTTCCAGAACATTCACGCAGAAGTGAGTGGCAGTGGAGAAATCCGCATAGCTGGGAGT
>Ga0070741_10011374_pt1 | contig 16450 bp, 17 predicted proteins | sample Coa_R1_4_FD_66440 | JGI IMG/M metagenome (GOLD analysis project Ga0070741, IMG submission 66440) | Surface soil microbial communities from Centralia Pennsylvania, which are recovering from an underground coalmine fire - Coalmine... | ecosystem: Environmental > Terrestrial > Soil > Unclassified ...
TGGAGTATGGCGCGTCGTTAAAGCCCAAACCCGGCAAACCTAAGCCCGGAAAGTCCCAAACAAAAAAATCCGAATCGGGAAAAGCAACGCCGAAGGGCAAAGCGAGAAAACGATAACTTAATCTCGGCCATAAATCCGTGCCCTGATATAACACTATTCACAAAAGTGCGCTTTAGTAAAAACGGATTGATCATTATGCCTCTGAGCCAGACCATTCGCGGAGTTACTTACAGCTTTGACGGCCTGAAAGATGTGCTGGCCAAAGCATCGCCGGCGCGCTCTGGGGACGAACTGGCAGGTATCGCCGCGCGCAGCGCAGAAGAGCGCATAGCGGCGCGGCTGGTGCTGGCGGACGTGCCGCTTGAGCGCTTTCTCAACGAAGCGGTCATCCCTTACGAATCGGATGAGGTCACCCGGCTGATCATTGATACGCACAACGCTGCCGCGTTCGCGCCCGTTGGGTCTCTCACCGTGGGTGAGTTCCGGGATTGGCTGCTGAGTGACGAGGCCACCGGCGATGTGCTTGCGACGCTCGCACCCGGCATCACGCCTGAGATGGCAGCGGCGGTATCGAAGCTCATGCTGGCGCAAGACCTGATTGCTGTGGCCCGCAAGATTCGCGTGGTGACCCGCTTTCGCACCACGGTCGGCCTGCCGGGCAGACTTTCCACGCGATTGCAGCCTAATCATCCTATCGACGATCCGGTGGGAATTGCCGCATCCATTGTCGATGGGCTCTCGCTCGGTTCGGGAGACGCCGTCATTGGCATCAATCCTGTCAGTGACAACGTAACGACGGTCATAATGTTGTTGCGGCTCATCGATCATGCTCGCGAAAAGTATGCGATCCCCACTCAGAGTTGCGTGCTGGCCCACGTCACTACCCAGATGGAAGCACTGCGGCAGGGAGCGCCGGTTGACCTCGTCTTCCAATCCGTCGGAGGAAGCGAAGCGACCAACACTTCTTTCGGCATCAATCTGGCCCTGCTCGATGAAGCACACCAGGCCGCGCGTGAACTGCATCGCGGGACCATCGGCGATAATGTGATGTACTTTGAGACCGGCCAGGGCAGCGCCCTCTCGGCGGGAGCGCACCACGGTTGCGATCAACAAACTTTGGAAGCACGAGCCTACGCCGTCGCGCGCCGTTACCGGCCCATGCTGGTCAATACGGTTGTAGGCTTTATTGGTCCCGAATATCTTTATGACGGCAAGCAGATTGTGCGCGCCGGACTTGAAGACCACTTCTGCGGCAAGCTGCTGGGCCTGCCCATGGGCTGCGATGTCTGCTATACCAACCACGCCGAAGCCGACCAGGACGATATGGATACGCTGCTCACGCTGCTGGGAGTGGCCGGAGTGAACTACATTATGGGAGTGCCGGGAGCTGACGACATCATGCTGAACTACCAAAGCACGTCATTTCACGATGCTCTCTATCTTCGCTCCGTGCTGGGGCTGCGTCCGGCGCCTGAGTTCGAAGCCTGGATGGCCCAGAGCGAATCGCGCCAGCTCACGGTGCAGGCATTGCTGCCGTCGGGTGCAACAACTCAGACCGCGCTATGACGATGACCAAAAGGCCGGCGCCAGACCTGCGGCATTACACCTCGGCCCGTGTAGCCCTGGGCAGAGCAGGATCGGCCCTCGCCACGCGCGAGGTGCTTGACTTCCAGCTCGCTCACGCGCAGGCCCGCGATGCTGTGCATGCTACGCTCGACGTGGATTCGCTTCTCGACGGATTGCGCCGGCGCAACCTGCCCTGCTGTGCGCTTAAGAGCGCGGCTCCCGACCGCACTACCTACCTTCGCCATCCTGATCTTGGGCGTAGGCTTGCTCCGAAATCGACTGCCGAACTGGGTGCTGCTGCTTGTGACCTTGTGTTTGTGATTGTCGATGGTCTCTCTGCGCTGGCGGTCAACCGGCACGCACTCGCTCTGCTCGACGCAACATTGCCGCTGCTCGATCGCAATTCATGGTCCATCGCTCCAGTGTGCGTGGTCGAGCAGGGACGAGTGGCGATTGGCGATTCCATCGGAGCAGCGCTCGGAGCCAGGACTTCCGTGGTGCTCATCGGCGAGCGTCCGGGGCTGAGTTCACCCGACAGTTTAGGCATCTACGTTACCTGGTCGCCGCGGCCGGGCCGCACCGACGCAGAACGCAACTGCATCTCCAATATTCGTCCGGAAGGACTAGGCTATGCAGCGGCAGCCAATGTGCTGGCATTTTATCTGCACGAATCCCGCTACCAGAAGCTGACTGGAGTTGCACTGAAACTGGAGCACTCCGCAATTTTACCGAGTGAAACATCGAAACCTGCCAAACCTCAAGCGCCAAAATAAACCTTAGTACCAAACTTGAACCAGAACAGGTTATCGCCTAGGATATGTACGCGTCAGAAAGCACCAGGAGAAGACCGGTTATGACATTATCATTTGGTACACAGACGTCGGATGGAACCGTAACTTTAGCCTGCCAGGGCCAAATTGTCGCCGGTCGCGAAGGGTCAGAACTGCGCGAAAAAGTGCAGCAGCTCATGAAATATAACCCCAACGTAGTTTTGGATCTGGGCGCAGTCAGCTACATTGACAGCAGCGGACTGGGTGTTCTGGTGAGCCTCTACTCTACTGCGCGCGCCGCCGGTGGCAAGATAAAGTTCAAGAACCTGGTTACGCCGGTTACCTACACGCGCTCCTCGCTTGTCTCATAAATACACCCTATTTTGAACCCGCTCAGTTATTGTGGATATCCCAGCTACTCATTCGCAGGAATCGGGACTTTTTTCTTTCCTGCCAGTTCGTCGGCCGTTTGCTGGATATTACGCTGCACGAAATGAGCATAAAAACCCCAATCGCCATATTTGTCTTTCAGTTCGGCAGCCACGGCGTCTACCAACTCCTCTCCTGACTTCCCCGCAGACTGGGCCGTCGCAATGTCATGCCGCAGGGTAACCAGGTAATCGCGAAAATCACGGACATCCGCCACTGTGGCAACATCACCGTGACCAGATACAAACGCCGCAGAAGGATGTTCCGCCAATAACTTGCCCAGGCTCTCAATCCACAGCTGCGTGGAAGCGTCAATCAGGTTGGGCAAGTGATGTTGCCAAACCAGGTCGCCGCCCATGACCACGTTGGCGTCGGGAACGATCACAATCGAGTCACCTCCAGTGTGCCCGGGCATTTGGCGCACCTGGACCAACCGTGAACCAAGGTACAGGTCAACAGCATCCGAATAAACAATGTCGGGCAGCGCCAGGGCCTCAACGCGGGCCTTATCCTCAGGTTTGGGATTGGCTCCAAAAAATTTCAGGTTCTCCGTGCGCAACCACCCGCGCACGTTGCGCTGTGCCAGGATCGTCGCGCCCGCCTCGGCAAATACTGCATTCCCGCCCGTATGGTCCAGATGGTAATGAGTGTTGACCACATATCGAATGGGCAGATTGGTAATTTTGCGAATCTCTGCCAGCAAATCCCGGGCCGGACCGGCAGCTATGAACGTATCAATTACAGCTACTCCATTGCTGCCGATGATGAAACTCGCATTGCTGCCGGCTTTACTGCCATCGCCACTGATAGCGGCGTAAACTCCATCGCCAATCTTCTTGACGGTAAAATCCGGCGCGTCTGCGCAAAAAGCAGGCAATGAAAACAGAAGCACTAGGGACAGAAGGAACGCTGTCTTTAATTTCATGGGGCTGAATACTAGCATGGAATAGCCTTTAGCTCTCAGCTTTGCAGACCGAAAGCTCGCTTCATTTCGTAGCCAGCATCTCCGGAGGCACGAACGCGAGGCCCACGTTTGCGATTTTCCAGTGGTCATCGGATTTGTGGCACATGGCCATACCGCGCGCATGCACTGTATTGTCGGGCGCCGCGAGAGTGAACTCATACTGGAACCATACCGCGTCACCGATAACATGGAAATCGCTGGAGTGGAACTCAAGATGGGCTGCCGATGTGCGGTGAAAATAGTGCTGCTGAAAATATGCAAGCGCGTCTTGCTGGCGAAAGAATTTTGCACCTGTTGTAAACAAGGCAATCTGCGGGTCAAGACATTGTGCAACTGTCTTTTCATCCGACCCGCTTAATGCCGCCAGGCATTGTTCGATCTCCTGTTTGGCTTCGGCAACAAGTTCTTCGTCGTGTCTTTCGCCAGTGGTCATGAAGTGCGCGACTTGCCGCTGAAAATCAATGGTGGCGCCCATTTTTTCCAGCAGGTCAGCGCCCAAAATGCCGTCGATGCGCCGCCCACAATTCTTACCCACGGCGGAAAGATCAATGGCGACCATCTTCAACCCCATCAGTCGATAACTGCCGATTCTCATCTCGGGAAGGCTCACTTGGCGTGCGCCGGTTGTGGCGGTCCCGGTATAAGAGCTGATTTCGACCTCTCTTGAATCGCCTGAAAAGAATGAATGCAGGTTAAGCAGGGAACTTGCAGCCGTATCCACCAGGAACAGCATCGGCTTTTGCCCAGCCACTTCAACTCGAATGGCAGGCAGGCGATCGCAGTATTCCAGCGGAATTTCCTGGGCCAACAACGTGCTGCCCGCCAACAAGGAAAATAAAATCAGCCAACCGAGCCGGATGCATGGAAGTGCGGGTTTCATCCTCATCCTCCTCACCGTCAGCACTCTATCATAAATACGAACGTTCGTGCTTTATTAATTTCATTGCTATACTCTTATGAAGGATGGCGCGTCAACCCACTGTCTCTCGTCAAACTCCTGCGCGGCGGCAGCCGCGCGGAGAGCGCACTAAGTCGGCAATCCTGCGTTGCGCTGTGGATCTGGCATCGGTCGAGGGGCTTGAAGGGCTCAGCATCGGCCGTCTGGCCGAGGAGTTAAGCATGAGCAAAAGCGGGCTTTTTGCTCATTTTGGCTCCAAGCAGGAGCTGCAATTGGAAACCATCGAAGCAGCGCGGCAGATTTTTATTGAGCAGATTGTACGTCCGGCGCTGGCCAACCCTGAGGGCATGCTTCAGCTTTGGGCATTGTGCGATGGCTGGCTATCGCATGTGGAGCGCCGCGTCTTTGCCGGCGGATGTTTTTTTACGGCCGCTGCCTTTGAATTCGATAGCCGCAAAGGCCCCATACGCAACCGCATTGCCGAGATCATGCATGGGTGGATCGAAAAATTACAGCGCGCGATCGAAGTTGCACAGAAGGCAGGACAGCTTGACCCCAAGGTGGATGCCGCTCAATTGGCGCTCGAGATGAACGCGCTCGCCATGGGAGCGCATTGGTCGCACCAGCTTTTTGACGACAAAACCGCCCTGGCTAAGACCCGGATCAATATTCTGCAAAAGTTGCGCGGCCTCGCCACAAAAAAATGCCCGCCCCTGCCCAAGGTGAGCGGGCCCAGGTGAGCGCGTAAGAGCAGGGCAGGAACTCCCACCCTTCCGCAAGAATGCGATAAGGTGGCCCTCGCTGCGGCGGCCTGCTGTTGCAGGCATAACGACTCTCAACTTGGGCATCCTAATCGGCATGAGTTGCCGTGAGAGAAACTGGAAGAAACTGCTCCGCAAGCATGCGCCCCTTCTGCTTCCCGCTGCCGGCGATGCGCTGACCGCCAAGCTGATTCAACAGGCCGGCTTCCCTGCTTACCAGATTGGCGGCTTCACCCTTGACGGCATGCGTTTTGGGTTTCCGGATATGGATGTCACCCGTCTGGCCGAAAAGAGCGCAGCGGCGCGAGAAATCATAGCTGCCTGCGACCTGCCCGTCCTGATTGACGCCGATGATGGATACGGAGATGCGAAGAGCGTTGCACATACGATTCATACCTATGACGACATGGGAGCGGCGGCGATTTTCATCGAAGATCAAAAAGCGCCCAAGCGATGCGGGCACATGGCGGGAAAAGAAGTGGTCCCAATGCCGGAGATGGAGAAAAAGATTCGCGCTGCAGTCTCAACCCGCCGCGATCGTAATGAATTGTTTCTGATTGCCCGTACCGATGCCCGCGAGCCTAATGGGTTGGAAGATGCATTGCGGCGAGCGGAGCGTTATCTGAAATCTGGAGCCGACGGCATTTATGTCGAAGGCCTGCACAATCTTGCGGAACTGAGAACGGTGGGGCGCCAATTCAAGGGCGTGCCCCTGGCAGTAACCATACTAGAGGGTGGAGGAAAGACACCGTGGATTGCTCCTGATGTTCTGCACGATTTGGGATTCTCGATGGTGCTCTATCCCACCACGGTGCTTTTTCGCGTAACCCGCGCGATTCAACGCGCGCTTCAGGACATCAAGTCGGGAAAGAGCATGCCTAAGAATGATGCCGTGGACATGATTGAGTTTGAGCGCATTGTGGATATCGCGTATTGGAAATCGCTGGAACAGCAGGTTGTGCCCTTGCCGGAGCGTCTGCGCCAGATAGTGAATAAGATTTTTAAAGCGGCGTGAGTTTGCGTTTATTTCTTAGTTGTACACAGCGTCCAGCAACCGGGCCAGGTTGGCCTGCTGGCTGCGGTTCTTGTCTGAGCTCTTTCTGGTCAGCTTGTAGAGGCGCTCGCTGACGATTTGCGCAGCTTTCTCCGCGGGCACATAAATACGGTCCTGGGGAGTCACCGCCACCCAGCCGTCTTCTGTCTTCTGTAATTCCCAGCGCCTCTTGTCGGAATGGTGCTGGCTTTTCACCTGCCCTTGATTCAGCTCCACCCGGTAGTCAATCCGGACATTCGCCCAGCTCTTGTCGTGATGGATTTCCACCTTTTCAACCTGAAGTTGATCGAAGATCACCACCGGCGCGGAAAGCGACGCCAAGTCGCCATTTCGCAAGACACCGCTGGATCGGGTCGTCAGTTCGGAGATGGCTTCGCTTACATTGCTTGCGGTCGGCTTCGCGTCGGACTGCGCGTCAGAATCAGGTATTGCGATATCTTCCGGCATCTGAAAGCTCGTATCCACTTTATCGGCACTGTTGCGGATGGCGGCGCCGTGTGGCTCTCCCGCGATTTTTGATAATGGAGAAGCGTCAGCCGGCTGTTCTCCGGCGCCATTCATGTCTGAGATTCTTGTGGTTGAGCTATGTCCCGATTTGGGAAGAGAAACTGGCGTGGTAGATGTAGAAGCTCCTATCAGATAACGATAAAAACGTGGACGTCCGCGCTGTCGCCAATAATCGTTATCGTATTGCTGGGTGACGAGGCCCGAATCGGTTGAGCTGTAAAACGAATGTTCTGACGGATCCACCATCACTCCAACGTGCCCTCGCCAGACAACCAAGTCGCCAGTTTGCGGGTTTTGCACTCGCTGGAATGAAGGCACACCGGCATACAAATCGTAGGAAGTGGCATAAGGATAATCGTAGCCGGCCGCGGCAAAAATCTGATGGACGAGGTGCGAACAATCCGGCTGGTCGTCCGATGGCGCCGGCAGGGCTATAGCCATATTTATGAGCTCAAGTCCTTCACGGCGCGAGAGCAAACGCTGGTTCGTTTCGCGGTTTGAATCCGCTGTCGAAGAATCGGATTGTGCCTCAGTGCTCTCTGCATTGGATGAGAGACTCTGGTTCGGTTTTTGCGCAGCCAACCCGAGCGTGCTGATGCCGAAAACGGCAGCGGCAAAAACGGCTGCGCTCTTGTGACGTTTCTTCATGCTGAGTCTTAGATTAGTTAGAAGCAGGAGAGCAGCAAAGAGGTTTGCTGCCAGCTTGAACCCAGGCAGTTACTCTCGTTCATGCCCATTTGCCGGGACCGGAAGTAAAGACTTGTTATCAATGAAAAAGGGCCGCCATTGCTGGCGACCAAAGGGGAGAAATATTTTGGGGCGGTCCGGTTGGATCTATTCACCGCTTTTAAATCCATTGAGCCGCGTAGCTGTAACTTCGATTTGAAATGTGTGATTGTTGACTGGGTCATCCAGGGTGCCGACAACGGTTGGCTTGCCCAGTTCCAGCGTGGCGCTAGTTTCCATCCGCATGTCTTTAAGGTCGGGGTCGCCATGATGCTGCTCCCCGGCACTAGCCGCCTTGGCTGGCCCGCCCGGAACAACATCGGAGAACTCCACGGTCATACGCAAGCCAACTGTGTGATCGCTCTCAGATGTAACCTGGCTGTCGATGTTTTTGCCCAAATCCAGGTAGGTTATCTGTTTGTCTTTCTCCTGGGCCACGATTGGAACCCTTGAGCCTATGCGCAGTTTGCCTATCTGGTGGGGCTCTATGACGAGAAGATAACTCCTTGAGTTCAGTTTTTTCTCATTCGCCAACTCGCTGATCTTGAATTCCAGCCGATACTCGCCAGCCTTCTTCTTGGCCTCGTTAACATCTTCGATTAGCTTTTCCACCAACATCATCTGGTTAGGAGTGCCTCGCACAGTGATGGTGTTATGAGACGTAAACATCTGTACGCGGCTAATGTCAAAAACCGCGCGCATTGTGTTCACAATATCCTGGAAGTCGGTAGGTTGCGAAAGATTGGGAAGATAAAAAGTCTTGACGATTTGCTGCTCAAATTGCTGGCGCTTTCTGGAAGTATCAGCGGCAATAAAAATACTCCTTGGGGTCACCGGTCGCCAGAAGGTGTTGGAATCAAAAGCCACAATTTTGAGCGCATCCTGCAGCGAAACATCGGTTAAATCCACACTGATGTTGCGCGGCGTGTAATCCGGATCAAACAGGACGCTGATTCCTGCTTGTTTTCCAATGGCCTCATAAACTGCCCGGCTGCTGTCAGCCAGTTTGAGGGTGACGCGCTTGTCTGTGATCGATTGCAACTCTGCTGGCCCCTCAGCTTGTGGAAAGTCTGCGGGAGTATCGCTTGCGTTGCTTTCCGTTTTTCCCTTTTCGCTCGGGCCTTGCTCCTTGGCGCTCTTTTCGGCTGTGTTGTTCGGCTGGGTTGCGCTCTTTTGCGCAGAATCCTGTGCCCAGGCGCAGGGCGTTGCAGCGCATAGAATCGCGGTAACGAACGTGAGCGCGAGCGCATAGCAGATTTTGTTGGTCATAAAATTCCTCTCTAATCTATTTCCTTAATCGGAGTGAGTTCCCTGACTTCAATGGCCTGAATCGTCTTCAAATCTGAAATGTTGATACTGGGCGCAGGCCGCTGCTCCGCGACTTGCTCAGAGAGTGGGCGGACGACCGGCAGAGATTCCTGCTTCATACCGACTGCCCGCAAAAAGGCTGCCGGCTTGTGCACAGTTGCGTGACGTTGAGCACTGAGCTGGAGATTTTCTCTCTGCCGCTGAATCGCGGCCGCCTGGGTTGCGTTGGCGGATTTGATTTCCAATGGAGGCGTCTGCCTGGCAACATGGTTCGGAGCATCTTGCCTGGAACCCCGCACATTCGCCATCAGCATGGCAAACACCACCACCACTGCTGCCGATGCCGCCAGAGCAAAGATCCATCTGCGCCGCCGCTGCGAGACATGCGCATCCAGATTCGCCAGAATGCGGGTTTCCAGTCCGGCCCGCGGTTCGGCGACCCCGTAGTGCGCGAGCGCGTCATTCAACCATTGCTCGGCTGCGTGTTTTTGATCTTCAGAGTTCATACATCAGCTCCAGCTTTGAAATCTTTTTTTTCGTCTTTCTGATTCCGTTCCATCAGGACTTGTAATTTCTCCCGCAGCAGCTGGCGCGCCCGCAGCAGCCGCCCGCGCACCGATGATTCTGGAACCTCCAGCACTTCGGCGATTTCCACCGAAGTCATTTCTTCCACGGTCGAGAGCGTAAGCGTTTCGCGCAGCTCGCGGGGCAGAGTTGCAACCATGCGTTCCAGCAGCGCCACCTGCTGGCTGCGAATTACGCTTTCTTCGGCGCCGGCTCCGCCGGCCGGAAGCTCCAGCAGATCTTCGTCATCAGATGCCACCGGATGCTTCCTGCGCCGGTCAACCGCCACCCGCCAGGCGATGCGCGCCAGCCAGGCCCGCTGATTCAAGACACCGGAAAGTTCTTTAGCGTGCTTCCACACACGGATAAACGTCTCCTGGGCGGCATCTTCGGCCTCCTGCGGGTGACGCAGCACCGCGTAGGCCACCTGGTAGACAAAGCGCGCGTGCAGGCGTACCACCGCCTCCACCTGCTCGTCGGCAGATTGCGCCGGAATCGTTCGGCTCAAGATCACCTGCTCCGGGAGATACATTGTGCTCTCTATTCTTGTAAGACTCTGCCAGCGAGCAAAGCGTTCATTTATTTTGAGAAGAAATTTTAACCGCGGAGGCGCGGAGGAAAGTAAGAAGTTTGAAGCACGAAGTAAGAAGTTGAAATTTTATTCCCACTAGCTAATTCTTACTTTACTTCCTACTTCCTTCTTCCCACTTCGTACTTCCGGCATACGCCATGCGCAGCAATGTCCGCTGAGAAAACGGCACCCACACCAGCGCCGCTGCCGAGGCCAGCGCCAAACCGATCCCGAGCCTCTGCCATAACAGAAAGGGAGAAAGCGCCCACAGTTCATCGAGGACAAACAGGAAGAGGAACAGGCGCGAGAACTGCCGCTCGATGCCGCGAAAATCAAAGGCCACGGCGGAAAACAGGTAAAGACGCAATGCAATTCCGAGGGAAGCGGTTACGATCACGATGAGCACCGCGCTCTCGCCACCTCTGCTAAAAAGCCCATTAACGATACCGTCAATCAGGTGTACCCCTGCCAGCGCGGGAACATAAAAGCAGAGATACATCACCTGGATCAGCAGGAACAAAAAACGAGGCACATTGCGGTTCGGCCGGGGGAGGTCGTGGGCCATTTCTGCGTTGACCGCATTGGCTGCCGGAGCAGTGCTGGCGTCAGACTGCGCATCTTCGCTTTCTCCCATTGCGATTCCCTGCGCGGCGGCAGGTTGTGCAGGCTGCAGCAATCCGTTGTTCGAAACTTGATTGGCTGGAGCAGCCGGTTCGTCAGTTGTCACCGTCGCAACAAAACGATACCCTCGCCGCGGCAGCGTCTCAATGAATCGCGGCGCGGTTGATGAGTCTCCCAGGGTCTCACGCAATTTATTGATGGCGGTGTTCAGGCTGTGGTCGAAATCCACAAAGGTATCTGCGGGCCACAGCTTCTGGCGCAACTCCTCGCGGGTTACCAGCTCTCCGGGCCGTCCCAGCAGCAGGGCAAGCACCTGGAAGGGCTGCTCCTGCAGACGGAGCCGGTTGCCATGCTTGCGCAACTCTCCGGTACGCAGGTTTACCTCATAAACCGTGAAACGCACAATGGCAGGCTTGGAAGCATTGGGTCCCGCTGTTTCTTCCGGCTGCGGCATACGATTGGAATTTAACCACAAACTACAGCTCCAAGTTCACAACAACCGCCCAGCTCTAAGGTCTGCCCAGCTTCAACCTCCCTTGGAGCTGAGAGCTGCGAGCTTGGAGCTGTTTCCTTGCACCCCCGCGGTAAACGCAACATCTTGTGGTTAGCTTAAGACGCAAGCACGACTGCTGGAGCTTTTCTCAGCAGGACTGCACTTATGATGGGGCAATCGTTCCTATCCCGGCACCCTCACCTTGAAAAAAGCTATTGACATGCAACCATTTAGGCGTAGGATGTGGTCCAAAGTGGTAGAAAGTGGATTGCTATCCAGTTTTCTGATGTTGACGTGGTCGTAAGTGGAAAAGCTGTTAAAAATGTGCAAAACACCAACAGCCTACGCCAAAACACCAGTAAAAACCCAAGTAGTCCTGTCTTTCTCCATTGAAACAATATTTCAAGCCGCCATTGTAGCGGTTTTTAAAGGTTTAAAGCCCCAAAGGAATCGGGGAAAGCAATATGTTTCGCGGCAACCATCCCGCGCGGGTCGACGAAAAGGGACGCCTCAAGGTCCCGGCGGAATTCAAGCGTCTGATCGACGAGAAGTACGGGATGGAGTTCTACATCACCAGCCGCGACGGCAAGATTGCAGAGATTTATCCAGTGGAAGAGTGGCGCCGTATCGAGGAGAAGCTGGCCAAGCTGTCCAACTTCAATCCTTCGAAAAAGAGATTTCTGAACAAAGTGAACTATTACGGCCAGATGGTGGAAATGGATGCGCAAGGCCGGGTGCTGATGCCCCAGATCCTGCGCGAATCCGCCGCAATTAAGGGCGACGTGGCCGTGTACGGAAATTTGACGTACCTGGAAGTTCGCAGCATGGAAGTCTCCAAGCAACTGGCAGAGGAACAGTTCACGGCAGAGGATGAAAAGACACTCGACGAGCTGGGCATCTAGTGACAGACGAAGAAGATTTGGGTTCGGAATCAGTCCCTCAGGGGATAGAACACGGCCGCAGCGAGTTTGGCCATGTTTCAGTTCTTTTAAAAGAAGCGATCGATTTTCTTGCAATCCGGCGTGGCGGCGCCTATGTGGACGCCACCCTGGGGGCGGGCGGGCACAGCTACGAAATCGCAAAACGCCTCGGCCCCGAGGGTCATCTGATTGGGCTCGATAAGGACCCGCACGCGCTCGAAATAGCACGGCAGCGGCTGGCGAACCCGCCGGCTGCGCTCAAGCAAGACTGGCCTCGCATCACGCTGCTGCATACCAGCTTTGCGGATGTGGACAGGCATCTTCCCCCAAATTCGGTGGATGGCCTGCTGGCCGATCTTGGGTTGAGTTCCCTGCAGCTCAATGATGCCGCGCGCGGATTCAGTTTTCAGGCGGAAGGGCCGCTCGACATGCGGATGGACCCGCAGGCCGAGCGCACCGCCGATCAAGTGGTAAACCACATGGACGAAGAAGAACTCGCCCATGTGATTTACGAATTCGGTGAGGAAAGGAGGTCGCGGAGAATCGCCAGAGCCATTGTCCGGGCGCGGCCGATAACAACTACCGCTCATCTTGTAAAAGTTATATCGGCTGCGCTCCGGCCAATGAAAAGCGAGCGCATTCATCCCGCGACACGGACCTTTCAGGCCATCCGAATCTTCGTAAACCGCGAACTCGAGGACTTGCAGGCGCTGATGGTGTCAGCGCCTCAACTCCTCCGCAAGGGAGGCAGGCTGGCGGTCATCAGCTTCCACTCCCTGGAAGACAGGATCGTGAAAGATGCCCTGCGCGCTGGTGCAAGTAACGGCCTCTACCGCGTTCTAACCAAGAAGCCGGTTACAGCCCAGCAGGAGGAAATCGAGCGCAACCCGCGCAGCCGCAGCGCCAAGCTGCGGGCCGCAGAAAAGATTGGATAGAGACGTAGCTTGCCGCGTCTCTTGAATGAAATCGGGACGGCATCGCCTTTCAAACTTGGGCGAAAAAAATGCAGTTCCTCAGAAATTTCCAACCTCATTCGATGCCGTCCCGAAGAGGTTTTCTGAGGATGACGAAGCTGGATAAATGATTGGTAGAGACGTGGCTCTGCCGTGTCTCAGGTGCGAAATGGAGTTTGTTATGTACACAGGCAAAATAATCGAAGAACTCACGCATTGCGTGCAGCGCGCTGAGCTGCTTGCACAGCTCGACTGCCAGATAACGCTGAGAAAAGCCGTGCTCAATTCCGAGGGCTATTCCACGTATATCTACGAATCGGAGCAGTCCGAAAAAATGGCGGTGGCGTAATGGCGGCTCGTGCAATGACGTTCCCTGTTCGGCGGCAGGCCCTCACCGGCATGTGGATTCCCGCGCCTGGAGCCACGCGGCGCAGCTCCTTCTGGAGCGGCACGCCGGAGTTCTACTTTGCCAAAGAGATTGATAACTCGCGTCTGGTCAAAGTTGCCGACCGCAAACGCAACCGCGAGATGGCCATGTTTGCCGCCGTGATGAGCGTCTTCTTTTTGCTGGTGATGACCTATGCCTGGCAGCATTTCAGCTCCGTCGAATATGGCTACAAGATTGAGGCCTTGAAAGCGCAACGCGACAATTTGAGTGAATTGAACCGGGCGCTGCGGCTGGAACAGGCTTCCCTGCGCGATCCTGAACGCATTGATATGCTCGCCCGCCGCATGGGGTTAGCTTCTCCGCAGGCGGGCCAGGTGATGCGGCTCGACCCGGCAACCAATGATGGTGGCGCCGCCACAATGGCTCAGGCTTCTCAGATTGCGGTCGTGACGTTAGCTCAATAGTTGTTAGGTTTTGGGGTTATAAGGTCTTCCAGCCAGGCTTCAACCAAAGCAAGCGGCTGGTGGGAATAAGGGTTGGCGAACGCGCAAACTGCGTGTTCGCCAGTTCGTGTCTTTACAGGATCAACAGTGGGTAGCCACTAAGGACAAGGTACAAACGAAACACCACGTTGAATTGTCATTCCGAGGAGTGAAGCGACGAGGAATCCCTATAAGCTGAAAGAACTTCCGGGCGGCATAGTCTGAAACTCGAAAATTCGCAATGGCAGTAAAAGGTAACCCTCTCAACCCGCGGCAACGGCTTCTGATCTTTGCGGGAATTCTTGTTTTATGGCTGCTCATCATCTGCGGCCGCCTGGTGTACCTGCAAATTTTCTCCTACGGAGATTTCGTGCAGCGCGCCGCCCGCCAGCAGCAGCGGACGATTGATGTAGCCCCCAGCCGCGGCATTATCTACGACCGCAGCGGGCACGAGCTGGCCATGTCGGTAGCCGTGGATTCCATTTACGCCGTGCCCAGCGAGATTCCCGACCAGGCCACAGCCGCTTCCCTTCTGGGCAGGATTCTTCAGGAAGACCCGCACGAACTGCTGGCCCGTATGAAGTCCTCGCGCAGCTTCGCCTGGATTGCGCGCAAGGTGGATCCCGCGACCAGCGACCGCATTCGTGCCTTGAACCTCAAAGGCATCAGCTTTCAAAAAGAATCCAAGCGTTACTACCCTAAGCGCGAACTAGCGGCGCAAACCCTGGGTTATGTCGGTCTGGACGATGAAGGCCTGGGCGGCCTCGAGCGCAGCTTTGATGCCCGCCTGCGCGGCAAGCCGGGCAAGATGCTCATCTCCATGGACGCGCGCCGCAAATGGTTTGGCCGTGTGGAGCGCCAGCCTGAGCCTGGCGAAAACCTGGTACTCACCATTGACGAAAAGATCCAGTATCTTGCCGAGCGCCAGCTCGAAGCCGCCATGAAGCAGACGCACGCGGTCGCAGGCACGGTAATCGTACAGAATCCGCATACAGGCGAGATTCTGGCATTGGCGAATTACCCGACTTTTAACGCCAATACTTTCAATAAGAGCGACGTTCAGGCATTAAAGAATCGCGCGGTGAGCGATGTCTACGAGCCCGGCTCTACTTTCAAGGTCGTAACCCTCGCCGCTGCCCTGGAAGAAAAGCTCACCCGGCCGGAAGAGGTCTTCGATTGCGAGAACGGGTCCATCGTCATCAATAACCTGCGTATTCACGATCACAAACCCTATGGCTTGCTTACGGTATCGCAAATTCTCGCTAACTCAAGCGATGTAGGCGCAATTAAAGTCGCCCTGCGTCTGGGTGACGAGCGCTTCGATCACTACATCCGCGCCTTCGGCTTTGGGCGGCAAACCGGCATCGAATTGCCGGGCGAGACTCGCGGGCTGGCCAAGCCTGTGAGCCGCTGGTCCAAGGTTTCGATCGGCGCTATTTCCATGGGACAGGAGATTGGCGTCTCGCCCCTGCAACTCATCTCGATGATTTCGACCATTGCCAATGATGGTCTTTATCCCGCGCCCCGATTAGTGGCGGGCTCTTTGGAACCGGGTAGAAACCCGGATGGCAGGTTACAGCAGGTGGTGTTTCATCCGGTCGAGCAGCAGCGCGTCATCTCTACTCTGACCGCCGCCGAGATGAAAAAGATGCTGGAAGGCGTGGTGCTCTACGGCACCGGCACGCGCGCCATTCTCGACGGCTACACCTCGGCGGGCAAAACCGGGACCGCACAAAAAATGGACCCGCGCAGCGGCACCTATTCACGTAGCAATTACATTGCCTCGTTTGCCGGCTTTGCCCCGGTCAATAATCCGGCAATTTCGGTTGCGGTCATCCTTGATTCCCCTGTGGGCGAGCATGAAGGCGGAAACGCTGCTGCCCCGGTGTTCGCGCGCATCGCGCAACAGACTCTGGAATACCTGAATGTGCCGCACGACGCCGAAATTAACGACCGGCGCCGGCAACTGCTGCGCGCCTCGGTCAAACCGGATGACACCAATGACAGCTCGCCCGATCGCCTGGGAGACACAACCGCAATCGCAGACAATCTGCCGGCCGATACCGAAACTGTAACTTCGGCCATAAGTGCCGCCACAACCAATACAGCCAAGCCCGCCGCGGCCCACGTTATTCCTGCAAGCTTGAAATTGAAGGACAAAAACAATAGTCAAGCTGCACAAACTGTGGCGCAGCAATTGACGACGGTAAAGCCTGTGGCGAATTCTGTGCCGCCTTCACGTGGAACTGTGATCGTAGATATTGGCGGAAGCACAGTGGCTCCTTCGCTGCTGGGTCTGCCGGTGCGCGCAGCGCTCGAAACCGCCCAGCAGGCAGGTATTGAAATTGATATCGTCGGCAGCGGCCTCGCCCGCGAACAGTTTCCCCCTCCGGGAGCGCGTTTGGCCCCGGGAGCGCACGTATCTGTAAGGTTCGCGCGCTGATTTCGGATTCTAGTTCTATTTTTCTTGTGGAT
>Ga0070741_10011375_pt1 | contig 16449 bp, 14 predicted proteins | sample Coa_R1_4_FD_66440 | JGI IMG/M metagenome (GOLD analysis project Ga0070741, IMG submission 66440) | Surface soil microbial communities from Centralia Pennsylvania, which are recovering from an underground coalmine fire - Coalmine... | ecosystem: Environmental > Terrestrial > Soil > Unclassified ...
CTCCGCGGGGACGCTGTCGAGTAATGCTTTCGTCGCTGCCATCGGGTCCAACTGCGCTCCTGTCTCCATCGATGGCGGGCTCGAGGGTTGCTGCGCGGGCACCGGACTCAAGAATGTGAGGAGGAAGACCAGCCCGAATAAAATCACGCGGAAAATCATCACCCTCAGCCATAACGAAAGGTCTGACTCAAGGAAAGAGTTCTCTTCTCGTAACCCTTCGCGCCTGCGAGCGGTCTGTAACTTCATGAGAATTCTCAGCTTTGCCTTGATTGCTGCGGCTTTTGTCGTCGGGAACGCTCCGGCCTCCGAACCAGCGCCAACCAAGTGGACCGTCGATGGAATCGAACGTGAGGCATTGGTTTACCTTCCTGCCGTTCTCAAATCCAAAGCGCCGGTCATTATGGCGTTTCATGGTCACGGCGGAAACATGCACTTCGCGGCTCGCGGAATGGCTTTTCAGGATTCTTGGCCGGAGGCGATTGTCGTCTACCCGCAGGGATTGCCGACGCCTGGAATCGTGATGGACTTCGAAGGAAAAAGGCCTGGCTGGCAGCGGGAGGCCGGTCAGGAGCAGGATCGCGACTTGAAATTCGTGGACACAATCCTTGGCACGCTCCGCGAAAGGTATTCCATCGACGAAAATCGCGTCTACGCGACTGGATTCTCGAATGGCGGGTTGTTTACCTACCTGCTTTTATCACAGCGGCCGAATGTATTTGCCGCATTCGCACCGGGTGGCGCGGTCCTGTTGCCACGGGTCACGCTCACCACCCCGCGCCCTGTCCTACATTACGGCGGCAAAAGCGACCGCCTCGCAAAGTTCGAGAAACAGGAAGCGACGATCGAGCAACTTCGGAAATTCAACGGCTGCGGCGAAGGCGAGCCCTGCGGGGTGAACTGCACAATCTTTAACTCGAGAAAGGCCGTTCCGGTCGAAACGCTGATTCATTCAGGCGGGCATATTTATCTGCCGCAGTTCACACCCCGGATCGTAAAGTTCTTCCAGGACCATCCGCGCACGGGGTGAGTCGAATTCGGCTGGACTAAAAACAGGAGACCGATAGAAAATTGTCGTCGTGAAAGGGCTTGCGTTTTGCGCAGCGATGTTGTTTTTGATCGGTAATCTGCGCGGCGAGGGAACCGCGGTGACGCCGGCGGATCCTGCACTTTATGGCCCTTACCCTTCGAACTACAAAGACATTGTGATGGAGTGGCTCAATCAACAGCTCCTGGACGCGGCCACTGCTCGCATTGATTGGACGAGCGAGCCGAAAGCCGCCGACCTCGGAAAGAACGGACAGCATCTTTACGGCTATGTTGTTACCTTCGACGTAAACGCCCGGAATCGTTTCGGCGCCTATACTGGAAAACAAAAACACGGCGCGCTTATTAAAGATGGCAAAGTCATCAAAGGTTTAGGTTTAGGTTACTGACAAAAAAATTATGAAACTCAGCACCCGCTCAAAACTTGCAGGCGAAGGTGGTATCGCCGTCATCTTTATCGTGCTCGCAATCATCGGCGCGATCCTTTGGTACCTTTACTCGACCAAGGCTTCAACCGACCGCGCCGCGCGCGAGTACGGCCATGACATCATTAATCGATTTATCGTTAACCATGACCGCTCCATGCTCGAAACTGAGCTTTCCCCGGACATGAAGCTCAGAAATCCGCCCTCCGCCCGCGATTACATGATTCAACGCGTCACCCAACTGGGCGCTCCGGAGCAGCCGATTCAAATCGAGGACAACGTGACCTTCGATTCCTACTTCTTTCAACCGCACGGCTTCTTTACCGCACATCTAAATTATCCCGGACAGGGCCTGATTCTGCAGATCGCAGTGTCACATCCGGAAACCAAGTGGCAGGTCGATGATATCACCGGGCCAGCGCCGGCTCCGCGGACGCAGTAATCGTCCGATTTACAACGCGAGGAGCTTCTCGAGCGAGTCGAGACAAATCTGCGACCATGTCTCAAGCGACTCTCGCCGTGAAAGAAGTTCCTCTTTGCTGAGAAAATCCAGGTTCGTGATCATGGCCTCCCGCTTTTCCACTTTCGGCTCATCCAGTTTGAAGATGTGTATGATTCCGAGATGGACCTGGCCGACCTCGTTGCTGTCGTCGTTTAGCAGGGCCACGATTCGATCTTCAAATTTTGTATTAATCCGAATCTCTTCGGCCACTTCACGTTCCACGCCCGCCCGGTAAGCGGCTTCATCCAAAGCAAAGAGCGACTCGTCGCCTTCATTCATGTGTCCTCCGATGCCGATCGAGCCCTTGGCGACCAGGCGCTGTTCGCCTGCTTTCTTTCCGCGCACATAAAAAAGCACGCGCCCGGCGTGCGTGAGTAAAACATAAGGAATGATCTGTTTGTGCGTCGGATCTTTCTCGGCTTTCGAGCGGGCAAGGAAAAAATTGTTTCCGCGCGAGAGAAGCGCCTCCAGATATTTTTGCGGCGCAAATTTTAATCCCTGAAATGCTCCGAGCTGATCAAAAAGAGCGCGCCGAATGACCAAAACATTTTCTTCCGGCGGGTTCATCTTCCATAGGTTGTCATTCTGAGCGAAGCGAAGAATCTCTGAATGTTTCTGAGGGGAATAAGCCAGAGATGTTTCGCTTCGCTCAACATGACAGAATTTGCTAAAACGAATAGCTAAGCCCCACTTGCGGCCCGATCAGGTTCAAGCTCGGGTTCGGGTCGGTCTGTCCACCGTTCGAAAGATGTTCGTAAAGAACACCGACATCGACTTTCCAATGCGTGTCCACTTCGTAGCTAAAGCCTGCGCCGGTCAAAATGTTGAAGGTGAAATCCTGCCCCTGCGAACCGCGGAAGTCGGGATTGCTATCGATCCAGCCAAGGCCGAGTCCGCCGAAAAAATAAGGAACGACTCGCCATGAAGGACGCACAAAATTATAGCGATTCCCGAAGTTCAGGCCGAAATAATGGTTCTCTACACCGCGAAAGATTGGCTCCGCCATCAACGTCAGACAAAATTGATTGTAACCGCGGGTCCAGTGCCAGCCGCCTTGAGGAGTGTCGTTAACGAACCAGCGCATTCTGCCGGTAACGAATTCCGGCCCGATCTCATAACTGTCGGGATTGCCGAACACACCGAGCAGATAGCCGGACTGAAGGCCAACTTCGAATCGGGGTGGATCCAGTTTTTCGACCGCCGCGACATAGTCGCCGGCAAAAACAGGGCTTCCCAGCAGCGACACCGCCAAAATTCCCGCGCTGAAAAATTTCATGCCGGCGCAACCATAGGGACGACCGCGGCGATTTCAATCCGCGTCACGCCCAAAAAGCGCGGCAAGCAGAGCGCCTCCCAGGAAGAGCGCGCCCGCCGCGATCCACCCGCGATGCATGCTTGTCCACAATTGCGGGCTGTGCCGCGTCGCGCGCCGGCTGAATTTACCGTGCGCTCCGAAATCTTTCGCCTGATCGACCGGCTCCCAGAGATTATCCGGTCGAGCGCGATCTTCGCGACCATCGTATTGTTGGGACTCGTAGCCGGAATACGCGAGATAGCGATCGAGCAGTCCGGGAACGATCTTGTTAATCGTGATTGCTCCGACGGTCGGCATGCCGACGTAAATTTCACGGCGCGGATGATGTGATGCGTAAACAATTGCCTCGGCCGCGATCTCCGGTTGATAGATTGGGGGGACCGGTTGGGCTTTGCGAGGCAATCTGCTTTTAACCCACCCGAATTGAGGAGTGTTCAACGCGGGCATTTGGATCATCGCGATGCGAACCCGGCTTTTGTCGTGCAGAAGCTCGCACCGGAGCGAATCCATAAATCCCTGCACCGCATGTTTGGCCGCGCAATACGCCGACTGCAGCGGAATTCCACGATAAGCGAGGGCCGAGCCGACTTGAATGATGATCCCTTGATCGCGCGGGAGCATTCGTTTCAAGGCCGCGAGCGTTCCATAAACATAACCAAGATATGTGACTTCGGTGACGCGCTTGAATTCGTCCGCCGTCATCTCTTTGATCGGCGAGAAGACAGAAGTCATTGCGTTGTTCACCCAAACGTCTATTGGCCCGAATTCCCGCTCGACTTTTGCAGCGGCCGTTTCGACCGCAGCTGCGTCCGCGACGTCGATTGGCAGAACGAGCGCTTCACCGCCCAGCTGCTCGACATCGCGTTTTGCCCCATTTAAACCTGCGCGACCGCGTGCAATCAGGCCAATCCGCGCGCCTTCCCGCGCGAAGGCCTGGGCGGTTGCGCGTCCGACACCGGCAGAAGCCCCGGTGATGACAATGACCCGGCCACGGCTTTCTTTCACAACTTGGAATCGTCTTGTAACACGCAAGACCGCGCAACTTTTCGATCTAATGGTGTGAAGCAGACCGATTTCAAGGAGCGCAACGAGGGCATCGATCTTTCGATCGAGAAGTACGGGGAGAAAACGGATGAGAAGGAGGAATGCGAGGAGGAATTGCTCGCCGAGTACGCTTTCATGCTCGCGTTTTTCTTAAGCGGCGCCGCTGCCCTCACCGGACTCGGTCTGGAAAAAGAACGGATCCCGAAGCGGCCCAGTCTTTTCGATCTCGCGTTGCTCGGAATTGCAACACACAAGCTAAGCCGCATTCTGGCGAAGGACCGAATCACCGGAATTCTGCGGGCACCGTTTGTCAGCTACATTCGGAGCGCGGGCCACGGCGAAGTGGAGGAGGAGCCGCGTGGCCGCGGTTTTCAGCGTGGCATAGGGCAATTGTTGTCCTGCCCCTATTGCCTTGCGCCGTGGTGCGCGACCGGACTCGCCTTCGGAATTCTCTTCGCGCCCCGAGTGACGCGCTTCTTTGCCGGAATTCTAACGACCGTTGCCACTTCGGACTTTCTTCACAAGATCTATTTGAAAGCCGACGAGTGAGACGGATCAATCCGAATCCGGCGGGCGAAATTCATACTCTGTCCTTAGTTTGTTCCAGAGCCATTTCACGATCGGGCGGTCGGGATCTCGCGTAAGCTTCGAGACTGATTCAGCGGTCGGGATTTCGGCATTCAGGCAATAAACATACGTGAGTAAAAGGACGTCGTTGGGCTCGAGCGCGTTTCGGCTTCTTTTTTCCTCCAGGAAATGAATTGCACCGTAGTAATTGCGCTTCGCTAACTCATCCGCAGCCAGGTCCGATAAGAGTTCGATCGGGACTTGTTTCTGCGCGTAATCGGTTTCGAAAATCTTTTTCGCGAGCGCGACCCGAAACGCATTGGTCCCGAGTGTTTCCAGGACCGGCTCCCGCAAGCGCGATCCACGCAAGTGAATGTCCAACTCGGCAAGCCAATTGGTTTCCATCAGTCCTGCGCGGTAACGCATCTCTCGAATCGCGAAGAACGGCTCCAGCTGCGCGTTGATTGTCTGCGCGGGAAAAATCTCTGCGATCAAGCTCGATGAGCGAAAGTCGCGCGTTGCCGTTGTTGGGTTCATGTATTCCGCGCTGAAGCCATGGATCGCGGGGTTCAGCGCGGTGATTTCGCCGAGCCGCTTCGGGTAAAAATCGGTTAAGGGCGCCGCCTCGCCTGTGATCCGATCGATCTCCGCGCCGTCCATGACGAAGAGCGCGGCGATCTGCTCCGGAACTTCCACCCCGATTCGCGCCAGGTCCTCGCGCGTGTTCGTAAATTGCCAATATTTTCGAAGCTGAAGATTGTCGATCTTCGCGGGCGTCCCCTTGATGCCCATCATGATCCATTCTTCGTCCGAGCTCGACCAGATCAGCGTATTTGGAAAAGCGTTGTGGAAACCTCGGAGAATCGACTTCGCCTCGGCCACGCTTAGTTGATAAACGGGCAGCCAAAAAGTCGCGATCCCGCCGTTGTTCAATCGATCGGCCATTAATTGGAAAAACTGTTCGGTATAAAGATTCACCGACCCGAGGACCTTTGGCGGCGGCGGTTCGCCCGTGATCACATCGTAACGTTGCGGCGTTGCTTCGAGGAAAAATCGGCCGTCCTGGACGATCGCGTTCACGCGTGAGTCGCGAAGGGCATCGCTGTAGCCGGCTTCTTTATAATCATCCGCAAGCGCGAAGGCTTCCTTCGAAATATCGACCACATCGATGTGCTGAAGATCGGCATCCTGGGTGAGGGCGTTCGCGGTCACGCCGCATCCAAAAGCGATCAGAAGCGCGTTGTGCGGTTGCGGACGCAAGGTAAGCGGCAGGTAGGCGAATAACCGCATGTAACGCTGGTTCACCGGATTCGTCGCCGACATCGAGAACCCGTCCGTCATCAGACGGTAGTAGTAAGGTTTTCCGAACAGATCGCGCCGGAGTAACTGCCACGTTCCGGTTTCGCCCTCGATCTTTTTAACCAGATGCTGGTTCTCGGATTCGTAGAGTTTTCGCGCGTTCGCGAAATGCAGCTCGTCGCGGTGCCGTGGAAATAACGCGAGCGTGATTATGAATACAACGAGCAGACAGATTAACGCCAAAGCAGCTGGGGCGTCCTGATGCCGCTGGCCGCGCCTCGGACGCCAAATGTAAGCCCGGCCAGACAATGGGACGCCATACAACCCCAGCAATGCGTATGCGATCGCGCAAGTCGTGAGACTCGATTGAAAGCCGAATCGTGGCAGCAAAAAAAATCCCGCTAGAAGGGGGCCAATCGCTGCTCCGGCGGTATTGAATAACGTCGTGACGCCGACCGTGTTCATCCGGTTTCCGACAGCTTCCTGGACGCGCGCGGCGATTGCGGGAAATAGAACGCCCGACAAGAAGGCGACCGGAAACATCAAAGCGAGCGAGATCAGCGCGACCTGGCTCCACGATTCGAGATAAAAATTCTTCTCGCCCGCGGCCAATTTCGGAACGGGGAAGAGAATGTAGCAAAACAGCGTCAAAATTGCGGCGATGATTAGAAGAACAGGCAACGCCGACGCGCGGATTTTCTTTGAGATCGCGCCGGAGAAAACTCCGCCCAGTCCGATTCCCGCGAGAACGACCGCGAGCATCACGCTGAATGCGGTCGCCGACGAGGCGACATACAATCGCAGAAAGCGAAACCAGATGACTTCTAGCGCGAGCAACAGAAACCCGGCGCCGAAGCTGACGATCAATAGTCGCCACGGAAGCTGATAATCAAACCTGAACCAGCGCACTTCGGGCTGTAGCCGCGGCCCTGTGGGCCGCTCTTCACTTCTGCTTAGCGACAACGCAATGACCGCCGCGATAATGTTTAACACGGCCGCTCCCAAACTCGTCCCAAACAGACCGAAGGCTTTGACGAGGAATAATTCACCGATCAACGCCCCGACGACGGCGCCGAGCGTGTTGAAGCCGTAAAGAATTCCAATCGCACGTCCGAAATGCGCGCTCGCCAGGGCGCGATCTTCCATGATGACTGGCAGCGTCAATCCCATTGCGGTCGTTGGAATTAAAAGGATCACGAACGAAATCAGAACGCGCAGCCCGAGAAGAATTGTTTGATGTGACCAGAGCGCTTGAAAGACTGGGCGCAGCAATTCGCCAATGATCGGCAATGCGAACACAATCGTGCAACCGAACACCGCAACCGCGATTTCGAGCCCGGCATAAAGTTTCAAGGGGCGCGCGCGAAATTTCGCCGAGGCGGCGATCGCGGTGCCGAGGGCGAGGCCGGCCATAAAACTGGAAAGGATCAGCGCCGCGGCCCAGATCGAATTGCCAAAGGCGAGCCCGCTCAGCCGCAACCAGAGCGTTTCAAAAATCAGCGCGCTGATTCCGGAAAGAAAAAGAACAGCCGAAAGAATCGCCAGTCGCACCGCGCGATAATAGCCCGCGCATCGAGGATGTCACCCTTGGTCCTAGCGAAGAACCTCAGCGGTTATCTGGTTGCGATTTTTCGCGCCAATGTTTCAACGCTTCTTCCGCGGCGGCTTGAACTACGCCGCTGCCAAATCGACGGCTGATCTCTGGTTCAGAAACTTTATTGTAGCCCTTTTCATGACCGATTACTGTTGCCGTGACATTAGTATCTCCGGCGATTGTTCGAACCTCGATTCCATATCGATCGCGCAGGATCTTAGGGTACTCCTCGGGCATCGGTAATCCGTACGTTTCGATGACCAACTGTCCGTTTTCCAAGTCACGTTTAGCGTCAGCTTCGCCGGTGCGGCGACCTGAGAGATAATCCGGGATATCACCGATAGAGACTGCGGACGGAAATCCAAATACAACCGGCGCTGTGAAACAATAGTCAGTAGAAATGCGAGAAAGAATTAGAAGTGAGATAAGTGTTGGAAATAAAACGCGAACAACAGAATGACCGCTGTGCGCAATCAACACAACCGGCCACATCAGCCACAGCGTGGTGAATACAAACCAGCCCACGTCGCCAAGGGCTGCACCCCAGCCAATCCAAAACATCACAACGAGCGCGGCATGGATCACGGCTGCACAACCAAAAATCCGATGGACTCGAATTGTTCGGGGGTTTGTCACGGAATTGTTAACTAGAATATCACGCAGCTCGCGGAATCCGTAGAAAACACGGTCAGCTGGTTACAAATTCGTGAGCGCGCGATCGAGGACCTCGAGGAGGAAGTCGGCGTCCTGTTCGTTGATGCACATCGGCGGTGAGAAACGGATGGTTTGTCCCCAGAGTCCGCCTTTGCCGAGAAGCAGGCCCATGTCTTTGCACGTTTCCACGACTTGCGCGCATTCTTCCTTGCCCGGCTCTTTGGATTGTCGGTCTTTCACCAGCTCGATCCCGAGAAGTAAACCTTTGCCCCGAACGTCGCCGATGACGTTGTGCTTTTCCTTCAATTTCGCGAGACCGGCGAGGATTCGATTGCCGATCTTCAGCGAGTTCGCCTGAAGTTTTTCGCGATCGATCACGTCCAGGACCGCGCTGCCTTGCGCGCACACGACCGGATTGCCGCCGAAGGTGTTGAAGTGCGTTCGTTGCGCGAGGGCCGTGGCAATCTTCGGAGTCGTGACAACCGCGCCGAGCGGGCAACCGTTTCCGATTCCTTTCGCCATCGTCACGATGTCCGGAATCACGCCCTGGGTTTCGAATCCCCAGTAATGCGAACCGGTCCGGCCGAATCCCGCCTGGACTTCATCGGCGATGCATACACCGCCCGCGGCCCGGACGTGTTCGTAGGCGTGCTTCAAATAGTTGTCGGGAAAGACAACACAGCCGCCGACGCCTTGAATCGATTCGGCGATGAAGGCCGCGACTTGTCCCGGCGTCGCGAAATCGATCACGTTTTTGATGTCGGCCGCGTATTTCTTTCCGGCATCGGCATCGTCGCGCCCCCATTGTCCTCGATACGGATCAGGCGTAATCGCGTGATGCACGCCGAAACTGTGCGGCACGTTGAATTTCCAGCCGCGGTTTCCGGTCGCGCCCATCGTCAGCGTGCTGCCCCCGTGATACGCGTTGCGCAGCGAAATGACTTCGTAGTTGTTCGTGTAAGCGCGCGCCATCAAGAGCGCCAGATCGTTCGCTTCCGAACCGGAGTTGGTGAAATAACAAACCTTCAGCTCGCCCGGCATTTTCGACGCCAGCTTCTTCGCGTACTCAACGATGTTCGGTTGCAGGTAGATCGTGGTCGAATGTTGGAGGGTTTCGTTCTGTCGATTCGCCGCCGCGACGACTTCGGGATGACAATGGCCTACGCTGACCGTGACGATGCCGCCGAGCGCGTCGAGATATCTGCGCCCGTGCTCATCCCAGACATATTGCATTTTTCCTTCCACCATCATGATCGGCTTTTTGTAGTAGAGAAAAATTCCCGGATTCAGGAATTCCTTGCGCAAGCGCAACACTTCTTCGGCCGATGGGCCGCTGTATTTCTTCGGTTGATGGTCGAACGGTGGTAGGTCAGGAAGCTTCATGTCGATCTTATTCGCTACGCCGCGCTATTCGCTTTTCAAGCTCGAGCGCCTTCTTTTCAATGTCGCGACCAATTCTTTCACGATTACTTATGGAAGCATGACAGTATTGTTCTAACGCGATGGCAATCCTTGCCAGCGCGAGAGTTTTAGAGCCAGGGTAAACGAATATTCCCTCTAAAAATTTTCCATCGTCAGTTACAGCGGAGAAAATTTCTGTTGTACTTTCTCCCGAGCAATCCTTGCAAGGGTCCGTTGGCGCTTGTCGGAGCATGCCCACCCAAACTTTGCGCAGTGCCAGTGCCGTTGAATCTGGCAACCGTGCGTCGTACCTGCGAACTTGAATTGTGTTCGGGTTCACTTTCGGCAATCCCGGTTCTATCGGACCACAATCGGCTAGTCGTCGAGTAGGCTCCGTCAGTGTTATCCAATAGTTCCCAGGCTGTTTGCTCTTTTTATAGATAGAAAAAGCAAATTCAGTCTGTGCGAGCGGCCCAGGAAGCTGGACAAATCTCGCAAACTTACCTGGGGTTAGGAACAATTTGCCTTCGTATAGTTTCGTATATTTTCCATTTACACCGACTTCGGATTTCGGATCAGGCAAGATTAGGTAATCCGCGCGCGGATTTTGATTGTCTTTCGCGACAGCTTGAACGGTAAGGACGCAGACGAGGGAGGTTAGAGGGAATAGTCTCATGGCGTCACGTGGCACTCGTCACTTTGGCGAACCGGCGCAAGACGAGGTAGCACGCGAATGCAATCGCGAACCCGACGAACCATGCGTAGTCGTAAAGCCGGACAAAAAATGCCGGCACGCTTGTTGGATCGACAAGTTTCACCGTGACGAGAAAACCGGGAAGATTCGGCAGGATCGCCATAATCAGCGAGACAATCGCGACGATGCTGAAGCCGTTGGTGTAACGATATTCGCTGTCGCTTCGATAAAGCGCGTTCAAGTGAAGTTGTCGTCGCCGCAAAATGTAATAATCGGCGATCATGATTCCGCCGATCGGGCCGAGTAACGCGCTGTAGCCAACGAGCCAGGTGAAGATGTAACCACTCGGATCGGCCACCAATTTCCATGGCATCATCACGATCCCGACGATTCCGGTGATCAGTCCGCCGGTGCGGAATGAAATTTTATGCGGCGCGACGTGCGAGAAATCATTTGCCGGACTCACCACATTGGCGGCGATGTTCGTTGCGAGCGTGGCGATGCAGAGCGCCAACATCGCGACGACGAGCACGACCGGATTCGTGAAATGCGTGAGGACATCGACCGGGTCCCAGATTGTTTGGCCGTAAATGATCGTTGTCGCCGAGGTCACTGCGACCCCGATGAACGAATACAGCGCCATTGTCAGTGGGAGTCCCAGCGCTTGCCCGACAATTTGGTCGCGTTGCGAGCAGGCGTAACGCGAGAAATCGGGAATGTTGAGCGAGAGCGTGGCCCAGAAGCCGATCATGCCGGTGAGCGCGGGCACGAAGAAGGAAAAGTATTGGCCGGCCTTCGGTTGGCCGGGCGCGAAGGCGGACGGTTGCGCGAGGATCGGCCCGAACCCCCCGGCGTTCTTATACGCCCACCAAAGCAACATCAAACCGAGCGCGATCAGCAGCGGTGCTTTGATGTTCAACAGCCAGCGAATGCAATCGATCCCCTTGTAAACGACCAGCATGTTGATGCCCCAGAAAAACATGAAGCAAAGAAACTGCGCGAACGTGATTCCGAGAAAATTCTGCGCTGTCGCGCCAGCCGTGCCCGCTGCCATCGATGGAAAGAAAACGCCCATGATCTTGTAAATCGCGTTGCCGCCGATCCAGGTTTGAATTCCAAACCAGCCGCAGGCGACGAATGCGCGCATCAGCGCGGGAATGTTCGCGCCGCGTGTGCCGAACGAAGCGCGACAAAAAACCGGGAAGGGGATTCCGTATCGCGTGCCGGCGTGCGCGTTCAGGATCATCGGGATCACGACGATCAGGTTACCGAGAAAAATCGTGAAAATCGCCTGCGACCAATTCATCCCACCGCCGATGAGCGACGACGCGAGCATGTAAGTCGGAATGCAGGCCGACATCGAAATCCAAAGCGCGGCGAAACTTCCGACCCGCCACTTGCGCCGATCACCCGGGACGGGCGCGAGGTCCTTGTTGTAAAGATGATTGTGCTCGATCTCGATATCGACGTCGACATCCGGCGCGAGCGCACGCGAGAGGGTGCTCATCTCTTCGCTTCTTCGCTCCGGCGTTCCGTCAAACTTGAATGCATTTTGCATTCAAGTTTACGAAGGATCCTTGGCGCAATTGAATGCTTAAAGCATTCAAGGGCACCAGTTCGCCAGATGTGTCCGCCTTCGTCTCGCACGGGTATCGGCGCGCTCATCAGAAGTGCGACGGCTCGCGCTTCAGAAATTGCCCGCGACCAGCTTCGCCGACGAATTTACCATCGCGCGCAGCGACTTTGCCACGCACCGTCACCACGTGCGGCCGTCCCTGAATCTCGAATCCTTCGAACGAATTGTAATCGAGGTTCATTTGGTGCGTTTTCGCCGAGATCTTTCCGCGATAGTTCGGATCGTAAACAACGAGATCGGCATCGCTGCCGACTTTGATTGCTCCCTTTCTCGGAAATAACCCGAAAAGTTTCGCGGCTTGCGTGCTTGCGGTGTCCACGAACCGCTGGACGTCGATCTTGTTTCCTTTGACCCCGTGCGTGAAATACAAGTTTACGCGATCCTCGAGCGATGGGATTCCATTGGGAATCTTCGTGAAATCGTCTTTGCCCATTTTCTTTTGCTCAAAATCGAACGGCGCGTGATCGGTCGCCAAAGTTGAGACCGATCCATCGGCGAGCGCTTTCCACATCACTTCCTGATTTTTCTTGTCGCGGAGCGGGGGAGACATGACGTTTTTCGCGCCTTCGAAGTTGGGCTCGGCAGAAGTGCGATCGAGCAGCAGATATTGAATCAGCGTCTCGACCCAAACATTCACGCCGCGTTGTTTGCCGCGAATGGCTTCAGCGAGCGCTTCTTCGCAGCTGGTGTGGACCGTGTAAACATGCGCGCCGGTCATTTCGGCGAACGTCATCAAATGATGCACGCCTTCGGCCTCGACCACGGGTGGCCGGCTCCAGTAATGAAACTCCGGTCCGGTTTTTCCTTCGCTCAGCAATTTTTTCTGCAGCTCAAGAACGAGATCGGCGTTCTCGCAGTGCGCCGTGACAATCACGCCGAGCTTCTTTGCCAACGTCAGCGCAGCGTAGAGTTCTTCATCCGTGATCCCGAACGCGCCTTTGTAAGCCAGGAAGATTTTGAAGCTGCTCAGTCCGCGCTTCACGATCTCTTTGAAATCGCGCTCGGCTTCGGCGTCGTAACGGGTCACCCCCATGTGAAAGGTAAAATCACACGCGCTTTTGCCTTCCGCTTTGCCCAGCCAGAGCTCGAACGCTTCCATCGGCTTCTCATTTCGTGCGGGGCAGATCATTTCGATGAACGTCGTCGTTCCGCCGACGAGCGCGGCGCGACTCGCCGTTTCGTGCGTGTCCTTGGCAAACGTGCCCATGAACGGCAGATAAATGTGCACGTGCGGATCGATGAACCCCGGGAAAACGTATTTGCCCTTTGCATCGATCACTTCATCCGCTTTCACCTTGTCGATGTTGCGCTCGATCCGGGTGATCGTTTCGTTCTCGCAGAAAATGTCCGCGGTATATTGCTCGTCAGCGGTTACCACCTCTCCGTTTTTGATGAGCAGTGACATGTGACGAGTGACGTGTGACGAGTTATTTGATTCCTGCTAGTTTGCGTCGAAGACCGTTAGTCATTCGGCGCAGTTCATCCAAGAGCGCGAATATCTCCTTTGTGTCCGCTGAAGTCGCAAAAGTGAGCTCAATACTTAGAATCAATTGTGTTTCGAGCTCTGCGACGGATCCTTCGGCATGTGAGATGAATTGAATGAATTCTTTTGTCGTGTGCCGCGCTTGTCCTTCAGCAATATTTGACGGAATGGAAATCGCAGCGCGACGCATCTGTGAAATCATCCCGAATTTCTCTTCGCCAGGGAAGTTGCGCGTCAGGTTGTAGATGAGTTTTGCGGCTTGGATGCCCTTCTGCCAAACCAGAAGATCCTTATAGCTCTGGGGTTTTGTGTTCATGCGAGTGTTGTACAGAAAATCTTGTCACTCGTCACGTGTCACACGTCACTCGCCTTATTTTTTCCAGACATCGCCGACGCCGTCGCCGAACCAGCGCGTCGAAACGACTTTCTGCTGCGTATAAAACTGGACGCCTTCTTTGCCTTGAATGTGAAGATCGCCGTAGAACGATTCGTCCCAACCGGTGAACGGAAACATCGCCATCGTGGCGGGGACGCCGATGTTGATCCCGACCATGCCGGCTTTGACTCGGTTCTTGAATTCACGCGCGGCCTTTCCGGAGTTGGTGAAAATCGCGGCGCCGTTTCCGTAAGCGGATTTGTTCGCAGCCTCAATGGCGTGATCGAGATCGTCCATGCGCATCACGTTCAAGACCGGTCCGAAAACTTCCTCGCGCGCGATCGTCATGCTGTCGCGCACTTGATCGACAATCGTTGCGCCCATGAAGAATCCGTTCGGCGCGTCTGGGACTTTAACGCCGCGACCGTCGGCAATAATCTTCGCGCCTTCCTTTGCACCGCTCTCGACCAGACTGAAGACGCGATCGCGATGTTGCGCGGTGATGACCGGGCCCATGTCGGGCTGTGATTTGGCAACGTCGGTCGGACCGACCTTGATCGCGCGGGCGGCTTCAACGAGCGTCGGCAAAACGCGCTCAGCCGCCTTGCCGACCGCGATCGCAGTCGAACCGGCCATGCAGCGTTCGCCCGCGCAACCGAACGCGGCGGTGGAAAGCGCTTCGACCGTGCGCGTCACATCGGCGTCCGGCATCACGACAACGTAATTTTTCGCGCCGCCGTTTGCCTGCACGCGTTTTCCGTTTCGGGTTCCGGTTTCGTAAATGTATTTCGCGACCGGCGACGACCCAACGAAAGAAATCGCCTTTACTTTCGGATGCGTGAGCAGTGCGTCGACGGATTCACGGCCTCCGGGGACGACGTTCAACACACCTTTTGGCAAACCGGCCTTTTCCAAAAGCTCAATGATCAACAACGCGGTGAGCGGAACCTTTTCGCTCGGCTTGAGGATGAATGTGTTTCCGCAAACGAGCGCGAGCGGAAACATCCACATCGGCACCATTGCCGGAAAATTAAACGGCGTGATCCCGACACAGACGCCCAACGGTTGCAGCATGGTCTCGCAATCGACACCGCGCGCGAGATTCTCGAGCGTATCGCCCATCAACAGCGTCGGCGCGCTGCACGCGTACTCGATATTCTCGATCCCGCGATAAGCGCTGCCGCGTGCTTCGGCGAGCGTTTTCCCATGTTCGCGCGACACGCTTTCGCAAATGCGATCGAAGCTTTCTTCAACGAGCTGTCGGTAACGAAAAAACAAACGCGCGCGCTCGACCGGCGGGGTATCGCGCCATGCAGGAAAGGCCGCCGCGGCCGACTCGACCGCCTCGTCGACATGCTCCTTCGTGCACGCCGGAACCTCGGCGATGACTTCGCCACGCGATGGAGTGTAAACCGGCGTTTTCTCGACGCCGGAAATCTCGCGCCACTCGCCGTCGATGAATGCGGGAACTGAAGAAAGTGACGTGTGACGTGTGGCGTGTGACATGTTTAAACGGCGAAAGTTTCTTTACTTGTTACAGGTCACTTGTCACTTGTCACTTGTCACTGGCATTAGCTTCTGGCTAATGCATCCGATTGTTTCACGAAATCGTCGCCGCTCCATTCGCTGTCGGCTTTCACCATCTTCTTGGCCGCTGCTTCTTCGGCCGCGACTTTCTGCTTTTCTTTACGTTCCTTTTGCATGCGCACGAGCTCGGCATGCGTCGTGAAATAATCGAGACTCTTGCCTTTGAAATCGGCGAGCGTTTCGAATTTGTGTTTCTCCATGAACGCAAGCAGCTCGTCGCACATGCGCTTGACCATGTCGTAACCGTGTTTCATCACGCCCGTGCAAACCTGTGCAGTGTCGGCGCCGAGCAAAATGAATTGCGCAGCGTCGCCGCCGGTTTCGATTCCGCCGATGGCGGACAAACTCTTGCCCGGAAACTCGCTCCGAATCATGGTCGCAATTTCCATGACCATGCGAAGCGCGATTGGACGAACGGCCTTGCACGAATAACCGCCGGGAGTGGTGTAACCTTCAACACTCGGCTCCGGCCGCAATGTTTCGAGATTCACGCTCATCACGCTGCGAATAGTGTTGATCGCGCTCACGCCTTCGCATCCGCCCCGAAATGCGGCCCGGCTCGGCTCCGTGATTCGTGTCACGTTCGGGGTCATCTTTGCCCAGACCGGTTTCTTGGCCGCTTTCATTACCCAACCGACGACCTCTTCGACGATTTCCGGATTCTCGCCCATCGCCGCGCCCATTTTGCGTTCGGGTAGTCCGTGCGGGCAGGAAAAGTTTAATTCGAACGCATCAACGCCGACGTCCTGGCAACGCTCGACAATCTCCATCCAAGCGTCGCGATTGTATTCCTCCATGATCGACGCAATCAGGATGCCTTCGGGATGT
>Ga0070741_10011377_pt1 | contig 16446 bp, 13 predicted proteins | sample Coa_R1_4_FD_66440 | JGI IMG/M metagenome (GOLD analysis project Ga0070741, IMG submission 66440) | Surface soil microbial communities from Centralia Pennsylvania, which are recovering from an underground coalmine fire - Coalmine... | ecosystem: Environmental > Terrestrial > Soil > Unclassified ...
TCGGCTGTCGCATCATTTGACGGCCGAACGAAGTGCGTCAGCAAATGTGGCGCAAATGCTTCTTCGCGGCATGGAATCGGTGGGGCGGCGCCGGACGGGCGGCCGGAGAACTCTTGACGGGATCTTGAGCTCAGCCAGAACACGCCTGAACGTCGTGCCGTCAATCTGGAATCAGACGCCCTGGTAGTGACTCGGGCGACAGACCGAGGAGTTCATGATGAGGACCATCGCGATCAGCCTGATTGCCGCGGCGCTTGGCCTCGGCGCTGGAATCGGCGTTGGCGCCACCGAGATGAGCACGCACTCGACGGACACCGTCACCCGTACCGTCACCATCACTTATCACGACAGTGCGTCTCAGCACGCCACTTCGCCGCAGCAGGTTCGGCACCCGTAAGCCTGCGGCGACGGTGCGGCCTCGTTCTCTGCCGCGCCGCCCGGCAAACGCTCCGGGCCCGCCGGACCTGTCGCCTTCATATCACCTGTTTCACCTTCGAACATTGCGTTCCCGACCCGGAAGACCCCACAGTGGGCAGCGCGCAGCCCTTGGCCGCAGGCTTCACACGGCCGACACACGGGCGCCCTATTCCTCGCACCGAGCCGGGAGTACCGGATGTATTGCCATCGCTCCAAGACGATCCACAACCCGGACGGCCATCCGCGCCGCAGATCCACCGGCGGCATGCGCAGATGGGCGCTTCTCCTGTGCGCTCTGGCGGCCGCGTTCGCCTGCGTAGCGCTGCTGGGTGCCGCCGACCCTTCGGCCGCCGATTGCAATCCGTACGCGACGGGCATCGTCTACCCTCCCGTCTCGTGCCAAGCGCTGGTCAACACGAACACGATCGCTGAGGGAGGCAAGCTCGGGGTCGGCGGCGCGGGCTTCAAGCCGACTACTTCGGTGCTGGTGGAACTGCACTCCTCGATCATCAGCCTGGGCACGCTGACCAGTGATTCCACCGGCGCGGTCAGCGGCTCGGTGGCGATCCCGGACGCGGTTCCCGTCGGTACACACGACCTCGACCTAGACGGTGTCAACGCGGACGGTACGATGCGAAGGCTGTCGGCCACGGTGGACATCAGCGCTGTCGCGAAATCGGGTTCGGCGAGCTCGGGACCCGGCGCGGTCTTCTGGACCGTGGTGGGACTCATCTCGGCCGCGGTCGTGGGTCTGCTCATGCTGCTGGTCGGCAGGCGTGGCCGCGGCGGCGAGGCCGGCTGACGAAGATCTGCCGCGCGATGAGTAGGCGTTTGCGGCCTTTGCGACTGATCCTGGTGCCGGTCGCCGGCATCGCGTTGGCCGCCGCGTGGATCCTCCACCAAAGTCAGTTGATCGCGGACGATCTCGCTCAGGCGCGCGCCTCGGCGAGCGCCGTCGACTCGGCGCTGGCCGCGGGCGACGCCGTCGATGCCAGGCGAGCGCTCGACCAGATGGGCGGCGCGCTCAACGACGCCCAGGACCGAACCGGCGGAATCGCGTGGAGCCTTGCGGCGGCGGTGCCGGTAGCCGGCCACCAGGCACGCACCGCCCGCGTGGTGGTCGAGGCGGCAGGCCAGATCGCGCATACCGTGCTTCCCGACCTGGTCACCGTCGCGCAGCGGCTCCGGCCCGCCGCGCCCTCGGCGCCCGGTGACGTCGTCGACCTGCGCACCATCGGGTCGACGGCGCCGGCGCTGGACCACGCGTTGCTCAACCTTCGGCGCATCCGTGCCTCGCTCGACGATCAGCCGGCAGCGTCCACCGGCGGCCAGGCCGACACGGCACTGGCTTCGCTGCGCCGACAGACGGACGCATTGACCTCGGCCGTCTCGCGTGCCGCCGTCGCCGCGCACTTGCTACCGCCGATGCTGGGCGCGGGTACGGTCCGGCGCTACTTCCTGGCCCTGCAAACCAACGCCGAGGCGCGCGGGACCGGCGGTCTGGTCGGAGCCTACGCGATTCTCGTCGCGGACCACGGCAAGGTGCGGTTCGAGCACTTCGGCTCCGATGACGACATTCCCACAGCCGCGGAACCAGTCGCCCGGTTCGGGCCACAGTACGACGCCCTTTACGGCCCGAGCGGCGCGGCCCGCTCCCTTACCGCGTCGAACCTCTCCCCTCACTTCCCCTACGCCGCGGCGGTTTGGGCCGGGCTGTGGGAGCGGGCCACCGGGCAGAGTCTGGACGGCGCGATCGCCACGGACCCGGTGGGACTGGGATACCTGCTCGCGGCGACCGGTCCAGTCCAACTGCCGGGCGGACAACGGATCAGTGCGGTCAATGCGGTGCAGTTGACCGAGCAGGACGCATACAGCAGGTTTCCGGATCCGAAGCAGCGCAAGGGTTTCCTCGTCGAGACGGCGAGTGCGGTCGGTCACGTTCTGGAGACCCGCGGCGTCACCACCGCTCAATATGTTCGTGCTCTGACCGAGATGGCGCGCGAGGGCAGGCTGCGGGTCTGGAGCGCACATTCGTCGGAGGAAGCCCTGCTGACCGCCACGGTGATCGGCGGCGAGCTGCCCTCGGCGCCAGGGCCGTTCGCGGAACTCGTCGTCAACAACGTCGCCGGCACCAAGCTCGACTATTACCTGGACCGATCATTGCAGTACACGCTGGGACCGTGCGCTGACGATGGGCGTCGCGCCGCGAGCGTGCGGATCACGTTGACCAATACAGCGCCGGTCCGAGGGCTGCCCGTCTATGTCGCGCAGCGCAGCGATGCCGGGGCGCGGGCACAGCCGGCCGGATCGAACAGGCTGTGGATCTCGTTCTACGCCGCCCGCGGCGCCCGGCTCACCGGGGCCTACCTCGACGGCCGGCGCTTTGACGTCGCGAGCGAGCTCGAACGCGGCCATCCAGTGTTCTCCACGGTGCTGGACTTCTTTCCCGGTCAGCGCCGCGTGATCGTCCTCGCGCTCGATGAACCGGCATCGCGGACGCCCCCGGACATTCCCGTGCAACCTCTCGCCCGGCGCCAGTCGACCCGAGTGTCAGCCGGGATCTGCGGCGCTGACGACCGCCGTCGCGACTACAGCGACATCACTGACAGATTGGAAGAGGAGAGTCGATGATCGGCCGGAAGGTCGCCGTGATCGGGCAGGGGTACGTCGGTCTCCCGCTCGCGATGCGTGCCGTCGAGGTCGGCTACCGAGTCGTCGGACTCGATGTCGACGAGCGCCGGATCAAGCAGCTCGCGGTGGGCGAGTCGTTCGCCCAGGATGTGAGTCCGCAGCGGCTGGCCGCCGCCCTGGATACCGGACGGTACCTGCCGACCTGTGACTACGCGGAAGCGGCGGGGTTCGACGTCTGCGTGATCTCGGTGCCGACGCCGTTGCGCGATGCTGCCCCGGATCTCAGCTGCATCGAGAGCGCGGTGCGCGCGGTGGGCGGCTACGTCCGGGCTGGCTGCACGGTGATTCTGGAGTCGACCACCTACCCGGGAACCACCGAGGACTGGGTGAGTCCGCTGATCGCACAGGCCAGTGGGCTGCGGGCGCCGGGCGATTTCTACCTCGGCTATAGCCCGGAACGCATCGATCCGGGCAACCGGCGGTGGCGGCTGGAGAACACTCCGAAGATCGTCTCAGGCGTCGATGACGCCTCGCTCGAGAAGGTGCGGGAGTTCTACGACGGCATCGTGCAGGCCACCGTGCCGGTGTCCTCGCCGCGGACCGCAGAGCTTGCCAAGCTGCTGGAGAACACGTTCAGACAGGTCAACATCGCTCTGGTCAACGAGTTGGCGGTCGCGTCGCGCGGCCTGGGCGTCGACCCATGGGAGGCGATCGACGCAGCCGCGACCAAGCCGTTCGGCTACATGCCGTTCCGGCCGGGACCGGGAGTCGGCGGGCACTGTCTCCCGGTGGATCCGGTCTATCTCGCCTGGCAGGTGAGGCGGACCTCGGGATGCTCGCTGCGGTTCGTCGAGCTGGCGAACGACATCAACAATCAGATGCCGCGCCACGTGGTCGACCGAGTCGTCGCGGGGCTCAACCGGCGGGGCAAGCCGCTACTGGGCGCGCGGCTGCTCCTGCTCGGGCTGTCCTACAAGCGAGACACCGGCGACGTCCGTGAATCGCCCGCGCTCCTCGTCGCGGAGGCGTTCGCCGCCGCGGGGGCGCGACTGCGCGCGGTGGAGCCATACGCTGAACCGCACCGCGTCCCGTGCGGTATCGATCTGGTCGACTTGACCGCCCTGGAGTTGGCCGAGGCGGATGCCGTGGTGTTGCTCACCGACCACAGCGAGTTCGACTACGAACTGGTCGAGCGTATGGCGGATTACGTGTTCGACACGCGTGACAGGTGTCGCGGCCGGAACGTCGAAAGACTTTGACAATCCGGCCGCGGTCACCCGGCGACGCCGGTTGGGGGCGGTTGTCTATCGCCTTCAACCGGCTGTTCGCGTGGTGTCACGAAACCAGCGCAGGGTCTCGCGCAGACCACTTTGCAGCGGTACCGGGCTGAGGCCCGGAAAGAGCGTGGCAAGCTGTTCGTTCGAAGCCTGCGAATCTCGGACGTCGCCGAGCCGGGCGGGCCTGTGTACGACGTCGAGCGGCCTTCCGAACAAGCGGGAGAGGTGCGCGCAAAGCTCGAGCACCGACACGCGCGTGCCGAATGCCAGATTGACCGGCAGCGGACACGTCGTGCGGTTGACCACCGCATCCGCCAGCACTCGTGTCACGGTTCCCACATAGGTGAAGTCCCGTGTCTGCCGCCCGTCGCCGTAAACCGGCAGCGGGCGGCCTTGTAGCGCGGCGCTGATGAGTGCCGGCACGACCGCCGCGTACGCGTGGTCTGCGGACTGCAATGGCCCGTACACGTTGAAGAACCGCAAGGCCAGCACCGGCAATCCGAACGCGGCGGAGTGGGCCAGGGCATACGACTCCGCCGCGAGTTTGCTCGCCGCGTAGGGACTCACCGGGCGAACCGGCAGATTCTCATGCTTGGGCAATTCGCAAGTGGCGCCGTAGACCGAAGATGAGGACGCAATGATCAGCGGAGTGTCGTTCACCCGGCATGCTTCGAGCACATACACCGTCCCGGTCGCGTTGACGGCGTGGGCGGCGACCGGGTCGACCAGGGAGCGGGAGACGGAGGGGCGGGCGGCGAGGTGAACGACCGCGTCGAACTTCGCGACCGAGTGGTCGAGCAAGGTCCGGTCGAGGATGCTGCCCTCGACCAGTTTGGCCCCGGTGTCGGTGAGGTTCGCCGCCGAGCCGGTGCTTAGATCATCGAGCGCGGTCACTGCGTCGACCTCGCGTCGGGTAATGAGTTCGCGGCAGAGATTTGCGCCGATGAATCCGGCGCCGCCGGTGACCAGGACTCTCATCGCGACCCCTGTACGGCGCGGACCTCAGGCCACCAGCCCCGTTGGACGGCGATCGAGGTATAGAGGCCGTCGATGTCCGCGACGAGGCGCTCCGCGCTGAATCGTTCGGCGGCCGCCGCGCGGGCTGCCCGGCCCATCCGGGTCCGAAGATTGGAATCATGCAGGAGGCGCACGACACAGTCCGCGAGTTCGGTGACGCGGGGTGCGGCGAGCAGCCCGGTGACGCCGTCCTGAACCACTTCGGCCACGCTGCCTACCTTCGTCGCCACGGCCGGAACGCCCGCGAGGGCGGCCTCGATGAGCGAGACCGGCATGCCCTCGTTGTCTGAGGTGAGAAGCACGAGATCGGCCGCCGCGTAGACCGTTTCCACATCCGGCCGCCAGCCGAGCAGCACCGGCGGCGGTTCCAGGCCGGTGTCCCGCTCAAGTCGATCGACCATGTCCCCGCGGCCGCAGACGACGAACTGGGCCCGCGGCACGGATCGCCTCACCTCGCGTGCGACCGCCAGCAGCCGGTCGGGGCGTTTGACGGAGGTCACCCGGCCCACATAGGCCACCACCGGATCTTGTTCGGGCAGGCCGAGATCGCGGCGGGCGGCTGACCTGTCGGGCAGGGGACGCAGCCGGGTGCCCGGGGGTACGACGGCATATTGCTGAGGGACCCCGATGCCCGCGGCGAGCAGTTCGTCGCGCACCTGAGCGCCGACGGAGACGAGACGGTCACACCGCAGCGCCAAGGCGCGCTCGGAGCGAACCAGGATGCGAGTTTTCGAGGCCGAGAAATAGCCGTGCAACAAGTGCCCGTGATAGGTGTGAACCCGTGCGGGCGCCCTGGTCAAGGTCGCGGCGAGCCGGCCAAGCGTCCCTGCCTTGGCGGTGTGCGTGTGCACGATGTGCGGGCGGAATCGGCGCATCTGTGCGGTCAGCTCACCGAGCGCACGAGCGTCGTCGAAGGGCTGGACGGACCGCCCGAGCCCGGGTACCGCGATCGCTGAGACGTCTGGCGCGCACAGGCCGAGGTAGTCGGCTTCGCCGAATGCGACAGTGCCCGCATACAGGCGGTGCTCGAACCTTTGCGGATCAAGTCCCCGGGCGAGTACCGCCGCTTGGAGTGCGGGCCCTCCAATATTCATTCGGGCAATGATACGCATCACCCTAAGTCGCTCAACCTGTTTGCTCACAACGCCTCCGGAGTACTCGCACTCAGCGACACAGACGCGAATATACTGGAATCAAAACCGTGAATCTGTACATTAGGCGCAATGATGCGCATTCGAAGTACGCGACCCACGGCGGTCGCGAGCCGGCCGCAACCCGCCGTCGCGCCGAGGCGGGTATGCCTGTTGATCGGGCAGCTGGGCCTCGGCGGCGCCGAGAAGCAGCTCGTGCTCCTCGCCCGCGGGCTCGCCGACCGGGGCGTGGCCGCGAGCGTCGCGGTGATATTCGGGGGCGGGCCCCGCGAGGCGGCTCTACATGCGGCCGGCGTGCCCGTGACGCACCTGCACTTTCCTCGGTACTCGGACCGAGCCGCCAGACGTGGAGCCACGGGAGGCGTGAACCTCCTGACGCCGGCGCGCAGAGCGTGGACCTTCGCGACGAGCACCGCCGAGGCCATCGCGGGATTCCGGCGCCTGGTGGCGTTGTTACGGGCCGAGAGACCGGATGTCCTGCACGCGTTCCTGTTCCACAGCTACGTCGTCGCGGCGCCCGCCTCGATGCTCGCGCGTGTGCCCGTTCTCGTCGCGGGTCGCCGAGGCCTCGGCGACCGCCACCGCGAGCGTGCCTTCGCTCGGCTGCTCGGGCGTGTCGCCAACCGTTCCACCGATTTCGTGATCGCGAACGCCCATGCGGTAGCGCGGGACGCGGCGATCGCGGAAGGCCTGCCGGAAGCGAAGATCGCCACGATCTACAACGGAATCCCGGACAGCGCTTTCGAGCCGGCGGCGCCCGAAGACCTGGACGCGCAGGGACCGGTCATCGTGTGCGTGGCCAACCTGCATTGGTACAAGGGCCACCATCATCTGATCTCGGCGGTGCGGCTGCTGCGTGAACACGAACTCTTCTGCACTCTCGTGCTCGTAGGAGACGGGCCCGAACGCGCGGCGCTTGAGCGTCAGGCGTATGCGATGTCCGTCGACGCGCGCTTCCTCGGCTCGCGCGACGCCGTCGAGCCGCTGCTGTCGCGGGCCGATGTCTGCGTGCTTCCCTCGCTGACCGAGGGGATGAGCAACGCGATCATGGAGGCCATGGCGGTGGGTAAGCCGATCGTCGCGACGGATGTGGGCGGCACCCGGGAGCTGTTGCGCGGCCGCGGAATGCTGGTGCGGCCGGGCGATCCGAGGGCGCTGGCCGAGGGACTGGCCCGGGTGCTGCTCGATCCGTCGCTCGGCGTGCGGCTCGGCGCGGAGGCCCGACGCTGGAGCCGGGAAAACCTGCGGCTGGACACCATGATCCAGCGCCACCTCGAGGTCTACGGGAAGCTGTTGGGGGACAAATGTGCGGTGTAGCGGGGATCGTGTCGCTCGGCGAGGCCGACCGGGCCAGAGTGCGTCGCATGTGCGATGTCATGGCGCACCGCGGCCCGGACGGGGTCGGCTACCACGACGCCGAGAACGTCTCGATGGGCATGCGCCGCCTGGCGATCCTCGACCCGGTCGGCGGGAATCAACCCACATACAACGAAGACGGCACGGTGGTCGCCGTGTTCAACGGCGAGCTCTACAACTTTCCCGAACTGCGCGAGCAGCTGCTCGCCCGCGGTCACCGGCTCTCCGGGCGGGGCGACAGCGAATGCCTCGTCCACCTCTACGAGGAATTCGGCGACGATCTGGTCTACCACCTGCGCGGCATGTTCGCGTTCGCGATCTGGGACGCGATGCGCCAGCGCCTGCTGCTGGCCCGGGACCGGGTCGGCAAGAAGCCGCTGTACTGGCGCGATGACGGCACCTCGCTGTCGTTCGCCTCCGAGCTCAAAGGACTCGTCGTCGATCCGCAGGACCGCCGCGAGGTCGATCCTGTGGCCTTGCACCACTATCTGACCTATCAGTACGTTCCGGCACCGTGGTCGATCTACCAGGGAATCAACAAGCTGCCGCCTGGCAGCCGGCTCGTGTGGCGGGCCGGGACGCTGAGCGAGGATCGCTACTGGAGCCTGGACTTCACGCCGCGCCCGGCCGCGGGCGAGCGGGATGAGGCCGCTCGTCTCAGAGATCTACTCCTGGAGGCCACCAGAGTGCGCATGGTCGCGGACCGGCCGGTGGGAGCGTTCCTTTCCGGGGGCATCGACTCCTCGGCCGTCGTCGCCGCGATAGCGCGTGCCGGCGGCGTCGAACGCATTCACACGTTCTGCGTCGGTTTCGAAGACGAACGTTTCGATGAGCGAAGCCACGCTCGAGCGGTCGCCCGACTGTACGGCACCGATCACCACGAGCTCGTCGTCACAGCCGAGATGCTCGACGTCCTGCCCATGCTGGCGTGGCACTTCGACGAGCCGTTCGCGGACTCCTCGGCGATCCCGTCATACTTCGTCGCCCGGTTGAGCAGCGCGTACTCCACTGTCGTGCTCAACGGCGACGGGGGTGACGAATGCTTCGGCGGTTACCTGCGTTACTCAGTGATGGACCGGGCGGGCCGGATCAAGTTGCCAGCACCGATCCGCGCTTCGTGCGGAGCTGTCGGGGGGATGCTCCTTCAGCGCGCTCCGGACCGTCACACCGCTCGGCGCGTGGGCCACGCTCTACGGCATCTCTCGGTGAACCGCGCGGATCAGCGCTACGCGCGCTTGATGTCGTATTTCCGGCCAGAGCAGAAGTACGCGATCTACTCCGACGTCATGCGGGAGGCGGTCGCCGCCGTCGACAGCGACGAACTCGTGTTGGCCCTGTTCGGCGCGTCGAACGCAGACAGCGACGCCGGGCGGGCCATGGAGGCCGACGTCAACTCCTATCTGCCGGGCGATCTGCTGGCGAAGGTCGACATCACCACGATGGCGAACTCGATCGAGGCACGCTCGCCGTTCCTCGACCACAATCTGATGCAGTGGGCCGCCGGGCTGCCGACCCGGTTCAAGGTGCGCGGCGGTGAGACCAAGAGACTGTTGCGGTCGGCGGTGCATTCGTGGCTGCCCGAAGAGCTGGTCGACCGGCCGAAGAAGGGTTTCGGCGTCCCCATGGCGCAATGGCTGCGCGGGGACCTGCGTGAGCTTGCCCGCGACGTTTTGACGGACCATACGGCGCGATCGCGCGGCTATTTCCGGCCGCAGGCCGTGGCCGGCCTGCTCGCCCGGCACGACGCGGGCGAGGACCACGCGGTGAGAATCTGGGCCTTGATTCAACTTGAGCTGTGGCAGCGCGTCTGCGTCGACGCATGCGGCGCGGCGGCGGCACTCCACCGGGCGGCCGACTGCGCCGCGAACGAGTCGAGGTGATCGACCGGTCCGGCCGCACGGGGCTCAGTCACGCGCCCGGCGGACGTATCAGGAGACTGCGGGCCGTAGACGCGTGTGCGGGCCCGGTGGGCGGCGCGCGCCAGGCTTTCGGCACGACCGCGACCCGCGTGGGCGCGCTGGTGCTCGCGATGTTCGCCAGTGTCGTGATCGCCCGCTCGCTGCAGCCTGCCGGGCGCGGTTCCTACCACCTGATCGTCACGACGGCCGCCACGGCCATTTCGCTCGGCCACCTGTCGGTGGAACAGGCGCAGACAACGCTGTGGACGGACGCCCGGAACCGGCGCGCCGTGGCGGAGAACAGCCTTCCGCTCGCGATGGCCGTGGGCGGGGTGGTCACTGCGGTTATGCTTGCGCTGATCGCGGTCGCCGGGAGGACGGTCAACCTTCAGCGCCCCGGACTGGTCGCGCTCGCTCTGCTGGGCGTCCCGTTCGGCATCGCGACGCTCTACACCACGAATGTCACGGTGCTCAACGCCCGAATGCGTGTCGCCAACCGGGCGGTGCTCGCCGGGGCGCTGCTGCAGTGCGGCAGCCTGATCGCACTGGGCGCGGCCGGACGGCTGTCGGCCGCGTCGGTGATCGCGGTCTGGGTCCTCGCCACGATGGCGCCGTGTTGCGTGATCGTGGCCGCCGGCCGGTTCAAACCGCGGCGACTCGACACGTCGCTGGCTTGGCGCACGGTGCTCACCGGGCTCTCCTATCATGCGGGCCCGGCGTCGATGTACCTCCTGCTGCGGGCGGACGTGTTCATTCTCGCGGCTCAGTGTTCGACGACCCTGGTGGGACTCTACGCGCTGGCGGTGAGCGTGTCTGAGATGAGCAGGTTCGCGACCGATTCGATCTCGCAGGTGGCGCTGGCGCGCCAGATCGGGAACGAGCCCGTGGAATCGGCGCGGGTGACGGTGCGCACGACTCGGATCACCACGCTCGCGGGGCTCGCGTCCGCGGTCGCGCTCGCGCTCGCGGCGCCGCTGGCGATTCCATTCGCCTACGGGCGGTCCTTCTCGGGCTCCGTTCCCCTGGTCTTGATTCTTCTGCCCGGGGCTTTCGCCCTCGGCGCGGTAAAGCCCGTCTCCGGTTTTCTGCTGCGCCAGCACAGCGCGCGGTACCTGATCGTTCCATCGCTCACCGCACTGGCGCTGAACATCGCGCTGAACGTAGTGCTGATCCCGGTCGCCGGCGTGGCTGGCTGCTGCGTCGCCTCGACCGTGGGCTACGTCGCGATGGCCCTGCTGCAGGCGCGGATGTTCGCGTGCGTGTCAGGGATCTCGGCACGTTCGCTTCTGCCACGCCGGGCCGACATTGGAACGATCGGCCGGCAGCTGAACGCGGTGCTGCGGTTCGGTTGAGGCGCTGTCGAGGTGTCCGCTCGGAGCGCCGCGTTCACCGGGGCTCAGGCGGTTGGAGCGGGGAGGTGACGGCGCGCTCGGGAACCGTGCTTGCGTGCAATACGCCGAGCGCGGCCCAAAACGGGGCGCTGACAGCGAGATTGGCCAGCGTGTTGGTGAAAAGCAGTCCCGCAGCGTAGGCCAGTACGCCCGCGCGCAGCGTCGAGGCGGAAGGGGTGCGCTGTACCCGGAACGCCGGCACGAGCAACACCAGCATCAGAGCGAGGCCGGGAACGCCGGTTTCGGCGGCGAGCCGAAGGTAGTCGTCGTGCGTATTGATGTAGATACCTACCTCCGGCGAATCGGCGGCATATGGCGCGAACATGTCGTAGCCGATGCCGCGTAGCGGGTGTGAAAAGGCCACGTCGAGTGCGAAGGAGGCGACGTGGGTACGCACGCCGTCGTCGTACGCGAGCTCGGCGGGAGCACGCTCGCCGCCTCCAGAGTTCTCCAGCGTCGAAAGGCTTCCGGGCAGCAGCGCGGCCGCGAGCAACGCGGCGGCGGCGAACCCGGCCTTCATCTGAGCGGTACGCCCCGACACCACCAGCACCGTGACACCGGCCGCGGCGGCGACGAACGCGCCGCGGGACTGGGTCGCGGCGAGCGCGGCGAAGCAGAACGCGGCCGGAACCGCCCAGAGGCGCGAGCGGCTCGCACGAGCCAGTCCGAGGCTGACCACCAGCGGCACCGCCACCAGCAGGCCCAGATAGTTCGGATTGAGCCCGAGACCCTCGAGGCGGCCGGACGCGCGGTCGCCGACAAAGAGCGCATAGATCGACAGGACCGCGCCGGAGATGCCGATGAGCGAGGCGAGCATCCGCTCGGCCGGAGGCGCGCAGACCACGAGGGTGAGCAGGACCAGTCCCTCCAGCAGGCCTGCGAGGTCCGCGTAGCGCGAGGTCTGCGGAACGAGCACGGCCGCGGGCGCCGCATAGCTGAGCAGCAGGGCGCAAGCCAGCGGTGCCGCGGCGAGTTGGCGCGCTCGCGGCCGCAGGCTACCGGTCGCGAGGCGCAGTACGAGCACGCAGATGATGAGCAGCGCTGCCGCGAGCGCGGCGGTCTCACCGTGCCGCACCGTGGCTTGCAGCGGTGCGATCGCCACCACCGCGGGAGCCGTGTAGGCGGGTTTCGCGGCGATCAGATACGCGAGCACTGCGAACCCCGCACCAGCCAGGAGGAGTGCCCCATGGCTGATCGCGGACCAAGCGAGTACCGGTGCGGCCACTGCGGCCGCCACAGGAAGTGAATGCGCTGACATATGTTCGAACGGCCCGCCGAGACGGCGGGCGGCGGCGAGTCCCGCCTGGGTGGCCATCAGATCCCTTGCTGTCGCGAATCGTCCGGGGTGATTTAGGGGCGTGTCACCGTTTTGCTTACGAAGCACGGTACATCACGATATGTACCTAAACGGGAACTCCGGCGCAGTGCGTCGGCCCGAACCCAGGAGGCGGCGCGATGCGCGGAAATGCGGGCTCGACGGTCTTGATCACCGGTGGAGCGGGATTCATCGGTTCACATCTCGCGGAGGCGCTCCTCGCGCGCGGCGACGCGGTCACGGTGCTGGACAATCTCTCGACCGGGAGCCTTTCGAACCTCGCGGGCGTGCGCGAGCACCCGGGCTTCCGGTTCGTGCACGGATCAGTGCTCGACGAACTGGTCGTGGACGAGCTGACGTATCAAGCCGACACGGTCATCCATCTGGCCGCCGCCGTGGGGGTGAAACTCGTTGTGGAGCAGCCGTTGCGCTCGCTGACAACCAATATTCGCGGCTCTGAGATCGTCATCGAGGCCGCGCACCGCTACCGGCGCAAGATCGTGGTGGCGAGCACCTCGGAGATCTACGGAAAGAACTCGCGCGGTCCACTCGAAGAAGGCGCCGACCGCGTCCTGGGCAGCCCGTCCGTCGCCCGATGGTCGTACAGCACGGCCAAGGCGGTCGAGGAGATCCTCGCGAACGTGTACCACGAGGAGCGGGGGCTGCCCACGATCGTCGTGCGCTTGTTCAATACCGTGGGGCCGCGTCAGAGCGGTGCATACGGCATGGTGATCCCGAGGCTCGTCGGTCAAGCGGTGACGCAACAGCCGCTGACCGTCTTCGGCACCGGGCGCCAGACCCGCTGCTTCGCACACGTCGCAGACGTCGTAGAAGCCCTCTTGGGGTTGCTGGATCATCCGGCGGCGGTGGGTGGCACGTACAACGTGGGCGCCGACGCAGAGGTCAGCATGATCGATCTGGCCCGCATGATCATCGCCCGGGCCGGCAGCAGATCAACAATCGAACTCGTCCCGTACGAGCAGGCCTATGGCCCGGGGTTCGAAGACATGCAGCGGAGAGTCCCAGACACCCAAAGGTTGCGCGCACTGACCGGCTGGTCGCCCAAGCGCACCCTGTCGGAGGTACTGGACGAGGTCATCGCGCTGGCCGCAGCCGAGCCCACCGGGCTGGTGGCGTCATGACGGAGCCGTCCGTGTCGGTGCGGCAGATCGAGGCGCTCTTCATCGCGCTGGGCGTGGCACCGATGCTCTGCGAACTGCTGCGCCGGGTATCGATGCGGCGCGGCTGGGTGGACGTGCCGAATCGCCGCAAATCCCACGCGCGGCCCACGCCGCTGCTCGGGGGAGTCGCCATAGTCGTCAGCAGTATTCCGGCGGGTTTGCTGCTACTGCACGGCTACTCCCCGGCGCTGATGGCGATCATCGTCGGCGCGGTAGTGCTGAGCCTGCTCGGCCTGGCCGACGATATCAGGCCATTGTCGCCGATGATCCGGCTGGAGGTCGAGGCCCTGGTAGCCGGCTTCGTGGTGTACAGCGGTGTCCGCCTACCCATCTTCGGGAACGCATTGGACGCGGTACTCACCGTGGTGTGGATCGTGCTGATCACGAACTCGTTCAACCTGCTGGACAATATGGACGGCGTCGCGACCGTCGTCGCCATCGCCGCGTCCGCGTTCCTGGCGGCCACGGCGGCCGCGACAGGGCAGCCGGGCGCTGCCGTGCTGCTGGCCTCGGTATGCGGCGGCTGTGCCGGATTTCTGGCACACAACTGGGCGCCCGCCAAGATCTTCATGGGGGACTGCGGTTCGCTCTTCATCGGATTCATCATCGCGACGTCGGCGGTGCTGGTGCACGGAACCGGGGCGGGAAGGCTGACCGCGGTCTGGCTGGCGACTTTCGTGCCGACCATCGACACGGCGGTCGTGCTCATTTCCCGGCACCGGGCGCGCAGGCCACTGCTGCGAGGGGGCACCGATCACATTTCGCATCGGCTGCGACGGCTGGGACTGAGCGTGCCGCAGGTCGGCCTGGTGTTCCTCGTGGGTGCGACGATCACCTCGCTGACCGGCTTGCTCGTCGCGCGCCGACTGCTGCCGCCGGGGCGGATCGTGTTGTGTGCGGCCCTCGCGGCGGTCCTGGCGACCTGGCTGTCGCTCAAGGTCCCCGTCTATCGGGTGACACGCGGCAGGGCCGTGCAGAACGCCGCCCGCGGCGACGAGGACGTGGCGGACTCGGAGTGGAGCGCACGGGCCTGAGGGCCGACATATCTGACAAGTAGAGAGGCGGCAGACTGCCGTGCGTATGCTCGACTATCTTAGGATTCTCAGAGACCGGTGGGTGTTGGTCACCGCGTGCGCGCTGCTCGGCGCCGTCGCGGCCGTCGCGGTCGTGCTGGGCTCGACGTGGCGCTACGCGTCGTCGATCACGCTCTATGTCTCATCTACCGATCACACGCCGACCGCGAACACCGCGTACGAGGCGAGCTTGCTTGCTCAGCAGCAGGTCCAGTCGTATGCGAGGCTGCTCGACAGCGAGCGGGTCGCGAACGAACTGGCCACCAGGATCGGCGGCGCGATGACGCCGCAGCAACTTCAGGCCGAGATCACCGCCAGTGCGATCCCGCAGACAGCTCTGCTCCGAGCCACGGTGACGGACACCTCGGCCGGACGGGCGCAGCGCGTCGCAGAGGCGCTGGGACCCGCGTTCGCCGATGTCGTCGACTCGTTGGAGAGCCACGCGGACGGCGCGCCGTCGCCGGTACGCATCTCCGTGGTCGACGACGCGGCGGTTCCCGATGGGCCGATCTCGCCCCGTCCGCGGCTTGACGTGCTCCTCGGCGTCGCAGTCGGCCTGCTCGTCGGAGCCGGCGCGGCCGTGTTGCGCGAGACGGCGGACACCACGGTCAAAACTGTCGGCCTGCTGCGTGCCGCGGTCTGCGGGCCGGTGCTCGCCTCGGTGGGGACGCTCGACGAGTCTCACCTCGAAGCGGTGCGCGAACACCGGTCGCCGCGCGCGGAGGCGTACCGCTCGTTGCGTACAAACCTTCAGTTCCTGAATGTGGACCGGCCGGTGACCACCGTCACAGTGACCAGTTCGATCGCCGGGGAAGGCAAGTCGCTCACGGCGTGCAACCTGGCGCTTTCCCTGGCCGACTCGGGCAGGAAGGTGGTCCTGATCGACGCGGATCTGCGCCGGCCGCAGATCTGCGGCTATCTGGGCCTGCGCGGCTACAACGGTCTCACCAGTGTGCTCGCGGGTTCGACGCCGCTCGAACAGGCCATGATCGTTTCCCGCCGCGAGGGGCTGCTCGTCCTGCCGTCCGGTCCCATCCCGCCGAACCCGAGCGAACTTCTCGGCTCGGCGCGCATGGCGCAGCTGCTGGAGCAGCTTAAACAGGATGCTGATATCCTGGTACTGGACTCGCCGCCGCTGCTGCCCGTGACGGACGCGGCGATCCTCGCCCACATCAGCGATGGGGCGATCCTGGTGGCGCAGTACGGGCGAACCCGCCGCGAGCACGTGACGCGCGCCGTCGAGCAGATCAAAGCCGCGGACGCGCGGCTGCTTGGAGCCATCCTCAACAGGATGCCCTCCCGCGGCGGTGAGGCCGACTCCTATTCCTACTATGGATACGCGGCCGTTCCGCCCGGCTTCCAAATCGCCGAGGCGGAGGCAAAGTAGCAGTAGGCGTTCCGGTCGCCGGCAACGAAAATGGGGCGGATCCCGTTGACCAGGATCCGCCCCGCGCCGCTGATGCGCTGGATCAGTGCTTGCGGCGGCGTCGGCTCACATTGCGGAGCCCGGCGCCCGACGCGAGCAATCCGGCTGCGGCGCCTGCAGTGGCCATCTCCTTGCCGCCCGTCTCGGCGAGGTGGTGGTCCTGCGGCTCTGGGGTCTCGGGCTCATCGGACGGCATGGGCCACACGACCGCCGGCTCGGAAGCGGTGACCGTGGGGTGACCGGCCGGCTGAACCGGGGTGGACGAGGTGCTGGCGGACGTGGAAGGGGTGGCCGACGGCGTGCATCCGCAGTG
>Ga0070741_10011378_pt1 | contig 16446 bp, 16 predicted proteins | sample Coa_R1_4_FD_66440 | JGI IMG/M metagenome (GOLD analysis project Ga0070741, IMG submission 66440) | Surface soil microbial communities from Centralia Pennsylvania, which are recovering from an underground coalmine fire - Coalmine... | ecosystem: Environmental > Terrestrial > Soil > Unclassified ...
AATTTGATTGCTGGTCGCGGTCATGAACCCGCCCGTGGCATCCACGGAAAGACTCGCGCCCGCACCGGCATAAACATCCCATGTGCCGATGCTATTGGTCGGGGCGGCGGCGCCGTTGACCATGATCCACGACCAGATGCCCGAGCCGCCCGTGCCGTAATCGCCGAGCCAAATCTCGCCATTGGCGCCGTTGGTCGCGGCCGTGGCAGTGACATCAAAGGAAAACCAACCGTAACCATTGTAGTAGGCCGGATCCTGGAAGAATGGGTTGACGAAGTAGTTCAAGCCGCTGAGCGCCACTGAATTTGTGCTCAAGGTGGGATCGAATGCCACGATTTCGCCATTGTCATAGTCGTTCATGTAAACGCGGTCATCGGCGGCAGTGCGGAGTTTTTGGGGAAGGGCGAAATTCGCGTCCTGAAAGGCGTAGCCGCCCGTGCCGTAGGCGCCTTCATCGGCCGCCGAGCCGTCGGCGTTGAATTTTAGAATGGCGTCCTGATCGCCGGCGTTGGTGGGGGATGGGCCGGTGGCGGCGTTTCCCACAAAAACGCGGCCGTAATAAGGGCTGTTGGTGTCGGTGTCGACGGCAATGCCGCGCGGGGCAAACACGTAGTAGCCGCCGCTGGTGACATTCGTATTGACAGTATTGGAGGTCAACAACGTCCAGGCGGCGTGGCCCGCCGAGCGCGCAGTGACGCTGACATAATAATTGCCCTGGACGACGAAATTCGAACTGGCGTCACGGCCATCCCACATGACGTTGTTGGCGCCGCGGGAGAGGCCGGTTCCAGGAGAGTTCAGGGCGTTGGTGGGAATGGAAATCGCGCGAATGGAGACGCCGTTGGAGAGGATGTTGATCGTGGCGCCGAGAGTCGCGTCATCGCTCAAAATATAGCTGATCCGGGCCGCGCTTCCCAAGCCGACCGGACTCTGGGTGGCCGAACCATTGACCTTGATGTCGCTGACGGAGACATTGGCGCGGACAGAGTCAAACGCAAGAACGAGCGGCAGAAGAAGGGCGGCGGAGCGCAGCAGTCGGGTCAGTAAGAAATCCTTCATGGTTTGGACAGTCTAATGGAGACGTCCAAACTCGGCAAAGCGATTTCGCCAAACGCCGCCCGGGCGTGCGGTCAAAGCGCGCGGATAGCGTCGGCCAGGCGGCGCAAGCCGGTTTCGATTTCGTCCGGCGGAGATTTGGTGAAATTCAGGCGCAACGTGTTTCGACCGCCGCCGTCGAGATGAAACTCCGCGCCGGGGACGAAGGCGACGTTGCGCTCGATGGCGTGGGGCAGGAGCTTCGCGGCGTCGATGTCCGGCGGCAGCGCGGCGAAGACAAACATGCCACCCTGCGGGCGCGTCCAATGCGAGCCTTTTGGAAAATGGGCCTCCAAGACGCCGAGCATGGCGTCGCGCCGCTGGCGGTAGGTGGCGATGAGTCTCGGCATCGTTTCCTCCAGGTAGCCGGAGTTGACGAGTTCGAAGGCGATGTGCTGGGAGAAGGTGCCGGTGTGCAAATCCATCGCTTGTTTGGCCCGGCCCATGCGCTCAATGACGGGGCGCGGCCCGATCACCCAGCCGACGCGCAGGCCGGGCATCAGTGTTTTGGAAAACGTGCCGGCCTGCACGACGCGGCCGCCGTCGTCGGGCGGGGAGTCCAATTCCAGAAGCGTCGGCAGAGGCTGGCCTTCATAGCGCAAGGCGGCGTAGGGATTGTCCTCGAAGAGCACGGCGTCGGTTGCGGCGATGGTGTCAAGTATTTGTTTGCGCCGCTCCACGGTGAGCGTGGCGCCGGTGGGATTTTGGAAATTGGGCATCACATAAACGAGCTTTGCCTGCGCGGCGAGAGCGGGCGTCAAGGCGCGAGGATCAAGGCCGTTCTCATCGGCGGCGGCAGGAAAAAACTTTGCGCCCAACGGTTCCCAGGCGAGCAGGGCGGCCATGTAGGTTGGATTCTCCACGACGACGGTGTCGCCGTCATCGAGCAGGACGCGGCCAATAAGGTCCAAGGCCTGTTGGGCGCCGGCGGTGATGAGGACGTTGTCGGCTGTCAAACACATCCGACCGGTGGAATAGCGGCGGGCGATCCAGTCGCGCAATTCGGGCAGGCCTTCCGTTTCGCTGTATTGCAAAGCCCGGCCGCCGACGCGGCGCAGGACGCTCTGCACGGCAGATTCGACGCGAGCGAGGGGAAAGAGATTGGCGTCCGGCAGACCGCCCGCGAAGGAAATCATGCCGGGGCGATTGGTCACCTTGAGCAACTGGCGCAAGGCGCTCGGCTTCATCTTCTGCGCGCGCCGCGCGAAGCGGCGGCTCCAATCGATGGCTCTGGCAGTTGTCATGCCCGGAACCATAGCGCAACCGGCGCGGCGCGCCCAATACTTCCTTGCTCCAGCAGTCATGCCGCGCGGGCATGGAGGAGATAGCTTGACCGCGAAAATGGAGGCTGGATAGGCTCCGCCACGCCTCATGATTCTTGAGCACATCACCGCGCCCGAGGTCCTAACGGTTGCTGCGGGTATTTGCTTTGGCATTGGCTTCACCGTCCTGCGGAAGGAAAGAGCGCCGCGGCGCTGGCCGCAGGTGGAAGGGAAGATCGCGACTTCCAGGGTGCAACGTCAATCGACTGGCCGAGCTGGCGAGTGCGAACTGCTGCCAATCATCGAATACGAGTTTGCCCATGGAGGCCGCGTGTTCAAGACCATGCACTGGCGCGTCGGCAATTTCTCCATCGGCGGGGAGGACGCGAACGAGATCACCTCGAGATACAGCGCGGGCTCATCCGTGGTTGTCTATGTCAACGAGGCGGACCCGATGAAATCAGTTCTGCGTTACGGGACGACCGCGCTGAGCTGGATTCCAATTGGCTTCGGCGTCTTTTTCGCCTTGATGACTGGGGTGAAGTAGGGGCGAGAGATAAAATTGTTTTTGTCAGACCGGCGCAATAGTGTTTTGCGGTGCGCGCGACGATCTTCCTTATCTGCGTATTGGCCATGGCCGTGTCGGGACAGCCGCTGAGATATCCGCCGGCCCGGCGCGGCGACACGGTGGATGACTACAACGGGGTCAAGGTGGCCGATCCGTATCGGTGGATGGAGCAATTGGACGCGCCGGAGACGCGGACGTGGGTGAAGGCGGAGGCGGCGCTGGCGGATTCGTATCTGGAGAAGATTCCGGCGCGCGAGCAATTGAAGACGCGGCTGCGGGAACTGCTGGATTACGAGAAATACAGCGTGCCATTCCAGCGCGATGGAAAATATTTTTACACCCGCAACAGCGGGCTTCAACCGCAGAGTGTCCTGTATGAAGTCAGGGGTTTGAACGGCGAACCGCGCGTGGTTTTTGATCCCAACACGCTTTCCACCAACGGCTCGATTTCCGTCGCGGGTTACGCGATGAACCATGAAGGCACAATTCTGGCCTACGGCGTCACGCATGGGGGGTCGGATTGGGTGGACTGGCATTTTCGCGAGGTGGCGACGGACAGGGATTTGGCGGATGTGCTGCGTTGGACGAAGTATTATCCGCCCGTTTTCACCCGGGATGGCAAAGGAGTCTATTACAGCGCGTTTCCGGCGCCGATGGTGGGGCAGGAGTTGCGCGCGCGCGACCTCGGCAACGCCATTTATTATCACCAACTCGGCCAAGCCGCGGACACCGATCGCAAGATTTTTGACCGTCGCGGCCATGATGATTGGCAATTCGCGCCGCATTTAAGCCATGACGACCGGTGGCTGATTATCGCGGCGGGCGAGGGCGAAGTCGGCGACAAAGGGCTGGAAAACATTTATGCGATGGATTTACAGAACCCTCAGCTCGACGCCTCGTCTACGGACGTCGCGCTCGTTTCTGTTGTGACAAATTTTGATGCGGCGTACGCGTTCCTTGGCTCTGACAACGGGCTGCTTTATTTCCAGACGACACTTTATGCGCCGCGCGGGCGGATTATCGCCATCGACCCGCGGCGACCGCAACGCGACAACTGGAAGGAAATCGTGCAGCAAGGCGCGGACGCGATGGCGGTGGATGGCAGCACGACGCTGGTCGATCATCGGTTGATTGTCCGCACGCTGCATGACGCGCACAGCCGCATCGCCATTTACGGGCTGGATGGCCGGGTCCGCCACGAATTGGAATTGCCCGGGCCGGGCACAGTCAGCGGCTTCGGCGGCGAGCCGGAGGACACGGAAACATTTTATGCCTTCACGGACGCGACAACGCCGTCAAGCATTTATCGTCTTGACCTGGAAACGGGCGCCGCGTCGCTTTACCGGGCGCCCAAGGTTCCCTTTGAACCCGGCGACTACGAATCGGAGCAGGTCTTTTACGCGAGCAAAGACGGGACGCGCATTCCGATGACGTTGACGCACAAGAAGGGAATCAAACGCGACGGATCGAATCCGACGCTGCTTTACGCATACGGCGGCTTCGGCATTTCCATCACGCCGCATTTTGACGCGACGCGGCTGGTCTGGCTGGAGCGCGGCGGCATTTTCGCGGTGGCCAACATCCGGGGCGGCGGCGAATACGGCGAGGCATGGCATCGCCAGGCCATTCGCGCCCACAAGCAAATTGTGTTTGACGATTTCATCGCGGCGGCGGAATGGCTGATTGCTCAGGGGTACACCTCCACGCCAAAACTGGCGATCGAAGGCGGCTCCAACGGCGGTTTGCTCATCGGCGCCTGCGTGACGCAGCGGCCCGATCTCTACGGCGCCGCGCTCGCCTACGTCGGCGTCATGGACATGCTGCGCTTCAATCTTTTCGGGCAGGGAGCGGGCTGGGAAGGCGATTACGGCAACCCGCACAATCCCGAAGATTTTAAGGCCCTTTACGCCTACTCGCCCGTCCACAATGTCCATGACGGAACGCGCTATCCGGCGATCATGGTCATCACCGGCGATCACGACACGCGCGTCATGCCCGCGCATTCGTTCAAATTTGCGGCGGCGCTGCAGCACGCCCAGGCTGGCCCGGCGCCAATACTTTTGCGCGTGAGGCTGGACACCGGGCATGGGGCCGGCGCCACAACGGCGCAGCTGATTGCTGAAAAAGCCGACGCGTGCGCCTTCCTCATCGCCAATCTCGGCATGAATGACCAACAGTGAATTGGGTCAAGGAAACGATTTTCTCTTTGGCGTGCTTTCTCGGCGCCGGCGCCTTGTCGTTCGTTCTGAACTGGCTCGCCGCCATTAATGGCGCACCTGAGCGAAAAGGGCGGGATGCTCGCGTTGCGGGTCCTTTCATCGTTGACAGTTCAGCCGCTGCTTTTGTTGCGCGCAAGAAATGGGAGGATCCATTCTGGCGATTCGTCGTGGGGGTCACTTTTGTCATGTGGCCCATCTGGAGGAAATGGCGGCATCGCATGGAAAAGCGCGCCGACGCTTCAGCCATCGACCACAGTGAACCTGGCGTCTAGGCGCGCCTTGGAGAAACTGCATCGTCGCAATCAGATACCGGTCGTGATGAAAAGCCACCCTGCCCGGGGCTCGCGCGCCTCCATGGCGGCGAAACGCCGCGTCAGCCTTGACGCTTGTAGAGATTGGCGACGAAGTGCGGGCGCTGGCGGTTGACTGAAGGAATCTCGCGTGGCGGGACCAGGCCACGCCGGAGAAGAAGCTGCTCGTTCTCGCGATCCAACACGATGACCTTCATGGTCAAATCCTGGCTGCGACGCAGGAGAACCGGGATTTGCGGAAATTGGGCGCGTTCATCGAGCGGGAGCTTTTGCCATTTGACGCGATGCTGGCGGAGCGTTTCGAGCGATCGCGTGAAGCGCGGCAGCAGCGCTTTGCGCGTCTGGTAGAACTCGAACAGCGAGGAACTGTCGGCGCGGCGCAGGGCCTGGCCTTCGCGCTCGGCCAGTTGGAGCAATTCTTCGGTGAGGGCAAAATGGGAGGTTAGGTCCTCTACGATTTGCGGCGGCGGATTCATTTCGAGCCTTGGGTTTGCGGTTGGGTCTGGGTCAAAGCGTTTGTGCCAAACTTGAAGGCAGGCGGATTGGTCGGGACAGACAGGGCAAAGAAGTCGTTGGTGGCTTCGGCGCGACGCATCCAGGCAATGTAATCCTTGCGCCATTTTGCCATGTCAAAAAGCGAGCGCAGCATGGGAGTGGCCACGGCTTCGGTCAATTCATTGGTCCGGCTCAAAATGGATTGATAGGCCCCGGTGGCTTTGGGCCATTGCTGCAACTGCTCGTAAATGAGGCCGGTTTGATAGAGCACCGGGGCCTGCCACGCGAGCGAAGGATCCAGCGGCTCCAGGTTCAAATAAATCTGGAGCGCATCAAGGTAGTCGCCTTCTTTGTAGAGTTGGTTGGCGATCTCATTGCCCGCCCGGCGCTGCCAGTAAGCCCAGACTTCCGGGTTTTTCTGGAGGTTCGCCTCTTGAGATTGGAGAAGAAGCAGGACCTGGCGCATGGAATCCTGGTTGCGTCCCATTTGCTTGAGCGTGTTGGCGTAGATGAAGCGAACCTCGGCCAGATCGTCGGTGTTCGTGTAGGATTTGATGAAGGATTCCGAGCGAAACGCCGTCTCGCTAAAATTGGTCAGATAAGCCAGCGAGCGAATCAGTTTGTACTCGACCAACTCCCGGTTCAGGTTGGCGGTGCCGTTTTTGATAATGCGCGTGTAGAAATCGACGGCGGAATCAAAATTGCCGTCGAGATAATAGGTGTCCGCGATTTCGGTCTGGGCCTGCAGGACCAGGCGTTTGTAATAGTCAATATTGTCCAGCTTGAGCTTCAAAGCGGTGGACATCACGGCGTAAAACTTGGAAAGGGCGAGTGTGTTGGCGCCCATCTGGCGATAGAGCAGGCCCTGGCGCAGCAACACTTCGGGAACGCTCGGATCCTCCCCGTAAACATGCAGGTATTGGGCGAAAATCTGCTGGGCCTTGACGAATTGGCCCTGGTCCTGCGTGTCGAGAGCCAGCTCGAACAGCGCGCGCCGCTTGAACTCCGGCAGGGCGTCGGCGGACTCGATGATCTCCACGAGCATTTTTTGCGCGGACTCGAAATCCTTGTTAAGCCGGGCGTCGTGCGCCTCCTTGAGATACCGTTCGCAATCGATCTTCGGGGCGCCTTCCTTTCCGGCCGAACCCGGCTGGACCAGATTGGAACTGGTCATCTGGCCGAAATCCGGCGCAGGCTCGTTGGTCAGGGCGGCCAGGGGGCTGTTGGTTAGAACAACATTAGTCGCCACGCTGTTGCTGGGCAGGGCGGTTGTAACGGCGCCGTTGGTCGGGCCGTCTTGCGCGCCAAGATGTGTCGTCGAGGCCGCCAGCCCAAGGAGAAAAATCGCAAAGAAACGCTTCATCACGGCGAGGTGGAGAAGGCGGCCTTGCTGGCGGGCGGCGGGGTCGCGGCCGGGGCTTGCGCGTGGGGCGGCGTAAATTCGACCGGAGCGCCGCCCGCTGTGTTGGTCGCGCCATGGATCTTGGAACGATTGTTAAAGTATTGCAAAATCAAGCTCGGCGAAACCGGCTCGTCCGAAGAGGGCAACGGCGATCCGCTTTCCCCAGCCGGAGCGGCTGGAGGAGCGATGACGACGGGCGGAGGGCTGTGCGCCTCCATCACCGTGGCGTTGGTGTCCGCCGCCGGCGCCAGTGACTCCGTCAACGCAAACGGATTTTCCGGTTCTGCCTGCTCCGAAAGTGGAGGGGTGGGAACAGAATCGGCCTTAACTGGCGCCGACGGCACAGGGAGAAAAGTCTGGACGAGTGGTTCGGCGGACCGAAAGCGCAGAGGCTCCGGCCCGATGACCGGCAGGTAGCCGCGCAGGAAAAAGAGGTCGCCGCCTGAACAAGCCAGCGAGGCGGTCAGGCAAAAACCAACGGAAATGACTGCAAGATGGCGCGTTTTGTGCATCTTCCCCCTTGGTATCGGAAAGGCGCGGACGAAACTTTAACCCGCTTTCCCGCCGCAACGGACTGATTCTCGTCAATTTGCGCTAAACTTTCGCCGGTGAGGCGCCGATGACTTCATTGATGAGTTTAGCATCTGCAGCGCCACCGAAGCGTGTTGAGAAACTGGATCGGACGCAGATTGACTGCCGCCTGGCGACTTGTCCCTGCCTGCCTTCGTTGAGCAGCATCGACAGCGCCTTGAAGGAGCTGTTGAGCGCCGACCAACGTTACACCTCGCAAATTGCCGAGATTATCCGCCGTGACCCCAGCCTGACCTCCCGTTTGCTCCGCCTGGTCAATTCGGTTTATTACGGCATGGCCAAACCTGTCAAGAATATTGAGGAAGCCGTCTTTTATCTCGGCGTCCGCCAAATCCGGCAGCTCGCCATGGTCACTCCCATTATTGAAGATTTCCAAAAGCTCGCCGAAAATCGCGCCTTCCCCTGGCGTCAATTCTGGCGTCACTGCATCGCCACCGCGTTGATGACGCGCGAAATCACCGATTTAACCCAGACGCAGGACGGCGAAATTGATTACGTCGCCGGCCTGATTCACGATGTGGGCAAGATCGTGATGGCGGCGGCGTTCCCTGACCATTTTTACGAGGTGTACTATCGCCGCGCCGGCACCGGTGATTTGCTCCAGATCGAGCGCGAAGTCGTCGGCCTGGACCATGCGGAACTGGGCGCGCTCTACCTGCGCCGGCAGCGTTTGCCGGAGATCTTTGTTGATTTAGTCCAGTACCACCACCAACCCCAGCTTGTGCGTCATCACACGACGATTACCGCCGCGGTGCAGGTGGCTGACTTGCTCGTGCGCCACGTGCGCATCGGCGACAGCGGCAATCCCACCGAGGTGGCCGCTGATAGCTGGGTGGAATCGCACGGCTGGAAAATGTTGTTCGCCCATCAGAACGAAGGCGAACGAGCCATCACGCACGCCAGCTTGAAACGCAGTCTGGAACGAATTCCTGCGATTCTGGAAAGCCTGGTCTAAATGGATTTGCGGTCCTGAATGATCGAGCCGGTCATGGTCAATAACGGGAGATAATTAAAACTCCCGTCGTTGTCGCAAACGACCGACGTAGAATCCCGCCGGAGGAAGTGAAATATAATCGTGGTGCGGCACGGGATATTCTCTGCCATCGGCCATCCTCACGATGAAAGGGGCGCCGCTCTCCAACGCTGTTTCGATCTCGCGTCGCGGCATACCGCGATGATGATCCAACGTCCCTGATTCAAAAGCCCTTCCCCGGTCATTTTTGCCTAGCGCCGTTGGCAAAAAGCGCTAGCGCCCCTCCCCTCCTCCCTCGGAGAGTCAGGCTGGCACATCGGCTGCTAAGCCAAGGCAAAAGAGCTGCAAGCTATGATCGATGCTTTGTTTAGCCAGCCGGAATACGTCGCCACCAAGAAAATGCTGGACGTAAATCTGATGCGCCATGAGGCCATCGCCAGCAACTTGGCCAATATCGAAACGCCTGGTTACAAGCGTTTGGATGTGTCCGGCGCCTTCGAAAACCAACTGCAGCAGGCCATCGGCAACAACGATTCCCAATCCATCATGGGCCTGCAACCCCAACTAGCCGTGGACACGCAGGCGGTGGCCAGCCGCGGCGACGGAAACACCGTCCAACTGGAATCCGAGCTATTGCGCTTGAACCAAAACACGCTGGAGAACGCCGTCGAGACGCAATGCGTCAACTTTAACCTCGCGCGCCTGCGCATGGCCATCACCGGCAAATCCTGATTCAGCTTATGATTAGCATCCTCACCGGCATCGACAGCACGGCTTCGGCCCTGGAGGCGGAGCGCGCGCGCATGGATGTCACCGCCCAGAACATCGCCAACGCCAACACGACGCGCGGCATTGACGGCAAACCTTACCAACGCCAGCAGGTGGTTTTTGAGTCGGTCTTGCGCGCCCAACAGGCCGGCGATATTTCCAGTCCCGCCGGAGAAAGTGTGCGTGTCGCCCGTATCGAAAAAGACAACCGTCCGCCCCGCCTCATCTATAATCCCGGCCATCCCGACGCCGACAAACACGGCATGGTCGCGGTGCCCGACATCAACATTCACGAGGAAATGGTGGACATGATTGAGTCCTCGCGGGCCTACGACGCGAATATCGCCGTCGTCAAGAACGCCCACTCCATCGCCATGCAGGCCCTGTCCATCGCCAAACACTGATTCCTGATTCGCCACCGCCATGGACGCCCTTTCGTCACTGAAATCGATCTTGCCGCAAAGCTTCGGCGGAGGCGCCGGCTCAGTGCAGGACGCGGTGAAGAACGCGCAGGCGCAGACCATTTCCCCGGCCGAACTGGCCAAACTGGATGCCGCGCCTTCGATTCAGCCGTTCTCGCCGCCCGCCGCCCCGGGCGCGTCCTTTGAAAATCTATTGGGCAACTTCGTCGGCGACGTCGCGCAAAAGCAGTCCACCGCCAATGACACGATCAAAGCCCTGTTGAGCGGGCAAAATGTTTCCCTGCATCAAACGATGATTTCGATGGAAGAAGCCAACGTCTCGTTCCAGATGATGGTCGAAGTGCGCAACAAGCTTTTGGACTCCTACCAGGAGCTGATGAAGATGCAGGTCTGATGATTTGACAAGACATGAACAAGAACCTTTCCCAGCTAGGCCAGCAAATCCTCTCGATTTGGAAGCAGCTCGGCATTAACCAGCGCATCAGCATCATCATGGCCACGGTCGTGGTTTTCGGCGGCCTGATCGCGGTTGCCTTCTGGTCCAGCCGCCCGGATTACTCGTTGCTCTATGGCAAGCTGGACGACGCGGAAGCCGGGAAAGTCACCGCCGCCCTTGACGAAGCCAAGGTTCCCTATGAGGTCCGCGGCTCCGGCTCGATTTACGTGCCCGCCGACAAGGTCTACCAGGTGCGCATGCAGATGGCCAGCAAGGGCATGCCCCGCAGCGACGGAGTGGGGTTTGAGATTTTCGACAAAGCAAATTTCGGCATTTCTGATTTCGTGCAGCACGCCAATTACACCCGCGCCGTCCAAGGGGAATTGTCCCGCACCATCAGCCAGTTGGACGGCGTGGAATCCGCGCGCGTTATGATTGTCATGCCGGAGAACCGCTTGCTGCTGGACAACCAGCGCAAGCCGACCGCCTCGGTCTTCGTCCGCGTGCGCGGCAACCTCCAGTTGTCCGCTTCCGCGGTCAATTCGATTCGTTTTCTCGTCGCCAACAGCGTCGAAGGCCTCCAACCCAACAGCGTTTCCGTGGTGGACAACTCCGGCAACGTCCTTTCCGAAAACCAGGAGAACGATTCGGTCGCCGGCATGTCCAACGATCAATTGGCCGCGCGGCGCAATGTCGAGCAATACTTGACCAAGAAAGCCCAGGGCATGCTCGAGCAGGTCCTCGGCCCCGGCCAGGCCGTCGTCCGCGTCGCCGCCGACCTCAATTGGGACACCACCACGCGGACCGAAGAGAAATTCGACCCGGACGGCCAGGTCGCGCGCACCACGACCGTGAACGACGAAGACACCGAAAGCGCCACAGCCACTCCCAATGGCGGCCCGCCCGGGCAGACGCCGGCCAACTCGTCCACGAATAATATCGCCGCCGCCGCCGCGACCCCAAGCAATTCCAGCCACACCAAAAAGAAAGTCACCAGCAACAGCTACGAGATCAACAAGAGCACCAGCAACATTGTGGAGGCGGCCGGCAACGTCAAACGCCTGAGCGCCGCGGTGTTTATCGCCGAGCGATTTGAAGGCGAAGGGGACAAACGCAAAGCCGCCCCGCGCTCGCAGGAGGAATTGGAAAAGCTGCGTCGCATCGTGCAAAGCGCCCTCGGCATCACCGAAGGGACCGATTCCAAAGATTCGATCACCCTGGAAGAAATGCCTTTCAACGACCAACCCGAAATCGAAATGACCAAGCAGCTTGATCGTCAGGAGAAACGCCAATACTGGACCGAACTGGCGCAGAAGGCGGTTTACCCGCTCATGGCCGCCACCGTTTTGTTCATGTTCTGGCGCCTGTTCCAGGGCGCGGCCAAGAGCGAAATCCCGATCGGCATCCCGCTCGGAGCCCACAATGGCAATGGCAATGGCCACGGCAAAGCCAACGGCGGCATGGTCACGGTCGAAGTCCTCAACCAATTGATCCGCGAAAACCCAGCCAACATGACCCAGGCCGTCCGCTCCTGGCTGGCCCGCGGCAAGCCGGAAGGTTGACGCATGGAAGCTGACATCGCCGCATTTCAAGTCTCGAAAATGTCCAAGCTGCAAAAGCTGGCCGCCCTTCTCATTGTCATCGGGCCGGAAAGCGCCTCGCAGCTTCTGAAGAATCTCGACGAACACGAGCTGGAAACCATCTCCGCCGAAATGGCCAAACTCCAGGTCGTCACACCGGAGATGCGCCACGAAATTCTTAAGGATTTCAGCGAAGTCGCCGTGCAAGCCAGCGCTTCCGTGCTCGGCGGCGCCACTTACGCGCGCGGCGTGTTGGAAAAATCCGTCGGCCTCTTTCGCGCCTCGGACATTCTGGGCCGGGTCGCCCCTGCCCCGATTCCCATTGCCAGCATGCGCCAGATCGTGGACATGGACGTCCGCCAGCTTTTCAATCTGGTCAAAACCGAGCAGCCCCAAACGGTTGCTTTGATCGTCAGCTTCCTCTCCGCGGAGAAAAGTTCCGCGCTCTTGACGCTCTTCAAACCGGAGACCCGCGACCAGGTGGTCGAACGCCTCGCCACGCTGGGGCCCACGCCCGTGGAAGTGGTCGAGCGGATTGTCGAAGTGCTCAACCAAAAAACCAAAGTCAAGTCCACCCGCGCCCTCAATCAGACCGGCGGCGTCAAGAGCGCGGCCGATGTCCTTAATTCCCTCGAGAAGGACATCAGCCATTCGCTTTTGATGGACCTGGAGCGCCGCAACCCCGAGTTGACGATGGCCATCCGCCAGAAAATGTTCACCTTCGAAGACCTCGCCATGCTGGACAAAACCTCGCTGCAAAAAGTCATGCGCGAGGTGGACACCCGCGATCTCGCCATGGCCCTCAAAGGCGCCAGCCCGAAAATCCGGGACATCCTCCTGGGCAGCATTTCCAAGCGCGCCGCCGAAACGGTTAATGAGGAAATTTCCTTCCTCGGCTCGGTCAAGAAAAAGGACATCGAGGGCGCCCAACTGCGTATTATTGACAGCGTGCGCCAGTTGGAAAGCGAGGGAGAAGTCGAATTGAGCGCTGTCAAAGCCGCCGCCCGCGATGAAGCCATGGTCTAAAAATATCCGGTTCAGCCGCCCGTTGCGCGCCGTGCGTCCCGCCGGCGCTCACGCGATCGCGATCAACGATTCTCTCACCGTCGCCCAGCCGCCGCCCCCCAGCGAGGTCGAAGCCAGCTATGAGCGCGGACGCATCGATGGCGAAAAAGCCTTGAGCGAAGCTCTCCTGCGCCAGCGCACCGAGTTGCACGCTCTCATGGAAGGCGCCCTGCGCTCCTTGCGTCAGGCCGTGCCGCAAGTCATCCGCGACACCGAAAACACCCTGGTCGCTTTCGCTCTCTCGGTCGCGCAAAAACTGGTCTCCGATTTGCCCATCAGCGTGCCGATGGTTGAAGGCGCGGTGCGCGACGCCATGCGCCAAGTCGAAGGCACCGCCCAATTTACCGTCCGTTTGCACCCCGCCGACCTGCAACTGCTGCAAAACGCCGGCTCGCCTGTTCTGTCGCCGGTCGAAGACGGCCGCGAATTTCGCTTTCTCTCCTCGCCTGAAGTCACGCGCGGCGGGTGCCTGGTGCAAACGCAGTTCGGCACCATCGACGCCCGGCGCGAAACCAAGTTTGATCTTCTCAAAGCCGCCCTCGCCACATGATTGCCACCTCCGCATCCGAGCCAGTCAACCGCATTGCCGATCTGCTCCGGCGCGTGCAGGAAGCCGAGGTCGTGCGCAACCATGGGCGCGTCGTCCAATTGATCGGCCTGGTCATCGAGTCCGAAGGACCGCTCGCGGCGGTCGGGGAAATCTGCCGCATCGAGTCCGCCGGCAACCATGTTTCGACCCTCGCCGAAGTTGTTGGGTTTCGCAACAACCATGTCTTGCTCATGCCGCTGGGCGACCTCACCGGCATCCATCCCGGCAGCGAGGTCATCGCGCTGGGGACAAGTTTGCAAGTGCCGGTCGGAGACGCCCTCAAGGGCCGCGTCATCGACGCGCTGGGCCATCCGCTGGATGATCTCGGCCCGCTCGACACCAACCGGCGCGTCAGCCTCAATTTCCATCCGCCCCACCCTCTCAAGCGCCAGCGGATCACGTCCTGTTTTCAAACCGCCGTCAAAGCCATTGACACCTTCATTCCCTGCGGACGCGGGCAGCGTCTCGGCATTTTTGCCGGCAGCGGCGTGGGCAAATCGACTTTGCTCGGGATGATCGCCAGCCGCGCCGAGGCCGATGTCAATGTCATCGCGCTGATCGGCGAGCGCGGTCGCGAAGTCCGCGAATTCATGGAAAAGGATTTGGACGAGGCGGGCCGCAAGAAATCGGTTGTCGTCGTTGCCACCTCGAATCAGCCGGCCATCGCGCGCCTCAAAGGCGCCTTTGCCGCCATGGCCATCGCCGAGTTTTTTCGCGACCAGGGCAAGAACGTCCTGCTCATGATGGATTCGGTCACGCGCTTTGCCATGGCGCAACGCGAAATCGGACTGGCCGTCGGCGAGCCACCCGCCACGCGCGGTTACACCCCTTCGGTCTTTTCCCTTTTGCCGCAATTGCTCGAACGCGCCGGCGCGGGCGAAGTCGGATCCATCACCGGCCTCTTCACTGTTCTGGTTGAAGCCGACGACATGAACGATCCCATCGCTGACGCGGTTCGTTCCATTCTCGACGGCCATATCGTCCTGACACGCGAATTGGCCACGCAAAACCACTACCCGGCCATCGATGTCCTCGAAAGCGTCAGCCGCCTCACTCGCGATTTGACCAATCCCGCGCAGCAAAAGCTCTCCGCGCGCGCCCGCGAGACTCTGGCCACCTATCGCAAAAACCAGGACTTGATCAACATCGGCGCCTATCCCGCCGGCACCAATCCCGTCATCGACCTCAGCATTCATCTCAATGAGCCGATGAAGGCGTTCCTGCGCCAACCCGTGGACCAGGGTTTCACCCTCGCCCAGAGTTGGAGCGCGCTGGAGCAGACCATGTCCATTCCCCTGCCTCCCAAACCGCCGGTCCGTCGCGCCGGATAACCAACCATGAAAGCCTTTCATTTCTCGCTCGAAGCCGTCCGCACCTTGCGCCAGCGCCAGGAGAACGACGCCCTGGAGCAATACTCTCGCGCCCTGCTCGTCCGCCAACAAGCCATCGACGCTCTGGAAACCGCGCGCGACCACATCCATGCGCATTGGGCTGAGACACGCCGCCAACTTTCCGGCAAATCCTCCGCCAGCCAGCTTAGTCAACTACAAGATCACAGCCGCGTGCTCGAGCGGCGCCAGCAGGAGTGCGTCGCCGCCTTGCGCGCCGCCGAACGGAGCGTCAACGCCGCCTCGCAGCTCATGCTCCTGGCGCGCCAGCAGCGCGAAATTGTTGACAAATTTCGCGACAAACAACTGGCCAAACACCAGCGCCTCGAAGCGTTGGAGGACCAGAAGCTGATTGACGAACTCGCCGCCCGCCGCGGCCCCTCCCTTTACACCAACTACGCCCAGCCATGACTAAAACCCTCACCTCACCCTGGATGACCGCGCTGATTGGCGCTGTCGTTTATCTGGCTTCGACCGTCTTGCTTTGGCAGACGCCCAAAATCCCCGTAGATGCGCTGAAAAGAGGGCCGATTGCCACGCTCGTCGGGCCGTCCTGGGAATTTTCCAATCCGGAAGCCGACCAACTCGTCACCGAGTTAAGAGCCGAAAAGCAGGCGCTTTCCCAGCGCGAACAGCAGCTTAATGACATGGCCGTCCGTCTTCAGGCCGAGCAGGCCGAATTGAGCCAGGCGACCCAATCGGTCCGCATTATGCAAACGGACTTTGACACCGCCGTCACGCGCGTGAAGGCCGACGAAACCGCCAATCTCAAGAAACTCGCCAAAGTCTATGCCGAAATGGATCCGGCCACCGCAGCCAATGTCCTGGCCGATATGGACGACGTCGCGATTGTTAAAATCATGGTGTTCATGAAGGACCCCGAAACCGCCGGCATTCTGGAGGCTTTGGCTAAGAAAGGTGACGCCGAAGCCCGTCGCACCGCGATGATTTCCGACCGTCTGCGCCTGGCTTCCAATCGTCCTCAGCCCGCCAAATGATCGCTCTACTGCCCCGGTTTGCCCCCAAAACCGCATCGCCTCCCAAGGCGGTTTCGCCGCCGGACGCGTCGCCACCACCAGCGCCGCCTTCGACGACGCCCACAGCGTCCCTTGTTTCCTCCGTCCCCTCCCCTCCCTCTCCAGAACGTCACTTTGTCCAACTTGTTTCTGACGCGCTGAATGGCGTTTTCGAGGCAAACCCGATCGTTTGGTCTGCCAAAGCCAAGACTCCCTCCAAGTCCAATGACAAGCCCGGGGAAACCAAGCCGGCGGCCGCGCCGGTC
>Ga0070741_10011379_pt1 | contig 16445 bp, 13 predicted proteins | sample Coa_R1_4_FD_66440 | JGI IMG/M metagenome (GOLD analysis project Ga0070741, IMG submission 66440) | Surface soil microbial communities from Centralia Pennsylvania, which are recovering from an underground coalmine fire - Coalmine... | ecosystem: Environmental > Terrestrial > Soil > Unclassified ...
TGCCCGCGCTCGCGGCGTACGCGCTCGAAACCGATCGCGTGGCGCTGTGGTGGATCGCCGCGGCGGTGGCGCAGGTGCTGGCCAACGGCGCGCTGTTCGTCACGCCGCTGTGCGCGGCGGCTCTCGTCGTGCTCGTGCTGCAGCGGCGCGGGTCGGCGGCGGCGGTCCGCGCGGCGTGGCCCGGGCTGGTGTGGGCCGCGGTGTTCGCGGTCAACTACGCGCTCGTGCTGCGGCCGGCGCAGACGAGCGAGTTCCTCCAGGGATACTGGCAGACGCAGTTCCCGCCGACGTCGAGCGGCGCGATGGCGACGGTCGCGTGGATCGGCGGCAAGCTCGCGCCGTTCACGGTCAAGCCGGGCGGCACGCGCGTCGGGTGGCTCCTGTGGGTCGCGGCGGTCGCGGGGTTCGCGTTCGCGCGCGAGCGGAGGCGTCCGCTCGCGATCATGTTCGCGACGGTGCCACTCGCCGGCATCCTCCTGACGACGCTGCATTTCGTCCCGTTTTTCGAGCGTCTGGTGCTGTGGATGGTGCCGGCGATCTACGTCGGCGTCGCGCTGCTGGTGCCGGGTACGTGGTCAGGTACCTGGCACGTACCAGGTACGTACCTGGCACGTACCTGGTACGTACCTGGCACGTGCCTGGCACTGCTGATCGCCGCCGACGTCGCATACCTCGGCGTCGACGACCTCAAAGCCCGCCCCGCCCCCACCAACCACCGCCTCGACGACCGCAGCACCGTCCGCTGGCTCGCCGCGCGCGAACAGCCCGGCGACGTCTGGCTGACCACCCATCTCGCCCTGCCGGCGATCTGGTGGTACGCGCCGGACTCGGCCGCTCCAGTCCTCGAAATCGGCTACGCCGATCCCGGACCCGACTGCCATCCCGACGATCTCCCGCACGCCCTCGATGGCGCCGTGCGCGCGCTCGTCTTCACCGGCTTCCACTTCGACGACCAGCCCCCGTTCTTCGACGATCTCCTGCTCGATCGCATGACGGCGATCGGACAGATGACCGCCTACCGCGGGTTCGACGACGTCAGCCGCGCCGCCATCGTCGATCGCCGTCTCACCTCGCGCCGCGAGCGCGGCGACCAGGTGCCCGGCTGCCTCCGCGCCCGGCAGGCGCGCCGCTGGTAGAATCGCCTGCGCGTCCCGCGCCTCCGCCTGCTCGTCGAGCATTGGCGGACCGTGCCGTCCCGGCGGCGGCGGTCGGCGCGGCAAAGTCCCTGGAGCCTGACATGAGATACCGTCTTCCCGCACTGCTGCTGGTGCTGTTGTGCGCCGCGTACGCCGCGCCGTTCGTGTCGACTCAGGGCGGCGCCGCCGCCGGACCGTTCGACTCGCTGCATTTCCGTCCAATCGGTCCCGCCGGCATGTCCGGCCGCATCGCGGACCTCGCGGTGTACGAAGCCAACCCGTCCATCTTCTACGTCGCGGCCGCGCACGGCGGTGTCTGGAAGACCACGAACGGCGGGACGACGTTCGAGCCGCAGCTGCAGAACCAGGGGCTGATGTCGATCGGCGACGTCACGATCTCGCAGAGCAATCCCGACCTCGTGTGGGTGGGCACCGGCGAATCCAACAACCGTCAGAGCACCGGCTGGGGCGACGGCGTCTTCAAGTCGACCGACGGCGGCAAGACCTACACGTCCATGGGCCTGAAGAGCTCGCTCTTCGTCAACCGCATCGTCATCGATCCCAGGGACAACGACGTCGTCTTCGTCGCGGCCACCGGCAGCTTGTGGGGCGCCGGCGGCGAGCGCGGCGTGTTCAAGACCGTCGACGGCGGGAGGACGTGGAAGGCGGTGTTGACGGTGGACGAGGACACCGGCGCGAACGACCTCGTCATGGATCCGACCAACGATCGGATCCTCTACGCGTCGACCTATCAGCGCCGCCGCAGCGCGTGCTGCATGAACGGCGGCGGGCCGGGCAGCGGCATCTGGAAATCGACCGACGCCGGCGAGACGTGGACGCGCATGAAAGGCAACGGCCTGCCGGACGGTCCGCTCGGCCGCATCGGGCTCGACGTGTACCGCCGCCGGCCGTCGATCCTCTACGCGCTGATCGAAGGGCCCGATCCGGCCGCCATCGCGCGCGGCCGCGGCGCCGGCACGCCTGACGAGACGCCGCAGCAGGGCCGGGGCGCCACGACGGCGACGAAGGTGACGCCGGATCTCGCCACGGGCCTCTATCGATCCGACGATGCCGGCGCGCACTGGAAGAAAGTGAACGACGAGAACCCGCGGCCGATGTACTTCAGCCAGATCCGGATCGATCCGAACGATCCCGACACGATCATCTACGGCGGCGTCAAGCTGCATCACTCGACCGACGGCGGCCGGACGGTCACGCTCAACGCCACGCAGACGATCCACGACGACGTGCACGCGATCTGGTGGGACCCGGCGAACTCGCAGCACGTGCTGATCGGCGACGACGGCGGCCTCGCGGTCACCTACGATCAGACCCGGACGTGGAACTTCTTCCAGAACCTGCCGATCGGCCTCTTCTACCACGTCAGCGTCGACATGGCGACGCCGTACCACATCTGCGGCGGCATGCAGGACAACTACGTGTGGTGCGGCCCGAGCGCCGTCCGCGGCGCGGCCGGCATCGCCAACTACCACTGGCAGACGATGCAGGGCGGCGACGGCTTCGTCGCGCTGCAGGACCCGACCGACTTCCGCATCGCCTACAGCGAATCGCAGGACGGCAACATGGTCCGGATCGATCGCGTCACCGGCGAGACCGAGTCGATACGGCCGCAGCCGCTGCCGGGCGAACCCGCGCTGCGCTGGAACTGGGACACGCCGCTCGCCCTGTCGCCCCACGATCCGAAGATCGTCTACGCCGTCGGCAACAAGATCTACCGCTCGTCGAACCACGGGCTGAACTGGGAAGGCGTCAGCCCCGACCTCACCGGCAACGCGAACCGCGACGACGTCGTCACGATGGGCGTGAAGGGCAGCGAGGTGACGATCGCGAAGAACGACGGCATCGAGCAGTGGCCGACGATCGTGTCGTTCGCCGAATCGGCGAAGCGGCAGGGGCTGCTCTATGCGGGCACCGACGACGGCCGTCTGCAGGTATCGCACGACACCGGCCGCACGTGGACCGACGTGATCGACAAGATCCCCGGCCTGCCGAAGGGGATCTGGGTGTCCGAGGTGGCGCCGTCGCGGTTCGACGAAAACACCGTCTATGCAACGTTCGACGGACACCGGCAGAACGACTTCGCAACCTACGTCTACGTCAGCCACGACGCCGGGCAGACGTGGCAGTCGGCGGCCGCGAACCTGAAAGACGAGGTCGTCAAGACGCTGACGGAAGATCCGCGCAATCCGAACGTGCTCTACATCGGCGCCGAAACGGGGCTCTTCGTGTCGATCGACCGGGCGAAGAGCTGGCAGCGCGTCAGGGCGAATCTGCCCGACGTGCGTATCGACGAGATCACGATTCATCCGCGCGACAACGCGATGATCCTCGCGACGCACGGCCGCGCGCTGTGGATTCTCGATCACCTCGAGCCGATCCAGGAGTACGCGGCGGCGCGCGATGCCGCCGGCGACGCGAAGCTCTTCTCGTCGCCGTCGTCGACGATGTACCGGCGGCCGGCGCGCGATCGCAACTACGAGTTCTGGGGCGATCACGCCTTCTTCGGCGAGAACCCGCCGCAGTCGGCCGTGATCTCGTGGGTGAACAAGAAGGCGGTCGGCGACGTGAAGCTGAAGATCACTGACGCGGCGGGCCGCGACGTCCGCGAGATCGCCGGGCCGGTGCTGGCGAACAGCAAGCAGCCGGGGATCCAGAGCGCGTGCTGGGATCTCCGCGTGCAGCCGGATCCCGCGATGCCGGCGGCCACCGGGCGCGGCGGCCGCGGCGGTCAGGCCGCCGAGTCGGACCCGGCGGTCAGGTCCGGCGGTCAGGCCGCCGAACCGGAGTCGCCCTCCAGGCCTGACGGCCAGGCCACGCCCAGGAGCCCGTTCGGGGCAGGCTGCGACGTGCCGTCGCAGACCGGCGGCGGCGGCCTCTTCGGCGGCGGCGCGCAGACCGCCGGGCCGTGGGTCCTCGCCGGCACCTACACCGTCGCGCTCGTCGTCGACGGCAAGGTCGTCGACAGCAAGCCGCTGAAGGTCGTCGACGACCCCGAGGTGGCGCTGACGTCGCTCGAGCGCAAGCGCATGTTCGACATGGCGATGGAGCTGCACGAGCTGCAGAAGCCGATGACCGACGCGGTCGCGGCGCAGCAGTCGCTCTCGCGCCAGACGATCGAGATCGCCGACGCGATGGCGAAGCGCAGCGACGTTCCCGACGAGGTCAAGTCGCCGTTCGAGGCGCTGCGAAAAGAGCTGACGGCGCTGGCGCCGAGGCTCACGCCGCCGCAGGGACGCGGCGGCCGCGGCGGCGACACGCCGAGCGTCGTCGCCCGGCTCGGGCAGGCGAAGAACGGGCTGATGGGCGGCATGCCGGTCACCGAGCAGACCACGCGCGCGTACACGGAAGCGAAGGCGCAGGTCCCGAAGGCGATTGCCGACCTGAACGCGCTGATCGCGCGGGCGTCGGCCGTCAGCAGCGCGCTCTCGCGCTACAACCTGACGTTGACGGTGCCGCAGCCGATCAAGGCGCCGGCGGCGGCGGCGCCGGCGAAGCGGACGAGCAGCGCGCAGTAGGGCGCCGATGCTGCATCGCCGCGATCGACGCGTCGGCGGCCAGGCGTCGCGCCGCGTGACGCGGGTGGGCCGGCTCCTCGTCGCGCATTCCCGCGCCGCTGCGCTCGCGGCTGTCCTTGCGCTCGGCGTTGCCGCCGCGCGGCCCTTCGCGGGTGTCGCGGCTGCGGCGGGTGCGTCGCGCGCGCTCGCGGCCGCGCCCGGCGGGGCGCAATCGGCCAGGCCGCGCGTCTACGTGCTGTCGACGGGCGGCACGATCTCCGGGCGCGGCGATTCGCCGACGAACCTGACGGACTACCGATCGGGTTCGGTCACCGGCGATCAGCTGGTCGCGGGCGTGCCGGAAATCGCGGCGATCGCCGATGTCACGGTCGAGCAGATCGCCAACGTGTCGAGCACCGACATCGGCCCGGCGCACTGGCTGACGCTCGCCAGGCGCATCAACACGATCTTCGCGACCGATGCCGCCGCGGCCGGCGTGGTGATCACGCACGGCACCAACACGCTCGAGGAGACGGCCTACTTCCTCAACCTCACGGTCAGGTCGGATCGGCCGGTCGTTCTCGTCGGGTCGATGCGCCCGTCCACCGCGATCAGCGCCGACGGCCCGATCAACCTGCTGAACGGCGTGCGCACGGCCACGGCCGCCGACGCGCGCGGCAAGGGCGTGCTCGTCGTCCTGAACGACGAGATCAACGCCGCGCGCGACGTGACGAAGACGAACACGCTGCGCGTCGAGACGTTCCGCGCGCCGGAGCTCGGGCTGCTCGGCTACGTGGACGGCGATCGCGTCTCGTTCTATCGCGCGTCGACGCGGCGGCATACGGTCCGATCCGAGTTCGACGTGTCGGCGATCCAGCAGCTGCCGGCGGTGCAGATCGTCTACTCGTACGCCGGCGCGGGCGCGGCGCCGCTCGAGGCCGCGGCGGCGTCGGGCGCCGCCGGCATCGTCGTGGCCGGAACCGGCAACGGCCTGGTGTCCACGGAGGAGCGGCGCGTGCTGGAGCGGATCGCGAGCATGGATCCGGCGTCGCGGCCGGTCGTCGTGCGGTCGGCGCGCGTGGGCAACGGGCGCGTGACGCCGTCGAGCGCCTACGACGCGGTCGGCGCCATCGCGGCCGACAACCTCAACCCGCAGAAGGCGCGCGTGCTGCTGATGCTCGCGCTGACGAAGACGCGCGACCTCGCGACGATCGCGCGGATGTTCGCCGAGTACTGATCGCCACCGTGCACCGGCTGCTGATCCTCTCGAAGGACGCGGAGGCCTATCGCGCGCTGATCGCGGCAGCCGAGCTGCCCGGCCTCGCCGTCGTCTCCGACCAGTCGTCCTGCGATCTCGTGCTCGGCGAGCCGGCGCTCGTCGCGCCGGTCATCGACCGTGTGCCGCAGGTCGCCTGGGTGCAGTCGACGTGGGCCGGCGTCGAGCCGCTGCTCGATCCGAGGCTTCGGCGCGACTACGTTCTGACCAACGCCCGCGGCGTGTTCGGCGGGCTGATGTCGGAGTACGTCTTCGCCTACGCGCTCGCCCACGAGCGGCACCTGTTCGACAAGCACGACGCGCAGCGCAGCCGTCGCTGGGATCCGACGCCGCATGGCACGCTGCGCGGCAAGACGATCGGCCTGCTCGGCGTCGGCTCGATCGGCGCCGCGATTGCGAAGACCGCCAGGCACTTCGGCATGCGCGTGAAGGGCTACACGCGATCGAGCGAGACGTCGCCCGACGTCGACGCCTATTTCCACGGCGACGCGCTGGCGGCGTTCGCAAGCGATCTCGACTATCTCGTCTCGGTCGTGCCGAACACCGGGAAGACGCGGAAACTGGTCGACGCACGGTTGATCGCGGCGCTGCCGCCGCGCGCGGTGTTCATCAATCCGGGGCGCGGGGCGACGGTCGACGAAGCGGCGCTCGCCGAAGCGCTGCGCGCACGCCGGATCGCCGGTGCCGTGCTCGACGTCTTCGAGCGCGAGCCGCTGCCGCCGGATCACGAGTTCTGGACGCTGCCGAACGTGCGCATCACGTCGCATACGGCCGCGCTCAGCGTGCCCGAGGACATCGCGCCCGTGTTCGTCGACAACTACCGCCGTTTCGCGGCGGGTGCGCCGCTCCGCTACGTCGTCAGCTTCGCCGACGGATACTGATCGCGCCTCGGCATCCGTCCGGGAATGTCGGCAGCCGACGCACGGACGTGCTACGATAGAGACTTCATGCGTCCGGCTGCCGCCACCACGCTGCTCCTCAGCCTGGGTCTTATCCTGGTCGGCATTCGTGTGCCGACCTGCAGCGGGTGATGTAGCCAGACCACAACCAGGCGTCAGACAAGGGCCATCACTCGCGAGAGTGATGGCCCTTTTGCTTTTTGGACGGAGGACTCATGGAATCGCCGGCTCCCGAACCCGCCGAAGCGGGGCCGGGCCAGGAAGAACCCGGCTACGGCCACGGCGTGTAGCCGCGCGCGGCGCGCGGCCGCTACAATCTGCGGATGTTCGTCGGTCATTTTGCGCTCGGTTTCGCCGCGAAGCGTGCAACGCCGCGGACGTCGCTCGCCGTCCTCTTCGCGGCCGCGCAGCTCGCCGACCTGTTGTGGCCGGTGCTGCTCGCCGTCGGCCTCGAGCAGGTGCGCCTCGAGCCGGGCAACACCGCGTTCACGCCGCTCGACTTCGTGAGCTACCCGTATTCGCACTCGCTCGCGCTGCTGGCGGTGTGGGGCGTCGCGCTCGCGGCGATCGTCCGCCCGAAGCCCGATCGCACCGCGCTGATCCTCGGTCTCCTCGTCGTCAGCCACTGGCTGCTCGATTGGATCACCCACCGTCCCGACATGCCGCTGTATCCCGGCAGCGCGCGCTACGGCCTCGGCCTCTGGAATTCGGTGCCGGCGACGATGACGATCGAGCTCGCCATGTTCGCCATCGGCGTCTGGATCTACGCGGCGTCGACGCGCGCCGGCGACGGCGTGGGCCGCTGGGCCTTCGTCGCGTTCGTCGCGCTGCTCGTGCTCGTGTACGTCGGCAACGCGCTCGGCTCCCCGCCGCCCACGGTGACGGCCATCTGGATCACCGCGCTCGCCGGTGCGGCGATCCTGATCGCCTGGAGCTGGTGGTTCGATCGCCACCGGACCGCAGCCGTCAGCGCCTGAGCCCGCCGGGCTGCACGTACGTGCACGGCAGACGACGGCGGACGTCCTGCCACGTCAGGATCTCGCGCGTGTCCTTCGCCGCGCGGCACTGCGGATCGGCATCGGTCCGCGTCGCGCTCGTCGTCAGCGTCATGGTCCAATGCACGCCGCCGCCATCCTCGAGCACGACCGTGTCGACGACGCCGCACGCGCCCTGGGGCGCCGCGCGGCTGACCCACCGCGTCGGCGACTCGCGGCGGAACACGACGTCGTAGGCGTTCGTCGTCACCATGCACGTGTCGGGCGGCGCATTTTCGGTCGTGAGAAACACCTGCTGGAACGCACACCGCAGCGTGTCGCCCGCATCGGCGTCGTCGCACTCCGCGCCTTCGTAGGCGACGATGCCCGGCTGCGCCGCCGCGGCCAGAAAGGGAACCGACCGGTGCTGGGCGGCGGCCGGCGCCGCGGCGACGAGCGTCACGGCGGCAGCGGCGGCGAATCGACGGGAACTGATCATGAGCCAGTGTAGACTGAGCGCGCATGCCGCACGTCGACCGTGAAGGGACGGCGATCTACTGGGAAGCGCGCGGCGCGGGCGCGCCGCTGCTGCTGGTGATGGGCCTCGGCGTGACCCTCGAGGGCTGGAGCCGGCTCGGGGACGTTCTGGCCGACAGGTATCGCACGATCCTGTTCGACAACCGCGGCACCGGCCGCAGCAGCGTGCCGCCGGGCCCGTACGCGATCGAGACGATGGCGGCCGACGCGGCCGCGGTGCTGGACGCCGCGGGCGCGCGGCGCGCGCACGTGTTCGGCATGTCGATGGGCGGGATGATCGCCCAGGAGTTCGCGCTGGCCTCTCCCGATCGCGTGGCGTCGCTGATCCTCGGCTGCACGGCGCCGGGCGGGCGCGATGCGGTGCCCGCGAGCCGCGAGGTGATCGCCGCGCTCGGCGCGCGCCAGTCGATGACGCGCGAGCAGGCGATGTGGGCGATGGCGCCGTACATCTACGATGCCTCCACGCCGCGCGCGCGCATCGAAGAGGATTTCGCGCGCCGCCTCGCCGCGCCGGTCACCGCGGAGGGCTACTTCGCGCAGCTCGCCGGCATCCGCGCGTGGGCGGGGACGCTGTCGCGGCTCGGGTCGATCGCGGCGCCGACGCTCGTGCTCCACGGCGAAAGCGACCAGCTCGTGCCGCCGGAGAACGGGCGCATCATCGCACGCGCGATTGCGGGCGCGAGGCTCGTCACGATCCCGCATGCCGGCCACATCTTCACCACCGATCGGTTCGAGGCCGCCCGCGACGCGGTGCTGTCGTTTCTGGAGGAGCAGGATCATGTCGATCGACAAGCGGTCTAGCACGGCGTTGGCGCTGGTGTTCGCGGTGGGGTTCGTCGCCGGCCAGGCGGTCAGGCCGGCGCCGGCGATCGCGCAGGCGCCGCAGGATCACCGCGTGTTCGAGCTGCGGAAGTACACGGCGCCCGAAGGCAAGCTCGGCGAGCTGGAGGCGCGCTTCCGCACCCACACCATCGGCATCTTCAACCGGCACAACATGACGAGCATCGCCTACTTCGTGCCGCAGGATGCGCCCGACGCGCAGAACACGCTCATCTACATCCTCGCGCATCCGAGCCGCGAGGCGGCGAAGAAGAACTGGGCCGAGTTCCAGGCCGATCCCGAGTGGCAGAAGGTCAACACCGAATCGCAGATCAACGGACGCATCGTCAGCAAAGTCGAGTCGACGTTCATGGATCCGCTCGACTTCTCGGCCATCAAGTGAGCGCCGGCGGCAACTGACGATCGACACGCGGAGGTCCACATGACACGGGTGGTTTTGGCGGCGGCGCTGACGGCAATCGGCATCGCGTCGGCGTTCGCGCAGCAGCCGGGCACGAGGCCCCAGTTCACCGGCACGTCGACGGTGATGGACGGCAAGGATCTGAGCGCCGCCCGCCGCAGCTTCGACGCGGCCGCGCGGACGTACTGGCACAGCCATGACAACGGCCAGCTGCTGCTGGTCGAAAAAGGGACGATGCGCGTGCAGAAGCGCGGCGAGAAGATGCGGGAGCTGACGGTCGGGGAGAGCGACTACACCGGCCCGAACGTCGTCCACTGGCACGGCGCCGGGCCGACAGAGCCGCTCGTGCAGATCAACGTCGGCTTCGGCGGCGGGTCGAAGTGGTTCGAGGCCGTCACCGACGATCAGTACAACGGGAAACGATGATGAAGAACCCGATCGGCAGCGCCGACGCGCTGCGCGACACGTGCCGCGTCGGACTGCGCTACGCGTGCGGCCTCGCGGTGGCCGCGGCGGTCGCGCACCTCTTCGCGCCTGCGTTTGCGCAAACCGACGTCGACTGGACGAAGGCCAACGCCGCGACGCTCGAGCATTTCTCCGCGCTCGTGCGGATCGACACGTCGGCGAAGGAGCGGCCCGCGGCGGAGTACCTCGAGAAAGTGCTCGACGAGCACGGCATCCCGGCGACGCTCTACGCCGCCGATCCGGATCGGCCGAACGTGGTCGCGCGCCTCAAGGGCAACGGGAAGAAGCGGCCGCTCCTGCTGATGGGCCACACCGACACGGTGACGATCGATCCGTCGAAGTGGAAGCCCTTCGGCCCGTTCAGCGCCGCGCGCGACGGCGGCTACATCTACGGCCGCGGAACGATCGACGACAAGGACAATCTCGCGGCAAGCCTCATGATGATGCTGCTGCTGAAGCAGTACAACGTCCCGCTCGATCGCGACGTGATCTTCCTGGCCGAGGCCGGTGAGGAAGGGAACTCGCGCATCGGCATCCAGCACGTCATCGCGGAGCACTACGGCGACATCGACGCCGAATACTGCCTGGCCGAAGCGGGCGACGGCATCCGGCAGAACGGGCAGGTGAAGTACGTCGAGGTCGAGACCACCGAAAAGGTGCCGGGCGGCGTCGAGCTGGTGGCGCACGGGATTTCGGGGCACGGGTCGATCCCGCTGAAGTCGAACGCCATCGTGCACCTGGCGACCGCCGTCGGCAGGATCGGCGAGTGGCGCCCCGACATCAAGCTGAACGAGACGACGGCCACCTATTTCCGAAAGCTGTCGCAGATCGCCGCGTCGCCCGAACAGGCCAGGGTCTACGCCGACGTGCTGTCGCCGGATCCCAAGGTGCAGCGCGCGGCCGACGACTGGCTCTTCGAGCACGAGCCGCGCAACTCGTCGAAGCTGCGCACCTCGGTGTCGCCCAACATCTTCCAGGGCGGCTACCGGTCGAACGTGATCCCCTCGGAAGCCAAGGCGACGCTCGACGTCCGCATGGTGCCCGACGAAGATCGCGCCGCGTTTCTCGAGCGGCTGAAGCGGATCGTCAACGACCCGGCGGTCGACGTGCACTACACGAACAACGGCCCGGGGCGGCCGCCGGCCCCGCCCGCGCGCCTCGATTCCGAGCTGTACAAGACGGTCGAAGCGGCGGTCGCGAAGGTCTACAACGTCCCGGCCGTGCCGAACATGCAGACCGGCGCGACCGACAAGGCGCCGCTGCGCGCCAGAGGGCAGGAATGCCTCGGGATCGGATCCGCGATCGACGTCGAAGATCAGATCAAGGGCTTCGGCATGCACAGCGATCAGGAGCGGATCCGCGAGGACGAGCTGTATAGATTCGTGCGGTTCAACTGGGAGATCGTCAATGCGCTGGCTCGCGCTCGGTAGTCTCGCGCTCCTCCTCCTGCAGCCGGCCTCGACGCCGGACTGGACCAGGGTCGAAGAGGAGACGATGCGCCACTACCAGGCGCTGCTGCGCCTCGACACGGTCGCGAAGGAGCGGCCGGCCGCCGAATACATCAAGAAGGTCCTCGACGAGAACGGCATCCCGGCGCAGATCTACGCGCTCGACCCCGAGCGGCCGAACGTCGTCGCGCGCCTGAAAGGCAACGGCAGGAAGAAGCCGCTGCTGATCATGGGCCACACCGACGTCGTCCCGGTCGATCCGTCCAAGTGGAAGTTCCCGCCGTTCAGCGCCGCGCGCGACGGCGGATACGTCTACGGCCGCGGCACGATCGACGACAAGGACAACGCGACCGCCGGGCTGATGACGCTGCTGCTGCTCAAGCGGCTCAACGTGCCGCTCGATCGCGACGTCATCCTGCTGAACGAGGCGGGCGAGGAGAGCAACTCGCGGATCGGCATCCAGTACATGATCGCGCAGCACTTCCCCGACATCGACGCGGAGTACTGCCTGGCCGAAGGCGGCAACGTCACCCGGGAGCGCGGGCGGCCCACGTACGCCGAGATCCAGACGATGGAGAAGATCCCGCGCGGCATCGAGCTGACGGCGCACGGGATCTCCGGCCACGGCTCGATTCCGCTGAAGTCCAACGCGATCGTGCACCTGGCGAATGCAGTCGGCAGGATCGGCGAGTGGCGCCCCGACATCAAGTTGAACGAGACGACCGGCACGTATTTCCGGCGCCTCGCGTCGATCGCGCCGCCCGAGCAGGCGAGCCGTTACCGCGACATCGTGTCGCCGGACCCGAAGGTCGCCCGCGCCGCCGACGACTGGCTGTTCGAAAACGAGCCGCGCCACGATTCGATGCTGCGCACGTCGGTGTCGCCGAACATCTTCCAGGGCGGCTACCGATCGAACGTCATTCCGTCCGAGGCCAAGGCCACGCTCGACGTGCGGATGGTGCCCGACGAGGATCCGGCCGCGTTCCTCGACACGATCCGCAAGGTCGTCAACGATCCGGCCGTCGACGTGCAGTACGCCTCCACGGCCGGCGAACGCGGGAAGACGGCCGTCGCCAGCCTCGATTCCGAGGCGTTCAAGGCGGTCGAAGCCGCCGTCACGGCGATCTACAGCGTCGTCACGCTGCCGACGATGAGCACCGGCGCGACCGACATGGCGCAGCTGCGCGCGAAGGGGGTGCAGTGCTTCGGCATCGGTCCCGCCACCGACATGGAGGATGGCCCCAAAGGATTCGGCGCCCACAGCGACCAGGAGCGGCTGCTCGAAAGCGAACTGCACCGCTTCGTCCGGTTCAATTGGGAGATCGTCAACACCCTCGCCCGCGCGCGGTGACGGCGGCCGCGGCGCGCCGCGCCCCGACGGTGCCGGCGCGCCGGAGTTATCTCGCGAAGAAGGCGTTCACGGAGTGAGCTCCGCGGCGCGGGTCAGTCGTTCACCACGCGGACGATATGGCCGTTGGCGCGCTCGGCGCGGAAGTCACGCGTCGCGATCCGCCGCTCGCTGAATCCCATGTCGTGCGCGAGCCGATCGATGTCCGATCCGATCAGCTTCAGCAATCGCGCGTGATGCCCCTTCGCCCGAAACGACGCTTCGTTCTCGCACAACGCCATCAGCTGCTGCCACTGGAGGTCGAGAGGGGTGATCTTCATCGCGGGTCCGGGATCGTCGATGGAATTGTAACCTCGATCCAAAGCTCGACCGCGTCGGCGACCGCGCGGCCGCGGCTGTCACGGACTCGATCGCCGACGCGGACGCAATCACGCGTACGGCGCCGTCGATCTCGTCCGGCGTCCCGCTGATGATCGCGCGCGTCGACGGTCGGCGCACACCGATTGGAACGAGACGGCGCGCGGCGGCGTCACCTCGATCGGACCGATCGGGATGTGCGTTGTCCGCAAGGAGCGCCGTCAGCCGGCGCCATTCCGCGGATGCCGTGTGCATGCCGTGACGCACGTTCGTGCAGCGCGGCCGTCCGCGGTTTAGGATCGAAGAAGCGGCGGCGCGGATGCGCGGGTCAGCTCGCCGCTGCGCCCGCTCGCGCTGTCCGTCGAAGGATTCACATGCGTCGCACCTTGGCGTGGATCGCTCGGGCCCTCGGCGTCGCCGCCGGCGCGTACGGGGCGTACGTCGCCATCGCCTGGGCGCGCTATGGCCGCGCCGATCGTCCTGCGGACTGGCCGGCGGATGCGCTGCTCGATCACTTCATGCCGGCGTACGAGGTTGCCGAGCGGCATCGAACGTTCGTGGCCGCGCCCGCGGCGATCACCTACCGCGCCGCCTGCCAGCAGGCGCTCGCCTCGTCGAGCATCGTGCGCGGGATCTTCCGCGCGCGCGAGCTGGTCCTCGGCGCGACGCCGGATCCCGCCGAGCGCCCGCGCGGCCTCGTCGAGCAGACGAGATCGATGGGCTGGGGCATCCTCGCCGAGATTCCCGACCGCGAGATCGTGATGGGGGCCGTCACGCGGCCGTGGGAACCGAACGTCGTGTTCCGCGCGCTGCATCCCGACGCGTTCGCGTCGTTCGCCGAGCGGGGCTACGTGAAGATCGTCTGGACGCTGCGCGTGCACGCCGCGGGTCCGTCGCACAGCGTTTTCAGCACCGAAACGCGCGCGGTCGCCACCGACGCGGCGGCGCGCGCGAAATTCCGATGGTACTGGGCCGCGTGTTCGCCCGGCATCTGGGCGATCCGCCGCCTGTCGCTCGGTCCGCTGCGCCGCGAGGCGGCGCGTCGCGCTTCGCTAGAATAATCGCGTCATGTACCCGACATCCGCGACGACGCGCGGGCGCACGGCGGCGGCGCTCGGCCGCGCCGAGCCGCTGCTCGCGCACGGCGACGTCGTCCCCAGCCACGACACCGGCCTGTCGTATCGGATCGAGCGGCTGCTCGGCGAGGGCGGGTTCGGCCAGGTGTACCTCGCGACGCGGCTCGGCCGATCCGGCGCCGTCCCGTCGAGCGTGTGCGTCAAGATCAGCGCGCGCATGGACGGATGGGTGCGCGAGGTCTACTTCGGCCAGCTGCTGGACGGGCACCCTCGGGCGATTCGCGTCTTCGATCGCTTCGTCGTCGTGCGCGGCGGACGGACGCTGTTCTGCCTGACGCTCGAATACGCGCGCCACGGCGACCTGAGCGCGTTCCTGTCGCGATCCGACAAACGCTGGTCCGAGCGCGCGACCCGCCGCGAGATCGCCGGCGTGCTCGAGGTGCTCGCAAAGCTGCATCGCGGCCAGACGCTGCACCGCGATCTGACGCCGATGAACGTGTTCGTCTGCGACGGCTACACGTTGAAGCTCGGCGACTTCGGGATCGTCCGCCAGCAGAGCGACCGGCGGGGGATCACCGCCCATACGATGAACACGATGACGGCGCCGAGCGATCTGCTCGCGCGCGCCGTCCCGAAGTGGCAGGCGCGCGACGACGTGTACCAGGTGGGGCAGCTGCTGGGCATGCTGCTGAAGGGGGACGCGCGGGCGCGGATCCGGACGCCCGAGGTGCGCGGCCTCGGATGCAGCGATCAGCTGAAGGAGATCGTGTACCGCTGCATCGGCGAGCGGCGCAAACGCTACGAAAGCGCCGACGAGATGATCGCGGCGCTCAGAAATCCGCCGCCGACGCTGCGGGTCGGCCTGCTCCGGTCGCTGAAGGGCGCGCACCTGGCGTTCACCGGCATCCTGACCGTGAAACGCCGCGACGCGATCCGCGCGGCGCGCCGGGCGGGCGCGATCGTCCACGGCGCGCCCTCGGCGAAGACCACCGTCGTCGTGCGCGGCCGGCCGAATCCGCTGCAGGCGGCGGGCCGCGACGGCGGGATCAAGCTGATGGAGATCAAGCGGCTGCGCGAGAAGGGCCACCGCATCACCCTGCTCAACGAGACGCAGTTCTGGCGCCTTGCCGGAGGGAAGCCGCGCGCGCGATGAGCCGCGTCAGCGCGAGTCCGCGACGCGATTCAGCGCTTCGTCGGCGGCCTAGCCGTTCGTCGGCGGGCAGACGTTGCCGAGCGTCCCCGAACCGCCGCAGTACGTTGCGTCCTGGATCTGCACGAGGATGCCGTCAGGATCGGTGAAGTACAGCTCCGGCGTGCCGTCCTTGGCGCCGCCGCGGTTCTCCATGCGCATCGAGATGTAGTGGCGCATCGGTCCGACCGGTCCCGTCTGGCTCTCGCGCGGCTTGATCCCGTAGCTCTCGAGCGCCTTGACCACCGTCTCGGGCTCGAAGCGATCCATGCTGAACGAGAAGTGATTGATGCTGGCCGGGCGGGGCGGCGCGCCGCTTCGGCCGGCGCCGCCGCCCGTGTACATCGCGAACTCCACGCCGGGCCCGATCGCGACGGTCGGCGCCGTCGGACCCTGGAACGACCGGACGCCGGCGCCGAACAGCTCGCGGTAGAACGCCGTCGATCGCGCCGCGTCGGTCGAGAAGACGGTGACGTGGCTGTAGCCCTTCAGCGCGATCAGTCCCTTCTTCGGCGACGGCTCGGGCGCGCCGCACTGGTTGCCGAGCGGGCCGCCGCCGCCGCAGTAACCGGGATCCTGCAGCTGGAAGACGATCCCGTCGGGATCCCCCACCATGATCCGCTGCGCGCCGTCGCGCGTCGTCAGCTGCACCTTCATCGCCGACGGCTCGTCGCCCTTCTCGATGCCGTGGGCGGCCAGCGTCTTCAGCACACCGTCCACCGAGAAGCGCTCGACGGCGTAGCAGTAGTGGTCGATGCGCGGCGTGCGATCGGGCCGATCGATCGTCAGGTCGAGTCCGAGACCGGGACCGATGCGGAGCCCGGCATCGACCGTGCGCGCGCGCCGCTCCTTCGGCAGCCCGAAGAGGCCCTGATAGAAATCGACCGAGCGCTGCAGGTCGGAGACGACGAGCGTCACGTGGTTGAAACCGCGGACGCGCAGCGTCGGTTTGCCCTGCGCGAGGGCGCTCGGCGCCAGCATCAGC